>Ga0101944_10000082_pt1 | contig 308914 bp, 271 predicted proteins | sample DewCreD2012metaG_FD_75245 | JGI IMG/M metagenome (GOLD analysis project Ga0101944, IMG submission 75245) | Hot spring sediment bacterial and archeal communities from British Columbia, Canada, to study Microbial Dark Matter (Phase II) - Dewar... ... | reverse complement strand
TTGCGCGGTCGTGCCGCATGTTGCAATCAAAGCTCTGGGCCGAACGTCGAGGGGTCAGTCTCCTTTCCGCGCTCTCGGCGCACGTATCATGACGACCTGCTCCCCGACGCCGTGGTTTACAGCGTGTACTTTATATCAAACCGCCTGGCCCTGCGGGCCGGCTAACTGACAATGCTTATAGGAGAAAAATCATGGCGACTCTTACCAATGCCAATTTGGCAATCAGCGTAAATTCCGCCACGAAAACCGCTAAATGTGTCGTGACGGCCAAGGTTTTCTTCACAAAGTACGAAATGGAGGAGATGAAACAAGGACTGAAGTTTATTCTGCATTGCTCCCTGTGGGGACAAGACCTGGGAAACTGGCTGAACCCCGACGATTTCCTTGTCAATTATGCAAGCAAGTGCTTCCCTGATCTTACGCCGACCTCACCTGAATCGGTCGTTTTTGACATCACGGTCGGTGTGAGCCTGCTCGACGAAGATTGGGGAACAGACGAGGTCTACGGACTGCTCACCCTGAAAAACCTCTACACGGGCAACAAGGTGAAAGCCAAGACAAACGTGGTGAAACGACAATTCTAGCAATCGCCGCCTTCCCGGCCTTCCTGAGTCGAGAGCCCAAATCCGCCAGGGGCCCCATGAGACCAGGAAGGTCGGCGTTTTCCAAAAGCCGGTCTTGGTTCGGGTTTCACGATAAGCAGGCGACGATGGAACGCGGACTTCCGAGAAAGGGCCCTGAGCCATGGAGCTTTTCAGAGGCGTCGCCGCTTTCATCGGTTGGTTGACCGGTTCCGTTGCGGGCATCGCCGCCATTTTTTATGCGTGCGGGTACCTCGTCGCGCGAGCTCACCTCAATATGCTTGGGCTGTTCGGCCTGTTTGAGTTTCCCAAGGAACGCTACCTTCAGGAAGGCGGAAAGTTTTTCACGGTCCTCGCAAGCATGCTCATCGTCGACATGCTGCCCCTGCTCGTTCTGATGCTTTACCTGCTCACGGCCATTTTTTTCCTTTTCATTGTTTTTGTCGCCGCCTGCCATGTGCTTCCGTTGCAAACGTTTGCCGACCGATGCCGAAAACTGATCTCCATCTTTAAAGCTTTTCCCAAAGGAAAGCCATGGTTGTGGTCCTTATTGCTCTTGGTCTGCCTGGCGTATGTCTTAGTGTTTTTCGTGATGGATTATTACAATGACTTCGCGGCCGTTCTTGGCATTTCCAACGTCCTCTATCATTCTTCGGAAAGCCTTTCCGAACTTCCGAATATCGCTCGTATCGAGCGGTGGCTCCTGGAAGGGGACAGCCCCCGATTGCACGCCTATTTTCTTCACCTCTTGGAGGGAGAATTTCTTGCCCTCGTCGTGCTCACGGCGGCCTGGTACACGACAGTCCCGTTTCACAAAGTTCGCCTCTGGGTGATTTCCCCCTTTCTCCTCATTGTGACCCTCTACACCCTTTTCACGCCCATGGCGTACGGGGTTCTTGTCCGGCCGACCAAATATGCTGTTGTCTCCTTTCGGTGGAAAGAGAAGGTCTTGGACAAGGAGTCCGCCGTTTTTTATTTACTCAACAAAACAGACCGAGAAGTCGTCGTCTGGGACGAGGCATCCCAAAAGGTATCGTGTCTTTCATCTGAGGCTTTCGAGAGCATGCAGGTCGTCGGACTGCAGGCGCTTTTCCGGAAACAGATTCAAGACCCATAAGGGAGGAGGAAAGCCATGCGCCCACGAAGGACCTTACGGCATGGCCTGTGGACGATTTCATGGGTGGGGAGCCTGGGGCTGGCCATTCTCGCCACCTCCTGCGCTCCCCTCCCCCTTCCCAACGGCGGCCTTTCCATCGGAACCCTGGACACATCCGGTCCAAACGTTTACGTGAACGGGCGCCCTGCTCAAGCAGGCGAGATCATTCGCGACGGCATGAGAGTCAGCACGGGTCCTGGCAGTAGCGCCAGAATTCGATTTTTCGATGACGGCTACTGTCAGTTGGATGAAAACACCGATCCTTGGTTTCGTATTGATCGAGATCCCATAACAAACAGAAAATGCCTCTACATCGAAGTGGGTTTTGGGCAGGTCTACATTATTAAGCACGATGTATGTTTCCACACCCCCGACGTTTCGGGAACCCTCAATAGCGAGGTAAATCTCAAAGTGGAGGCCGACTGGACGGAATTGGCCCTTTTTGCAGGACAGGCCAGGATCGACCGTCCTCCCGGCGTTTTTGTCGGCACGGCTCAATTGGCTGTCTTTTCCAAGGGACAACTGGTCCAAGGTCTAAGAAGAATGAGCGAAAAGGAATTGCAACAGATCCCTGCATGGATCCATGGCCCTATCTTTGACGCAAAGCCGCCCCCCCCGCCGAAAGGGTGGTGCTGCGCCGAAGGAAGAGTTTTTCCGGCCTCCCCCCAAGAATGTCAACGTCGAAGAGGCTTCTTCTCCTATGATCGTGACGACGTTGAGCAGCGCTGCCAAAGGCAGGGTTGGTGTTGTCTCAACGGAAAGGTCTTCCCCGCCTCCCCTCAGCAGTGCAAAAGCCAAGGAGGTTTCTTCTCCTTTGATCGTGACGACGTTGAGCAACGCTGCCAAAGGCAGGGTTGGTGTTGTCTCAACGGAAAGGTCTTTCCCGCCTCCCCTCAGCAGTGCAAAAACCAAGGAGGCTTCTTCTCCTATGATCGTGACGACGTTGAGCAACGCTGCCAAAGGCAGGGTTGGTGTTGTCTCAACGGAAAGGTCTTTCCCGCTTCCCCTCAAGACTGCGAACGCCGAAGAGGCTTCTTTTCCTTCGATCGTGACCAGGTTGAGCAGCGCTGCCAAAGGCAGGGTTGGTGTTGTCTCAACGGAAAGGTCTTTCCCGCTTCCCCTCAGCAGTGCAAAAATCGAGGAGGCTTCTTTTCCTATGATGAAAATCAGGCGAGGGCTCGATGCGGTCCGGACTGAGCGCTGGACCGTCTCGTCAATCTCACAGAATAGGGAGGGCAACAGCCGGAAAAGGGGCGATCGTGGTCGCCTTCAGTTCGGGGGCGCCGTGGGAAAGCGCAGGGTGAAGGTGGTACCGTGGCCGGGGGTGGTCTGAAATTCAATCATACCGCCCAGTTCGGTGACGATTTTTTGGGTGATGGCCAACCCCAGCCCTGTTCCCCGAGCCCCTTTGGTGGTGAACAGGGGACGAAAGATCTTGTCTTGGACTTCGGGGGGAATGCCGCGGCCGGTATCGGCCACCTCCACGCAGACCCATCGCCCCCCCTGCACGAAGGTTTTCACCGAGACGCGCCTCACAGGACTTTCCTCCCCGAAGGACTCCACGGCGTTGACCACCAGGTTCAGAACACAGCCGTGGAAAGCTTCCGGATCGCCAAAAATAAAAGGGAGATCGCCCTCGAGCTCCCGCACGAGGCTGATGCCTTCTTCCAGAGCCCGACTTTCCAGCTCACGGGTGACGTCCTCCACAACGTCGTTGACGGCGATGGGTTCCCGACGCCGGCTTTTTCCCCTGGCATAATCCAACATTTCCAGACTCAACCGGGCCATCCGGTCCATATTTTTCCGAACCATAAGCCAGCCCTTCTCCAGCCGCTCCCGCTCGCATTGGCCCAAGGCTTTTTCCACCATGTAGGCGCCCAGTTTCATGCCGTAGAGGATGTTCTTGACGCCGTGGGCCACTTCGGCCATGGCCTCCCCGATGGCCGCAAGCCGGGCCTGTTCCAAAAGCCGCGCCTGGAGATCCTTCACTTCCGTCAGATCCTTGAAGTAGCCCACGGTCCCCACTTCTTGGTCCCCTTCGTAAAGGACCGCCGCCGAAAGGAGGATGGGCACCAAGCGGCCGTCTTTGGTCCGTGCCGTGGTCTCGAAGTTGATCAGTCGTCCCGGTCCGCCGTATTCTTCCGAATAGATGAGCTTCTTGACACGTCGGGCCTCCCCTTCCGGGTACAGGGCGGTGACCTTGAGTCCGCAGACGGCCTCCTCCCGGCTGTAACCGTAAATGCGCGACGCTCCCTCGCTGAAGATGATGATATTGCCCTCCGGGTCGTTAACGATAATGCCGTCCATGGACGTGTGGACCAGACGGTGTTCGAAATCGTAGCGCTTGCGGATTTCATCCGTTGCCTGCTTGAGCAGGCACTCCAAGTTTTCCGTGTATTCTCGAAGTTTTTCCCGCATCCAGATCTTCTGCTCGGCGCGCCGAAGCGCCACGCTCAGGGCCTTGTCGCTGATCGGCTTGTTGATGAAATCCGACGCCTCCAGCTGCAGCGCCTGGATGGCGAGCTCCATCTGGCCGTGGCCCGTGATCATGATCACTTCCATGTCCGGGTTAAGGTGTTTGAGGCGGCGCAGCAGCTCAATGCCGTCCATGCCCGGCATCTTGATATCCGTCACAACGATATCCGGGGGGTGGGTGTGGCACAGTTCGAGGGCGCAGAATCCGTCCTCGGCGCACACCACCTCATAGCCGTCGCTCTGAAGGGTCAAGGACAACAAGTCGCGGGTGCTCTCTTCGTCATCCACCACCAGGATCCTTCTCATGGCTCACCCCATGGCTCGACGGGCGGTGCGCGGCGCGGGCGCCCATTGCGGAAAATCGCTGCAGACCGGAAAAGTCAAACGAAAGGTGGCCCCGCGCCCTTCTTCGCTGTGAACCTCGATGGTCCCTCCGCACTCCTTGACGATGCCGTAGCTGATGGAAAGCCCCAAACCGGTTCCCCGCCCCACCTCCTTGGTGGTAAAGAAAGGCTCAAAGATCCGCTCCCGAAGCCCTTCCGGGATGCCTGTGCCGGTATCGCTGACCGTAACCACGACCCTGTCGCCATGCCGGGACGTGCGAATGTGCAAGACCATGGCTTCGGCGTCCCCATCGCCCCGTTGGCGCTTTTCCTCCATGGCATCCCGCGCGTTCATGACCAAGTTGAGAAAAACCTGCTCCAAGCGATTGGCCACGCCGAGAACGGGCGGAAGGTCTTCCGCCAGGTCCAAGACCACATCGATCTGGCGCAGCCGCAACTGCTGTCCCAGCACCGTGAACACGTCGGCGATGGTCCGATTGATATCCACGGGTTCCATTTCAAAGGCGTCGGATTTTCGGCCGAACTCCCGTAGGTGATTGATGATTCCCGCCGCGCGCTCCACCTGGTCGACCATCTGGGAAGCCACCTTGGCCATGACCTCCGGATCGATGGGCTCGCCGCGGCGCACCTTTTTCAAGAAAAATTCGCACCCGATGCGAATGGCGTTCAGCGGCTGATTCAGCTCATGAGCCACTCCGGCGGACATCTCCCCTAAGGTGGCCATTTTCCCCGCTTGAATGAGCTGCGCTTCGGCCTGAACCCGATCGGTGATGTCGGCGATATTGGCAATGATGACGTCGCGCCCGAGATGGAGGCGAGGGCACGAGTGAATGTTCACGTAGAGGAAATTGCCGGTTTTGCGACGATGCCGCACCCGGGGAAGGAAAATGCAGGCTTTCGTCGCCAATTCCTCGATCTTTCTTGCATCCTTCTCTTCCGCCAGATCGAGAAAAGACATGGCCAGGAACTCCTCGCGGCTGTACCCGTAGGTTTCCACCGCCCGAATGTTGACGTCCAAGATGCGAAACGTCTCCAGGTCCACGACGAAAATCGGGTTGGGATCGTTTTCGAAAAGGGACCGATACTTTTCTTCCGATTCCCTGATCTCTCTTTCCGACGCTCGAAGCCGCTCCGTCATGGTGTTGAAAGACCGCGCCAGGGCGCCGATCTCGTCGCTGGATTGAACCAGGATGGGGGTGGACAGGTCACCGGATCCGACCCGTTCAATGCCCTGCAGCAGGTGGTGCAACGGGCGGTTGAGGAATCGGTGGATCAGCACGGCGATCACGGCGGAAATGGCCGCAACGGCCGCGCAGGCCAAAAGAAGCATATGCGTGCGCATGCGCTCCAACCCGCGGTCCATGCCCTCCAGGCTCACATCAATGTCCAAGACCCCCAAAACCTTTTGGTCCGGCGGGTGCACATGGCACGATCCGCTGTAGCAGTCCGGTTCATTGTAGATAGGGTTGATCATGCCCAACACGCGGTAGCCCGATTCGGACCGGAAGATGCGGGTTCTCTTGGAGGTTTCCAGCCTTTCAAAGGGTTCTTCCCGCGTATGGCAGGCGTAACACTGTTCGGCCGATTTATCCAAGTACGTCCCCATCTCGGCCTTGTCGGAAGAATAGATAATCTGGCCCAGCGCGTTAAAGATGCGCACCTTCTCGATCCGCTCGTGTCCCCCGATGGTGTCGATGGCCCGATGAAGCCGCTCCGGCTGGTACTGCAGCATATCGTAGCGAAGGGATCGGCGTACGATTTCGCTGGCCAAATGGACGCTGCGCACCATTTCGTCCAGAGTTTCCCGACCTTGTGTTTGGAGTGTGCCGTAGAAGAAAACGGCAAACACCAGGACCGTCACGCCGCCGACGGCGAAAATGAGTTTAAAGCCGAGAGATCGGTACCACATGCTCCCACACCTCATGCGTCTGCGAGGGTTCGGGGCACCGCCCGTACCTGGGGAAACCGAGGGTGGCGAAAGATTCGGCGAGGGATGGGCGGCATCGAAGAGGAGCGGAAAAGCGGGGAACCGAACAGTGCTGAACGTCAGGCGATCGAGACCGTGTCCATCAGCAGGAGTGGGGACGGGATCGCGTCAGATCCACCATGTGCACCGGGAAAACGCCGCGCTATGCCTTTCGTGCGGTCAGAAGGCTTCGCACGTTCCGCAGAAGGTCATCGGGATCCACGGGTTTTTCCATGAAAATATCCGCCGCGATCCAGTCCATGTCTTCATCCACCGAACGCTGGTAGCCCTTTTCCGTGGCGGGTCTTCCGGACACGATCACGATGGGCAATCCATAAGGACCTTCTTTCTTCTTAATCTTGGCGGCGAAATCCAGCCCTTCCTGTATGGTGGCCATCATGATGTCCAAGATGAGAAGATCCGGCTTGTGCTCCTCAAGCATAGCCTCACCTCGGACGGTGTCCGTCGCCGTAAAGACCTCATAGCCGTTGTCTCCCAAAATGGCTTCCATCGCCTGGCAAATTTCGGGATCATCGTCGATGACCAAAATCTTTCGCCCTGCATTCATGGCCCCCTCCCTCCTCGAGAAATCGCGGGATCCCTCTGCCAATCCTTCCTTATACCTCGTTTCCTCTCCATGATGATTTTTATTATACCGATCAGCGCCGAGAAGGCCACCCTTCGGGTGCCTGAAACGCCTTCGCCGGCGAGGTTCAGTCCTTGAGCCCCCGCCTCTTTTCTTCCAGTTCCCGATGGATGGCTTCCAATGCACGGAGCCGCTCTTTCAGCTCTTGAATTTCTCTGTCTTTCTCCTCAACCGTCTTGGCCCATTCCGTTGGTGCCGCGGGGGGTTTGGCCGTGCGCCCTATGACGCGAACCGGTTTTTCCATGAGCGCCGCAAGGCGCTGCAGCACCGGGGTAAGGAGTCTCGGGTCTTCCGAGGCAATCATGGAAGGACTCTGTTCTTCCCAAATGGACCATGTGTTCAAAGCCCTCTTCATCTCCTCGGCGGATTGCGCTTGAACCAGGCGCACGCACGCCAAGCCGAACAAGGCCTGGCGCCGCAGCGCTCGGTCTTGGGCTTCGTGGCTCAACCGCTCGAAAAGATCGTGCGCCGTGGCGTAGTCTTGAGCTCGAAACGCCGTCAGTGCATCCTGAAACCGCGTCCCGTCGGACGCGGTTGCTTCGGAAAGAGCGTTCTCCTCGGCTTTTTGGCCATGGATGGACGAGGCGGTGCATGCCGCCAAAGTCAAGAGCGCCGGCAGCATCGCGGCGCAGAAGAAAATGGACATGCACGGGGCAAATCGATGAAAAGCCACGTTCTTATCCTTTCACAGGCAGGAAAAAAAAGAAAGCGCTGCCCTCTCCCGGCTCGCTTTCCACCCAGATTTTTCCACCGTGGGCTTCCACGATGTGTTTGGCGATGTGCAGTCCCAGTCCGGTACCGTCGAAACGGTCCTGGAGCGACGAGACTCGGTAGTATTTTCTGAAAACCAAGGGCTGTTCCGCCCTGGGAATCCCGGGGCCCTGATCCCGGACGGAAAAGACCACGCGGCCCTCCGCATCCTTTTCCGCACGGACGTGAACGGTTGCCCCGCTCGGGGAAAACTTGACCGCGTTGGCCACCAGATTCATGAGCACTCTCTGGAGGTGATCCATGTCCCCGATGATGTTGGGGAGATCTTCCGCCACCGATAACTGGACGCTCACGCCCTTGGCCTGGCCAAGGGGTGCCGTTCTGTCCACGGCGGCGGCGACCAGCTCCCCGGGGCCGATCACCTGAGGATCCAGGTGCAGCGGCTGGGATTCCAATCGGGAGGTTTGCAGAAGCTGTTCCAGAAGATCTCCGACCCTGTCCAGTTCTCGACGGGCCAGGTTGAGGAATCGCTTTTGAGATGCGCTCACCGGCCCCATGGTTTCCCCTTCCACCAAGCCGATGGATTCCCGCACCGTCGTCAGAGGATTGCGGATCTCATGGGTCAGCATGGACAGAAAATCCGTCCTCAGGCGCTCTTCCTCGCTGAGCCGATGGAGCATCTCGTTGAAGGCGAAGGCCAGTTCCCCGAATTCGTCCTTGGAAAGGATCTTGACGGGTTCCGCCGACCCTTTTCGGGTCAACGCTCGAATACCCCGCTGCAGCTCTTTCAGAGGGCGCCGGATGGATCGGGCCAAGGAAAGGGCCCCCACAAGGCAGGCGACCAGAGAAACGACAATGCCGATGAACCCCCAGCGAAGGGCGGTGCGGCCATGCTGTTGGAGAGTGCGGTGGGCGAGCTCCGTCCGACGCTCTTCCATCTCCTTGAAAAGCGAGAGCTTTTGGATCCAGCGATCCAACGTCTCTTCCGGGATCCATAATCTGTCAGCAGGTTCGCCGTCCATGGCCATGAGCACGCCCATGCGTGAGGAGTGGAATTCCTGGGCCACGTTTTCCAAAGGCAGGGCGTCCTCCGTGCCTTCGAGAATGGCCAGGGCTTCGGAAAGACGGGCCTCGAATTCTTTCATGGACGACGCAAAATAGTCTTTGTACTGGGGATTGCGGAGGACCAAGAACTTCTTTTCGTTTTCTTCCATGGCCAACAATTGGTCGATCATGATCTTGGCCAAGCTCGAAAGGCGGTAACTGGCGCCGACCATTTCCTCCGAAATGGCCATCAACTGGTAGGTCTTGTAATACATGGTCCCGAGGGTCATGAAGAAAACACAACCCAAGAGCCCGTACCACCCAAAGATCTTTTTCAAGATGCCCCATTGCCGACCCATCCGCGTCCTCCCGCACACCGCTGCCTCTGAGCATGGCATGAAAGCCTCCTTAGATCAACGGCATCCTGCGGCACGCTTCGCACATCGGGAAGAAAAATCCCGGGATTCAAAAATGGGCCATTCCGCCGAATTGCTTCTGAAGCAGCGCGGGTCCTTGGACCTTTCCGGGAGTGCTCACGAGCCGGCGACCGAGGCAGTCGGTGCGGGGTCCGGGAAAAGGGGGTGGGAAAAAAGGCGGCACGGCACCGCCCCAAAAGCAAAGCCGGTGGTGCCGGCGCGTGCTTTCGGGGCGGGTTGTGACAAGGATTACAAGTAGAAAATCTTGATGATGGCCAACATGACCCCAAGGTACACGATGGAAATGCCAGAGCCGGCCTTGAGGTAATCTATGGTGCGGTAGCCGCCGGGACGCATGACCAACGCATTGACCTGATGCGTCGGCAAGATGAAGCTGTTGGAGGCGGACAGGGCCACGACCATGGCCGTCATGCGAGGATCCACCCCGGACATGAGCGCCATGTTCATACACAGCGGCACCAGCAGAACCGTCGCCCCCACATTGGAAATGACCAAGGTGAAAAAGGACGTCAGGAGCGCCACCAGCGTGAGAAGGCCGATGGCCGGCACCTGGCCCACGGCCTTCAGAATGTTTTGGGCGATGAAGGCCGCCGTGCCCGTTTGCTCAAAGGCGATTCCCAGGGGGATAAGACCCCCGAGGAGAAAGACCGTCATCCAGTCCACGGAATGATAGGCTTCGTCTATGGTGAGCACCCCGGTCAGGATCATGCCCAAAGCCCCGGACATCAAGGCCACCGAAAGGCGCACATCGAAAAAGACGGTTTGAGCCAGTGCCAGCGCAAGCCAAAACACGGCCCATTTGGCCTTTTCCGGCCGCAGGATTTCGCCTTCCAGGGGCGTGGCGAACGTCAAGGCCCGCGGTTGGGGCATGCTGCGCAACATGTGGAAACGCGACCACGGTCCCTGCAGCAAAAGGATATCCCCGGCTTTCAGCCGCACGTGGTTCAATCCCGAATAATAAATGCGATCTTTGGTCTGCACCGCCACGGGATTCAGCCGGTACCGCTCCACAAAGTCCACTTCGCTGAGCGTCTTGCCGATGAGTTCCGAGCGGGGCGAGACGATGGTTTCCGCCAAGCCGGCATTGGTTCGAGCCATATCGTCCGCAAAATAATCCAGCGAAGGCTTCATCTTCCAGCCGAAGTACGCCGCCATCTTCTCCACCCGGCTCTTATCGCCCAACACGACGAGGACATCTCCCGGGCCGACGGCGTCGCGGCCGCGCACCGTCAGGCGCCGCGCCCCCGTGCGGGGATTGCCGATGGCGACGACCGATACGAGAAAATCCTGTCGAATGCGCAAGTTCGACAAACTCTGCGGTCCCGAAAACGTTTCGGGAACCTCCACTTCATAGGGCACGTCCAAGGCGTTGTAGGCGTTGATGAGCTTGGCCGTAATGCCCATGTCGTCTTCACCGTCGCCCGCTGGCAACAGTTTTCGTCCCAAAACGGCAAAATACAGGAGAGCGCTTGTCATGAGCCCCACGCCGATGGGCGTCTGGGTAAACAAACCGAAGGGCTGCAGTTTTTGGCCTTTGACGACCAAAAGGTCATTGAGCAGGATCGTTGGGCTCGCCCCCACCAAGGTCAAGGTCCCGCCGATGATGGCGCAAAACCCCATGGGCATGAGAAGCCTCGAAATCGGAATCCCCAGCCGCTTGGACACCCTCTGGGTGGCCGGCATGAAAAGAGCCGCCGCGCCGATGTTTTGCATCATGCTGGAGATCAATCCTACGGTCGCGGACACAAGACACATGATGCGCGTCTCGCTTCGGCCGCCGAACTTGATGATGGGCGAGGCCACTTTGTTCATGATCCCCGTCTTGTCCAAGCCGGCACCGATGATGATCACGGCGATAATGGACACCACGGCGTTACTGCTCAGGCCTTCAAAGGCCTGCTTGGGCGTGACGAGCCCCATGAGAGGGAGGATGACCATCATAATGATGCTGACCACATCAACCCGAACCCACTCGGAGACGAAAAGAAACACCGCGAAAAAGAGGACCAGCAAAGTCAGAATCATTTCTTGCGTCATAAAACCTCCTCACACCGAACGGTCGATTTCTTCTATGACTTCTTCTGGTTTTCATTCCGGTACAGAAAACACAAAATGAGGACAGCCACCACCAGGATCACAGAGAAAACGAAATGCCCGTTCATCCTCATCCCCCTCGAGGAGCTTCCAGGTCCGCAGCACCCCGAAACATCGCCGCAGACCTCATGCCCTTCCTTGACATGGGGCAGGTCGTGTGAATGCGGCCGACACCCGCCCCCCACACGACCTACCCCCCTTCATGCCTTCCCACGAAACGCCCCCATGTTCTTCGAGCCGCGCCTCGCATTCCGCACATCCCATGGACTTCTCTCTAAAATCCTTCTCAGTGGGCCAAGGAGTAGACCGGAACCACCCACGGCTCACCGCGGCTCATGGCTTCCCGAGGAATGTCCGGTTCGCTGATCACGAATTCGATGCGCTTGATTTCGTCATGGATCTCCCGCACGCCGTCTTCGACCGTTCCCGTCTTGAAGACATGGGTGCACGGGATACCGCGGGCTGCGCACATCTCCTGCAACTTTTTCACAGATTCGGTGCAGGATTTCTCGTACTCGCGAACGATGGCTTCCAGGGCGGCGGGCGTCCGCGACGAATCGCCGGGCAGCGGCACCACGTTCAAGGCGACGATTTCATAGCCCATGCGCTCGGCAAACCCCACGGCATAATGCACCACCGGATCGGAAATGCCGTCTTCGCGCCCAACCAGGAGCACCTTGCGCCGGGCCAGTTGCCCCGCCTGGACCAGCTCCTGCGCGTCCCGATGCAAGCCGGCTTCCGCAAGCGTTGCCGCCACCATGTGCTCCTCGACGTGCTCCCGCACAAGATCCCGCCTCTCCACCGAAAGATCCTCTTTTCGGGACCGCCCCCCCTTGACCAGTTTCTTGATTTTCTTCAACATGACCGAAACCTCCTTGTTCCTTGCTTTTGTGGAAATGGGATTGCAGATCCATTTCACGTCCGATAGATTCGAGCCCTGGGACGATCGGTCTTGTGGGTCCGCTTTTCAGGACGGTCCCCGACCCTGTTTTCTGGCCGGTCGCCAAGGAGCTCCCGCGCCGTTTTCCAATCGTTCGCTTCGGCAAAGGAAACCGCTGCGGCCATGGCTTCGAGTTTCTCTTTCCACCGTTTCATGACGTCCTCCTCTCGACGAGGGTTATGGATGCCTTTCCATGCGTTGCCATTCGCTTCCTTGCTTACTCAAGGATCGTGCCCGGCGACGGAAGGCGGCCTATTTATTTGCTTTTATTATGTTTTTCCTGAAAACTGGCGGCATGTTCCAAAGGCAACCAAGCGTTGCACGATGCAACGGAACCCACGGATTCAATGATACATTTAGAGAAACTGGATAGTTACGGATTGTTGCGTTCGAATGGGTGGGCGTTGCATTATGAATCGTTTTGTGGGGTCTCGAGCAATGGGCGCCCCGGTGCAGCACGGAGATTCCGGGGCGGGTGGTGAACCCGGGGAGAAGCTTCCATGGTGTTTTTTCGTAAGTCCCAGGACAGTTCGGAGAGCCAGGCCACCAAGCTGGACACCCTGCGCGCCGCTTTGGAAAAGAGCAGGCTTCCCGAGCATGTGGCTCGTGTGGCCCGAAGAGAACTGGAGCTTTTGGAAAGCCTCGACCCCTCGGCGGCGGAATGGGGAATCGGGGTCACGTACCTGGATTACCTCATTTCTCTGCCGTGGGCCGAGTTTACGGAAGACGACCTGCGACTGGAGCACGTTCGCGAAGTGTTGGAAGCCGATCATTACGGCTTGGAACCGGTCAAGGAAAGGATTCTCGAATATCTGGCCGTACGGACGTTGTGCTCCATTCAGCAGTTTCAGATCCTTGTGGTGGATGATGAGCCCATTGCGCGGACCAATTTGGAATACGTCCTTCGCAAAGAAGGCTACGGGGTCGATACGGCGGCCAACGGGGAAGAGGCGCTGCAGCGGGTTAAGGCGTACCCTTATGATCTGATCCTGACGGATCTCAAAATGGAGAAAATCGACGGCCTCCAGCTTCTCGACCTTGCCCGAAAGGAGGCCCCGCACACGGAAACCATCGTCATCACCGGCTACGCCACGGTCCATTCGGCCGTGGAGTCCCTGAAAAAGGGCGCGGTCCATTATTTGGCAAAGCCCGTCAACCTGGACGAACTGCGTGCCCTGGTACGCTCCCTCAAGGAAAAGAAACGGCATATGCAGATGGCTCGAGGGCCCGTGCTCTGCTTTTCGGGCCCGCCGGGGACGGGAAAAACCTCCATCGGTCGCTCCATTGCCAAAGCCCTGGGCAGGCGTTTTGCCCACATGTCCTTGGCGGGGCTCAGGGACGAAGCCGAACTGCGAGGGCACCGGCGCACGTACGTCGGCGCCATGCCGGGACGCATTCTCCAGGAGATCCGTCGGCTGGGGGTCAAAAACCCGGTGCTGATGCTCGATGAGATCGACAAGATCGGACAGGATTTTCGGGGAGATCCGGCATCGGTTCTGTTGGAAATCCTCGATCCGGAGCAAAACAGCCAATTTGTGGACCACTACGTGGATGTCCCTTTCGATCTGTCGGGGACCATGTTTATCGCCACGGCCAACGTGGTGGAGCGGCTACCGCGCCCGCTTTTAGACCGCATGGAAATTATTGAATTTTCAGGCTATACGGAAAAAGAGAAAGTCCAGATCGCCCAAAGGCACTTAATTCCCAAACAGCTTCAGGAAAACGCCCTCTGGGGGCGCCACGTCCATTTTACGGATCAAGCGGTTCTCGCCGTCATTCGGGACTATACGCGTGAACCCGGCGTGCGCCAGTTGGAACGGGAAATCGCCTCCATTTGCCGCAAACTGGCTCGGGCCTATGTTCAAGGCGGCCGCGCGCTGGGCGAACCCGGCCGGATCGACGAGGTCGTGGCGCGGGAGCTCTTAGGCTTACCCCGCGCCATGCCCGTGACGGCCGCCGCTCGACCTCGAGTGGGCATGACCACGGGCCTGGTTTGGAGCGAAGCGGGAGGGGAGATCATCTTTGTCGAGGCCACTCGCATGAAAGGCTCACAGCAACTGATCCTCACCGGATCCCTCGGCACCGTTCTCAAAGAATCCGCGCAAACGGCCTTGAGTTTCGTGCGGAGTCATTGTCAGGAGCTGTCCATCGATCCGGATTTTTTCAAAGACACGGACGTGCACATTCACATTCCCGCAGGCGCCATCCCCAAGGACGGCCCATCAGCGGGCGCCACCATCTGTCTCGCCCTGATTTCCTTGCTCACTCAGAGGCCGGCGCGTAACGACGTAGGAATCAGCGGCGAACTGACCCTCAGCGGACGGCTGCTTCCCGTGAGCGGCATTCGGGAAAAACTGCTGGCGGCGCAAAGGGCTGGACTGCACACGGTGGTCTTTCCGGAAGGCAACAAAGCGGATCTCCTGGCCATGCCGGAAGATGCACGGGAAGGGCTCGAGATTGTGACCCTGGAAGAAATCTTGGACGCGGTCCCCCATGTCCTGCTCTCCGAGGCCAAGCACTCGGCAGGCTGAACGCCCCGCTTCTGGGCGACGGATCCTCTGCGGCTCCAGGCCCTCCATCCCGCATTATTCCTGCAGATCGTACGCCTTGAGTTTCCGCCATAGGGAAGCGCGGTTGATCCCCAAGATTTCCGCGGCCCGTGTTCTGTTGCCGCGCACTTTTTTCAAGACCCACAGGATGTATTCCTTTTCGGCTTCTTCCAGCGTCAGGAATTCCCGAAAGGGCGGGCGGCTCATGCGCAAGGTGATCTGCTGCAGATCGGGCGGCAGATGTTCCACAAGGATCGTGGGCCCTTGAGCCAGGGCCACGGCCCGTTCGATCATGTTTTCGAGCTCCCGCACGTTGCCGGGAAATTCATAACGGAGCAAGGTGTCCAGCACTTCCGGGGCCATGTCGCGGACGTCTTTGCCCTGGTTGACCGCCGCCTTCTCGAGGAAATGTCGGCACAAGAGAGGAATGTCTTCTTTGCGTTCCGCAAGGGTCGGCACATAGAGGGTGACCACGTTGAGGCGATAGTAGAGGTCTTGGCGGAATTTCTTGGCCACCATCTCCTTGGACAGATCCTTATTGGTGGCGGCCACCACACGAATGTCCACGGCGATTTCTTCCGTCCCGCCCACGCGCATGAGGCGTTTTTCCTGGAGGACGCGAAGCAGTTTGGCCTGCATGGACAAAGGCATATCTCCCACTTCGTCCAAAAAAACGGTCCCGCCGGAGGCCGCCTCCAAAAGTCCCAGCTTCACGTTTCGGGCTCCCGTAAAGGCCTCCTTTTCATGGCCAAAGAGCTCATTGGCGAGAAGCTCTTCGGAAAACGCCGCACAGTTGATGGCCAAGAACCGCTTGTCGGCCCTATGGCTCAGCTGATGGATCGTTCGAGCCACCAGCTCCTTGCCCGTGCCCGTTTCTCCCAAGATCAGAACGTTACAGTCCGTCGGCGCAATCTGCTCGATCATCCTCTGAAGCGCCTGCATCTTGGCGCTTCGGCCGATGAGGGGCGACTTGACGGTTCCTTCGGCGACCTGGCGGCGCAGTTCTTGCACTTCCCGGCGCAGGAACCGCCTTTCCAGCGCGTTGCGGACGAGATGGCGGACCTCATCAAGCTTGAACGGTTTGGGAAGGTAATAATAGGCCCCTTTCTGCATGGCCTCCACCGCCGAGGACACGCTGGCATATCCGGTAACGATGATGACTTCCGTGGTCGGGCTGATTTCCTTGCAGCGTTCCAAGACCGCCATGCCCCCGATGCTTTCCATTCTGAGGTCCGTCAAGACAAGATCAAAGGTCTGCTTCTCCAGTTCCCTCAGGGCCTTTTCCCCGTTTTCCGCCACAACCACGCGATGGCCCTCCTTGGCGATCACGTGGGCCAAATTTTCCCGAGCAATCCGCTCATCGTCCACAATAAGCACGTTGGCCGCCGTCATGCGCTGCGCCCCTCCTCCACCCCCGGCGCCTTGAGAGGCAGCGTGATGGTGAATCGTGTGCCTTCCCCGACGTGACTGACCGCCATAATAGACCCGTGGTGCTGTTCGATGATGCCGTAACAGATGGACAAGCCCAAACCCGTTCCCGCGCCCACTTCCTTGGTGGTAAAGAACGGATCGAAAATCTTTCCCAGATTTTCCGGATCAATCCCGCAGCCCGTATCTTCCACGACGATAAAGACCCTTTCGTTGTGGGGATCGGACCAGGCTTTGGTCGTGATGCGTCCCGTGCCGTCCTTCATGGCCTGGACCGCATTCATGTACAGATTGAGAAAGACCTGCTGCATCCGTTGCGGATCGAGCGGCACGATCAGACCCTCCGGAACGTCGATTTCCATCTGGATCCCGGCCGGAACCTGGCTCGAGAGAAGTTTCGTGGTTCGTTCCACGAGACGTCGCAGGTCCGTGGGCACGATGGTAAACTCCTTCACCCTGGCGAATTCCAAAAGGCCTTTGACGATATCCCGAGCCCGAGCCACCTCTTGCTCCACATTGACCAAAAGTTTGTAGAGAAAATCCACATCCCCCCCGCGTAGCTCCTCAAGGGCGATTTGGCACGACGTGGAGATGTTGTTGAGTGGGTTGTTCAGCTGATGGGCAATCCCTGAGGTCAGGATCCCCAGGGAGGCCAGTTTCTTGGTTTGCACGAGCTGGTTCTGGCGCCGCTCCAGCTCGGCCACCATACGGTTGAAAGCCTGGAGCACCTGCTCCGTCTCATCGTGCGTCGCCGGCACGTCCACATATCGAAAGTCGCCATGGGCGATTTTCAGCGTCGACTCTTCGATCACACGCAAGGGGCGAATGATCTTTCGCGTCACAAAAGGCAGCAGGAAAATGCTGAAAACCACCAGCCCGAACAAAGAAGCGAGAAGCTGCCTCTTTAAGGAACGAATGATTTCGAGAATCCGCTGCCGTTCAAAGGCGACCAGTCGGTTGGCGCGATCCACGAGCTTTTTTCCGCTTTCGCGGATGTTGGCCTCCAAATCCTCGAACTCTTTACCCTTCGGATGTCGTTCGCCCAGTTCGTTCATGAAGCCTCGGTAAGCCGTCAGCTCCCGATAGATCTCGTCGAGAAAAACCGTTCCATGCAACCGGTGCATCTCAGGCGACCAGGCGTGGATCATTTCAAGGGCCTTGTTGAGGTAGGCTTCGTTTTCTTGAAGAGCGTCATCGAGATGATAGAGAAAAAAATTTTTTTCATAGCGGCGCATTTCCAGAATGGTGTTGCTGAGGTCGTCGGCGAATTCCACAAAATGAATCTTTTTCTCAATATCCAAGAGATATTTATAGGAAAGCCCACCCACCACGGCGACAGCGACGGTGAGCACGCCAAGGCCCAAGGCGATCTTTTGCCTGATGTTCAGTTTCTTCTCAAACCACTTTTTCATGAGCCCGTCCTTCCGTCCGGTATGGTCATTGTATTCCAAAACCCTAGGGAAAGAGGAGCGGCAGGCGGTCGGCAATGAGCCAGCCTTTTAGGGTCGGGACGAGGCGGTCGTCGTGGAGGCGAAGGAGTCCGCGGCGCACCGCCCGACGGGCGGCGTCTCGAGCCTCCGGGGTGGCTCCCACCATGTCCACAGAAACCCCCTCACCCGTGCGAAAGCCCAGAAAGAGCCGCTCCAGGCGCCTCTGTTCCGCGCTGAGTTTTTCACGAAACCGGACGACTGAGACGCCCTGTCGCATCCCGGCCACGTAACGCTTCAGCGACCTCTCATTGGCCCATCGGCTTTGTCCGTCAAAGGAATGAGCCGCCGGCCCCAGACCGAGGTAAGGAACATGCCGCCAATACTTAACATTGTGTCTGGAGACGAGGACCGGGGACCGGGCATAATTGGAAATTTCATAGTGGATGTAGCCTCGGCGGCGCAGAAGCTGCGACGTCTTTCGAAAAAAAACACAGGCCGAGGCTTCATCGGGCAAGGAATCGCGGGAAACTGCGCCCGCTAAGGGCGTTCCTTCTTCCACGGTGAGCTCGTAGCACGAAAGATGCTCGGGTTCGAAGGAAAGCACTTCTTCCAGGGTGCGCTCCCACTGGTCCAGGGTTTGGCCCGGCAAGGCCCACATGAGGTCCACACTCAGGTTGGCGCAGCCGGCCCGCCGCAGCGTCTCCAGAGCCGTAAGGGCCTGGCGGGCCGTGTGGCGTCTTCCCAGTTTTTTCAAAAAAACGTCGTCGAAACTCTGAACCCCCACGCTGATCCGTTCGATGCCTTCATCCCGCCAAAGGGCCGCCATATCCCACAACACGTCTTCGGGATTGGCCTCCAGCGTGATTTCGCATCCCGGAGCGAAAGAAAACCGAGCCCGCAAGCCCCCAAGGAGTTTTCGAAGCTCGGCGGGCCCAAGCAGGCTCGGGGTGCCACCCCCCACATACAGCGTCCCGAACGGGCCGAGACGATCCCGATAACGGTCCGCCTCTGCAAGCACCGCCTCCACCCATGCCGAAACCTCCCCCACGGCCGTGACGGAAGAAAAGGTGCAGTACGCGCACTTGGCTCGACAAAAAGGCACGTGAACGTAAAGCCCGGCATGAGTGTCCACAATCCGTCGCCCCCGTCATTCCTTGTCCGTTTTGAGCACCGCCACGAAGGCGCTCTGCGGAATGGAAACAGATCCCACCATCTTCATGCGCTTTTTCCCCTTCTTCTGTTTTTCCAAAAGTTTGCGCTTCCTCGTGATGTCGCCGCCATAGCACTTGGCGGTCACGTCCTTGCGGAACGGGGAAATGGTGGATCGGGCGATGATTTTGCCGCCGACGGCCCCCTGAATGGCGATCTTGAACTGGTGTCTGGGAATTTCCTCTTTCAGCCGGTCGCACACCTGCACGGCCCACGGCCGGGCCCGCTCTTTGTGGACGATGAGGGAAAGAGCATCGACCTTTTCGCCGTTGACCAAAATGTCCAACTTCACGAGATCGCTCGGTCGATACCCGATCATTTCGTAGTCGAAGGATCCGTAGCCCTGCGTGACGGTCTTCAGCCGGTCGTAGAAATCGTAGATGACTTCCGCCAGGGGCATATCAAAGACGATCTCCACGCGGCCGGGACCGGGGACGCTGAACCGGGGATTTTCGCCGCGCCGTTCCGTGCAGAGTTTCATGACGGCGCCCATGTACCGCTCCGGGCACAGAATGACGGCTCGAATGTAGGGCTCTTCCGTTCCCTTGATATGCACAGGGTCCGGATAATACTGAGGGTTTTCCACCACGAGGACTTCTCCCGTATCCAGGGTGAACCGATACTGAACGCTGGGAATGGTCATGATGAGAGATTGATCGTATTCGCGCTCCAGCCGCTCCTGGACGATTTCCAGGTGAAGCAGCCCAAGAAAGCCGCACCGAAACCCCTGGCCCAGGGCGGCCGAGGAATCCTTCTGGTACACCAGGGCCGCATCGTTGAGCTTGTACTTTTCCAGGGCATCCTGCAGGGACGGATACTCGTCGGAGGATACCGGGTAAATGGATGAAAAAACGACAGGCTTCACTTCACGAAATCCCGGCAGCGGTCGGGCCGCCGGGTTGTCGTCCAGCGTGACCGTATCCCCGATGCGCACATCACTCACGGTCTTGATTCCGGCGATAATGTAGCCCACCTCGCCCGCTTCCAGGCTTCGCCGAGGTTCCCGCTTCAGGCGGAACACGCCCACTTCTTCCACCTTATAGACGGCGCCGTTGGAGAAAAACCGGATGCGGTCCCCCGTTTGAATCCGCCCGTCGAAGACGCGGCAGGCCACCACGGCCCCTCGAAAAGGATCGTAGTGGGCATCGAAAACCAAGGCGGCCAGCGGCGCCTTCGGGTCGCCCTCTGGAGGCGGAATGCGTTCCACAACGGCCTGAAAGACCTCGTCGATGCCGATGCCTTCCTTGGCCGAGCACAACACGGCCTTGTCCGCATCCAAGGCGAGCTCGTTTTCGATTTCCTCCTTGACCCGATCCACATCGGCGGACGGCAGATCGATCTTGTTGATGACGGGCACGATCACCAAATCATGCTCCATGGCCGCATAGAGATTGGCCAGGGTTTGCGCTTCCACGCCTTGGGCGGCGTCGACGAGGAGGAGGACCCCCTCACAGGAGGCAAGCGCCCGGGACACCTCGTACGAAAAGTCCACGTGACCTGGAGTATCGATAAGATTCAAGGCGTAGATGACGCCGTCGGGGGCCCGATAGGGGAGCGTCACCGTGTTGCTCTTGATGGTGATCCCCCGTTCCCGCTCCAGATCCAGGGTATCCAGAATCTGATCCCGAAATTCCCGCTCTTCCACGAGCCCCGCCGCCTGGATGAGCCGGTCGGCCAGGGTGGATTTTCCGTGATCGATGTGGGCGATGATACTGAAATTTCTGATGTGTTTCATAAGAAGGTCTTTCCGTGCCGTTCGGCTCAGTAAAGGATCCCGATGACCGCGCCGGTCATGGCGGTGGCCAAAGTCCCGGCCACGATGGATCGCATGCCCAAGGAAACGATTTCGGAGCGGCGCGAAGGAACCATGGCGCCCAGTCCGCCGATCATAATCCCTAAGGACCCCATGTTGGCGAATCCGCACAGGGCATAGGTGATGATGAGGCGACTCCGAAGGCTCAGGGCCTCCTGTCCAAGGGCCGCCAAATCCAAGTAGGCCACAAATTCATTGAGGACGGTTTTCACCCCCATAAGGCGTCCCGCTACCACGGCTTCGTTCCAGGGCATTCCCATGAGCCACGTGAGCGGCGCCATGATCGCCCCAAGAAGGCGCTGAATGGTCCAGGGACTGCCGCCCTCGAAGGGAAGGAAGCCCAGGATGGCGTTGGCCAAATGCACCAGCGCCACGAAAACGATGAGCATGGCCACGATGTTCAAGAAAAGGGAGAGGCCCGCCACGGTTCCCTGGGCGACGGCATCCATGGCGCTTCGGGCGTCCGAGCGCATCTGCGGCGCGGGATCGGAGGCGTTTGCGGCCGACGGGGAAGGCGGCACCATGAGCTTGCTCACCACCACCGCCGCCGGAGCACTCATGATGGAGGCGACCAGCAGGTGCCCCATGACACCCGGGATGACCTTTTCCAAGAGGCTTGCATAGAGGACCATCACGGTGCCGGCAATGGTGGCCATGCCGGCGGTCATGAGCGTAAAGAGGCCGCTGCGGGACATGCTATCCAAATAAGGCCCGACCAAAACCGGCGCTTCCACCATGCCCACGAAAATATTGGCACACGTGCCCAGGGCTTCCGCCCCGCCCAGCCCGGTGCTCCTTTGCAAACCCCAGGCAAGGCCGCGGACGACCCACGGGATGACTTTCCAATAAAACAACAGAGAAGACAAGGCGCTCATCACGATCACCAAAGGGAGCCCTCGAAAGGCCAAAATGTAGACCGCCCCCGGTGAGGCGGCCTGAAAGGGAAGAGGCCCGCCGCCGAGGTACCCGAAAACGAGGCTCGTTCCGGCTTCGGTGGCCTGGGCCAGGGACTGAACCGCCCGGTTGAGAAGGAAAAACCCATGCTGCGCCGCCGGCACGTTGAGCATGACCAGGGCCAGGCCAAGCTGTAAAACGAGGCCCCCGAGTACGGCACGCCACGGAACCTGGCGCCGGTTTTCCGAAAAAAGCCACGCCATCACGGTCAACGCCAGGAGGCCCAGAGCGCTGTGGATGCGAAGCATCTTCCTCTCCCCCCCAAGGAAAACCTGATGAGCGGCCAAACCGCGGCTCACAAGACCCTCTGGCCTCCGAAGGAGACGGACCGCGAGGTGAGCCGTTCCGTGAACCACCGCGATGCACCTTACCAAGGGCTTTCCACCTCGGTCAACGATGCGCCGCCTGTGGAAGAGAAAAACGGCGTGCCGGGAAAGTCGGCACGCGAATCCGCCGGCTGCGGCATGGAAACGCCGGGGACTTTTTTGCCAAACATGCCCCCCATGGGGAAAGATCACCCCATCACGCCCGTGGAAGCTGTGATGAAAAGCATTGATTCATGTCCCGGCATGTGAAAGAATGGACAGGTCATGAATCGTGGGATGGATTCAAGGAAAGGCCTTGGGTTTCTTGGACTTTTTTCAGCACATGGAGGACCGGGCATGAAAAAGGTGACCATCGTAGGGTGCGGGGCGTACATGGACAGCGGCTACGGATGTTCCGGGGAATGGCGGTGTCTCAAGGCGGCCGCCCTCGGCGAGGGAAAGTTCGAAGAACCCGTCCACGTGACGGCTTTCGTGCGCTGTGAGTGCCCCGGGCGGACCACGGCGCCCAATGTGGGAGTCGCCCAGAAGATGTCCGACATCAAGCCTGATGCCATTTACCTCAGTTCCTGTCTCGTCAATGCCAAGCCGGGCTGCCCCTACGCCACGCCCGAACAGATGGCCGAAATGCTTCAAGCCAAGTTCGGCGTCCCAGTCATCTTCGGCACCCACGATTACCACTGAACGCAGCCGATTGCGTGACGGCCGTCGCGTTTCAGCCCATGCGTCCGCCCACGTAATAGCGTTTTTCCAAGCGGCGTGACACGGCGGAGACGACGGCCGTCAGGACGAAATAAAGAGCTCCGACGGCCAGATAGACTTCAAAGGCGCGAAAGGTCCGCGTATAGATGAGCTGACTCACGCGCGTCAGTTCCGTGATCGCCAAAACGGAAACCAGGGAAGATTCCTTCAGCAGGGCGGAAAAGGCGTTGACCAGGGGCGGGACCGCCACGCGAAGGGCCTGGGGGCCGATGACGTGCACCATGCTTTGCAGCCACGTAAATCCTAAAGCCCTGGCCGCATCGAGCTGCCCTTTTTCAACAGACGCCATGGACCCCCGAACAATTTCGGAAATGTAAGCGCCGCCGTTGAGCCCCAGGCCCAAAACGGCGGCGGTGCCACTGCTCATTTTGATCCCAACGGAAGGAAGACCGTAGTAAAGAAAAAAGAGCTGGATCAGAAGCGGCGTCCCTCGAAAAACCTCCACATAAGGCGAAAGGATTCGCCGCGCCCAAAGAATCTCAGCTCGAGTCACACCCACGGCCACGCCAAAAACAAGGGCAACCAAAAAAGACAAACACGAAATCTGCACCGTGTTTTGCAGCCCCTCGAGTAAAAGAGGAGCGGCATTGATTAAAATATCCAACCGAAAGCTTTTGAAAACCTCCACAATCCGTACACTCGGGCACTAATCGATTTTCAGCCATTTTTGAATGATCTTATCATAGGTCCCGTCAGCGCGAATCGCCTTTAAGGCCTCGTTGACCTTCTCCGTCAGAGCATCAGAACCCTTGGGCAACACCATGACGATTTCCGCCTCGGAGAGGGGCTCGCCGACAACCTTATAGGAAGGGTCCACTTTGATTTGATTTACCGCATAGGCGTAACCCACAATAATGGCGTCGATCCGCCCGTGCTTTAAGTCTGTGAAGGCTTCCGGATTATAGTTGTATCTCTTGATTTCTTTGAACATATCCTTCATCTGGTCTGCAAGCTGTTCACTGGCTGATCCAAGCTGAACACCGACGACTTTGCCTTTGAGGTCCGCTTTGCCTTTGATTTGCCTCTCATCCTTCCGGACGACGATGACATCCGGTAGTAGATAGTAAACATCGCTAAAATTGACGTTTTCTCCCCGCGTTTCCGATTTGGACATGCAGGTGATGAGAACGTCGTAATCTCCTTTTTTGAGTCCCCCCAGGAGTCCTTGCCACTCGGCATCGATAAATTTTGCCGACACACCGAGCTTTTCGGCAAGAGCTTTGCCCATATCGATGTCGAATCCTTCCAGCTGCCCCGTCTTTTCGTTTTTGGATTCGAAAGGTGGATACTGGGCACAGAGCCCCACCACCAATTCGCCTTTGCCCCGCACCCGCTCCCAGGAATCATCGGCAAAACTCCCCCGGGAAAGGCCCAGGAGTCCGACCAAAATCATAATCCCTATACCGAACCACCTCGTCATGCTTCGCCTCCTCTACCACTCGATGAAAGTCTCGCCGTGCTCCCCTTGTTCTTTCACGGCCCCGAAGGAAACCTCCAGGGCTTCTTGGATAAGCTTTTGCTTGAAAATCCCCATAAAGACGCCAAATCCGGGAGTCAGCCGCAATCGTGAAAGATTTTCTTGAGCCCGCGCCACATCCAAGTCTCCGCCCTCAAACCCTTCGCACGTCCAATGCACGCCGCAATTGGGGCTGCCATCCATCCCCACGACCCCCACAATGTCGCATCCGGCCCTATGTAAGGCGACCAGCTGATCCATCACCGGCTCAAGGAGGCGCTCGCAATGGCGTCGAAAATTGGGGTGATCGTACTGTTCCCGGGTCATGCCCCAGCGATTCATGCCCAAGTAGGTAATTTCCGGACATGGCAATTGAAACAAACCGTGGCCTTTTTCCCAATGTTCTTTCAAAGCCTCAATGAAAACGCCGGGGTAGCGCGCAAGCGGATAGACCTTCGTCTGCACATTCAAAAGACAGTGGCACACCACTAAAAGCCGCCTCGATCTTTTCACCGACCGCACCCCTCAGAACAATTCACGGAATCCTACTGAACCAGACGATTTATAGACAGAGAAGAATGGGGGTGACCAATACATTCTTCCGATTGTTGGAGTTCTTCTTCATCGAAGCATGCGATACCACCCAGTGACACAATGTGCCAATTCATATGACATGAACCTCGGTTCGGTTTCCGCATGCAACGTGAAGAACGTCGTGGTCATGGGCTTCTCATTGCAGCACAGGACCATAAAAAACAGGAACTGTACGACATAGACGACCAGAAAAAGCTCTCGCTCTTAGCATAGGGAAAGAAAGGAGGATGCGGCACCTGTGGAATTCTCATCGCGCCTGCCCAGGGTGGTCACAATTCGCTGATCCCAGCTGGTCAGTTTTCGGCTGTGAGTCCACCTATTGAGAAATCTTCGCGAGTTTTCTTGTGACGACTTCAGGAGTCACGCCGTTTCCTTTCAATGAAGGCTTCGAGAAAAGACTTCCGGCGTCGCCTTAAGGGAGCGGTGTCGAGATAGAGCTTCCAGGCACGGATCCGTTCCGCTTGAAACACCCCGGAAACGTCCTCGTAGAGAGGGCGACCCTTGAAGAAAATCTCGCAGAGCAGCAAGGGGTCCGTATGGGGCCTGAGGACAACCAGGTCCACATGGCGGTCGAAAAAGAATTCCTGAAAATCGAAAATCCACTGGAGGGGATCGGGGTGGCATCCGCGCGCGGGAAGGACAGCCACATCGACGTCGCTTCCCTGTCGCCCCTTGCCTTGGGCCCACGAGCCGAAAAGGACCGCGAGACGGATATGCCGTTCACGGCAATAGCGCCGCAGCGACGCATCATCACAGAGGGTTTGTTGAGGCAAGACGCGTTCCATGGAGGAGAGCCCTCTTTTCATCGCTCGAACAATTGTTATTGTTTCATGTCGATTTCTGTGAGTAAAGCGCCAGGCGCACAGAATTTTCGAAAGATCCCCACATCTCATTGTCAAGGCTTATGGAGGAGGAACACATGGCGTTGATTCGTGTGGATGGGCAAAAGTGCGATCGGGACGGGGCGTGTGCGCGGGTGTGCCCCGCGGGGATCATCACGGTGGATGCGGCAACGGGACCGACGGTGCGCCGAGGCATGGCCCCTTTTTGCATCGGATGCGGCCACTGCGTCGCCGTGTGCCCTCACGGCGCCCTGGACCACGCGCGGGCTCCCCGTGCCGAACAAAGCCCGCTGCCACGCTTTCCCGTGCTGGATCCCGAGACGGCGCTCCTGTTTCTTCGATCCCGACGCTCCATCCGCTGCTACCGGCCGGAAAGCGTCCCTCAGGACCTTCTGGAAAAACTCCTGCAGGCGGCACGCTACGCGCCCTCGGGCCACAACTCCCAAGGACTCACCTTCACGGTGGTCATGTCTCAAGACGGCATGAGCGCCGTGCGGGAAATGGTCGTGGGCTGGATGCGCGCCCTCATCGACGCCGGATCGCCTCTTGCCGCCCAATGGCACATGGAAGGGATGGTCCGCGCCCACGACAAGGGCGACGACCGCATTCTGCGAAACGCCCCGCACCTGATCGTCGCCTCGGCCCCTCGAGATCTCAAAGCCGCCCGGGTGACCGCGTACCTCGCCCTGGAATACGTGGAACTCTACGCCACGGCCTTGGGCCTGGGAACCTGCTGGGCGGGCTACGTCAACGCCTTCGCCCTGGAGCGGCCGGATTTGGCTCGTTTTCTCGGCCTTTCGGAAGACCACGCCGTCCTGGGCTGCCTCATGGTGGGCTATCCCGATGTGCGCTACCACCGGCTGCCCGAGCGCAACGCCCTGGCGGTGCGCTGGTGGAACCGGGCTGTTTCGTAAATTGTGCATTTTGTGCAAAAAGTTCTTGCACAATTTTCCGGTGCGGCGTAAACAGGCCCGAAGTCGACCCCCATGCGGGCTCGTCGGCCCTTTTCGGGCCCAGGCGGTGCAGCTGGGGGGGATCGAGACGCACCGCAAACGTCACGGCACACACGGAGGATCACCCATGAGCAAAGACCCCATCGGTTCCATCCTGGTGGTGGGAGGCGGCATCGCCGGAATCCAGGCCACGTTGGATTTGGCCGATTCCGGCTACAAGGTCATTCTTGTGGAAAAATCGTCGGGCATCGGCGGGGTCATGGCCCAGCTGGACAAGACTTTTCCCACCAACGACTGTGCCATGTGAATCATCGCCCCCAAGCTGGTCGAGGTCGGCCGCCATCTCAACGTGGAGCTTCTCACCCTTTCCGAAATTGTTGACGTCTCAGGATCCCTCGGGCACTTTCACGTCACCGTCCGTCAAAAACCGCGATACGTGGACATGGACAAGTGTATCGCCTGCGGACTGTGCGCCGAAAAATGCCCCAAAAAAGTCGACGATCCCTTCAACATGGGCCGGGGCAAGCGCAAGGCCGCCTATATCAAATACGGCCAAGCCGTCCCTCTGAAATACGCCATCGACCCCGCCCATTGTCTTTATCTCACTCGAGGCAAATGCCGGGCGTGCGAAAAGTTCTGTCCCACCGGCGCCATCAATTTCCAGGACACGGAAAAGACCTTCGCTCTGGAAGTAGGCGCCGTCATTACGGCCCCGGGTTTTGAGTCCTTTGATCCCTCCCGTTTGGACACCTATGGCTACGGCCATATCCGCGACGTGGTGACCAGCCTGGAATACGAACGGCTCTTGGCCTCAAACGGTCCCTACATGGGCCATCTCGTCCGCCCGTCCGATGAGGAGGAACCTCGGCGCATCGCCTGGATTCAGTGCGTGGGATCGCGCAACATTCATCAGTGCAGCAACGCCTATTGTTCCAGCGTCTGCTGCATGTACGCCATCAAGCAGGCCCTGGTGACGGCCGAACATTGCAGCGGCGGCGGTCTGGAGCAGGCCGTCTTCTACATGGACATGCGCACCCACGGAAAAGACTTCGAACGCTACCTCACGAACGCGCAGGAGCGCGGCATCCGCTTCGTGCGGGCCCGTCCCCATTCCATCGAACCCGGTCCGGACAACAAGGGCGCCGTGATCCAGTATGTGGACGATGACGGGCGTCCCGTCATCGAACCCTTCGATTTGGTGGTCCTCTCCATCGGCCTGGAAGCCCCCAAGGACGCCGAAAGCCTGGCCGCCGCCCTCGGCATCGACCTGACGCCTCACCGCTTCGCGCGCACTTCCGGCTTCAACCCCGTGACCACGACGCGGCCGGGGATTTACGCCACCGGAGCCTTCCACGGGCCCAAAGCCATCCCCCATGCCGTGACGGAAGCCTCCACCGCCGCCGCCGAAGCCGCTCGGACGTTGCGCTCGGCTCGAGGAAAGCTCGCCCGAACCAAAACATACCCGCAGGAACACGATGTTGCCTGTGAAACGCCCAAGATCGGGGTTTTTGTCTGTTCGTGCGGCATCAACATCGCCAACACGGTGGATGTGAAAGCCGTCGCCGAATATGCCAAGACACTCCCCCACGTCATTCATGTGGAAAACAACCTTTTCACCTGTTCGGCGGATACGCAGATCCTCATCGCCCAAAAGATCAAGGAACTCGGGTTGAACCGGATCGTCGTGGCGGCCTGCACCCCCCGCACTCATGAGCCCCTCTTTCAGGACACGCTGCGGGAAGCCGGCCTCAATCCGTTCCTGGTGGAAATGGCCAACATCCGCAACCAAAACGCCTGGGTCCATCAGCAGGATCCCGAAAAGGCCACGGAAAAGGCCAAGGACCAGGTGCGCATGGCCGTGGCCAAAGCGGCCCTCAATGCCCCCCTCACGCGTCTCAAAGTCAACGTCATTCAGAAGGCTCTGGTCATCGGAGGCGGGGTGGCCGGCATGAACGCGGCCCTTTATCTGGCCGACCAGGGCTTTGAGGCCGTCCTTGTGGAAAAGGAGGAGCGTCTGGGCGGCAACGCCTGGAATCTCTTGGAAAACGACCAGGGAGAACCCATCCGGCCCATGCTGGAAGACCTCATTCGACGCGTGGAAGACCACCCGCACATCACGGTCCTCACTTCCGCCCGGCTGAAAACGGTGGACGGCTCCGTGGGCAGTTTTCGAAGTCTCGTGGAAGTCAACGGCTCGGAACGGGAAATCTTTTACGGTGCCGCCGTGTTGGCCCTGGGAGGTCGCCAGGCCGAACCGGATGAATACCTCTACGGCCACGATCCCCGCGTGATGACGCATCTTCAGTGCGATGCCTTGCTGGCCCAAGATCCGGAGAAGATCCGTTCCGCCCGCAATGTGGTCTTCATCCAGTGCGTGGGGTCCCGGGAGCCGCGACGGCCTTACTGTTCCCGGATCTGTTGCACGCACACGGTCAAAAGCGCCATCCGCATGAAGACCCTGAACCCCGATCTGGACGTCTATGTCCTCTATCGGGATATGCGCACTTACGGCATGCGGGAAGAGCTCTACCAGAAGGCGCGGGCGCTGGGGGTCTTGTTCATCCGATATACGCTGGAGACCAAACCTCGGGTATCCGCCGACCACGGCGCTCTGCATGTGGACGTGTTCGATCCCATTCTGTCGAGGACGCTTCGCCTCGGCGCCGATTATGTCGTCCTGGCCGCGGCGGTGGAACCCAACGTCGGCCAGGATGTGGTGGATCTTTTCAAATGCGGCGTCAACGCCGACGGGTTTTTGACGGAAGCGCACCCCAAACTGCGCCCGGTGGATCTTTCCGTGGACGGCCTCTTTGTGGCGGGCTTGTGTCACTATCCCAAGCCTGTGGACGAGACCATCGCCCAAGCGCGAGCGGCGGCTTCTCGAGCGGCCGTGGTGCTTTCCAAGGAAGAAATGCAGCTGGATGCCATCAAGTCCTACGTCACGGAAAGCTGCGACGGCTGCGCCCTGTGCCTGGACGTCTGTCCTTACCGGGCCATTCGCCTGGAAGAGGAAGAGGGATCCTCAGGGAAAAAGCGGATTCGGACCGACCCCGCCTTATGCAAGGGCTGCGGACTGTGTGAGGCCACCTGTCCGAAAGGCGGCGTCATGGTCCACGGCTTTACCCTGAATCAATTGGAAGCCCAGATCGATGCCTTGTTGGCCTAAAAGGAGCTGATCCCATGAACGAATCTTTTGAACCCGTCATCGTCGGCTTTTTGTGCAATTGGTGCGCCTATGCGGGTGGAGACTTGGCCGGCGTCTCGCGGTTGCAGTATCCCCCCAACATGCGGCCCATTCGCGTCATGTGTTCCGGCATGGTGCATCCGGAATTGATCACCAAGGCGCTGCTCAAGGGAGCCGACGGCGTCCTGGTCATGGGCTGACACCTGGGCGAATGTCATTACCTGGATGGTAATCACAAAGCCCTGGCCCGAAGCCACGCCGTGCGCATCGCCTTGGAAAACGTCGGGATCGACCCGGAGCGGTTCGCCATCGAATGGGTGTCTTCGGCCGAAGCGCCGCGGTTCGCCCAGCTGGTCACCCGGTTTACGGAAAAAATTCGAGCCCTCGGCCCCAACCCTCTCAAAGGACAGGGGACGGCGCAGGCCCGGTCCGCCTGAAGGGAGGAGCGACGATGAAGACCTTTTTCCATTTGCTCCAAGAGGTGATCAAGCCGGGGCTGTGCCATCGCTGCGGCGGCTGTGTCTCCCTGTGCACGTCGGTCAACTACGGCGCCTTGGAAATCGGTGACGACGGCCGCCCTCGTTACAAAGACGTGGAAAAGTGCATCGAATGCGGCCTGTGCCATGCCGTGTGCCCGGAAGTCGACGAACTGGAACCGGAAACACGGCATCGGCTGAGCTGGAGCGCCCCCATCGGCAGGGTGCTGAGCGCCGGCGTCGCTCGAGCCCTGGACCCGGACGTGCGACGCCACGCCACAGACGGAGGCCTGGTCACGGCCCTTTTGCTCCATTTGTTCCACACGGGGCACATCGACGGGGCCATCGTGGCCCGAAGGACCGGACCGTTTCAAAGGGAACCCTTTCTCGCCACATCGCCCGAGGAAATCAAGGAAAGCGCCGGCTTCTTTTTCGATACCAGCCACGGCGTCGTCGGACTGGGCGAGGCCTACATGGCGCGGGCCAGCGTGGAGGCCCTGAAGCCGCTCATGAGCAAAGGCCTTCGCCGCGTGGCGCTCGTAGGCACCCCGTGCCAGATAGAGGCGTTTCGGCGCATGGAAACCCTCGGCGTCATGCCCTCGGAATCCGTCTCCTTCTGCCTGGGTCTTTACTGTTCAGGAAACTTCCTCTTCGACGAACCCCATCGCATGGAACTCGCTCGATCCGGCAACTTTTCCTGGGACGACGTGGTCAAGATCAACGTCAAAGAATCCTTCCAGGTGCACCTCAGAGACGGCTCCGTTCGGCGGCTGGACATCCACGTTCTCGACCGTCTCAAGCGCCATGCCTGCCGATACTGTGAAGACTACAGCGCGGAACTGGCGGATATTTCTTTCGGCGGCCTTGGGGCTCCCGAAGGCTGGACATCGTACATCACGCGAACCCCCAAGGGACGCGCCGCCTATTTGGACGCTCGAGGGCGCACGGTGGAAGAAATGGATCGGCGGACGGATCCCGCGCTGTCCGAAAAGGTCCTGGAAACGGTCATGCGGGCGGCGGCCCAGAAACGTGCCGAGGCCAGAAACCATCGTCGGGAATTGGGCAAACCGGTGGTCGTCGCGCTGTGACGCCCGCTCCGTGCCCCATGAGGAGGATCAGCCATGCCAGTGACCGTCGCCAGCGAATGGCTCAATTCATGCTCCGGGTGTGAAATCTCCCTGGTGGATCTGGGGGAACGCCTCCTGGACGTGCTCAATCTGGTGGAATTCGTGCACATCCCCGTGCTTCTGGATCATAAGTACTTCGGGCAAACGGGGGAAAAGGACCACCTGGACATTCCGGAAGCCGACGTGGGGATCATCAGCGGAGGCATTCGAAACGAAGAACATGCGGAAATCGCCGCCCACATGCGCTCGCGCTGCAAGGTGATCATCGCCCTGGGCACATGCGCCACCCATGGCGGCATTCCCGCTTTGGCCAACGGCTTTCCCGTCTCTGAGCTCCTGGAGCGGTGCTTTTCCACGGAAACCACCGACGACAATCCCCGCACCTTCGACCCCCCGGTGCCTCGGCTGCTAGAGGTGTGTTCGGCTTTGGACGAGCACATTGCGGTGGATGTGTCCCTGCCGGGATGTCCACCCCATCCGGACCAGCTTTTCACGGCTCTGAGCGCTCTGCTGCAAGGAAAGGCCCCGGATCTGCCGACAAAGAGTGTGTGCGATACCTGCCCGACGGTGCGGGAAGGCAAAGGAAAGCTCACCAAGCTCCGCCGATTCCTGCAGAATCCCCATTATCACAGCCCTGACGAACCCTTGGATAAAATGCGGTGCCTCCTGGAACAGGGTTTTCTCTGCATGGGACCGGTCACCCGGGCGGGCTGCGGCGGGGACGCCAAAACGCCGCGCTGCATTGCGGCAAGGGTCCCCTGCCGAGGCTGCTACGGGCCGGTGCGGCACGACGGCAACCCCATGCTGGACATGTTGAACGCTCTGGCGTCCAACGGCATCGACGTGAAATCGCTTCCGGAATTCCCGTCGCTCCTGCGCTTCGCGGGAGGCCACCGGTTGCTCCGGCCAATACGGCCGCGAAAGGAGTCTTAGCTCATGAGTCGGCTCATCCATATTCAGCCCATCACCCGCATCGAAGGCCACGCCTCGATCCAGATTCAGCTGGATGATGCGGGCGACGTGCGGGATGCACGCGTGAACATTATGTCCCTTCGAGGGTTTGAAAAATTCATTGAAGGAAAACCCGCCGAAGAAGTGCCGCGAATCGTCAACCGCATCTGCGGCATTTGCCCGTGGATGCATCATCTGGCATCCAACAAGGCGGTGGATCGCTGTTTCGGCGTCACCCCGCCGCCCGCCGCGCAAAAATTGCGCGAACTGATGCAGACCATCGCCCATGCGGAAGACAAGCTTCTGCACTTTTTCTTCCTCGCCGCGGCGGATTTCGTCATCGGCCCCGATGCGGACTATTCGGTGCGCAACGTCATCGGCATCGCCAAGGCTCATCCGGACCTGGCACAGAAAGTGGTGCGGATGCGCCATCGCGCCAAGATGATTTTGGAACGCTTTGCCGGCAAGGCCATTCACCCCATCGCGGGCGTGGTGGGCGGCTTTTCCAAACCCATGCTGGAAGAGGACCGGCGGGAAATCCTTGCCCAGATGCGCGAACTTCTGGATTTTGCTTTGTTCACGCTGGAATTTGCCAAAACCAAAGTCTTTCCGCCGTACCTGGAAACCATTCAGTCTCTTGGGGTGATCCGCACGGGCTTCATCGGCACGGTGGACGAAACGGGCGCTCTGAATCTTTACGACGGCCGTGTCCGCCTGATGAAACCCGACGGCTCGTTTATGGAATTCGACGTCCAGGATTATGCGGACGTTATCGGCGAGCACGTGGAACCCTATTCCTATGCAAAGATGCCCTACGCCAAGGTGTGGAACGAAGGCTTTTCCTTGGACGAAGCCAACCCGCGAGGCATCTATCGGGCAAACACTCTGGCGCGCATCAATGTGGCGGATCGCATCGCCACACCGCGCGCCCAGGCGGAGCTGGAAGAGTTTCGGGAAAAGTTCGGCCGGCCCGCCCAGGCGACCTTGCTCTATCATTGGGCTCGACTCATCGAGGAAGTCTACGCCTGCGAGCACGCCATTGAGCTCTTGGAAGATCCCGGGATCTGCGATCCCCACGTGCGCGCCGAGGTGGAACCCCGGGCGGGCCGCGGTGTCGGCAGCGTGGAAGCGCCCCGAGGGACCCTCATCCACGATTATTCCACGGACGACAACGGCCTGATCACCCGAGCAAACCTCATCGTGGGAACCACCCACAACATCGCCCCCATGAACCTGAGCGTCAAGCAGGCGGCCAAATCCATCATTCACAAGGGCGTCGTGGACCAGGGATTGCTGAACCGGGTGGAAATGGCGGTGCGCGCCTACGACCCCTGAATTTCTTGCGCCACCCATCGCCTGGACGGCGATCCTGCCATGCAGATCACCATTACCGACGCCGCCGGCCGTATCGTCGGCCAGTGGCCTCACGAAACCGCCTGAACCGTCACGTCCGAGGCACCGGGGGAGAGGCCGCATCCTCTTCCCCCGCGTGCCCGCCTTCCACGAAGGCTCCTCCCGTGAAGGGAAGGCCGCGCCCCCCAGGGGACGAGACGGCCCCTTTTGCCCGTTGATCGGCGCCTATGGTTCGAGTAATCTTACACGAAAAGTTTGAGCGTCGCTGTCGAGCCCCAGGGAGGCCGTCCATGAAACGCCTTCGGTTTGTGCCCGCCATGGCCATCCTTGTTTTCTTCCTCGCGCCGTCGGCCGGGTCCGTTTCCGCCCAAGAGCCCAGGTTCACCCGTGAAGACCGAGAACGTCTCATTCGTCTGGAAGCCGTCTTGACGACCTTCATGCAGCAGGTGGACAAACGGTTTGAAGAACTTCGCGATGATATCAATAAGCGCTTTGAATTAATCGATAAACGCTTTGAACAAATCGATAAGCGCTTTGAACAAATTGAAAAACGTTTCGAACAAATCGACAAGCGCTTCGAACAGGTGGACAAACGGATAGAACAGGTTGAGAAAAGGATTGATCAGGTCGATAAGCGTATTGATCAAGTGGATAAACGCATCGATCAGGTGGACAACACCATTGACCGATTGGTGAATGTCATGATTGGCATCGTGGCGACTTTCGGAGGCATTGTCGCCGCGGTGATCGGCTTCGCTCTTTGGGACCGCAGGACGATGATCCGCCCTTTTGAAAAACGCATCAAGCCCTTGGAAGAGGATGCGGAAAAGCTTCACCTTCTTTTGAAAGCGTTACGAAAGCTTGCGGAAAAGAACCAAGAGCTCGCCGACGTTTTGCGCTCCTTTACCCTCTTATGATCACCTTCACCCATCGCCCCACCCTTTCTCCCTAGAGCCTCACGCCGCCCGCCCCTCGAAACGTCGAAAACACCCATCCGGTCTTCCGTTTTTTCCCGCCTTGACCGTCTGTGATGCCGCGGTGATCCGGCGGTGATGCCCTCCATCTATGAAATCCCTCATCCAGGGAGCTTTTTGTTTGCCCGTCGACAATGCCGGCCTGGGTGCATGGAGGACGGTGCGCGAGGGCGGGCTGTGCCCCTGGAGCGCCGATGTTTCGGCAAGCCGGGAGTCCTCGCTTCGGGAAAAGGGAAGATCCCCGGGCGCTTTCCAACAGCCCCTGGAATGCCACGCACCCAACGGAGCCCCTCATGGCCAATTTCAGTGCCATCCATTCGGTCGGCGCGTCGCTGGCCACGTTTTTGGATCGAGCTTTTCGATCGCTGCCCGAGGGGATTCGGGAACTCCATGATTGTCGTTTTCATGTGTTTTCCAGCAACGAACTGGCAAAACTTCAGGACGGCGACATGGAGCCCACCGTCGGCCTTTATCTTTATCGGATCACCTGGAACGAACACCACCGGAGCACCCCCGTCAGGGCCGACGGCACAAGGCAGAAGGCCGCCGTTGTCCTGGACCTGCATTATCTCATCACCTTTTGGGCCGACAGCCCCTTGACCGAGCACATCCTGGCGGCATGGGTCCTGCACATCCTGGAAACACACGCCGTCTTGGACACTTCGGTGCTTTCGCCTGAAGCCGGGTGGAACCCGGGAGACATGCTCCAGATCCTTCCCGAAGATCTTGCCCCCGAAGACATGATGCGCCTGTGGGACGCTCTGGCTCCGTCCTATCGTCTGTCCTTGGCCTACGTTGTCCGGCCCGTGGCCATCGAAGGCGTCCGGCAGCCTGTGGGGCGGCCGGTCACGGCCTCGGCCTTCGGATTCGGCGAAAAGGAGCGGCGCTGATGCCGTCAACGAGCGTGGATCCTCAGGGGCTTTCCAACCTTCGTTTCGTGGAATGGCGCATACGACGCATTCTCGGCGCCGTGGATTTCGTGGACCTCACGACGGAAATGCCCGTGAAGGGGACCTTATGCGTCGATATTCCCGGGGTGCGGCTCATGAGAAATCTTTCCGGCCGATACATCATCCACGAAGCCATAGGGCTTGAACAGCACGGGCCGGCATTTCGGGCTCCTCCCCAAGACCCGCCGCTTCAAAGCCTTTCTTTCCGTGGGACTGTGGAAGACCCTTCCCGCCGTTACCTCGCCCGATCCTTCACCCTTGTGCTTCCCCGAGACCCCGACCCGGCGCATCCCGATGCGGAGCCTTCGCTTTTTCGGCCCGTCCGCGTGCCGCTCTACCCGGCTCCAGCCGCGCCCCCACCCCCTTTTCGGTGGAGTCTCGTGCGTGTCTCGCTGGATCGCTTGGTAGGCGGCCGATCCATGCCTTTATCGGGAGCCCTCGTTCGGATCACGGACAGCTCGGGAGCCGTCCTTTTGGCCAGCGGCATGACGGACGCCCGCGGCGAGGGGCTCGTGCTCGTCCCGGGCATCCCGTTTGCGCGTTCTTCCGACGGCGGAGCCAACGGCAACGGAGGCGGCCATGAAGACGATTCGGAAGAACCCGTCCTGGTTTACGAAACCTCGGTGCGGTTGCAGATCGTCTGGAATGCCGACGTGGAGGGGTTTCCCGATCCGGAGCGGCTGGAAAGGGAACGCGCGAGTTTTCTTCGAAGCGATGACGCCCTGAGCCTCAAGGCCGGACGAACGGAGAGGATTCGAAAAACCGTGTCAACGACATAAGGCCATAGGGGATCACCATCAACCAGGAGGCGGAACCATGCCGGAATACTTAGCTCCCGGAGTGTACGTGGAAGAAGTGAGCTTTCGTCCCAAGTCCATCGAAGGCGTGGGCACGAGCACCACGGCCTTCGTCGGCCCCACCCGCAAGGGGCCGCTGACGGAAACCCCGGTCATGGTCACCAGCTTCGGCGAATTCGAGAGGATTTTCGGAGGGCTGGAAAACCTCTCCTTTTCGGCTGCTGCCGATGAGGATCCGCAAAAGACCAACTATATGGCCCATGCCGTGCGGGCGTTTTTCGACAACGGCGGCTCGCGCCTCTATATTGCCCGAACCTTCGTGCCGCGCACCGACGGCGGCGGGGCCGTCTCCTCCACGGGAATCGCCCAGTCGGACCTTGTGGTGAACGCCGGGGGCGTCCGGGTGCGTTTGACGGCCCGCATGCCGGGTTCGGGCCTGAACGGACGGGTGACCGTCACCGAAAAAGCCGTACCCGTGACGGCGGCCACCTTGGACAAAGCCCCCTTGGGATCGCTCCTGCGCTTGCAGAGCACGACACCCCAGGCCGCCGTCCTCATGGGCGGCAGTCCGCCCTTTAGCCTGAACGACGGGGACCAGCTCACCCTCACCACCGCCGCAGGCAGCGTCAGTATCTCTTTCCACGGTCATCCCGCCGAAATCCAAGGCGACGTCGTGGCAGACCCCGTGGACGTTCCGGCGGATACGGTCCTTCGGGTGACTTTGGGCGGCCTGGACCAGGCCGTCCCCATCCCTGCCGGGCTAACCACTTTGACTGATCTCGCCGCTTTTCTCAATACGCGGCTGCGTCGCGGCTACGCCCGGGTGGAAGGGGGCACCCGCCTCGTTTTGGGAACGGACGTCCGCGGCACCGGGGCGATGGTGACTGTGTCCGCCCTTGCGGCGCTGGGGTTCGGTGCGGATCAGAGCGCGGTGGGCACAGGAAACGTGGCCAACCTGGATGCCGTCACGGTGGCTGAAATCGACGCCCTGCTTCAGAACGCCGGCATGGCCGTTCGCGCCACGACCGATCCCGCAACGGGGCGTCTCCTTTTGAGCACCACGGAAACCGGAACGAGCGCCGCCTTGAGGGCCGAGGAAACCCCGGCGCGGACGGCTTTGGGCCTTCCGGCCGAAGAAGCCCGAGGCCGGGCCGCCGAAGGAACCGTCTATTATGTGCGGCGCTCGCCGGGGGCTTCCGGTTGGGTGGGCGGCTCCGACCGGGCCACGCCCTTGAACACCTCCACCCCTCTTCCCGCTGGCTCCGCGCTCATCCTGATGAACCTGGAAAGCCGCGATGCCGACAACACCGTGCGCGTCTACGAGGATGTGGGTTTTTCGCCGCTTCATCCCCGGTGGATCGGATCCGTCATGGCCCAAAGACCGTCGCGGCGCTCCGAGGCCCTGCAAAATCCTTATGCGCTCCAAGTGGAGGGAGACGTCCATCCTTTCGATCTCCGCCAGGGCCTTCTGGGATCCGGCACAAGCCGAGACATCACCCTCAGGGGCGGAAACGACGGCGCAGAACCGACAAACACCTCCACGATCCCTGAGGCCGTCGCCTACACGGATGCGCTCAAGCTTTTGGAATCCATCGACGACATCGCCATCGTGGCCGCTCCGGGATATTCGGACACGGCCCAATACAGCGCCATCCAGCAGTCCCTCATCGCCCATGCGGAAAACATGCGGTACCGGATCGCCGTGCTGGACAGTCCGCCGGGTGTGGACATGCAGGAGGTGCGGGAAATCCGAGGGGCCATCGACACGACCTACGCCGCTTACTACTACCCCTGGGTCATGGTGTCCAATCCCTTGTCCCGTCCAGGCAACGATCGCATTCCCCAGGAAATCGCCGTGCCCCCGAGCGGCTTTGTCACGGGCATCTACGCCAGAAACGACGTGCAGCGCGGCGTCTGGAAAGCTCCCGCCAATGAAGTGGTGCGCGGCGCCATCCGCTTGGAGCGGGAAATCACCCAAGCGCAGCAACAAGTGCTCAACCCCTTGGGTGTCAACTGCCTGAGGTTTTTCCCCGGAAGAGGTTTTCGGGTGTGGGGCGCGAGAACCGCGTCCTCGGATCCCGAATGGAAATACGTCAATGTGCGCCGGTATTTCATTTTCTTGGAACATTCCATCGACCGCTCCACCCAATGGGTCGTCTTCGAACCCAACGGGGAACGACTCTGGGGGAATGTGCGGGCCACCGTCTCCGCTTTTCTCTACAACCAGTGGGTAAGCGGCGCGCTGCTGGGAGCCGGTCCGGAGGAAGCGTACTTCGTGCGCTGCGACCGATCGACGATGACCCAAGACGATCTGGACAACGGCCGGTTGATCTGCCTCATCGGGGTCGCCGTTCTGAAGCCGGCGGAATTCGTCATCTTCCGTATCGGGCAAAAAACGGCGGACGCCCGGGCATGATTTTCGATTTGGGGCGGCGGCTCGCAAGCCGTCCTGTGTCGACGCGGAGGCGAAGGCGCGGGGAATCGTGACTGAACACGAAGGTGTCGGCAAACCGGGGACGCCTTCACGACCCAGGGCTCGGCAGATAAGGGAGGAAGACGATGGCTGCAGATCGTTTGGTGCCTTACGGAGCGTTCAACTTTGCCGTCGAAATCGACGGCATCCCCGTGGCGGGCTTTTCCGACGTCTCCGGGCTCAATACGGAAATCACCATCTCGGAATACCGAGAAGGGACCTACCCTTTGAACCATGTGCGCAAGGTTCCCGGCATGCACAAGGTGGGGGACGTAACCCTCAAACGGGGAATCATCGATTCCAAGGAGTTTTGGGACTGGATCAAGCAGGTCCGCCAGGAAGGGGTTCGCGCCCAGCGGAACGTTTCCGTGATCCTCATGGATGAGAGCCATAACGAAGTGCAGCGATGGAACCTTCGCGGCGTCATTCCGCTCAAATGGACCGGCCCCACGCTGGCCGCCAAAGGGGGCGGGGACGTGGCCATGGAAGAACTGGTGCTGTCCGCCGAAGCTCTGGAACTCGATTGAGGCGCTCCCGATGCCCGTCATCTGGTTTGAAGAAAAGACGGGAAGCCCGGCCACCCACCCTTACCGGATGGATGTAGGACTTTTTGTGGGGCTGGCGCCGCTGCGTTCCCTGGATCGCCTGCCGGATCCTCTTGTGCTCTGGTACCGGGAACAGGGCTGGCTGGAGCGCGTGCGCCCCGCTTCCCGCGGCATCCATCTGCGGGATGTTCCCGTGCCGGTGGATTCCTGGGAGACCTTTCGGCGCTTTTTCGTCTGGCCGCACGCCCGGGAAGCCGGCTCCTTTCGGGAGGCTTTCTATCCTCTCGCGCGGGCCGTCAAAGCCTTTTTCGCCCAGGGCGGCCTCAAAGCCTACGTCGTTTCCATGGCCGATCCAATTTCCCCCGAGGCCGGGGAAGCCGAACGCATGGCCGCCCTGGAACGTGTGCTTTATGGGAGAACCGGCCCTTTCAGGGGGGTCGCCGACCGAGTTCGGCTTGCCGAACGTCTTTTTCCGGCCGTGCCGCGAACGGGGGAAGACCCGCTTTCTCAGCACGGAATCCAGCTCGGGGCCGCTCTGGCGGATACGGCCCTCGTCGCCTTCCCCGACCTTCCCTATCTGAGCGCCCCGCCGGCGGAACCCGTTTCGGTGCGCATGCCCGAAAGAACCGCCCCGGAATCCTTTGTGGAATGTGTCGAATCCCAGGTTCCGATTCTTTATCGGCGAACGGCCCCGCCTTTTCGCCCGCTGCACGACCGTGTCGGCTACGCGCTCTGGGGGCGGGCGATTCACAGCCTCCTTTCCTGGATCGCGGAAAACGCTCGAGAATGGCAGCTCGTCTGCGCCCTTCCGCCGCCCCATCCCGGCTGCGGCCCTTCCTGGTGGGCCGATCTGTGCGGGACGATTCTCGGGCGCGGTCTGGAAGACGGAGGATGTGCCAGTGCCTTCCTTCAGTGCGCTTTTCCCTGGCTGGGGGACGCCGAAGACGCCGAAAATCTCCTGGCGCCCGACGGGCCCCTCATGGGGCTTCTCGCCGCCAACGCGCTCGGCAAGGGCACGTTCCGCAGCGCGGCTGGATCTTTCCCTGCGCTCGTTTCCAGCCTGGATCCGGTCCTTTCTCTAAGCGAAAGAGAAAATATTCCGGACGCCGTTCATGCCATGAAACGACGCCTGTGCCTTTTTGAATCCACGCCCCAAGGCATTCAACTCGCCTCCGACCGAACGACAAGCCTCGACCCGGCGCACGGCCCCGGCTGCGTGAGCCGCCTCGTGGGTTTCCTTCTGAAGGCCGCCCGGCGCCTTGGAGAGAGCCTTGTCTTTGAAAATGCATCGCCGCGTTTGTGGCGGTCTGTGGAACAGGGATTCTCGAGCCTTCTCGAAGCCGTGTATCTCGCCGGAGGGCTGGGGGGGACCGATGTCCAAAGCGCTTTCCATGTGACCTGCGGCATCGACACCATGACGCCGCAGGATGTGGATTCCGGCCGTCTGATCGCCCGAATCGTCGTGCAACCCGCCGTGCCGGTGGAAGCCATTCAGGTGGTCCTCGCCATGGAACCCTCCGGCTCCGTCACGGTGACCCCATAAGGGAGACAACCCGTCATGGCATCACAGCCCGGGTACCCGTTGCCGGTTTTTCGCTTCCGCGTCGATTTTTTCACCAGCGCTTCCGATGCCGACGGCGGCGGAGAACCCGTCCCCTTGTGCAGCGGCCGGTTCGCCGAATGCAGCGGGGTGGATGCGTCCATGGAACCCAAAGTCATCAAGGAAGGCGGTCGAAACGACGGGGCGGTGCACCGGGCCGGCCGCGTCTCTTTTGGAACGGTCATCCTTCGACGGGGGATCACGTCCTCCCGCGATCTCTGGCGCTGGTTCGAACTGGTGGCCAAGGGCGGCTACGCCTTTCGGCTGGATGTGGTGATCACGCATCTGGACATGGGCACGGACCCGGAATCCCACGAAGGGACCCTTCGATGGCGGCTGCGCCGAGCGTTGCCCGTCAAGTTCAAGGCCCCGGATTTCAATGCCCGCGCCGCCGATGTGGGCATCGAAGAAGTGCACTTCGTCCACGAAGGGTTGGAACGGGAAGGGAGCTGATTGTGCCGGAACCCGTCAAAGCCGTCCTGACGCCGCTCACCGACGAAAACGGTCGAAACCTGTCCGCATCCGATCAGGACGCGCGACGGGTAGCCGTTCATTTCAACCCGGAAACACTCCAGATGACCCTGACAAACCGGGTCGAAAAGGGTCGGGGAGCCCAAGCCGCCCAGCATGTGACCGACGCGACGGCGGAACTTTCCATGGAACTGGTCTTCGACACAACCCTCACCGGTACCGATGTGCGCGAACACACACAGCCCATCGCCCGCATGATGGATCCCGTGCTCAACCGCGGCGCCCGCCAGGCGCGGGACCGAAACAAGAAAATCCCCGCCATTGTCGTTTTCGAATGGGGCACGGTGAAATTTACGGGGTTCATCTCCAGTTACAAGGAAACCCTGGACTTCTTCGCTCCGGAAGGCATCCCTCTGCGCTCCTCGGTCACCCTCACGCTGAGCCAGCAGGAACGGCGGTTCGAAGAAGGGGAGGTGAGCGCCGCGAACCGCGAGGCGGTGCAGGAACGCACCCAGGCCACGCTCATGGATGTGGATCCTGAAGAAAGCCTTACCCACAGTGCCGCCAAGGCGGGAGATCCTCGAGCGGCAAAGGACCTTGCTCGGCAAAACAACGTGGACAGCCTGCGGCGTCCCGGCATCGGGACCCTGGCCTTCGGGGCGGAGGTGAGCCTGAAAACCGGTTTTTCCGCATCGGCTTCGGGGCCCATCGGGCTGGACTTCGGAATGGGCGGCAAAGCCAAAGCGGGCTTCTCCGGAGGGTTTCGAGCGGATGTGGGATCGGGCAGAAGCCTTCGAGATCTCATTCGCTTTGAGGAGGAATGACGGTGGCCATCGTGTTTGACGAAGTCACGGCGGAAATTGTGGAAGAATCCCAGGGCATGGAAAGAACCGAGACGCGCCCAGCGCCGGCGACGCTCCGGGACCCTGAGGGGGAAGCCCGGCGTGTGCGCCGCCTTGTGCTCGACTGGCAAAGGCGCACCGCCCGCCTATCGGCCGAATGAAGGGCCGCAGCGTTTCGGCACGGCGCCTTTTTCCATTGGAACGAGGGCCCGGGCCCATGTGCATGAGTGAGACATAAGCGAACCGCCATGAGTACGGAAACCCCTATGGCTCAGGCGCCTGTGTATGCGGCGCGACCGTCCGTGCTGCTGAACGGACAGCGCTGCCCGGCGGCGGACGAACTCCTGATCTGTGCCGAAGTGCACGAACAGCGGGACGGCCTCGCTCATGCAGAACTGCGCTTCGCCGACACGGTGCGCACCACGGAACGGGGCATCGGCTGGGCCTTTGAAACCGACGAGGGAAGCTCGCTTTCGCTGGGGACATCGGTGCGTCTTTTCATGGGAGATGAAACGAGCCCTCAAGAAATCTTCCAGGGAATCATCAGCGCCGTGGAAGCTTCCTTCGGCCCGGAACATCCTCCGGAGCTCCTCGTGTTCGCCGAAGACGCTCTGTGGAAGGCCCGGATGAAACGCCGCACGGCCACCTATACGGAAAGGACGCTCGGCGGCCTAGTGGAAACGATCGCCTCCGAACTGGGACTGCGCGCGCGTGTGAGCGGCCTGGACCAGGATCCGGGCACTCAGGTGCAGATCAATGAAACCGACCTGGGTTTTCTGCGGCGAGTGCTGGAACGTTTCGACGGCTGGATGAAAATTTCCGGGCAGCACATGGAAGCCGGACCATGGTCCCACGGTTCGAGCCAGGAAATCACGCTGGAACTCCACAGCCTGCTCAAAAGCGTCCGGGTGACGGTCGATCTGGCGGATCAGGTTTCGGCCGTGACCTACAGCGGCTGGGATCCGGCCCAAGGGGCGGTAATTCATGTGGAAAGTCACGGCGCTTTGCCTTTGGGACCGGGGACGGGCCGCACGGGCACCCAGGTGCTGGAACAGGCCTTCGGCCCCCGTCGGGAACACGCCGGGGCCTTTGTGGCCGCGGACGACAGGGAAGCCCGGGCTTTGGTGGATTCCCTTTATCTACAAAGAGCCCGGCGGTTTGTGATGGTGGACGGATGCGCCGTGGGGCACCCCGGGCTTCGCGTGGGCAGCCGCGTGCGGCTTCGAGGCCTGGGGCCTCGATTCGACAACACCTATACGGTCACCCGCACGTGTCATCGTTTCGACCTGATCAACGGCTACGAAACCGACTTCGAAGCCGAGGGGGCCCGTTTTGAAGGATAACGCCATGGACGGATCGCTCGGTTGGAAGCCTTCCCTGTGGCTTCAATCTCACTTGGCTCACGTCACTTCAGTGGACGATCCGGAAGGACGAAACCGCGTGCAGGTGCGGCTGCTGTCCTTCGACGGCTTCGATCACCAAAACGGGCCCGTCTGGGCCCGCGTGGCCGTCCCCTTCGCCGGACCCAACCGCGGCGCTTTTTTTCTTCCGGACGTGGGGGATGAAGTCGTCGTGACCTTTATCGGTGGAGACCCGCGTTATCCCGTGGTGGTGGGATCCATGTGGAACGGGGCCGCCACAGCGCCCGAAACGCTGGGGGCCCCCGGAGACACCGTGGACCGGTGGACCCTGGTGGGAAAAGCCGGAACGCGCATCGCCATCGAAGAACCCGCATCGGGAAGGCCGACGGTGCGCCTCACCACACCCGGCGGCGTGGAAGCCGAACTGACGGACAACGGCGGGGGCACCATCACCTGCCGCGCTGCAGGCAACACCATCACCGTGGACCCGTCGGGCGTGTCCGTTCAGGCCCCCTCCCTCGTCTCCGTGGAAGCCTCTCAGGTGCGCATCGCTGCAGGCATGGTCCAGGTGGATACGGCCATGGCGAGTTTCAGCGGCGTGGTCCAATGCAACACGCTGATTACCACCACCGTGGTCGCTTCGACCTATACACCCGGAGCCGGAAACGTATGGTGACCGCCAAACCCACCATCCGACTGGCCGGGTCGGCTGCCGTCGGCGCCCTGGAAACCGCGCCGCGTCCGACCATCCTCCAGTTCGCCGAACCGGACTGCGTGCTCACGCTTCTGGACATCCTCAGACATCCGGAGTGGAAAACCGCCCTTTCGAACAAAGTCGCGGCCGAACGCACATCGGAAAAGCGTCTTCGGCTCTACCAGCCCGTCCATCGCCTTTTTCATCTGGTCCTCGTGGATGCGGCCTGCACTCGCCCCGGCGAACCCCGCCTCGATCCGAAGCGCGTGGAAAAGGCGGGCTTCGTCATTCGCCGGGTTCGAAAAAGCGCGCTCCAGGGGTGGATGCGACAGGGCGAAACCGTGCTGGGATGGAAGGATCTGCCGGAAGACGTCACCGCCGCACACAGGGATGACGATCCGGATCCCGAAATTCGCCGACAGAGGTCCCTGGGAAAAAACCGTGGGCTGTTGGCCAGGACCTCTCATCCCGACCCGCTGCAGGGCCTCAGCGAATCGGTCCATCCCCTTTTCGCGGCGCCGCCGGATGTATGCTCGGCGCGCGGCAAAACCTTCTATTACGGCATGCTGCCTCTAACCAGCGACGACATGGCACCCCAGGCGTCTTCCCCGCCTTTCGACGACGCTTTCCTCCAGAACCGTATCCCTAAGGGGTTCGTGGCGGCTGCGGCCCAATCCGGCCCGACGGCCCTTTCCCGACAGGATTTCCTGGACATGCTTCGATTTTTGGAAAGGGATGTGGGCGCCTTCACGGACTCCAAGGAAGGACAAGAGCTCCTGAAAATTCTGGAGACGATCCCGTCGGCACCCGGTTCCGCCGGCACCACACTCCGCGCCGTGTTGGAAAAGGCTTACGACGAAATGGACGGTGTCGGGGAAAAGGGGCTTCGAAGCCTCCCGTCCCATTGGCCGGCTCTTTCCGCCGCCCAGGCACGAGCCGTCCGTTTGGCGATCAAAGAGGCGCTGACGGCCCGGTGGCGGGCCACCGCCCCTCGACGGCGCCGTTTTGACGGGATCGGGGACACCTATGTGGTCTGCGTCTTCGTTCGGCTTAAAGGAGAAAATGGATGTCCGTGCCGGACGGTATGGAGTGCGCCGTCGGAAGTTTTCGAAATCGTTCCGTGGTACGAAAGCAGCGGGCACCCTCCGGTGTCCGTCACGCTGCCCGCCTTGGACAAAAAGGCGCTTTCCAGGCTCAAGCCCAACGTCGCCTTCACGGTGCCGCCGTCTCTTCGAAAGACCCTCGAAAAACTGGACATGAACAAGCTCCTGGACGGATCCCACGAGGAAGGGACGGGCTCTTTCGGCATGATTTGCGGCTTCAATATCCCCATCATCACCCTGTGCGCCTTTATCGTGCTGCAGATTTTCTTGGGGCTGCTCCACATCGTCTTTTTTTGGCTGCCTTTCGTGCGCCTTTGCATTCCCTTTCCCGGTTCGGGTTCCTCGGGCTCGGACTCCGAAGGGTGAAAAAGGCACCGTCCCGTCTTTTTGGGCGAAAACCCACAGCCTGGCGATTCTCGACGTCAGGCATCTCAAAACTTAGGAAGGAAGCCGTCTGCATGCCTGGCATACCGAGTCATCTTCCACCGGAACCCATCGGCTGGCCGCTTCTTCCGGTCCCCGATGCCGACGGGCGTCTCCGTTACCCTTCTTTGGAGGAAAGCGTCCGCCAGAGCATCCGCATCGTGCTGCTCACCCAGCCCGGGGAGCTTCTCATGCGCCCGACTTTCGGCGCAGGGCTGAGCCGCTATGTGCATGAACCCAACACGTTGAGCACCCGTCGGCGGATTCACGATGCGGTCCTGGAGGCTTTGGAAAAATGGGAACCGAGAATTCTTGTGGATCATGTGCTGGTGGAAGCTGTTGCCGACAAACCGGATCGGATCCGCGTGGAAATCGTCTACAGGTTGAGGCGCACCAATCGACCGGCCCGGACGGCCCTGACCATGACCTTGGAGAGCTGAACCATGCCCATTTCCGTACCGTCTTTGGACGACAGGGGTTTCGACGATTGGGTCCGCGAGCTGCTCGACAGAATCCCCGGGCATACGCCGGAATGGACCCATCCGGCGCTGGGGGATCCCGGCCGAACGATCCTGGAACTCTTCGCCTGGCTCGCCGACGCCCTCCTGTACCGGGTCAACCGCATTCCCGAGCGCCAGCGCCTGGCTTTTCTGAAGCTGCTTCACATTCCTTTGAAACCCGCGGTGGCCGCCCGTGGACTCCTCGTCGTGGAACCGTCCAACCCCCAAAGACCCGACGTCTTTTCCGTCCCCGTGGGGACGGCCGTGCCCGGGCCCGTGCCCTTTGAAACCACGGGGGAAATCATGGTCCTTCCCCTGGAAGGGGAGCCTTATCTCAAGAGGACGCCGTCTGCCGAAGAAATGAAGCGCCTTGAAGACGTCATCGCCGGTTTGGAATCCGTTTACGGTTTGGGGGCAACCAGAGAAGCTCCGGGCTCTGTGCCCTACATCACGACGCCTCTTTTTCCAAACCGACAAGCCGACACCGGCGGCGTGGATATCGCCGCCGGAAGCATCGACCGCTGCCTTTGGATGGCGCTCCTGGCCCCCCCAAAGGCCGACGTCGCCGCGGTGAAACGGGCCTTGTCCCGGGACGGGGCGGGTCCGAGGATTCTCAATGTGGGGTGGTCTCCCGCCCTCAAAGTTCCCGGTATCTTGGAGGTCTTAGGGGCACGGGCTGCGGTGCCTCACGTGTGGGAAATCACGTCTTGTCGGCGCTTTCCGTCGGGGGAACCCGAATATCTCACTCTGGACGTGGCCGAAGACGGCACTTCGGCTCTCGTGCAGGAAGGCGTTCTGCGGCTCATCCTGCCGGATGCGGACGATATGGGTACCCCCGAAAACGATGTGGAGCGGGACCTTTTGGCCGGCGTGGGAGACAGGCCCCCACGACTGGACGATCCGGAAAAAGCCTCGCGTCTCATCGCCTGGGTTCGCCTGCGACCGACACGCCCCCTCGAAAGCCTGGCCGTTTCATGGGTGGGCGTCAACGTCGTGCCCATCGATCAAAGAAGAACGCTCCGCCATATCGTGATCGGCACCTCCGACGGTACGGCGGATCAAGAGTTCCAACTGCCGGGAACATCGGTGGACCCGGAAACGCTCGTGGTGGCCGTCGAAGATTCCGCCGACGGTTTCGTCGTGTGGCGCCGCACGCACGATCTGAATACGTCGGACCGGGACGATCGTGCCTACGCTCTGGATGCGGAAGCCGGGATCATCCGCTTCGGGGACGGTGTAAGGGGGCGCGTTCCGGAAGCCGGGATGCGCCTTCGGGTCGATACCCTGCGCTTCGGCGGCGGTCGCAAGGGAAATCTTCCGCCCATGACCCTGAAGGCCGTCTCCCATCCCCAATGCAAAGCGTGGCAGCCTCTGGCCACTTCCGGAGGGGACGACGCGGAAACCACGGCTCAGGCCGAAAAGCGCATCCCCGAGACTTTGCGTCATCAAGACCGGGCCGTCACCGAAGACGACTACCGGCACCTGGCGGCGGAAACTCCGGCCGTGCGCGTCGGCCGCGTGGAAGTGCTTTCTCGTTTCAAACCCCAGCAGCGGCGCTTCCATGTTCCCGGTGTTGTGAGCGTCGTCGTGCTCCCCGCCAAGGAAGACCTTGTCCCTCCCTGTCCCAGGCCCGATCGGCTCACCTTGGAACGGGTCCACGCGTATTTGGATGCCCGGCGGCCCGTGGGCACGGAACTGTACGTGATCGGCGTGGAATACAAACCTCTGGCCGTTGCCGCCGCGGTGCGCCTCCAATCGGGCCATCTTCGGGATGAGGTATTGCAGAACGTGCGGCATGCACTGCAACGCTTCCTCTGGCCTCTGCCTCCCGGCGGTTTTTCCGGCTCGGGATGGCCTCTGGGCACGGCCGTCGTGGATCGGGACGTGGAAACCGTGATCGCCCGCGTTCCCGGCGTCCGGCATGTCGGTGAGGTCCGACTGTTTTTCTTGGAAACGGACGGATGGAAACCGGTGGCAGCGGTGGCGGAAGGAAAACCCGCGGCTTTTCCGCTGGACCCGTGGCAGCTGCCCGAATTGCTCCACGCCGTCTGCGACGAAGGGGATCAGGCCGTTGCGGTGTTTCGGTCGCCCTTGGATGGGGTGCCCTCCGAGGCCCTTGCCGTTCCCATTCCCGTAGTGCCGGAGGTGTGCTGATGGATGCCAACGGGGCACGCTTTTGGATGTGCAGCGACGTCGGCGACTGGGTGCTCGGCGACGGGGCGGCTTGGGATTCCAAGCGCCGCGTGCTGCACCTGGGTTCGCGCCGGACCGTGAAAATGTCCGGCCAAGACCGGGCGTCTGCCCGAATGGCCGCTGACGGTGTGCGAGGCACCGTGGATGCCTATGGAACCTGGGCCGTCATTGCAAGCGACGGCAAAGCCGTGACAGCGGCGGGCGCATTCCCTCAGCCCGTGGTCCTGTACAGGGTGGAAGAGACCGAAACCGTGCGGGATGCGGCCGTCGGGCCGGAAGGGATTCTTTGGCTTATCGTTGAGGCACCCGGCGGCGGACGACACGTGGTCATGACGGATGTGTTGGAACGATGGCAACCCGTGTCCCTGAGCCGCCCCGATATTCAGCCGGACCGCATTCTGGCTCGCCCTCAGGGCGGCGCCTGGGCTCTGGACCGGCGAGATAAGATCATGGCCCGCATCGACGGTGTCCCTTTTCCGGAATATCTTTTTCGCTCCTTTTCTCCCCACATCGGGCGGCCGTGCGTGGAAAACCCCGACCCTCCGGTCATGGGCCGCCCCATCGCCCTTCCCGTTCCCGACACCTGGGAACTCGTGGCCGCCGCGGCCGCCTCCATCGGACATATGGCTTTCCTCTTCTGGACGGCTGACGGGGACGCCCGGGTGGTCCTGTGGGACGAAACCCGCTTTTTCCCGCCGGATATCCTCAGCGGCCTTGCCGCGCCTTTTTCCATCGGCTGGGTGGGAGAAAGCCGATGGGCCGTCGTGGTGGAACACGCCGGCCATGCCCCCGTCTTTCGCCTTCCCACCGAAATCGGCGCCGTCGTCGATCCGGTTGGGGACTATTACCCTCTTCCCGGCTGGAACGGCGGGCCCTTGTGCAACACCCTTCACGCCCCGGTGCATTACGTGGAAAAGAGCGCCGACGAGTCCCGGGAAAACCCCAAACCCAGACCCCTGCACCGATTGTCTCAACCCGGCCTCGTCAAGAAAGCCGCGGTACACGCCGCCCGGCCGTTCGACAGCGGCTCACCGAAAACGGTGTGGCATCGGCTTTACCTGGAAGGGACGTTCCCCCCGGGGACCGGGGTCCGACTTCGATTGGCCGTAAGCGACCATCCCGATCCACCCCCTCAGGATCGTTTTGTCCCCTTCCATTTCGCAACCGTGCCCGACCTCGACCTTTCGCCGTTGTCCTCATCCGTCCCAAAGGGAAGTTGGGTGCCTTTTCCATCGGAAATTCCCTTTCATCAAGGATTTCTGGACTGTCCAAGGCAGCGGGACCGTTCCGGTCTCTTCACGGTCCTGGTGCAACGCCCCGGAACCCGTGTCCGCTCCCTTCAAGGCCGCTTTCTCTGGCTGGTCATGGACCTGTTCGGCACGGGCCAGGCCGGTCCGGAAGTGGCGGCGGTACGCGTGTACGCCCCCCGTTTTTCGTATCGCGATCGCTACCTGCCGGACCTCTACAAGGAAACGCTTTCGGGATCCGAGGCCGACGCCGCGGGTCCTCCTTCGGGTCCGGACTTTTTGGAACGGTTCCTGTGCCTTTTCGAAGGGTGCCTCACCCCCATGGAAGACCGGGTGGCCGCCGCCCATGGGCTCACCGATCCCGATGTCGCTCCCTTCCACGCCCTGGCCTGGCTGAGCTCGTGGTTCGGACTCACTCTCGAACCCGCCTTGTCGGAACAGGCCCGACGGCGCCTTATTCGGGAAGCCATGACCCTTTTCCGCTCCCACGGAACCCTAAAAGGACTGCGACACGCTCTGGACATCGCCACCGACGGCGGAATCGCTCAGGGAAGGATTGCGGTCGTCGAAGATTTTCGCCTGCGGCGCACCTTTGCCACCATCTTGGGCGCCGACCTCCCGGACGAAGAAGACCCGCTCACCGCCGGAATGACCGCAAGCGGGAACAGTATTCTGGGCCGCAGCCTTTTTCTCGGGGCCGAGGAAGAACGGGAATTCCTCGCTCTTTTTCGACCGCGGATTGCCGAAGGGGCCGAACAGGAAGCCGTCGTGGCGGCTCTTTTCGATCAGTTCGCCCATCGGGTGACGGTACTGGTGCGCCGAGACACGCCCGAAGCGGTGACGGCCCTGGTGCGTCTCGTGGCTTCCCGGGAAACCCCGGCTCACGTGGAAACCCGTGTCGTCGCCGCCTCGGAAAACCTCGTGGTGGGCATCGCCTCCCTTGTGGCGGTGGACACCGCCCTGGAACCGAGGCCGCCGCTACGACCGGTGACGGAAAACCGATCACGACTCAGCCGGGACGCGACGGTTCTGGATACCCTCAGCCTGGATCCACGGCTTGGATAAGGAGGTCATGGATGAGCCGCACGGATGATCCGTTGATCCGCCCCGTGGTGCCGGATCGGCTCTATTACGCCACCGGCATGCTTCTGGACGCGGAAGATTTTCAGGACGAGCAGACCTATCACCGCAGTCGGCTCGCGCGCCTTGCCGCCTTCCTTCATGGTTCGGGCACCGTCGCCGGCCTTGAAGTCCAATGGGTTCCGGCCCGCGTCGCGCCGCCCGAACCCGACCATCCCGAAGAGCTCGTGGTGACGCCCGGGTTGGCCCTGGACCGGTTAGGACGGTTCATCGAGGTGCGCCGTCCTTTGTGCCTGCGCTTGGGCTTGTGGTTTGACCAGCAGGCGGCGGATGCCGTCGGGCGGGACAAACTGTCCAACGCCTACCACGAGGGGACGGAAGATTTTCCGGCAGGGGTTTGGGCGGATGTGTTTATCGCCGCCGTCTCCTGCCTTCACGGCACCCGACCGGCTTTCGCCACGGGCGATCTGGATCAGTTGGACGGGGTGGCCCCGTCCCGCATTCGAGACGGCAGCCGACTGAGCCTGGTGCTTCGGGAAGAAGCCGACCCCGCCGTTCCCCGAAGGCCCTTTCCCGCTCTGGAGGCCATCACCGACCCGGCGGAACGGCGTCAAAGGATTGTGGACTACAAGCTGCGGGAAGCATGGACGGAAGCCACCCAGTGGGAAAACGGAGGCTCTCGGCTGCGCCGTCTTCCCGAACACACGCCGGATCAAGACGGGACAGAGCTTTTTCTCGCCCGGGTGGTCATTCCGGCCCATCCGGGACCGCCGGTGGTTCGGGACACCTCCCAGGATGTGGAGGTTTTCAACGACCTTCGCTTGTTTTCCTTTTCCACAGCCGAGCTGGTCTGGTTGACCGGCTCCATGAGGTAAGGCGCCATGGCCGATTGGGTGACGAAACTGGGCCGCGTGCCCGTGGACGGGCAGACGTTGAAACACCTGTCCGATGCCGGGCTTCTCGTGGTGGACAGCCGCAGAAGCCGCCCGCTGTGGTTCGACGGCCGCTTTCTCACGGCCCGGGATCTGCAGCGGGAACAAACCTACTTCATGACCCGCCAGGCGGATCTGGCGGGAGCCGTCGGGGGCGGGGTCGTGCGCGGCCTTTGGGTTCACCCGGGATCCAAGGCGACGAACCTCCGTGTCGAAAAAGGCTTTGGGATCGCTTCCGGCGGGGAACGGATCGTCCTCGCCCAGGACGTGGATGTGGACCTGGGCAACCTTCCCTCCCTGGACCAGATCAACCGCATGCTGGGGTTTTCCAAAACCCCGGCGAGCCCGTGGCGCTCCCTGAGCGGGCTTTTTGTGCTTGCGGCCAGGGCCGTGGAATTTACGGCCAATCCCACGGGTGCTTACCCCACGCGGCTGGGCGAAGAGCGCCGGGTGGAAGACGGAGAGATCGTGGAAGCGGTCCTTTTGTCGCTGATCCCTTACGATCTTGGCGAAAATCCGGAAAATCCCGCGCTGCGGCGAGCGGCCGCCGCGCATGATCTTTTCGTCAAAGGGACCGGCTACGCCGCGCCCCCGTCCGCCCTGCCCCTGGCCATGGTGGACCTGGACCGGGGTTTCGTCCGATGGGTGGACGTCCCCATGGTCCGCCAAGACATGGGATCGGCCGAAAGCGATGTCCTCGGCCTCGGCATGGCCCCGCGGCCTGTTCGCGCGGCCCATTTTCAGCAGGCCCGCCGAATGTTCCAAGACATCGCCGATGCGCGCCGCTCGGCAGGACAACCGGCGGCTTTCGCGGCCTCCGATCATTTCCTGTCCCTTCCTCCCGCGGGACTCCTTCCGGCGGCCGCGGTCGATGCCAAGGCCATGACCCAAACCTTCTTTCCCCCGGCGGTTCAGGTGGATCTGTCCATCATTCCGGAAGACGAACTTCCATGCCTTGTGGAAGAAAGTTTCCTCCTGCCCCCCATCGATCTGACGGCTTCCGAAGAGGCTCTGGCAGCCACGGCCGTCTTGGTCTGCCTTCCTGTGCCGAGAAACGCGTTTCGGCAGGCCGCCGCCGAACTGGAATCCCTGGAAACCCCGCTGCCCTCCGCCAATACGATGCAGAAAACCAAAACCTCCTACCTCGCCCTGCTGCACGAAACAACCCGGCCGACAAAAACCCCGGCGGCCGTATCCCTCACGGCCCGATCCCGATGGCCCGCCTTGATCGCCCAACAATCGGTGCTGTGGTACGTACGCCGGAGAAACCTCAGCGTTCGCGACGATGTGGTCGGCGCCAAGGTGCCGGTGCTGGCCGACGAGTTTCGCGACGAACGGGCCATGCGCGCCTACCTCAAGGAAAAGGGACTGGCCGACAAATACACACGGCTCAAGGTGCGGGCCAGTGCGGAAGCGGACTTGGTCATGGCCAGCCTGCTCACATCCCGCAAGTTCAGGGAATCCGAAACCCTGCTGAAAGCCGCCGTTCGAGAGCTGGAACAGGTGAAACGGCTCGATGCGGGCACGGCACGGGAGATCGCGAGACGCTACGACGACGAAAATTTGGGGGAAGGCATTCGACTGGTGGAGGAAACCGTTCTGGAACCGGAAACCCGGCCGGACGGCACGCCGGACCCGGAGGCCCGGCGACGAAACGAGGGCGTTCGAAAAAAACTGGCCGAGGCCCACGTCGTCCCCGAAATCGACCGGCTGATGCAGTGTTTGAAACCTGAGGAGCAAGAAAAGTTCCTGAAAGAGGTGGCGCGGATGATCGCCGACACGGCTGTCAAGCCCCAGGCCCTGGCAGAGTATGTTCGAAAGGTCATGAGGAGCGTGGAATCATGAGAATCGCCCCGCCTTTCCCACGGGTTCCCAGAGAACGGGCCGTGGCGGTCGAACCCGCCCCGGCGGCACGGGTGAGCGATGCCTTCCTTCGCCGCTTGAACCATTACCCTGGAAGGACCCTCACCCGAAGCGGTCTGGACGCGGAAGCCGCGCACCGCATGCGGCACCTGGCCTTGACGGGGATGGAACGGTCCGCCGGCGTGGTTTTCGGTCTGGAAGTGGGGCTGGAACCTGTGCCGGAACCCGAAATTCCCGAGGCAGGCGGCTCGGACGCCTCCCCGGTCACGGAAGTCACCCTCGCACCTCGCCAACGATATCGCCTGAGCATTTCCCCGGGTCAAGGTTTGTGCGCCAACGGGGAGGATGTGGTCGTCCCACGCCCTCTCAAGGTTCTTGTGGATCAAATCCCTCGATACGACGCCGTGATGAGGCAAAACGCCGCCCCGCCTCGAGGGGTGGGGATTGTCGTTTTGCAGCCCATTGCCGGAGAAGTTCTCGGCACGCCCGACGAAACGGACCCCTGCGCCCTCGATCCGGCCGAAGAAGCCTACGAGGACTACCGTCGCGTGGACGGGTGCCGTGTGGTGTGGATGCCGTGGCCGAAGGCTCTGGGACGGCTTCCCCTAACCGGGCCGAGATTTCGAAACGCCGTGGCTTATCGGATTTTTTCCTACGAAGCGGCCTCCTCGGCAGCGGATTCTCCGCTCCCCTGGAACGAACTGGGCCTTCCCATCGCTCTGATGCACGTCGCCCGGGATGGGACCGTGTTGTTTGTGGACCGATGGAGCGTGGTGCGTCGAGGCGGCGCCCCGCGGCCGAAACCGCCTCTTTTTCCGGGCCGGGGCACGCCGCTGCTGTGGCAGGCGCGGATGGAACAACTGCACGATCATCTTCGGGATCTTTTGGCTTCGGGGCTTCCTTTGACGGAGGCGTCGGACCATGTGCGCTACCTGCCGCCCGTCGGTGTCGTTCCGAAAAGCGTCTTGAATGCGGAGACTCGACGCTGCGATTTCTTTCCCGGCTGCTATCGCTTGGAAGCGACGCCGATCCCGCTGGAACAAGCGGAATGGGTCGTGGAAGCTGCGGCATCGCTCAAGCCCGTGGACCTGGATACCGCCGACGCCCTCATGCTGTATCTGCCCGTTCCGCAGCAGCTCTACGATCCCAAGCTTCTGGTCAAGGAAGAGGCGGATCCCGCCCTGCAGCGCACCATCGACGCGCTGCTGCAGGAAATCGGTGTCCTTTTGGGACGCCGCAGCGACCTTCGGAACCAGGCGCCCGTCGTCGTGGGATCCTGCCATCGAGGAGCCATTCCCGTGTATCCGGACCCCGACCCGGATGCGCAGCCCGACGAAATCGCCTTGTCGGAAGGGATGCTTCGGGACGTGTTCAAAAACAAGACCCTTCAGGCCTTGAGGGTTCTCGTGGATGAGAGCCTCAAGCCCTACGCCTTGACCTCCGCGGAAAGGCAGGCTCTGGCTCGACTCAAGGCGGGATCGGTGGACGATCCCGACTGCCAGGACCTCGCCGCCTTTATCGACGGCTTGGACGAAAGAATCCGGCGCAGCAACGATGCCGTGGACCTGGGGTTCCTCAAGGTGCAAACGGATATCTACCGCATGCGCCAAATTATGCTGGGAGATGAAAAGGCGACGCGACTCGCCACCAGCCCGATTCTCGCCGATATCGCCAAAGGGGAAACGAGCTACGCGACGGAACAGCACCTCAAGACGTTTTTTGAAAAGATGCGGTTGCCGGAATCCGTGGAACCGGCGCCAAGGTCGGCGGCCTCTGCCACGGCACCGCAAGGCGGCGCGCAATGGAAGGGATTCCGAGCGGACCCGGTGTCTCGTGCCGCTCAAACCGCCGTGATTTCCCGAAAAGTTCTCGATCCCGCCGAGGTTGGCGTGGCCGTCGAAACGGCGGCGACACGGGAAGCCGTGCAGTTGAAAAACCCCATTGTGGGCAAGGTGCCGGATTTTCGCAGCACCACCGTGGCCGAAAGGATCGCCGACCCTATGGCCCCGGAAGCGAAAAATTACGCCGTCGCCACCAAGGCCGATATCGTCCACCGCATTCAGCAAGTCCCCATCGAGCTCTCGGACCTTGAGGTGCCCGTATCCGACGGGAACACGGCCGTTTTCCCCCGCGACGAATTCGACCGGTTCAGGGAAAAGTACCCCAACGCCGTGGAACGGCTGCACAAGCGGATCGAATCCCACGGCTCTTACATCCTTGTGCGCTTGAAAGGCCTGAGCAGTCAGGATCAGGAGGCGCTGGGTGAGGCCCTTGCCGTCTTGCTCGCCCACCGCAATGTCCGGTTGAACGATGCGTCCTTGCCCTTGCTGATCGTTTCCGGAGTTTTCGATCCGGACCCGGATACCTCAGACGAACCGGCGTTTCTGGCCGCCGGCGTCACGGCGCTGGAAAGTGCCGTGGGCATTCTGCGACGAATTGAGATGCGGATCGTGGATTACCAGGCAGTTCGGGAACAGTGCGCCCAATGCATGAAAACCCTCCAAGGCATCGCCCAGGAGTGGGCGCAGGCTCTCAAAGCCGTCGACGATGCTCTGGCGGAAAAACGCCACGATCTCGTCACGGCCCGATGGCTTTTGGAGGAAGAAAAGGTGCGGGCGGACGACATCAACCGCCGTCGTCTGGAAATCCTTAAGCACCACGTGCCGTTCATCGTGTATGCCCGTCCCCGGCGCGCATCCATCACCCGGGACGGCACACCCCGCCTTAAACTGGGTTCCGTATGGGTTCCTGCGGTCCCGGCCTGCCTGGGCCGTGACCAAGAAGCTCCGGACGAGTTGGAAACCATGTTTCGCCACCTCCGCGCCATGCCCCTTGCGTGGTTCCCCGCACTGCAAAGGCTCTTGGACGGCCTGAACCGGCCGGAAAAGATCCGGGACCTTTTCGTCACGGCCAAAAAGGCGGCCCGGATGGCCACAGAGGAGGCGAAAACGGCGGCGCACACGGCGGGCTCCCCAAGCGCGTGGAACGCCGACGCGATGGCGACGGCGCACCACGTGACGACGGCCTACGCCATAGCGGCCCAGAGGCAGTGGGAAAAGCTGGCGGCCTTGGACCTGGAGGTCCTGGAACGTTTGTCCTTCAAGGAACTCAAGGAAGAAGGCGAGCGCACTCTCTCGGTCAACGATCTATTGAGCGGCGCCTTGGGCCGGTCCCAAACGGCTCGAGCGGTGGCTCAGGAAGTGGCATCCATGGAAGACGTGGCGACGTGCCTCTACGATCGAACAGGCCGGGTGCCGCCGGCCGTTCGTCTTCTGTGGGCTCAAAAGATCAGCCAATTCGACGCCCCGACGGATCTAAGGCTGCTGAGCGTGCTGCCGCGCTGGGGGGAACTGCCCCTGGAATTGCGTCGGGACCTGCAAAGCTTCACGGATTGGCTCTTCGCCAAAGCGAACGCCCTCATTCCCGAAGCCCTGGCCTTCATGAACGACGTGGTACGCGTGGCCGTGCTCCTGGCCGCCCACGCGCCGGTGGGGCACATCGTTGCAGGCCATGCGCCTTTTGCCGCAACAGGCCGCCTCGGCGATCGTCTGACCCTGGTGATCGACAAGGGACTGGTGCGCCTGGGCATGCAGGTGTCCATCGAAACGGCCGCCGGCGGAACCATTCGCGGGATCGTGGACGATATGAGCGGCCTTGAAGTGCGCGTGAAGGTCACTCAAATCGATACCGCTGCCTTCGCCGTCTCCGCCGGCGCCAAGGCCCGGTTCCTTTAGCCCGCGGGACGGGCGACCGGCGAAGCGCGGCCTTGATCGAGGTCGATCCTATAAACTTTTCAGGCGGCTCGCCATGGACTGCCGGATTCGAAAACTCATCGTGCGCGGATCCCGATCCGCGGCCGTGTCCACAATCGTGCACGGCGTGGAAAACGCCTTGCGCACGGCCTCTTTTCCCGGCATCCCTCCAAACGCCCTGGTAATCGTGCGATCCCTGAGGCTCCGTCTTTCCGAAGGGCCTTTGGGATTTCTCGCCACGGCGCAGCAACTGGACGAAGCGGGTCGAATTTTGGCTGCCCAGGCCGTTCCGGCAACGTCCTCTGAGGCCGCCCGATCGTCCGTCGTATGGTTTCAAGATGCCGTGGAACCCATGGTTTTCCTCGCCCTGCAGCTGGCCCGAGGCCGGGCGCCCCGGGAGTGGTTCTGGAAAGGGGCCGTGCCGGATTGGAACGGGGGATATGACTCGCACGAGCTCCCACGGCTCATGAAAACGGTGGGCCGCTGCTCCTTTCCACAGGTTGCCACAATCAGGGTCTTCGCGGCCCTTCTCGCCGCCCATCGCTTGGAATCCCTCCTGGACGCCTTGACCATCAGAGACGGCCGGGAATTGCTGGGCCTCTTTGGTTTCCGAGAAGACACGGCGCTGGAAAACTTGCAGCGTGCGGGAGATTTCGTCCTGGCGGATTTCCTTAAAGGCTTGGACGGAAGTCTTCACCACCGCATCCAAAGCCGAATCGGCCGCTGGGGCATTGGGGATCCGAGAACCTTGTGGCTCCTTGTGGTGCTCTTATGGCGCCGCAATCCGTTCCATCGGCAAAACCCGTTCGAACGGCCCAGTCCCTCTTCGTCAGCCTCAAAAGATGACGTCGCCCCGCACGGCCTCTTCCTTTCGGCACACGAGGAATCCGTCGCGGATTGTCTTCTGACAAGAGCGCCCTTTTCCCACCCGACCTTCTCCCCGCCGACAAGGCCTTTCCCGGCTAAGGGCGGCCGGCGCGTCGAGGCTTTCACCACACTTGAGCTTTCTTGCGATGCGGCGACGGGGGGCCCTCACGGCCATGAGGCGCAAACCCGAAATGGGGACGTTTCAAGGGCCCCGTCGTTTGCACAACCGGGGCCTGCATCCCCGGAAGAAAAGGCCGACCTCATATCGCCGACGACCGCCCGCGCCGTCGAAAAAAAACGATCGAAAGGGAAAAACGACGCCGATTTCGGCGTTGGACAACCCCAAAAAGACGCCCCCCATCCGCTTGCCATCCCCAACAGCGGGGAACGCTTTCTGGATATCGAACATCCGCCTGAAGACACCGATCCCGGTGGCTACGCGACACAAAAGGGCGGGGAAGCGGGCTCTGCGCCCATGGAACAAGGCGCTGAGGCTTCGCCGGCAAAGGGAGCCACAACTCCGTGTACCGAAACGCCACAGGGGCTTTTTGTGCGGTCTTGGAGCGCCTCCGGCGCGCCGCAGATCAATCCCCAGAACATTCCAGAGCTTGTGCGTCACCCCGTCGAAGGCGCCCCGTCGCCAACCCGGACCTTCAGGTTTTCGGCGGCTTGGAAGCCTGTTTTTCCCGACGGGGCGTTTCGCAACGGGATGTTTTTCCAAGACGGCACAAAGCCTCAAGACCCCCTTCCGTCTCTTGAAGGTCGCCGAAGTTCCTGCGGCGGATTCCTTTTTCTCCTCGGTCTTCTGGGGCTCGTCGGCATGAAGGATTCCCTCGGCCAACCGCTCCGCTCGGGGTTTACCCTGGGGGAAGGTCTTCTCGGTTTTTTGGGCCGAGTTCTTCCCCTTCCGCATGACGATCCCCATTGGGCGTTGATGCCCGATCATCCATGCCTTGGGGAAGATCTTCCCGATGCCTTTTCTTTTTGTCCGCCCACGCCGTGGATCGAACTCCTGACCGAACGCGCGAAAACAACCCGACGGGTGGAATGCCACACCTTTCGAACCACGACAGGTGCCCTCGTTCAAGCCGATCGCGCCGGCCGTTTGGTTTTCGGGGTATCCTCCCACCTGCCGGGCGAATCCGAAACCAAGGGCGGACACATCCCGGACATTCCCGAAACATCCCTTCTCAAAGGCTTCTTCAAGGCCGTGCGCTGCATTCTCGCCCTGTTTCTCCATCGCCGAGTCGGATTGACCCTGCGACGGCTTGTGGTTCGGCCCGGTCGGCTGGTTTTGAGCCCCACCCATGTGGACGTGTTCTTTGCCCTCGACCAGGCGGATGCGGCCATTCGGCGCTGGGCGCTGGACGTGAATCCCGGGTGGGTGCCGTGGCTCGGCCGTGTGGTCTCTTTTCATTACATCGATGAAATCCTGTTCCCCGCGCGGTCGGGCGGGTCTCTTTTGAGGAAAAGCCATGAGGCCTCAAACCTTCGCCGTCCCTAACTCCTCCGCAACTCTGAAAGGCTGGAAACGGCCCGAGACCGGCATGCCCGATCCTCATGTCACGGTCAGTGAAAAACCGCCGTCCCTGGCTTTCCTGGCCCTGTGGCCGTGCGGATACCTGTACTTTGAAAAGACCGGCCGAAACCCGGAACGCCCTCAAGAATCGGCGCTGTACGCCATCTTGCAGCGGTTTTCTCATGCGGCCCAATGGCGTGAGGCCGTCCGGGAGTGCCTCCTGCGCCCTTGGCCTGAAGACGCCCGTTTGACCGCGCTCGCCCAAGACTTATCCCTCTCCCCTTTGGAAACCCTCACGGCGGCACTCTGCCTGGCTTGTGAGGAAGATCCCCACACGGCCGATATGGTGTCCTTTCTGCAGCCGCACATCGGATCGGCCCGCCCCAGCGTGGGATTGATGGCGCACACTTTGGGCGCGCTCCTGCCCCATGCCGAAAGCGAATCCCCAACGGCGCTTCTTACGGCGGGACCGGCCGCCCGAAGCGGTTTATTGCACCGAACGGACGACAGCGCGCCCCTGTGCGATCAACAGTTGACCATTCCCCTTCCGTTGGCTCTGTCCCTGCGAAGAATCGGGGAACCCTGGCCGGGAACGTCTTTTTCCCCCGCTCCCATGCCTCGATCCCTGCCGGAAACCTTTCGACGGGAAGCTTGGGCACACGCCCGGGCATTGGCACACGCCGGGGCCGGCCTCCTCATCCGATCCGCATCGGAAGGCGATGCCCGGTTGGCCGCGGAACTCATCGCCCAGGCTTTGGGACGGCGCGTCGTCTTTGTTCCCGGAAGCTTCGTGCCGCCTCGCGGCTTCGGCCTTTACTGCCGCATGGAACGCCTGCTTCCCGTGTTCCTCCTGGAATCCGGGCCGGGACTTATCCATCGGCTGCCCTCGATGGAAGGCTATTCGGGGCCGGTTTTGGCCGTGTGCGGGCCGGACGGAGCGGCGGAAGCGGCCTGCGGCCCCTTGGCCCAATGGTGGACCCCTGTTCCGGGAAAGGAAGAACGAAGAAGACTGTGGCTGGAAGCCGGTATCGAGCCGCAGGTTGCGGAATCCCTCGCGGCGACGCATCTGCACGGCATTGACCGCATCCGCCGTTTGAGCGCCCTGGCCCTTGTGGAAGCCCAGGTGCGAGGCCGCTCCCAGATCGATCAGGAAGACATCCGGCGGGCGTCTTTTCACGGGGACGGTTTGGAAACGCTGGCGCAGCCCATCCCGGACCGTGTGCCGGAATCGGCTGTGGTGTTTTCGGAAGCCACGCGCCGCAAACTCGACCTTCTGGAAGCCCGGTGCCGCCATCGGGAAGACTTGGGGCCGATCCTCGGCATTACCGTGCAGGCCTCCTATAGACCCGGGGTGCGAGCGCTGTTCGTGGGGCCTTCCGGGACGGGGAAAACCCTGGCGGCTTCATGGCTCGCCACCCGCCTGGGGTTCCCTCTGTACCGTGTGGATCTTGCCGCCGTCACGAGCAAATACGTGGGCGAGACGGAAAAACAGCTTTCCCGCCTTCTTGCCGCCGCCGAACAGGCGGACGTGATCCTGCTTTTCGACGAAGCGGATTCCCTCTTCGGCAAACGGACCGATGTGAAAGACGCCAACGACCGGTTCGCCAACGCGCAAACCAACTATCTTCTGCAGCGGATCGAAAACAACCGAGGCATCATCCTTCTGACCAGCAACAGCCGCACCCGATTCGACGCCTCTTTCAGCCGCCGCATCGACATCGTGGTGGATTTTCCGGCTCCCGGTCCGGAAGAACGCCGGACTTTGTGGAAAACCCACCTTGGAGAAAAGCACGCCCTCCTCCCGGCACAAATCAACCTCTTGGCCGCCCATGCGGACGTGTGCGGCGGCCATATTCGAAACGCCGTGCTGGCCGCTGCCGTGCTGGCCCTGGAAGCCGCCCGTCCCGTCTCCTGGGAAGATGTCATGGAAGGGCTGAAACTGGAATACACCAAACTGGGCCGCCAAATGCCGGCGGTGCTTCTCGAGGCGGAGTAAAAAGGAGGGAAAGAATGGCTCTCGAAGACGCACGCGCACAAGAAACCCGCAGTCGGGAGATTCGCATCGCCCTGGTGCTCTACGGCGGTGTCTCCCTGGCCGTCTACGAAAACGGGGTCGCGCGGGCTTTCTTCGATCTGGTGAAGGGACAAGGGCCCTTCGGCCCTTTGCTCCAGCTGCTGGACGCCGATGCCGTCGTGGATGTGGTGGCGGGCACCTCGGCGGGCGGAATCAACGGACTTTTCCTCGCCGCCGCCTTGGAATCCGGGGGCGATTTCACCAAAACCGCCGATTTGTGGCGAAAACACGGAGACCTCGGCCGACTCATGCGCCCGGTGTCCACGGCGGACGAGGCCGTCTCGCTTTTGGACGGCGAAGGCTACTACCAAAAACGGCTGGAAGAAGCCTTTCACCGGATCCTCACCCCGACCGACTCCCGGGATCCCAGCCCCGGCGAAATGGATGTTTTCATCACGGGGACGAACCTGGAAGGCGTTGTGAGCGCCTCTTGGGATTCGCTGGGCGCCCGGATCGACGACAAGACCCATCGCACCGTCTTTCGACTGCAGCATCGCCCGGGGCGAAAGAGGCTCGGCTTAGGACACGTGCCGTCCGACAAAGAAATCGATGTGTCCGTGCGAGCCTGCATTCTGGCCTCCGTGGCCCGGATCACTTCTACCTTTCCTGTGGCTTTTCCACCGTTTTCCCTGGACCAACTGCCCGAGGATCGGCGCGAAAAGGTTCGGGAGGCTCTGGAGACGGCGAGCGGTCTCAAGCCGCGCCACCACGTGTACGTGGACGGGGGCGTTTTGGACAACAAACCCTTTGGTCCCGTCCTGGAAGCCATCTTCTACCGTATGCCCTACAGGCTTGTGGATCGCCGCCTGTTTTACGTGGAACCCGACCCGGAACATTTCACCGCACTCACCGACGACGCCTCCCGGCGCCTTCAAAACCCTTTTCGGGTCGCCGCGGCCTCCCTAAGCACCATTCCGTCCCATGAAAGCATTGGGGAAGACCTGGAAAACCTGAAAGCGCACAACGCCCGAATCCGTTGGCTTCGGCGCATCAAGGAAAACTACCTGCAGCTCGCCCGCAGCGGAACTCCGTCAACCGCTTCCGCCGCCGACGGAACCTCTTTCGAAGTCTATCGCAGGGTCCGCATCGACGGGCTGTGCACGCTCATGGCATCGGACAGCGACGATGTCCCTTCGGCCAAAACGGAAATCACGGATCCCGCCAGAAAAAGGCTTTTCGAATCTCTTCGCCAGACGTTGCTCCAGTTCACACACCCTTCGGAACCGCCTCAGGACCCGACGGCGGCGTCCGTGCCCCAACTGCTTCCCTACGATGTGGAATGGCATGTGCGCTGTGCCTTTTACGGCCTCTATCACCTCTATGAACGCCTCGACGACGCGGGCGGCCACGCTCCCCAAGGCCTGCTGGAAGCGGTTCAAGCCGTGGGCAGGGTAATCAAGGCGCTTCAGGTGATCCGAAACCGGCTCTTCCTGTTCCGGGACACCCTCTTCGAAAAGACACCCGGCGGCGGGATGACGGCGGATCTTATGCTTAAAGCCTTCGCCGCCTTTGTGGATGCGGAAAACCCGATCTGGCGTCCCCTGTTGGACGGCCTGGCGTCGGCATCCTCCGCACCGGACCCCGTGAGGCGCCTGCGTCTCCTCGCCGACCGCCATGCCGGACCGCTCGGCTCCGAGATCCTCTCCCGAGCCGCCTTCGACGCGTGGCACTGGATTTCCCAGGCGGAACCGAGCCGGTTGGAGCGGCTCCCGGCACCTCGAGGGACCGAAAGAACCGTCCTTAACGCGGTCCACGAGGCCTTGTCCCGGATCGTGCGATCCATTCCCGGGGATGGAGACCCCATTGCCGATTTCATAACCTTGGAGCAGGCCTTTTACCCGTTGGAGTTCGCCGCTCGAATCCACGAATTGGATGAGATTGAATACGTGCGGATCAGCCCGAAAGACGCCCAGATCGGTCTGAGCGCCCTCGATCCCGCCCTGAAAGTCACGGGCGACGACATGGCTCACTTCGCCGCCTTTTTCCGACGAGATTGGCGCGCCAACGACATCCTCTGGGGCAGGCTGGACGGCATCTGCCAAATCGTGCGGAGTCTTCTGGACACGACCGCTCGAGAGCGCCTGTTTCGGCAGCGCTGGAACCTGCCTGACGTCATCACCATGGAAACCCTGGATACCCGTTTCGATGGCTGCCCTCTGTCGCAAAAAAAGGCGCTGCTCCGAGCCTGGAAGGAGCTTCGGGATACGCGGCCGCCGACACCCTGTAAAGATGTCGAGAAAACCGCCTGGCTGGAAAAGTTCACGGCCTTTCGGGACCGGTTCATTACAGCGGCCCAATACAGCGCCGTGTGCCAGGACTTGGGAACCCTTTATGAGGATCTTTACTTCCAGGAGATCACATGGGGGACCATCGCCGACGAGACCGGCCTCAATTCGGGGACGAACCAAACGGCGGTGGAAGCCCGAGCCAAAGAGAGGGCGGCTCGCGCGCGAGCGGCAGTCAAAGACTGCGGCGCGGACCTCCACGAAAAGGCCATGGGGTCTCAAACGGTCGTCGGACCCAACGCCGCCGTACCGGTGCACATTCTCGCCGAATACGCCTGCCAGGCCTACCTCTTAGTATGGGGCCTCTTTCGGAACGCCCTTCAAGGCCACAAGCGCATGGGCGGCTTTTTCTCCCGGCGGATGCCCCGCTGGGTTCTGCGCACGCCGTTGGCTTTTCTGTACCATCTGATCCATGCCCAAAGACACGAGCCTCGAATGTACCCGATTTTCGTCGTTTCGAGCGTCGCCGCTTTGCTGGCCTGCGGGGCCACGGGGCTCTTCTTCCGGAACCTGTGGTTTGTGCTGCCCATCGTGGCCGCCTTGGCCATCATGGGGCTGAGCCTTTGGCTCAAGCCGCAGAAGAAATGACGAGGTCCCCTCTGGGGGACGTCCCGCCTTCGGTTCCGCGCTCGAACGGCCGGCTCCCTCTCCCCCTTCGGCTCGGAGCAAGAGGCGGACCCCTCACAACAAGGATCTTTCATGCCTTCCCTGACCCATCAGACAAGACAAACGAAAGCCTCGCAGACGAAGGATTCCACCTCTCTTCGAATCGGCCCCAAAGGCAGCCGCCCTTCCCGAGCTTCGGCGTCCTGCGGAGCGCTCCTGCAGCGATCGCCCGATGGCGGGCAAACATCCGTTTTCGGCGCCCCGCGACTGACTTTTGGCGTTTCGTCCGTGCTCCACCTCCCCGAACCGTTTCCCCGGTATCACCTGGGGATGTGGTCCCTGAACCTGGAGCTGGATCCGGACTTGGAACGACGCATTGAATGGCTCATGGCCGAGGAGCTGGATCCGGGACGCCTGCACAACCTTCTGTTGGAAGGCGCCGACAGGGTGGAAAGCGCCCCGTGGCCGCCTTCGCTCACGCAGCCCCCAAGCCCTGCCCCGACCGGTTCCATCCGGACTCCTTCTCCGGGGCCGTCTCCACCCCGTGAAGGGACGTTGGGCGACGTCGCCCGGGCTTTGGCGGCTACGGAGCCGGTAGCCCACATGCTGGAAAGTTTGCAGGAAACGGCCAGGGACCATGCCCTGGGCATCTGGAGGGGGGCTTCTCCTGGAGAAAGGGCTCTGTTGGTGAGTGCCTTCGCCGTGATCGGGGGCGGAACCTTGGCGGGCGTGCTTGCCAATCCCTCGGCGCGGGACCGGGTGCTCCCTCTTTTGAACGGCCGTTTGCTGCCCATTCCCGGTGTGGATTGGCTTCGCGTGGAGATTTATACCGGCCCGGACAGTGTCATGTTTGGGGCCCATGTGGACCTCGGCGCTCTCCTTCCCGCCGAGTGGGGCTTCGGGCCCGGTTCCCCCCATGCCATCGGGGGGCCGCCCACGCCGGAACCCTTCGCCCCCGTGCAGCGAAAGGGGGAAAACGCCCCGGAGCTGTCGGCACCAAGCGCCGCCGGCGTGATGCGTGCCTTGGAATGGTCCGAGGGGCGTGGGTCGGCCGTGGACCTTGGCGTGCGTCGCGAGATGGAAGACCACCTGGGTGCGGACCTGTCGTCTGTCACGATCCATCAGGACGCCCAATCGGATGCCTTGGCCCAAACCGTGGGGGCCCGCGCCTTCACGTGGGGCAGGGACATCTATTTTCGAAGCGGCTTCTACCGTCCCGAAAATCCCCAAGGCCGTCGGCTTCTGGTCCACGAACTCGTCCACGCCGTCCAACACACGGAAGGATCCCTCACCACCCGGAATCCGGCAGGGCGCCTTTTGGTCAGTCACCCTGATGACCCTTTGGAAATCCAAGCCGAGCGCATCGCGGCGTCTTGGGAAGAGGAGACATCCCACGGAGGTCTTTCCGCACGGAGAAATGCCGTGCCGGTGCCGTCCTTCACCCGGACCATAAGCTTTGAAGCCGGGGGGTTGAGCCATCTTCGGACCATCCCGAAGGGGTCTCTTTGGCCGGGGAGCAGGGCCGTCGTCCAGAACGATCTCGAAAACCGGAAGCCTGCCGCCGTCATGAAAGATCACGGGCGTGAAGCCTCAAGGCACGCCGCGCCTGCCCCGGCGCGAATCGACGCCCAGGAAGTGCTCACCCGTGATTTCTCCCACCTGGCATCCGTGCTCTCTCAGGACCAAATCCGCCAGATCCAAAGGGTCTTGGATGCGCGCCGTGAAATGGAACGCCTCGATCGCCGGCTTGAACCCATCCGCTCGTCCATCCTGTCCACGGACGTCCGGCGTCGTGAGCGCCTCCTGGAACAGGCGCGCCACCACATGGACATCGACCGGGAGCATCGGGTTCTCGTCGTGCCCACGGACCGTGTTCTCGCAGACGACGTCGTGGGCACCGAAACCGATGCGCCGGCCGAGGTGCGCTTGTACAAACAAAGACTCTACCGGGAACTCATCCGCTTTCCCATGATCCTCACCATTCCCGATGGATACCCGCCCCAGCCTTTGCTCACCTACCGCTGGGGCCCGGGTCGATGGCATGTGCCCCATCGACATGGACAGGTGCGGTTCCAGGACGTGATGACCATTCAGCGGTTCAACCTGGATTACCAAAGGGTGCTACTGCACGGCATGGTGGAAACGCTGGAGGAGATGCTGGAACTGCGGCGGCGGATGGGGGGAATGATCGACGATGCGCGAGGCCGCGTGGTGGGTGAAATCGAGGGAAGGCTCTGGAACACGACGGTTCGCGTGGGGTGGGAGATCGGCCGGCTGGGCGGCTACGCCAACGACGGGCGGGGCCGCCACGAGATGTTGGGCGATCTGTTTCGCCTGCGGGGCGCCCGCATCGTCCTGCGGGCTCCCGACAATTGGCTCCATATCTATGAGCTGGATCCTCAAATCCACCTCAGAGACCTGACCAGCCCGCGGCACGATGGTTACGGCTACATTTTGCGGCGGGGCACCCAGGTGCAGGTCCACCAGATCCTCACCTCCAACGGAGCCTGGCTGGAAGAAACCTCAGATGGCTGGCGCCATGCGGAATACTCCACGGGACTGAACGTGGTGGAGGAATTCGCCGTAGGGGCCATCTTCGGCGACTGGTACGAAGAACCGTCCACTTCGGCGACCATCGGCCAGATCCTCGTCGGATGCATTCCCATTGTGGGACAAATCGCCGACGCCCGGGACGTGGCGGCCGGCATCCATCGCATGTGGGAAACCGGCGGAAGGGAAGGCAAACTGCAAACCGTTTTGGCCCTGGTGGGCTTTGTGCCTTTGCTGGGGGACGCCATTAAAAGAGCGGCACGGAGCGGAGGTCGCAGAGCCGCTGCGGAAGTCTTTGAAAGGGCCGCTCCGGAAATTCAAAATCGATTATCACGAAGATTGATGAGAAATCCCGATGAAGTGGCACGCCATTTTCCAAGCCTGCGGCGTCCTGAAGTGGCGGCGGAGGTGGCTGAAAATACGGCGCTTTTGCGGCGTGCGGTCCACGAAGGCGGCGCGGCCGTGCAGGAGTATGCGGCCCGGGTGGCGCGGCAACTGGAAACCAGGGGTGGCAACGCCGGGGTGCTGGTGCATCTGCATGGAGGCGAATGGGCGAGCGTGGCTCGGGCTTTGGCGCGGGCCGGCACCCAGGGAACGGAACTCATGAACCGCATGCAGGCCTGGCGGGTTCGCCAATTCGACCTGTTGGAGCAAGAGGTGCACAGCGCCTTTCGTGAAATGGGGGCAGGCGTCACCGGCAGAACTCTGGGGCCGCCCCAGATGCAGCGCACCGGAACCAATGCCATGACCAGCGACGTGGACGTGAGCTTTTTGGGACGGGATTCGACGGTTTACCGAAATTACGCCATCACCGTGATGGAAAGACGCTACGGGGCGGAGTGGAAACGGCTGCTTGATGCGGACATCTTCGCGGATCCCAGGCGGCTGCACTTTTTCGCCGAGCTTCCCGGCCGAGCCGCTCGGGACGTGGAACAGCGCATGGTACGGGAAACGGAACTGAACACCCTGGCCCGAATGCTTCGGGAAGGCACACCGCGGGAAACCGTGGAGCGCTACGCTCGGGATGCCAATGTTCCCATGGAAAGGGTCACGGAGCGCTTGAGGGAATTGGAGCGCCTCGCTTCTGATCCCACGCTCAGGCGCCGCCTGGAACTCCAGATGGACGATCTGCACCGCCGGTTTGAACTGGAAACGGATTCGGCGCGAAAAGTCGCCTTGGCTGAAGAGATGGCCCAGACCCAGTCCCGCCTCAATGCCGCCATCGAGGGGCCTTACGTCAGCCCGGGAGGAGCGGCGCGGCACGTGACGCGGCGGGACGATATCGCTCACATTCGCTCAGGCCCCTTTACGCCCCTTTCCCCGGCCATGAACTACATGGCCACCCTGGACGATTTGGCCATGATTTCCCATGTTGCGGTCAGGGCCGCCGGTGAAGGCTTCGGCGGTTCGACGGCGAAAAATCTCATGAAGTACTGCGACCGGCTCCTGGTGGCAGCCGGACAAAACGGCGTCGACCTGGCCCGGATTCGTTCGGCCCGCTCCCTCTATGAAGAAGTCGGGGGCATCCTTTCGGCAGCACGCCGGGATCCTCTAGCCGCCGCGGAGCGGCTCGGCCCTCTGGTTCGGCGGGCTCAAGGGCAATTGGACGAAGCCATCGACGACGTGATTCGCGCCACCCGTGCCAACGCGGAACGCTACCTGGCTAGTCCGGTTCCCGGCGTGAACCGAAGAAGCGTCCTGGAAACCGTGGAACACTCCATTGGGGCGCTCCATTCCCAAAAGGCAAGCCTGGCCCGAATCACCTCCATCATAATCCGGCGCCATCTGGTCCTGCCGCATCGTGAAGCGCGCGAGCCGCAAGAGGTGCGACCGCCCACCATGATGCGGCCCATGGTGCGCTAAGAGCTTGTCCGAGAATGTCATCATGAGTTCCCGGCGTCTCTTTGTAAAAATTCACCACAGAGACACAGAGGACGCAGAGCTTTCTTTTCTTTTGTGCCGCGCCGCTGAGAGGCCGACGCGGCACAAGAGGCACCCTTCGGGATTCTTTTTGCCAATACCCGCGCGGGACAACCCCTTTCCGTTTTCGGACAGCCCCCTGGATCGCTCTTCACCGGATTCCCGGGTGTTCTTTCAAAGGAAAGTTCACGGCGAGGCCGGCGGATCTTTGCGTGTGGGTTTGGGCAGGCGGATACGGAAGATGAGGAAAGCCGGCAGCACGATCAACCCCAGCAAACCGATCCGGCTGGCCTGTTCGGGACTGAGGATGTCACCCCAGGTGCCGAAGACACCCAGGGTGGGATCCAAAGACGCCGCCCGGCGGTGGTCTTCCCGCGCCGAAAACACGTTGCCGCGGTCGGCGTAAATGTTTCCGCGCACGGTCAGGGCCCGTGCCATGGCGGCCGGATCGTCATGGAGGGCCAGGACGGCCGCCGCGTCCTTTTCAGCCTCTGCGCTCCGTCCCAGTTTGTACAACACCACGGCGCGGTGGCTGAGGATGTCGCTCCTTTTCGGGTCCAAAGCGCACGCGCGATTCAAATCGGCCAAGGCGTTCGCCCAGTCTTCCCGCTTCACGGACACCAGCGCGCGATAGAGAAAGCCGCGGATGTCTTCTCCTCCCTTTTCCAGATAGGCCGTGAGGTCATCGTAGGCTTCCTGGAGTTTTCCCTGGTAGTAATAGAGAATGCCTCTTTCCTTCAAGGCCTCCGCGAGGCCGGCATCCAGAGCCAGGGCTTCGCTATAAAGAGCGACCCGGCGGTACATGATGGCATCTTTGCGGGCTTTCTCGAAAAGATCCGTGGCGCTCTGCAAGGCGTGCGCGGAAGAAAGGCTGCCGCAAACGACAAGGGTTGCCGTGATGATCCACGTGACGAGGCGCATGATCTGTTCCTTTCCACCATCCGAAATGGGAGCGGGAATGGCCGCTTCAGCTATGACATCGGAAGGTCGGATCGCTAACTTAAGTCCCTTTGGCGGCGATGCAAGAGCGTGACCGGGCCGCCGAAAAGTGGGCACGTCTTTGTGCCGCAGCCGCTTTTCTTCGAAAAGAAAAAGGCAACAGCCCTTTTTCCACGGAACTCTTTTGTGTTAAGAGCCCATGAATCGCTTCAGGCATCGAACCGTGCACAGAAAGGAGCCCGCCATGGCCGCACCGCCATCCATTGCCCCGGAAACCTACTGGGTCGGCGTCAACGATCACGAAACGGACCTTTTTGAAGCCCTTTGGCCTCTTCCCTACGGTGTCTCCTACAACGCCTACCTGGTGGTCGACCACAAGGTGGCACTCATCGATGCGGTCAAAGGCCATTTTCTCGCCGAACATCTCCATCGGATCCGCCAAGTCCTTCCCCTGGGAAAATCCGTGGACTACCTCATCATCAACCACATGGAACCCGACCATACGGGAGCCATCCAGATCCTCCGTTCGGTCTTTCCGGACATGACCCTGGTGGGCAACAAGAAGACTCTGGAGATGCTCGAGGCTTTCTACGGTGCGTGCCCTCCGTGCCGTCAGGTGGGCGACGGGGACGTTTTGGACCTCGGAGCGCACAAACTGCGGTTTTCTCTGACGCCCATGGTCCACTGGCCGGAGACCATGATGACCTTCGATGCCACCACAGGCGTGCTTTTTTCCGGGGACGCCTTCGGGGGATTCGGCACCGTCGACCAGGGCCTTTTCGACGACGAAATCGACCGGGAGCTCATGCACGGGGAGATGCTTCGCTATTTCACAAACATCGTCGCCCGCTACGGCAAGATGGTGCTCAAAGCCGTGGACAAGCTTCGCGATGTGCCTTTCCAGGTGGTGGCTCCGACGCACGGGGCTGTGTGGCGCAAGGACGCCTCCCTGCCCGTGCGCCTTTATGAGCGCTGGAGCGCCCAGGAGACGGACCCGACCGTCGTGGTGGCCTACGGGTCCATGTACGGCAACACCTATCGGCTTGCGGAAGCCGCCGCCCGCGCCTTGACCGAGCGCGGTTTTACCCCCTTTGTGCACGACGTGGCCCGCACCCACGCCTCTTTCGTCATCGCGGACATCTGGACGTCCAAGGGCCTGATCCTGGCCTGCCCCACGTACAACACGGGGTTGTTTCCTCCCATGGAAACCCTTTTGGCCTTCTTGGAAAACAAGCTCCTGCAGCATCGCCTTCTCGGTCTGATCACAAGCTGCGCCTGGGCGGGCGGCGCTCGAAAGGCCCTGGAATCCTTCGCCGAAAGGATGAGCCTGGAAGTGGTGGAACCCATCGTGGACGTCAAAGGGGCCGGCACCGCGGACGATCTGGAGCGCTGCGCCCTTTTGGCGGCGAACCTCGCCCAGCGCCTGTCGGCCTAGGGCCAGCCGCCCCGTCCCCCCCAGCAGGCCTCTCAAATGGCCCCTCTCATGTGGGCTGGCTGAGCGCAGCGAACCCCAACACCTCCGTGCCCCCTTCACGGGCCGCTCAGCCCCCGCACGGGCAGGTTTCCTGGGTAAAACCGTGGCGTAACCCTAATCGCCATGCCGCCTCCAGGGCCGCTTGAATTTCTTCCGCCGTGGGTTTTCGGTCCAAAGGCGGCGTCGTCAAGGCCTTGTGCGCCGGAAAATACTGGTCCATGAGGCTCACCCAGACACCCTTTCCCAAGGCCCGCCGAAGAAACGCCAGGCACTGGGGCGTTCCCGACAAGCCTTCGGGAAGGACCAAATGCCGCACCAGGAGCCCCCGCACGGCCACCCCGTCGGCATCGCATTGCAAAGGCCCCGCCTGGCGCCACATGGCGAGAAGGGCTCTGCGGTTTTGAAGCACATAGTCCGACCGCCCGCAACAGAAGGCGGCGGCTTTCGGGGAGGCAAATTTGATGTCGGGAAGATAGATGTCCACAATGCCGTCCAGTTCGTGAATCAGGGAAACCCGTTCGTATCCGCTGGAATTGTACACGATGGGAAGGCGAAGCCCGCGCTGCGCCGCGATGAGCAAAGCCTCCACGAATTGCGGCACCTGGTGGGTGGGCGTGACCAGGTTGATGTTGTGAGCGCCCCGCCGCTGGAGCCGAAGCATTCTTTCGGCCAACTCTTCCGGCTCCATCACCTGCCCCACGCCCATCTGGCTGATGGGGTAATTCTGGCAAAAAAGGCAATGCAAGGTACAGCCGGAAAAGAAAATCGTGCCCGAGCCGCGACTCCCCGCGATGGGCGGCTCCTCCCATGGGTGAAGGCTCACCGCGGCGACCGTCAATCGCCCGTCCGTGCGGCAAAAGCCCAGCTGCCCGGAAAGACGGTCCACACCGCAGCGGCGCGGACAGAGATCGCACGCTCGAAGCCTTTCCCGCAAGGCACGAACTTTGGCTTCCAGGGCGCCGTTGCGAAGCAGCCTTCTATAGCCTGGCTCATGCCCCCGGTCTATGGTATGCATGGCAGCGTTTGTTTGGAAACCATCCATCATCGACAAACGGCTCGGCTCCATCTTTTGCCGGGCGGCACTATAGCCGTTTCGCGCTCGGAAAGGAATCCCATGAAACCTGAAAACGATCCTCTCTTGGCCTTCACCATCCGCCATTTTCAAGAGATCGCCCGGGCCAACCGGTTTGCCGAAAACGCCGCGATCCCTCACGACACAGACCGTTGTCTTATTTGTCACCCGGACAAAGGCGACGGGGATCCCTTTCAGATTTACGTGGAGGTCATCGCGCAGGCCATCCCCGTGCGCCGCCCTCGGTTGGATGAGGACCTGGCGGCCGCCATTCGCGAGGATGTGCAATGGAGCGGACAAGCCCCACAGGTCAGCTTGAAGGATCTTCAGGCGCGCACGCCGTCGGCCATGGAAGCCTTTCGCCTGTGGGTTCGAAACGCTTTGGAAACCGGCTTGGAACTGCTTTCGGTTCACAGTCCCACCAGCATGGCCTTTTCCTTGGACGACGCCGAGGAAGACTTCCGACGGCAGGCGTTCGTGGAGAAAAAAATTCAGGACATCATGGAGGCCATCATGGGCGAAGCGGGTTCTTGAACCGAGAGCGACAGGTTTTCGATTTCCGTTCGATTGCGGCCGTTTTCCTTGGCCCGGTACAAAGCGGCGTCGGCGGCCGCCACCAGAACTTCCATGGAAATCTCCCGCTCTGCCCCTGAGGCTACCCCCGACACGCCAAAACTGGCCGTGATGCGCACAGGACCCTTGGCACTCGGCACCGCTGTCTGGGCCACAAGCAGCCGTAACCGTTCCGCCACGATGCCGGCTCGCTCCACATCGGTTTCCGGAAGCACCACAATAAACTCTTCGCCGCCGAACCGCGCCGCCCAGTCCAGGCCGGCGCGAAGAGATCCCTGAATCTGTGCGGCAAAAGCCTGCAGCACGTGATCTCCCGTCTGATGCCCGTACGTGTCGTTGATTTTCTTGAAATGGTCGATGTCGGTCATGATGAGCGATACGGGGCGTTGGTGGCGCCGACCGGCCTGCAGAAGCTTGGGCAACTGTTCGTTGAAATAGCGGCGGTTGTAAAGCTGCGTCAGAGGGTCGGTGACGGAAAGGCGCGCCACCTCTTCGGTGCGTTTTTTCAGAGTCGCCTCCAGTTGCAGAATGCGCCGCGCGGTTTTGAGGCGCGCGGCCAGTTCCGAAGGGTGCACGGGTTTGACGAGATAATCATCCGCCCCGGCTTCCAGACCCGCCACGATGTCGTCCAGGGTGTCTCGTGCGGTGAGCAGGATCACGTACACGTAGCCTGGGTAGGGGCGGGAGCGCACCGCCCGGCAGAAGGTCAGCCCGTCCATTTCGGGCATGACCCAATCGGTGATCACCACGGGACAAAAGGTCTCTTCCAACACCTCGAGGGCCTTTTGACCGTTGGCCGCATGGTGCACTCCATAGCCCAGGGACTCCAGCACCGCTTGAAGCCGCAGGGCCTGAGTGGGGCTGTCTTCCACGATGAGAACCTGCCGGAAGGCTTCCACGGTCACCCTCCCTCTTAGAGCTTGTCTGAAAATCCCCTCAACGCGTCATGCCGTGGGAGCGCGGCACGGCGCGATGCGGGATCGCGGCGAGAGCCGCTCCCACAGGGTCGCTTCTCGGGCATTCCCAGAACTCACCCTCTACGGTCAAAATACTGCGGATAGAGTTTCCTGGCGCATTCGGGGCACAGGCCATGGCTGAACGTGGCGTTGGACCTTTCTCCGATATAGCATTCCAAGGACTGCCAATCCCCAGACTCATCGCGGATTTTTTTGCAGCTTGCACAAATGGGCAAAATGCCCTGAAGAGTCTTGATGGTCTCCAAAGCTTCCTGGAGTTTCTTATTGGCTTGTTCCAACTCCCGAGCCTTTTGCAAGGCGCTTTCGTAGGTGGAAAACAAAAGATCCAGAATCTGGATGCGGTCGGAAGTAATATAATGTTTGCGGTTGGCAAAAAAGACTTCCAAACCCACGTCCGTACGAATTTTCTTCCTTAATCGTCGATTGATGACAATATATTGAATACGGGACAAAAGGAAGTTTTCGTCATAGGGTTTGGTGATGAAATTGTCCGCGCCGCATTCCAAGCCTTTGAGAATGTCTTCGGGTTCCGACAGTTGGGTGACCAGAATCACGGGAATATCCGCCGTACTTTTGTCGCTTTTGATGCGGCGGCACAGTTCGTAGCCGTCCATTTCGGGCATGACGATGTCGCTGATGACCATGGTCGGGCGGGTGCGTTGCAGGATCGACAGCGCCGCAGCCCCGTCATGGGCCAGCGTCACGTCAAAGCCGTTGTGTTCCAAAAGAGACTGCAGCTTCACGGCTTGGGTGAAGCTGTCTTCCACAACGAGGATATGCTCCCGTTCGTGCATGGTGACTTCATTGACATTCATGGCTTCCTAGGACTCCTTTTCCAGGCGCCTCGGCCGTGCGTTACAACCCGGCGCCCCCTTTCAGCCCCGCCGCTTCGATGAGAATTCGAGCGATTTCCGGCGGCGGGGCCACACACTGGGCCGCATCCAACCGCACGGCTTCGCTGGGCATACCGTACACCACACAAGTGGCCTCATCCTGGACCACGGTCAAAGCTCCTTTTTGCCGAAGCATCAGCAACTCCCGGGCGCCGTCTTTGCCCATGCCCGTGAGAAGAACCCCAATGGCGGCCGACCCGAACGAGGCCGCCACGGACCGAAAGAGGACCGAAACAGACGGCTTGACGCCATGTTCCGACGCCTCGTTGCTGAACGTGATGAGGTTTCGAGGGTCGATCCCCATGTGGACGCCGTCGGGGGCAAAGTACACCGTTCCCGGCTCCACCCTTTGGCCGCTTGTGGGAATCTGCAAACGAACGGCGCACTCGCGTTGCAGCCATTCCACCATGCCGGGCAAAAAACCCGGACTGATGTGCTGGACCACCAGAATCGGCACAGGATAGTCCGCGGGAAGCCGGCGCAGGATCTCCTTAAGCACGGGGGGGCCCCCCGTGGACGCCCCCATGGCCACAAGACGCCCGCCCCCTATGGGCCGCCATTGACGCCAACAGTCGTTTCGAGCCCCCGGCGCTGAAGACGCTCCGTTCGGTTCCTTTTTCGGCATGCGGCGGACGACGGGCATCTCCGTCATGAGTTTCATGGTCCGCACAAGCCTCTCAGCGAAGAGCGCCGCTTGGGGATGGCCCATCCCCGGCGGCTTTTGAACACCGCCGACGGCCCCGATTTCCATGGCGTCGAATGCCTTTTGGACGTCGGCTGTGTGCCATACATCGCTGACGATCACGATGGGCACGCGAAGGCTCTCCAGAATCTTGCGCGAGGCCTCGATGCCGTTCATGCGCGGCATGTGAAGGTCCATGGTGATGAGGTCCGGCTGAAGCTCCAAGGCTTTTTGCACCGCATCCTCGCCGTCCACGGCGAACCCCACCACGTGAAAAGCGCCGTCTTTTTCCAGAATGAACCGCAAGTACTCACGGCACGTCAGCGAATCGTCCACAATGAGCACTTTCTTGGTTCCCGCCATGAGATGCCTCGCTTTCAGCCCGTAAAGCGTTCCAGCACATCCAGAAGGGTGCTCTGATCAAAAGAGCTTTTTACGATATAAGCGTCCGCCCCGGCCTCCAGACCTTTTTCACGGTCTTCGCGAGAATCCAGACTGGTGACCAAAATCACCGGCACATGTTTGAGCTTCTCGTCCTGCCGAATGGCGCGGGTCAGGTCGAAACCGTTCATGCGCGGCATCTCCACATCCGAAACCACGGCCTCGACGGGCTCTTCCCTCAGTCGGCTCAAGGCTTCTTGACCATCCACGGCCGTCTGCACGGCATAGCCCGCCCCTTCCAGAATGTTTTTGAGAAGCGTTCGAGACGTGACGGAATCTTCAGCCACCAAAACGGACCGGCGACGCTTTCGGGCTTTCGCCCCCCCGTTTTTTGGGGCCGTACTCGCCCTCGACTTTTCGGCAAAACGCCGCACGGATCGAACCACATCCGCCGCGTTCAGCACGGGAACCACCTGACCGGAGCCCAAAACCGTCGCCCCCCAGATGTGCGGGACTTTCTGCAGTTGGGGTCCCAAACCTTTGATCAGGACCTCCTGTTCCCCCAAGACGGCGTCCACTTCCACCGCCGCGTGGCCGTCGCCCACCTTCAGGAGCACGGCGGTGCCCGACCGATCCGATTGCCTGGGGCCTTGAGGCTCCGTTCGCTCCAGTCCCAGCACCGAACCCAGCCTTTCCAAGGGCACCACCAGATCCCGAAACGTGATGGTCTCCCGACCCTTAACACGGCGCCGGTCTTCCTGGCGTACCCGCACCACCGCGTCCACGGTGTGGGTCGGCAGCACAAACAAGCAGCCCGCCTCGCCGATGAGAATGCCTCGAAATGTCGCCAAGGACACCGGCAGCTCCATCACTATGCGGGTGCCGCGGCCTCTGTCGCTTTCCACCCGCAGGCGTCCCCCGAGCCCTTCCACCTTGTCCTTGACGATGGCCATGCCCAAACCGCGTCCGGAAAGTTCCGTGACCATGGAGCTTGTGGAAAGATCCGAACGGAAAATCAACTCCAAGGCCGCCGCATCCGTCAATTCATTCGCTTCCTTTTGGCCCATGATCCCACGCCGGACGGCCTCCTGCCGCAAGCGATCCGGGTCGATGCCCGCACCGTCGTCCTCCACCACCACCCGCACGGTGCGGGCGTCGTGCTGTTCCACGCGAATCCAGACCGTGCCTTCCGGGCGCTTGCCGTTTTTCACCCGCACGGCGGGCGGTTCCAGACCATGGTCCACGGCGTTGCGCAACAAATGCACCAGAGGATCCCTCAACTCTTCCAGAATCCTTCGATCCGCCTCCACGTCATCCCCCTGGATGACCAGCTTGACGTCCTTGCCCAGGTGATCGCCCAGATCGCGCACCATTCGGGAAAATCCCAGAAGGACCGTGGAAAACGGCTGGAGCAAGACTTCCTTAGCCCCTTCCATCAGCTCATCCACCAAGGTGGCGAGATACCGGGCATTTTCCTCGGCGGCCGCCACCGCGCGGCTCACGTCGCCGTACAGAGCCTGAAGCACCGAACGGTTCGTGTCGATAAACCGCCACAGCTCGGCGAGTTTCTCCACAGGGACGGCCACCTCGCCGCGTGCCGACCGTGCGCTGCATTCTTTCAGCCACTTGATTTCTTTCGTGTCCGCCGAACAACATCCCTTCATCTGCGCAAAGCGTCGGCGCAGGGTTTTCAGATCGTGCACATGCTGGGCCATGGCCAATTTGGCGGAAATGAGCTCCTCAGCCCGTTTTAAAAACACCTCCAGCCGATGCACATCCACCCGAACGGAAGAGGGGCTCTTCACAGCCCCCTCCTTTCCACGACCGGGACCGGCTTTCGGGAATCTCACAGGCGTCGAAACGGCGTCCGTGGGTTCATCCTCTGTCTTTCTTTGAAGGGCGGTTTCGTTCTGAACGCTCCTTGGGCCCATGGCCGGCGCATCTTCAGCCCCTGGACAAGGCGGATCGTGAGACGGCTCACAGGACGCTCCGTTGGCGCTCCAATCGGGGGAAAGGGCCACGGGGGTCGAAACCGGGGCATCCTCGCAAGAGAGGCCGACGAGGGGACCGTTTTGGGGACAATCGTTCCCTCCCCGACCTGTTTCAATCAGGGATTCCAAACGACGGCACACGGAAGCCACGGATTCCTCCGCCTCTTCCCCCTGCACGGCTTTTTCCACAAAGGATAGGGCCCGATAAAGCCCGCTCACCAGATCCCGAGACGGGGCGATCTCTTCTCTTTTCAGCGCCGAAAGGACGTTCTCGGCACTTTGGCACACCGCTTCCACATGGGAAAAGCCCACAGCCCGCGCCGCCCCTTTGAGGCTGTGGGCCTCTCGGTAGGCAACCTCCAGGGATTCTTTGCGAACCGACGGATCCTTCTGGTTTTCCAAATCGCTCAGTCGAGCGGTCAGGGAATCCAGCCGCTCCCGAGCTTCCCCCAGAAAAGCCTGCCGAAGTCTTTCCATGAGTTCGTGTTCGTTCATGGCGCGCCTTCGACCTCAAGATCCCTGAAAAAACCCTTCGGCCAATGCGCTAGAGGCGCACGCGTGAGGCAATCTCGCGCAGGGCGCGGCTGAGCCGCTCCAGATCCCGAACCGCCCCTTCCAACTGGCGCGCCGCTTCGGTGTTTTGGCCGCTGGCCTCTCGAATGTTTTGCACCGCCAAAACAAGCTGTTCGATGCCCACCAACTGCTCTTGGCTGGACGAGGCGATTTGGACCGCGGCATCTGACGTCTCTTCCACACCGAGAGCCAGGCGACTGATGGCTTCGTCCGCACGACGGCCCAGGTCCAGCCCCGCCGCGACGGCTTTGTTTCCCTGCTCGATGGCCATGACGGCCCCACCCGTCGCCCTCTGCACTTCGGAAAGAATCTGCTTGACCTGTTCCGTCGCTTCCTTGGACTGATCCGCCAAAGACCGCATTTCCTGAGCCACCACGGCAAAACCCTTGCCGTGTTCGCCGGCCTTTGCCGCCTCTATGGCCGCATTGACCGAAAGGAGGTTCACCTGGTCCGCCAAATCCCGCACCACATCGATGATGTCGCCGATGCTGCGCCCCTGTTCGCTCAGGCGCATCACGTTTTCCGCCACGAAGTCCATCTGTTCTCGGATGCGCTCCAGGCCGTTCAAGGCTTCGCCCGCGACATTTCGGCCATCGTGGGCCGTTTGGGAAAGCATCTCAGCGCGTTGCGCCACCTGTTTTGCTTTGTCGTGGGCCAGTCGGGCCGTCTGACGAACTTCTTCCATGGTGGTCGTGATTTCGCTGATGGCTGTGGCCGTTTCCGAAGAACTTGCGGCCAGTTGGGCCGCCGTGGCCGAAATCTGGCTGATGGAGCCCGCCAAATCATTGACGCCCGCGCTGACTTGATGGATTTGGCCCCGCAGCGACTCCAGCATGGAGCGAAACCCGGAAATCAATTCTCCGACTTCGTCTTGTCGAACCGTCTCTTCCACAGAGACACTCAGGTCGCCTCGAGCCACCTGGGAAGCCACGGTGCTCAACGTTTTGATGGGGCGCACCACCCTCTGCGAGGTCAGAAAACCCACCCCGACGGCCAAACCGGCGAGGACAAGGGTGATCAGCAATGAGCGCACGGCGAGTCGGCTCACGGCGGCAAAGGCTTCTTCGGCATCGATTTCCACCAAGAGGCCCCAATCGAAATCGGCCAAATCCATGTCTTTGAGCCCCAAGGGGGCGAAGGCGCTGAGGACTTTTTGGCCCCTGTAGTCCGTCACCACCGCCTCACCGGTTTCCCCGGCCAGAACCCGACGCACGGCCTCTGTTTCCACCTTCCTCTTCAGCACCTCGCCCTCCGCAAGGAACCGCGACGGGGTGCGCAGCACAGCGTCCGCACCCACCAGATAGGCATCCCCCGTCTGTCCTAAACCGGTTCTATCTTCCACGACACCCTTTAAGTGTTCGATATTCAGAGCCGCAACGAGGACAGCCGACATGGTCCCCTGATCGTCCAAAACGGGAACGCCGACAAAGAAGCACACCTTGCCTAGCGGTTCATAGAAAGCCATTTCCCCGAGGACCGCCCCCTTTTTTTTCGTCACCTGCTTCCATACCCCTTCCAAGGCTTTGAGGCGTTTGGCGTGCGCCGACTCGTTCGAGACACTTTGAAGGCCTTCCCGAGAGGTATAAAGAACCGTGAGCTTCTCCGAGGCCATGAGCACCAGGTCGTCAAAGGCCCCGAAGGCTTCGTCGGAGCTCAACCGCTTGTGGGCTCTTTGGGCGAGCATACCGTACCGGCGGGACCCAGACTCTTCCGTCGCCCCGCCGCCCGAAGCCTGCCCTTCGGCGGCAAACGCCAAAAGTTCCGCCACTTCCCGGGATCGAGAAATGAGGCGCACGAACCCAACCCGCTCCTGGAAATACTCTTGCAATCTTTCTCGACTTACAGTCCGAAAGGCGGTAAGGTTCGCAAAGACCGCGTCCCGAATGGTTTGCCTTCCATAGAAAAAACCGAGCGAAGCCGACAGCACAAGAGACACAACAACGAGGAGCCCGAAATAGAAGGCCATCCTCCACGCCAGACTCTTTCGAAAGCGACCGATCATTGGGCCACCCCCATCCTTTGTGTCATGATTCTGACAATTGTGGCTCCACCACCCCGTGGCTATTCATGATGCGTCGACAATGAGTGTTTTTTCAGCCAAAAGCGCTTTGCCGTCTAAGACAATAAGCCGGTCGGCGCTGACCCCGCGGATCAGCCCTTGCGAAAAGCCTTTTCCTGCAAGCGGCGCCTCCTGAAGCTTTGCCAAAGCAAGGCGCGCCATCCCATGAACCCCATGGACAGCGAGGCCGAAGGTCATGGCCCCGTCGCTGAGCACCACCACTCGAGCTCCATCATCATAGGGCGTCTCGGGTAAGGCCAAAATTTTCGTAGGATCGAGCACGGAGAGGATCTCGCCGCGCACGTTCATAATCCCCAAGACAAAGGGCGGGACGCCGGAAAGGGCCGTCAGACCCTGCAGCCGCCGAATCTCCCGCACCATGGCCGATTCCAGCGCATAACGTTCCCCGCATAACTCAAAGACGAGCACCTCGGTTCCGTCTTCGACCCCATGGTCCTCCACGGGTTTGGCCAATTCGCGGGCCCGACGCTCCAAAACGCTTCGAATCTTTTCCGACTCCCCCTGCATCGCTTACTCCACGGGCACAACGGCGAGAAACCGTTCGATGAGGCGCCGCATCTGCTCGGCGGACATTCCGTCACTGAAAGGCACCTCCGCGCCGTCCTCCCTTCCTTGGAGCATCTTCCAGGCATGCTCCAAATACCGCCGCGCGGCCTCGTGGCGCCCCTGACGGCGGCACAGCATGCCCAAAGAAAGAAGTGCCGTGGTCGATTGCGGATCCACGTAGAGCATCTGCCGAAAAGCGGCCGCCGCGGCATCGAATTCACCGCGGTCGGCATGGAGGGCTCCTTTGATGTGATGGTAAGCCGGTTCAAACTTGTGGACCGCAAGGACTCGATCCATGAGCTCAAGGGCTTTTTCACTCAAGCCTCGAGCCGCCAAGAACTGCACCACCGCCGTGACCGCCTGGGAAAAATCGTTTCCGGATCCCGTCACCCCGCGGCTCAGAAATCGTTCCAGACAATGGACCGCCTCATCCAGCAGCCCGGCGGACACATAGCCCATGAGTTCGGCCTGCCACGCCTGGGTCGAGCTGTCCTTCGTTTCCGAAGGGGTCGCCGCGCTTCGTCCCGTCATGGGGCCGTCCACGAGGCAACCATCGCCCTTCGGAAGGAAAGGTGCTACGGCCACGGAACCCCGTCGGAAACCCATGCCTGTGCCTAAATCCCGCCCACGCTCTGCGTGGACGGGGGCGGAAGCCTCGAAGGGTGCGCGACGCTGCCGAAGGAGCGTCCCTTTTTCGGTCTGAGCCTCTCCTTTGTGCACAGTCCTGGATGGCCTCTTTCGCAGAAAAATGGTCCCCGAAGACGGGACGGACTCCCACTGCTTCGAATCGGCCAAATGCAGCTCCGATGCCCCCAGAACCAACCATCCGGCCTCATGCAAGGCTTGATGCAGCCGCTCCAAAACGAACCGGCGCTTTTCGGGGTCGAAATACATGAGAACGTTGCGGCAGAAGATGGCGTCCAAATCCGTCGTCTTGGTCCAAGGAGACGGGTAGGTGTCTTGGGTCAGGTTCAGGAAGGAAAAGGTCACATGGGTCTTGACGTTTTCCCCGACACGCCGGAAAAGCCCTACGGACTCCACATATTTCTCGTAAGGCAAGGGCACGGGCTTTCGAAAGGACCACGGCCGATAGAGGCCCTCTTGCGCCGTCTCCAAAGCCCTTTCATTAATGTCTGTTGCGAGTACGGAAAAATCCCAAGCAACATGGGATGATAGGGCCTCTTTGGTGACCATGGCCAAGGTGTAGGCTTCTTCACCCGTGCTGCACCCCGCACTCCACAGCCGTATGTGCCTCAGGCCTTGAGAATCCCGAAAGGCCATCAGCTGAGGAAGCACGTGCCGGCGAAAGGCGACAAAGGACTCGGGTTCCCGAAAGAAATACGTTTCGCCGATGGTGAGGATGGAAGCCAGGATCTTGAGGCGTTCCGACGGATCAAGATTCGAAAACAAATGCCGAACAAAGGCCTCCAGCCCGGGAAACCCTCTCTCCTCGGCCGCAGCGGAAAGCTTTCGACGGATTTCCGATTCCGCAGAGGCGTCCCAGATCAAACCGAACTGTTCATGCACCCATGCGGCGACTTGGCGCACCTCATCCATCCCCGCTCACAATCCCCCTCTTTTTCGTTCCCCCAAAAACCATCTGGAATGGTGATCCTTGTCAACCATCCTGCAAATCCACCGGCGCCTCAACCGCTCCGTGGCCCTTTAAGAAGGCAGGGCATACACGAGAGCCTCGTCGCCGGGTCCGGATTCGCCCGTCCTCGGTCTTGGCACGGCGCCCTCGTGCGTCATCTCTATGACTCTTACGGAAGATTCTTTGACGGTTTCCCCCCGACGATGCCCCTCTCGGTGAAACCCTTTCACGTCCAGCATCAGCACCGTTTGGCCTTCACACTTTCCCACGGCACAGAAAAAGTTCCGCTGCCCGGCAAAGAGCCGCCTGCAGGGATCGTTGGCTTCCAGTTCCACCGGGCCGATGCGGCACACCGCATCGGCCCGAAGGCCGACAGGTCCCGAGCCGTCATCCAGGATGACGAAGCGGTCGTCGGGGGCAAGACTCTTCGGCGGAAGCCCGAAGGCGTGTCGCAGATCGTAGACGGGCACCAGGGTGCCGTGGAGGTTCATCAAACCCAAAAGGTCGGGGGAGGCCTCCGGCACCCTCGCGAGGGCCACCGCTCGAACAATGCGGCAGACGGCATCCAAAGGCACCGCCCACCATTGGCCCGCAACGTCACAGACCACAAAGTCTTTGCCGATCATGGAGGTTCCTCTTTTTTGCTGCTCTTTCGGCTCGCTTCCCTTGCTTAAGCACGATCCGGACCATCCTTGAAAAGTATCGGCAGGATTTAAGCCTGGCATGAATCCTGCCGATGGAAAAAATCGTGGGTTCAAAAATCCTCCACCGAGGAGCGCTCCAGGGCGGGATAAAGGGGTCGCGGCTGAAGCCGCTCCGATAGGTTTCCTTCTTGGAAAAAAGCCGTAGGTTGGGGTGAGCGCAGCGAACCCCAACATGACCGCCGCTCCGATAGGTTTCCTTCTCGGAAAGTCGGAAAGATTCCCAGGGTAAGGCACGGGAGGACGAGCGCCATGGCACGTATTCTCATCGTCGACGATGAAAAGGCCATCCGACAATTGGTTTCGGCGGCTTTGCACGACTTCGGACACCAATGCGCGGATGCCGCCGATGCGGCCGCCGCACGGGTTCTTTTGGAAGAGCATCCCTTCGACCTGGTCATTTCCGACGTGAACATGCCGGAAGAGTCCGGGCTGGACTTCATCGCCCACGTGATTCAGACCTACCCTGACACGGCGACACTCATTCTCTCCGTTCTGGATACCCCGGCGGTCACCCAAAGGGCCATCGACCTCGGTATCTACGGCTATGTGGTCAAACCCTTTGATTTTGCTTCTCTGCGCATCGCCGTGGACGGGGCTCTCAAAAGAAGAGCACTGGAAATCGCCAATCGGCGTTATCGGCAGAATCTCGAGCAACTCGTTGAGGAGAGAACCCGGCAACTCAGGGCGCAGCAACGGGACTACGAGATTTTGCTTAAAACCCTCCCCTGTATCGTCTACACAGGGCGAAAGGATTGGTCTGTGTGTTTTCTTTCAGATCAATTCGAAGCCGTCACGGGCTATCCCCGCGAGGTTTTCCTCTCCGGGAAAAAACGCTGGAACGAGTGCATTCTCCCCGAAGATTTCAGCGCGGCCGTTGAGGCGGTCAAAAAGGCTATGACCAACGACGGGGCCTTCCTTCGGGAATACCGTATTCGAGACGGGCAGGGGCGAGTGCGGTGGATTCAGGACCGGGGCCGCATCGTTTTCGACGAAAACGGCGCTGTGGATCATGTCTGCGGCGTCCTTTTCGACATCACAGAGCGCCGAGAAGCTCGAGAAGCCCTCAAACAGGCCAAAGAAGAATGGGAACGCACCTTCGATGCCGTGCCGGCGCTCATTGACGTGACCGACAAGGATTTCCGCATTCGCAAAGTCAACGAGGCTTTCGCCCGGCGGGTGGGGATGCCTCGAGAGCACATCATCGGGCGCTTTTGCTATGAGATTCTTCGCGGTTTGCCCGAAAAGTGTCCCCAGTGTCCTTACGGCGAGGGCGGCCCGCCCAGTCGTTTTCTTGATCGGGAGGTCTACAACGCCCATCTGGGCGCCTATTTTCGTGTGACGAGCACCCCTTACTATAACAGCGACGGCTCTCCGGCAGGCTGCATCTCCGTCTCCCACGATATTACCGCCCTCAAGAAGGCCGAAGAAGATGCCCGATCCGCCCATCGAGAACTGGAGCAGCTCATTGCCGCCATTCCTTCGGTCCTCATCGGGTTGGATGCTCAGGGGCGCATTGTCCGGTGGAACGCGACGGCCGAAAATGTTTTTGGCCTACGCGCTTTGAAGGTCCTGGGCAAGCCCCTGGAGAGCGTGCCCATCGAGTGGCAGCGCGACAGACTTGAGGCGGCCATGACATCCTGCCGCCAAAAGAGAAAGCCTCAGCGCGTGGACGATCTTCGATACACACGCCCGGACGGGCAGCCCGGTTTTCTCGGCCTTACCCTCAATCCCGTGGACATGGGGCTTCGTCAAGAGATGGGTATTTTGATCATGGGAGCGGACATCACCCAGCGCAAACTCCTCGAGGCCCAGTTGGCGCAGGCCCAAAAGCTTGAATCCATCGGCCAGCTGGCGGCGGGTATCGCCCATGAAATCAACACCCCGGTGCAGTTCATCGGGGACAACACACGGTTTCTCCAGGAGGCGTTTCGGGATCTCGAAGATCTTTTGGAAAAATACCGAGAACTCTTGGATCTGGCCCGACAGGTGGACGGCCTCAGCGAAGCCGTGCGGGCCGTGGAAGAAACGGCCGATGCCGTCGATCTGGAGTACTTAACGGCGGAAATCCCGAAAGCCGTGGCGCAGACCTTGGAGGGCGTGCACAGGGTGGCCAAGATCGTTTTGGCCATGAAGGAGTTCTCGCATCCCGGTCAGGAAGAAAAAGTGCCCACGGACATCAACAAGGCTTTGGAGAACACCCTCACGGTGGCCCGAAATGAATGGAAATACACGGCGGATGTCATCGCCGACTTCGACCCGCAGCTGCCTTTGGTGCCGTGCATTCCCGGGGAAATCAACCAGGTCTTTTTGAACATCATCGTCAACGCCGCCCACGCCATCAAAGAGGCCCTCAACGGACAACCCGACGCCAAAGGCACCATCACCGTCAAAACGCGGGCCGAGGACGACTGGTGTGAAATCCGCATTCAAGATACCGGGACGGGCATTCCCGAAAAAATCCGGCATCGCATCTTCGATCCCTTTTTCACCACCAAAGAGGTGGGCAAAGGGACGGGGCAGGGGCTGGCCATCGCCCATGCCGTGGTGGTGGAAAAACACAAGGGGCACCTTGGCTTTGAGAGCGAGGAAGGCAAAGGCACCACCTTTATCATTCGATTGCCTTTGGAGTCCCCTTAGAAAAAGCGGCTAGACGCCGCCGTGACGGCCGAGGATGGCGGCCCGGGCTTCGCGGGCCACGTCCGCTACGGTACAATCCTGAAAGGATTCCTGCCGATAGAGGCGCACCGGGCAGGTATCCGTCGTCAGCTCGTCCAGGCGGGGCAGTATGGTTGGGCTGCCCACAGCCCCTAAACCCCATAAGGCCAACGCACGAAACACCCCTTGGGTATGATCCACAAAAGAGAGGAGCACCTCTTCGGCTTCCTTGAGAAGTTCCGCGCGGTCCTGAGCCAGCCGAGCCACGGCCCACAGGGCTCCTGCCAAAAGGGGCGGATGTTCCAGGTAGTTTTCGTCTTCTTTGACGAAAGAAAGCACAAGGCGGGCATACTCTTTGGCCAGAAGCGGGCTTCGCGCCAGGGATTCGCCCAAGGCTTCCGGAATGCCCCAGCCGATCCCTCCCGATTCGTCATTAAGCTGCCAAAGAAAGCGGCGGATGATCACCCTGGCCGATTCCGGGTTCTCTTCCGCCAAAGCCGCCGTGACGATCCCCGCCGCCGTCACGGCATGCCAGCGCAGCATCTCCTGGTGGGAGCACAGAAAGGACAGCAGGGGGTTGATGACCTTGCGGGCCGGCAAAAGGCGCCAGGCGTCCAGAGTGGCCGAAAAATCGGGCGATTCGAGAAGTGCTTTCACGCCTTTCTTGTCGATTCGGCCGGGGGATTTCATCATGACGGATCCTCGTGGTCTTCCCAAAAGATGCAATGGGACGGGCACATCATGATGGCTTCATCCACAAGGGCTTCAGGGTAGGCGTCAAGGTCCTGCACGTCGATGTAGCCCGCCTCGGTTCGCACAAAGACCTCGGGACACACGGACGCACACCCTTCGCAGTCCACACAGTCACTGAGGTCCACCACCGGCCTGCGCATTTTTCCAACTCCCTTTGCCGATGCGAAGACAAAAAGGCCGGATCCGATGCGGATCCGGCATGGTCGTCATACGCCACTCAGGGCCATTGCCCGATAGGGGGCGCCCCAAAGCCTGCCCTGTTCAAAATCTCAATGGGTCATTTTTTTGAGCTGCACGGCCAGGCGCCTCAGGTGTTCCTGTTCTTCCTTGACCAACAACCCGATAAACTGCCGGCCTTTTTCCTCTTCCGTCGCATCCTGCATGCTCAGGAAGAAGATCACCGAGTCCTTTTCGAATTCCATGGCCATGCGCAAGGCGTCCACGGCGTCTTTCACCTGGGCGAGTTTGCGGTCCACATTGTCGCTGGTTCGAAACACGTGGCCGTCGGCCATCATCTTCAAATAGTTGGCCATCTCGTTGTTGGGGTCAAAGACGGTGGACTGCGACGCCTGCTGCGGAAGCTTGGCCTTGAGCTCCATGAACTTTTTCTTGTGTTCCACCTCCTGCAGGGCCAGGTCTTTGAAAATGGCCTGAACGTCAGGATCGTCGATTTTGGCTAGGGCCTTTTCGTAAAAGGACTTGCCGTTTTCTTCGATTTCTACGGCGATCTGAAAAACTTCCGCCGCGTTGAATCCGAAAATCATGCAGGTTCTCCTTCAGACGTCCAAAATCGGACGGCTATTCTTTCGCGAAATCGCTCTTGGATGCGCCGCACACCGGACAGGTCCAATCGTCGGGAAGCTTTTCGAATGGGGTCCCCGGAGCCACACCGTTGTCGGGATCACCCTTTTCGGGATCATAGACGTAACCGCAGATCTGACATACATACCGAGCCATAGCATCCTCCTTCCCTGGTGTCTGCTTCGTTAGCATTGGCGGGTCGAAACCATCGCGACCCACATTCTCCCCTTTCGGGAACGGGCCGAGAAACCGACGTTGGGATCACTATAATTCATTTCCCTTGGATTGCAACGGTCGGCCGGCGCTTTTGCCACAGACGCCGCAGCCGCAGCGCGTTACCCACAACGGAGACCGAGCTGAAAGCCATGGCGGCCGCCGCCACCATGGGGTTGAGAAGCAGCCCGAAAAGCGGGTAAAAGACGCCCGCCGCGAGAGGTATGCCCGCTGAATTGTAGAAGAAGGCCCAAAACAGGTTCTGCTTGATGATCTTTAACGTCATGCGGGACAAGACCATGGCTTCGGCCACCAGGCGCAGGTCGGGGCGCATCAGGGCGATATCGCCGGCTTCCACGGCCACGTCCGTGCCGCCTCCCATGGCGATGCCCACATCGGCCGCCGCCAAGGCCGGGGCGTCGTTGATCCCGTCTCCCACCATGGCCGTCACCCAACCGCGGCGCTGTGCTTCCCGAACGGCCTCCGCCTTGCGCTCCGGGAGCACCTCCGCGAACACCTCGTCAATGCCCACCAAGGCCGCCACGGCCCGAGCCGTCGCCGCGTTGTCTCCTGTGATCATGCCCACGCGAACGCCAAGGGCCTTGAGCGCCCGGACGGCCTCCTGCGCGTGCTCCCTGGGATTGTCTCGAAGCCCGATAAGGCCCACGGGCCTCCTGTCCCGAAGGACGTACACCACCGTCGTGCCGTCACGGACCATGGCCTGCGCCGTTTCCTCCAGGGTGGAAGGATCGACGCCCAATTGTCCGACCAATGGGCGGTTGCCGACCACGATTTCGGCCCCGTTGAGGACCCCTTTGGCGCCGAGCCCGGAAAGGGCTTGAAAACCCCGCACGTCGTCCAGCCCGATGCCTTCCCGGCGCGCCCGCTCCACAACGGCCCGACCCAAAGGGTGCTCGGAAGCCGCCTCCAAGGACGCCGCAAGCCGCAGGACCTCTCGGGGATCCGTGTCCGGAGCCGCCGCCACATGGGTGACCGCGGGGCGGCCTTCGGTGAGGGTCCCCGTCTTGTCGAAAAGGACCGTGTTCACCCGATGCGCCTTTTCCAGCGTTTCGCCGCTCTTGATGAGGATGCCCGTTTCGGCCCCCAAACCCGTGCCCACCATGACGGCGGTGGGCGTGGCCAGCCCCATGGCGCACGGACAGGCGATGATAAGGACGGAGACGAAGTTGAGCACGGCCCGGCCCCAATCGGCTCCGGGAACGAGGAACCCCCACACGCCCAAGGTGATCACGGCGATGCCGCACACCACCGGAACGAAAACGGCGGCCACACGGTCCGCCAGCCTTTGGATGGGCGCCTTGGATCCCTGCGCCTCTTCCACCAATCGAATGATGCGCGCCAGAGACGTGTCGGCTCCAACGCGCGCCGCCCGGACCCATAAAGCCCCGAACCCGTTGACCGTACCGGCGAATACCCGCTCGCCGGCGGTCTTGTCCACCGGAAGGCTCTCTCCCGTGAGCATGGATTCATCCACGGCCGAGGTGCCTTCCACCACATCCCCGTCCACCGGAATGCGTTCGCCGGGACGAATCCTCACGAGATCGCCCGCCTCCACGGCCTCCACGGGCACCTCTTTTTCCTCGCCGTCCCTGACGATACAGGCCGTCGTCGGCCTCAGGCCCATGAGCCGCCGCACGGCCTGGGACGTTTTCCCGCGGGCTTTCGCTTCCAGCAGTCGGCCCAGAAGGACCAAGGCGACGATCATGGCCGCCCCGTCGAAATACACATGGGGGTGCATGCCGGATTGCAGGAAAAAGGACGGAAAAAGGACGGCGGCCACCGAGTAGCCGTAAGCGGACAAGGCGCCCAAGGCGACAAGCGTGTTCATGTCCGAGGTCTTCTGCCGAAGGGCCTTCCAGGCGCCCTCCAAGAAGCGGCTTCCGACCCAAAAGACGGCCGGAGTCGTCAAGACGATCAGCGCGGCGTTGGCAACGCCGGCAGGGATGCGCTCGATCCCCGGCAGATGAGATCCCATGGAAAGGACCATGATCACCGCCGAAAGCACGCATCCCGCCGCCACCCGGCGTTTCAGATCCTCCGCTTCCTTTCGGCGCTGCGCCTCCAGAGGATCGTCCCGGCGGCCGTCTTCCAGAATCCCCAGGAATTCGTATCCCGCTTCCGTCAGCACCCGGCGGAGCGCTTCCGCCGAGGCCGCCCCCTCTCCGTGGACAAGAACAGCTTTGCCCGTGGCCAGGTTGACGGCGGCATCGGAAACCCCGGGCAGTTCCTTGAGCACGTTTTCCACCCGCCGAACACAGGCGGCGCAGCTCATGCCGCCGACGGAAACAATAGTTTTCGTCGAAACCGTTCGGTCCGCCCCTGAATCGGCCCGGGTTTCGGGATCGATCCGTGCGGGGCTTTCAGACGAGTTCATAGCCCGCTTTCTCGATTTTTCGACGAACCTCGGCCATGTCCAAAGGGCCGGAGCTGTCCACGGTGGCCGTCCCTGAACCCAGATCCACCTGGACCTTTTCCACTCCCGGCACCTCACTCAAGGCCTTTTCCACCGCCTTGACGCAATGACCGCAGGACATCCCTTTGATACGCAAGGTTTCCTTCATCCCTAGCCCTTATCCTCTCTTGTGATCCCCCATGCCTCATGCCGGTCGGCTCACCGCTCAGGAAGGCAAAAGCGGGCGAGGCCCTCAATGTTCCGGCGACACCTCGATGATGCGCCGTTTCCAAAAGGCCAGAAGGCCGCTTGTGCCGAAGGCGATCTGCACCAGTTCCCAGCCGTGTTTGCCGCGTTCGTTCAAGAGGTTTTCCAGAATGGCCGTCTGGTCCACAGGAACATCTTCGAGACGGCATGCGCCTTCGGCTGTGCAAAAATACGCCGTTTCTCGAAAGCTTTCCGCCGGATGCCTCGTAATGGAATACTCAAACCGCTCCATGAAACCGTCACTCCTTCTTTGCAAGGGCCGGTCCCCGGCCTCATGAGCCGTCCTCCCTGTACCGACGGGATCGCCCGTTCATTTCCACAGTTTCTTGACCGGTCCCGATGCGGTGATGTAGACCACGTCCCGATCGTGATCCAGATGAAAGAGGCGGCGCACTTCGTCATCGTAGAACGCCCCGATGCCGCACGCGCCGAGCCCCAAGGCCGTGGAGGCCAGGTACACCCTTTGGCCCAACCGCCCCGCATCCAGCATGGCCTCGCGGTAGCCTCGAGGCCCCAGGCTTTCCCACACATCGGGCCAAGGCACCTCGAAAGCGAAATGGAACAGGGCGTGCCGTAGCCAATCCTGGTCGAGGCACGCGTGCGCCGACGCCGACCGAAAATCGCCGGCCTTTACCAGGCTCATTGCACCCGCCGCCGCGTCCCATCGGTAGATGCCCGCCGGCAGTTCTTCCGCGTCGCCGCAGGCAACGAGCACCTCCATGGGCGGGCACAAGACGGGGCGAAGCGAGAGGCTGTGCCAAAGGGTGTGCCATACCGAGCACGGGACGGACTGGGAGACGTAGTTCCTGTAGGATCGCCTCCGCCATACGGTTTCGGCAAAAGCCAGACTTCGAGACACCGCCTCCCCGCCGGGCTTCGGCACGTTGCGCCGGGCTTCCAGCTGGGAACGGAAGGCTTCCGTCGCACGGGATCTCGGCGAGGCACCCGCCGGCGCTCCCACAGCCGTGCGACGATGCGCATCCAGAATCCCTCGAGGCACCTTGTCCGAAGGGCTCATACGGCAGGCTTCCGGCTGCACGGGCTCATGGCGGGCTTCCCCCAGTTCGAAAAATCCGGGTCCTTCCGGCAAAGCCTCGCTTTCGTTTTCCGTTTCCGCGTGGGGCACCGTCAGGACGGCGAGACAGACTTCCCTTTCCGAATCCAGCCCGAGAAAGGCGTTCACCGCCTCATCGTCGAATCGGGAAAAGACCTGGGCCGTCAGCCCTTCCGACTGCAACACCAAAAGGGCGTTTTCCACCAGATGCCCCGCATCCAAAAGGCAATAGCGGTAGGCGCGGTCCCGGTATTTCCATGAACTGCGAAAGAAGATCGCAGTCACGAAAAAGGCCGCCGCCCACGGCTTCTCGGAGCGCAGCAAACGGCCCGTACGGAGCCGAACCAAGCGGTTTCGAGCCAGGTCGTAATGATACAGCCCGTCTTCCAGATCCGGAAAACCCTGCACGGCGGCGTAAAGTTCGCACGGGTACAGTGCCCCTGCCGAAGGGACGGAACGGTAGAAAAAGGCGTCCCTGCCTTGACCGCTTTGGGCCGTGATTCCGTAGGTGAGCCCAAGGATTCGTCCCAGTTTTTCCGCATTGAGCTCCTGGGGTCGTGCCTCGAGGCCGGACGTGCCGAACAGGATCTCGAAGAAGGGCCGGTGCACCCCGCGGATGTCCTCGGGCAAGGCCACCGTCGAAAGGCCATGATAGTTCTTGTACACGGCGGGGCGGGCGCTCCAGTCCAGATAACCGCCTCCCAGCGCCCCGCGCCCGTAAGCCGTCTGCCGATGATACCCGACATCCCAGTCCCTCACGGCCTTTCCTCCCGTCCCCAAGGTCCGCCCCGGAAAAATCATCCACCCCACGGCATCTGAGCGTAGGCTTCGCTGAGCTTATCCCGGAATTGGCGGAAAAACATTTCATGCTGTCTTTCCCAGCGGGAAAGCATGGAAAGAGCGTCCTTGGCTTTCCCGACGGCCTTTTGGGCCATGGCGGCGTAGAATTCGCTGAGGTCCTTTTCGATGAGCCAGGCGGTGTTGAACACGGTCACATCGGGAACCATGGATCCTTCCACGCATTGTTCCATGAATTCCTTTTTGGCCCGTTCATCGAAATAATCCGTGGGCTCCAAAATGAGATCCTGCAGCTGTCCGGGATCCACCTCCTTGCCGCGGCGCAGTTCGTCCAGAATGCGGCTGATGAAGGCAATGTGCTTTTCTTCCTCGGCAATTAGCCTCTTGAAGGCGCTCACCGCCGCGCCGATGCCCATGCGTTGCAGCGCGGTCTGGAAAAACAGCTTTCCCGTCTCTTCCTGGTTCAATGCGTACTCGAACACTTTGATCACCGGTTGGTTCGCACTCATTGTCGCTCCTTTCTTCCACCACTCCATAGCGGCCAAGGCCGCTTCGCAACAATCCCGAACCCACGACGGGGAACGCTTGCCCATCTTTTATGGTTTTCGGGACCGCCTTTTTCCTCATCGAGCCATATCCAAAAGGCTGGCCACATCTTGCGGGTCGGTCACGGGACGGTCGCATTGGCGGCCTCGGCACACATAAGCCGTCGGCCGACCGCCCACCGGTTCCATGGACGCCGTAAAAGGGACCAGCCTTTCCACAAGAACCCGGGCCGACGCATCCACAGGTTTCATCACCACGGCCGTGCGCGGACGGAACCCCCGGCGCACCACCTGCACCATGGCTTGAAAGAGGGAATCCTGGGGGGAGCCCACCAGCACCACCTCGCAGCCGGGCCCCAAAAGTCTGTCATAGCCGTTCAGGAAATGGGTATAGGCCCTGGGATACCTTTTCACTTCGTGGGCAAAGGCACGCACGATGCCGTCTGCGGCCTGTTCCCATCGCCCATCCCCCGTCATCTGGGCCAGGCGGGCGAGGGTGTTGAGCGCGGTGGAGTTGCCCGACGGCAAGGCGCCATCGTACACGTCCCGTTCCCGCACGATGAGCTGTTCCCCATCCTTGGCGGTGAAATCGAAACCACCTTTTTCTTCGTTCCAGAAAAGATCCATCATGGCCTCGTGCACCTGAACGGCCTTTTCCAGATAAGCCGGCTCAAAGGAAGCCTCATACAGTTCCAGGAAAGCCCATCCCAAATAAGCGTAATCGTCCAGATAGCCGGGATAGGCCGTATGACCCTGGCGAAAGCGCCGATAGAGCCGTCCTCGGGAATCGCGAAGGGTGTCCCAGACGAACCGGACCGCGCGGGCTGCCGCATCCAAATAGCCGGGATCGCCGAGCACGCGGTATCCCATGGCCAGTGCGGCGGCCACAAGGCCGTTCCAGGCTGTGAGGATCTTGTCGTCTTTGAGCGGAGCCGGGCGCGTTTTCCTGTGGGTAAAAAGGGCGCCACGCGCCTTTTCGATAAGCTCCAGAACATCCTCAACGGCTTTTCCGGCCTCTTGGGCCAGGATTTTGGGATCGTCGGCGACATGAAGGACGCTTCGCCCCTTGTCGAAGTTGCCTCTCGGCGTCACGCCGAAATATCGGCACACCAGCGCCGCCTCGCCCTGAGGGAGAACGGCCTGGATTTCTTCCGGCGTCCATGTGTAAAAAAGCCCCTCTTCGCCTTCGGTGTCCGCGTCTTCGGCGGAATAGAATCCCCCGTGAGGATCGGTCATGTCTCGGAGCACGTATTCGAAAATCTCGCGGGCGACCTGCGCGTACAAGGCCTTTCCCGTCACCTGAAACGTTTCCAGGTAGGCCATGGCCAAGAGGGCTTGGTCGTAGAGCATTTTTTCAAAGTGGGGAACCAGCCATCGGGCGTCCACGGAATACCGGTGGAACCCATAGCCGATCTGGTCGAAAATGCCGCCCTGGCGCATGGCCATGAGGGTTTCTTCCACCATTCCCAGAGGCGCCGGGTTCCCCGTGCGGGCGTGATAACGCAGAAGAAAGGTCAGCTGATGCGGGGTGGGGAATTTGGGCGCTTCCCCGAACCCTCCCCATCTCGGGTCAAACGCGCCGCGCAGTTGGCTGAAAGCCCGTTCCAGATCACTTGCCTCCAAGACGGCTTCCTCCCCCTGGGACGCCTGCTGCAACACCTCGCGGATCTTGTGACCGGTTTCCGTGAGCTTCTTTCTCTCTTCCCGCCACAGGCGAACGATTTCCTGAAGGAGATCCAGAAAGCCGGGCATTCCCATGCGCGCTCTTTTGGGAAAGTACGTGCCCGCAAAAAAGGGCAATCCCTCCGGGGTCAGGAAAACGGACAAAGGCCAGCCGCCATGCCCCGAAATCACTTGGCAGACACTCATGTAAACGCCGTCGATGTCGGGCCGTTCTTCGCGGTCCACCTTCACGGCGACGAAATGTTCGTTGAGGTAGGCGGCCACCTCCTCGTCTTCAAAGGATTCATGGGCCATCACATGGCACCAATGGCATGTGGCATAGCCGATACTCAAAAAGATGGGTTTATCTTCCCGCCGCGCCTTGGCAAAGGCTTCGTCGCCCCATGGATACCAGTCCACGGGGTTTTCGGCGTGCTGCAAAAGATAGGGGCTTTTTTCTTCGGCAAGCTTGTTGGGCATGGGGATCCTTGTTGAAGCCGAAAGTCGGCTCAGGAGTAATCGAGACCCTTGGGGAGATCGTCCGATAATGCCGTCAGACTTCACGGCCTTTCATCTTAAAAATTCACCACAGAGACGCAGAGGGCGCAGAGCTTTCTTTTTTGTGCCGCGCCGCTGAGAGGCCGGCGCGGCACAAGAAGCACCCTTCGGGAAGCCTTACGCGCCCCCCACGCCTTGGGCCTGAGGCCATTTCCGCTTTCGCACAGGTTCCTATCGGGGCGTTTCGTCCTGCCCTCCGGCGTACACGGTGCATTTCGTAAAATCGATGGGTTGGCCGCATTGCGGGCACGTGTGCTTCTTGTCGAACTCATCGGAAAAAATCTCCTTTTCCGCACCGCACCCTTCGCATTTGCACACAAAAGATCGAAGATCCTTGAACTGCTCAAAACCTGGGCAATGTCTCGGAGTCGTCATCCTTTTCTCCTCCTTGTCGTGCCGACACAGGGTCGACTCTTCGAAGCTCCTCTCACGGTCCAGCTCGACTGCTCTTAGGACGAAGCGGCGGCCTTCAGCTTTTGGGCGATTTCCTGCCCGTAGCGCTGCGCCATCTGCACGCCGCCGCTCAGCGCACTGGATTTGAGCTTCAAGGGCCCACTGACCATGTCCATGAGGTAAATGTTTTTCATGGTTTCAAAGATCCGCCCCGGGGCCTCGCCGCTCCAGCCGAAAGCCCCGAAAGCCCCGCCCACCTTGCCTTTCAAGTCGTATTGTTCCAGCTTGAAAAGAAAGGTCTTCATGGGTTGCATCATTTCCCCATGATAGGTGGCCGATCCCAAGACGACGGCGTCGAAATCTTGGGGGTCCACCCCGCCTTTGTCGAACTCCTGAACACTCAGAACGGTGACGTCAACGCCGGATGTGCGCAACCCTTCGGCGATCAGTTCCCCGATCCCCTTGGTCTGGTTGCTGCGCGTGGCGTAAACGACAAGGGCCTTGGGCACAATCGTCCTCCTCTTCCAGCGGTCTCATTCCTTGACTTCTTCCACCTCGACGACCGTAGCCTTGTGTTTGGTCCCGCAGGTGGGGCACAGAATTTCCATTTCCTCTTCCGGGCCGATGTATTTGTCCCTAAGCTTTTCCGGCCCCAAAAACGTCACATCCCCGCACGCACACTGCGGGCACTGGCCTCGAACTGTGTACCTCTTCTTGGTCATCGTTTTTCCTCCTCTGTTAAAAAGTGATCACGTCACATCCCTGGTCCACGTATCGGGCAAGGCTCACATGCCCTTTCATGTCCGCAAGGAGCTTCAAGCCTTCTTTTTCCACACTGTCCACAACGCCGAACTTAACCGAACAGGCGCGACAGACCCCGTGGATGAGACCGGCTTTTTTCACGTCCGCATAGAGCCCGTGCATCGCGTGGTCGGGGGAAGCGAGTTCCGAAACGGCCTTGACGGCCGACCCTTCCACGACTAGAGCCGTCTCGTAGCCACGCTCGGCAAAATCCAGCGCATTCAATAGTCCGTGCACAAAACACATGACTTCCCCGTTGAAGGCGCACAGAAGAACTTTTTTCATGGCCTGCCGCTCCTTTTCCGCCCATTGGGCCCCCAGGCGATCCGCAGTCCGCTCGAACCCGAGCGAAGCCCGTCAGGGCTTTTGAAGCTTCTCAAGCTCCTTGAGAATCCCTTCCAGAGGGGGTCTTTGGTTGATGTCGTGGACATCGATGGCGCGAATGATGCCCTCCTTATCGATGATGAAAATCGCCCGTTCCGAAACGCCGTCCGATCGCAGCACCCCGTAGCGTGCCGCCACGGCGCCGTGGGGCCAGAAATCCGAAAGGACCGGAAACCAGAGCCCTCCCATTTCCTGGGTCCAGGCGAAAAGCGTGGGAAGATTGTCCACGCTGATTCCCAAAAGGACGGCATCGTGGGCTTCAAAAAGGTCCTTGGCGATGTTGTACCCCGGCCACTGGTCGGAACACACGGGTGTCCACGCCGCCGGCACGAAGGACAAGACCACGTTTTTTCGCCCCTTGAATTGGGACAGTTGGACTTTTTCCCCCGAAACGGACGGCAGGACGAAATCGGGGGCCGGGTCTCCGACGCGCACCGTGAGTTCCGAATCCACGGGTTTAAGCGGTCCCGGTACATAGATTTTGCCGTGAAAGGCTTCGGAGACGGCCCACACCGTGCCAACACCCGCCACCTCCAAACCCAGCAGCCCCGCGGCCGTCATGACCCAAAGCCAAAGGCATAGAGTTCTTTTCATGGTCCAGCCCCCATTGTTCGGCTTTTGGTCCGTCAAGATCACGGTTCCATCAAGCGCCGGTAAAAGTCTTCCGGCGATCCAAAACTTCCGGCCTGGGAATACACCACTTTGCGGGACCCGTCGGCGCCTCGTTTCACGGCGATGAAATGGGGCGTGCGGACCTGGCCCAACGTCTTGTGCACGCTGTAGTCTCCATCGGGAATCAAGGGAAACGGCACGCTGTACTTCTTGGCGAAAACATCCACTTCAAAAGGCGAGTTGCCCGCACCGACACCCAGAATCTTCAGGGTCTTTCCAGGCCGGTTCTTCTTTTGCGCCACCTCGTAGAAGGCGTTCACCGTGGGCGCCTCCCTCTGGCAGTGAGGGCAGTACATGCTGAAAATTTCCACGACGACCACGTCGGCATCCACCTGGTCCACGGTGAAGGTCTGCACGTCGCCGATCCCCAGATAGGCCCGCATGGCGGGGTCCTTGGGGGCTTCCAGGGCGATGGGCGGAAAGGTCTCGCCGACTCCGGGAACGCCCGATTCGGCGAGCCCCCAGCCGGGCCGGCCCAGGCCTGCCGCAAGGACCGCCGCGAGAAAAGCGATCAAGAAAGAAAAACGTTTCTGGAGCCCCATGTCATCACCTCCCACCCTGCCCCGGGGATAAGCTCCGATAGAGCTGTTCCATTTCCCGAAGCCCTTTGGATTGGGACCACCTGCCGTTATCGAACACACTGTAGTCGGCGCCCATCATGGCCGAAGAAAACCGGATGGAATTGGCGAAAAAGAGCCATTGTTCCACCCACCGTTTTTCCAGGGCCTCGTCAAAAGGATTGTCGGGCGGTCCCATCGCCCGCTTTTCCTTCCACGCTCGAACCATCACGGCTGTGGCCGTCCCGGTCATGCGGTTGGTTTCTTCGATTGTCTTTTCAAAGCGCTCCCAGTGGCCGTCCACCCATGCGGTGCCGTGGCAGTCCAAACAGACCGCCTGCATGGTCTTGCGTCGAGCGTCCTGTTCCACCTTGTCGATGAGCGCCTCAGCCGCCCACGATCCGTCCAGGCGGGTGGGCAAAGCCAGTCCGTCCGCATTGACGATCTTGTGGGTTTCAGGGTCGCGGGGATGGGGATGGGCGTAGACGAGGCCGAAGATGCGCCACGGCAGCCGGTCGTTCATGGCGTGGGTGCGCTTGGCGAGCACTTTTTTGTTTTCATCCACCACTAGACTCACGTGGCAGACGGCGCATGTGGGCGCATTGGCGTCTTTGCCCATCACCCACGGCACGTTGGTGAAGTTCCACTTGTCCTTGAGGGATCCGTAAAGGTTTCCATGTTTGCTCACGCCGTAGACCTTGTAGGCGGGAACGTCCGGTCCCTTGTGGCACTGGCTGCATGTTTCCGGCTTTCGCGCCACTTCCATGGAAAAACCGTGGCGCACATGGCACGACGCGCACGACCCGTGGGACCCGTCCGGATTCAGGCGGCCGACGCCCGCATTGGGCCAGCCGCTGAGAACGGCGAAGTCCATCGTCCCGAAGTCCGTCTCCCGGCTCACCGTCCCCTGAACCCTCACGTCCGTGCCGTGACAGCTGAGGCAGGAATCGTCGTTGGTGTGGGCCATAGGCGCGGACGCCTGCAGAACTCCCCCGTCGAAGGTCTGAAGGCCGTTGACGGCATCGACGAGCTGCCGGTACAGGGGGTTTTTCATGAGGTTGTCATGGGCGTGGGCCATGAGGTTCTTCCGGTACTGCGTCGCTTCCTCCTGATGGCACGTGCGGCAATCTTCGGGACTCACCACCACATACATCCTGTAGCCGTTGTGTTCCACCGTGTCCTGATGCGCCTCGGCGCGCACCGTATGGCATTCGGCACAGCCCACGCTGTGGCCCTTAAGTCCTTCCGGCACGTTCGGGGAACTCACTTTACGGGAAAGGGGCTCCACCGCCATGGCCTCGGCGGGGGTGACCTGCGCGTGCCGGCTCCGTTGCCAATCGGACACGATGCCCGGCGTGGCCTGGACGTGGCAGGCCAGGCATTCCTGCGTGTCGGCGCTGTGCGGTGCCGCCGCCCCGGCGATAGGCACGGCGTTCCACAGGAGACACAAGGCGAGGCCAAGTCGAAGAAAAAGGGGACGCCGTCGCTCCACCGCCTCTCCTCCCTCGTTATCCCAAAGCCACATCCAAAACCATCATGCTCACAAAACCCACAAGACAGGCCATGGTGACCAGGTCCGCATGCCCGCTGCGCTGCGCTTCGGGAATCACTTCCTCCACGACCACAAAAATCATGGCCCCGGCGGCGAAACTCAAAGCATAAGGAAGCAGCGCCAAGGACGAAGCGGCCAAAGCGGCCCCGAAAACCGCGGCCACGGGTTCCACGGCGCCCGAAAGCTGTCCGTACCAGAAGCTCTTGAGCGGCCCCAGGCCTTCCCGGCGAAGAGGGACCGAGACCGCAACGCCTTCGGGAAGATTCTGAAGCCCGATCCCCAAGGCCAAAGCCACGGCCCCGGAAAGGGCCGCTTCTCGAATTCCCGCGGAAACCGCCCCAAAGGCGACTCCCACGGCCAAGCCTTCCGGAATGTTATGAAGGGTGACAGCTAAAACCAAAAGGACGCTGCGCCGCCATCGCGTGGGAATCCCTTCCGCTTCTTGGGCCCGGAAACCCACATGGAGATGCGGCAGCACCGCATCAAGGGCCCGAAGAAAAAGGCCGCCGGCGAGAAACCCCACCGCCGCGGGCATCCACGGCACCGCCGCCCCTTCCGCCAGCTTTAAGGCCGGCTCCAAAAGCGACCAATAGCTGGCGGCGATCATGACCCCCGCCGCAAACCCCAGCATGGCGTCCAGAAAAGCCTGGGGGAATGACCGGCGCCAGAAAACCACCGACGCTCCGAGCGCCGTCGTCAACCAGGTAAAGAGCGTCGCCGCGAGGGCTTGGCCCACCGGAGGCCACGAGAGGAAAGCGTCCCAAAGCGTCACCACGGCAGGCTCACTCCACGGCGCCTTTCATCGCAGTCACGAAGCCAAACGTGATCTCGAGAAACCCTGTCGGGAGCTGCACCCGAGCCGGCCGTTTTCATGGCCTGCTTCATTCGGCCTCGACACGGCGAGTGAAAAAACCGCGGGAAAGGCCGCTCCCACGCCCGACCCAAGCTCATGCGTCGTTCTCTTTTCCATCAACCTCACCCGCACCGGCTCATGCTCACGCGGCTCTTGGAATGGAAAAAAGATCAGGTCACAGCCCCCGCCCCGTCAAGGCGCGCGCGGCTCTTTTCCATGAACCACCCTTGAGGGTCGGTGTAGTAGAATTTCAAATCCTGCAGAAGGCGCCGATGTTCCCGCTCCTCAGACGAAAGGCGGTCGAGGAAGGCCTTTTGGGACGGATCGGTCGTCTCCCGAGCCTTTTCTTCAAACAACCGAATGGAGGCCTCCTCAAGCTGAACGCCCGTTTCCAAGGCTCTGATTTCGTCCGTGCATGCTTCGGGAAGCTTGTCCTTTTCCACGGAGACCCTCTGAGCCAGGCGGGCGAACAGGTCTTCTTCCGGCGGCACGTAGCGGCACACATCCGCCCAGTCCTGACCCGCTTTCAGGGCTTCCTGCATCTCAAAGAGGGCCTTCTCGTGGGCTTTTTCCGCTTCGAAAAGAATCCGAAACGTCTCCCGTCCGACGGCATCCGAACAGGACGCCATGGCCTCTTCGTAAAGCTTCGCTTTCTTTTCTTTCACTTCCAAGGCCTTGCAGAAAAGATCGGCAAGGGCCTCACCCGCCGATGCCATGACTTTCTCTCCTTGTGCGTGGACAAAAAAGGGGCACCCCCCGAGCCGGGAAGTGCCCTGCGCTCTTTCATTGTGCGGCGGGGGCCACCAGGGTGGTTCCCGGAGGCAGTGTGAACACCCTCTGGCCCAACTCCCGATCGAGCATGAAAAGGCCACCCTGGGCTTCGCCCATGAGTTTCATCTGCTGGACGATTTCGCCCACCGACGCTTCTTCTTCCACCTGCTCGGCGACGAACCACTGGAGGAAGTTGTTGGTGGCATGGTCCTTTTCGGCAATGGCCACATCCACCAGGTGATGAATAAGTCCCGTCACCTTGTTTTCGTGCTTGGCCACGTCTTCGAAGACAGCCAACGGAGACGCCCACGTGGTGGGCGGCGCCTCGATGGCCGACAGCACCACACGTCCCCCGCGTTCGGCGACGAAGTGATAAAACTTGACCGCGTGGGACAGCTCCTCCAACGCCTGCGCCTCCATCCAGCGCGCGCAGCCGTTCAGGCCCACGTCGCGACAATAGGCCGCCATGGCGAAGTAGAGGTAGGACGAGTACAGTTCGGCATTGATCTGGTCGTTCAACGCTTTGGCCATCTTTTCGCTGAGCATGGAGGCTTACCCTTTCCACAAACCATGGAGGTTGCAGTATTCACGGGCATAGACGTTTTCCGCCGTGACGCAGAAGGTCGCTTCCGGCGCTTCCCCAGGATTCAGGAAACGGAAGTAGGAGATGCCGTCGGCCACGAGTTCGATCCACTGGATGTAGTGCTTTTCTTCCATGGGATGGGCGACGCTGCCCACCTTCACCTTGTACCCGTCGGCGGTCTTTTCCACGACCGGCACGTGTTTTTCCTTGGCGGCGTCCACCACGCCTTCCTTCTGAAGCTTCATGGGCTGGCCGCAGCACACCAGTTCCCCTTTGCCGCCCCACAACACTTCCACAATGTTGCCGCAGAGATCGCACTTGTAAACTTCTCGTCTTTCCGCCATTTCTCGTAACCTCCATTCGTCCTTATTCTTTCATGACAATCCAACCCCGCAGCCTCCGTCATTTCCGGGCCGCGGCTCTCAGCCGGGCGGGCCCGACGCCCGCCCTCACATGGGAAACGCTTCGCCCCCCATCCGCGCACGTCCTCTCTTGTGGGATTCCGAATCGCCGGGGGGGGCGAATCCTGCCAAAGATAAGCACGCCGTCTAGGAGCGTGTCCGAAAATGCCGTTATGACTTCACGGCCTTTCATTAAAATGCACCACAGAGACGCAGAGGGCGCAGAGCTTTCTTTTTTGTGCCGCGCCGTTGAGATGGCGGCGCGGCACAAAAAGCACCCTTCGGGAAGCTTTCCGTCACCCCCCAGGGGACACCCCTTTCCGTTTTCGGACAGGCTCCTAGGGAGCCTGCCCGAAAAGACATCTCGTATCCTTTCCCCAAGGGATGACATCCCAAAGCGTAGCCTAGGGACGGGCCCCTTCACGCCCCGAAGGGGCCCAGGATATCAGCCCAGAGCGTCGCCCTGGGATGGCCGGACCAGTCCCATTTTGCCATTTTTTAAGCTTCTGAGGGGCGTACCCCAAACCCCGATGAGCCGTTCCCATGCGATGGGGGGGCCTCCTTAAGCACGGTGTTTCGCCCCTTCGGGGCTTATGTTTTCATTTCAATTGGCGCTCAGACCCGGGGCGACGCCCCGGGCTGTGATGTTTCGCCCCTTTGGGGCGACCGCCCCGCACGCAAGCCGTCACATCGGGCTGCGAAAGGATCCCGCATTTTGTGGAAGCGGCGTGCGCCCCGGCCCCGCATCGCGCTTTAACCCTTTTCTCGTCACGGACGCCCCGAAAAGACATTTTCGGAAGCGCTCCCAAGGGACCCCCGATGGCGTCGGCGGCATCCGAGACGCGGGTTCGTTGGGCTCAGCCCTTGACGGCGTTCAGCACCGCCGCGTAATCGGGTTCCTCGGTGATTTCCTTGACCAGCTGGGCATGGGTAATCACGCCGTCCTGACTCACCACAAAGACGGCGCGGGCCAAAAGACGCAGTTCCTTGATGAGCACCCCGTAGGCCTGCCCGAAGGATGCGTCGCGATGATCCGAAAGCGTGATCACGCGCGTCACTCCCGCCGCCCCGCACCATCGCTTCTGGGCGAAGGGCAGATCCATGCTGAGGGTGAGCACCACCACGTCGTCTCCAAGCTTTTCCGCTTCCTGGTTGAACCGCCGGGTTTCCATATCGCACACCGGAGTGTCCAGGGAGGGCACGGAAGAGAGGATGACGGTTTTTCCTGCGAATTGAGACAAACGGACGGGTTGCAGGTCGTTATTGAGGGCTTGGAAGTCGGGAGCTTTGTCTCCCACGGAGACTTCCGATCCCACAAGGGTCAGGGGCGAGCCTTTCATGGTCACAGCGCCGGGTCTTTCTGCCATGGGCACTCTCCTTTGAAGGGTGACGGTGCGCAAAACCTTGACGGTTCGTCCACAGCCTTTTCGAACGCCTGAACTTTGCCTCTCACTTTAAGCCCGCTCCCGAAGATCGTCAACCGGCGCCCCCTTTTTTCCCGAGGTCTTCTACGGTTCGAGAATCACCCGAACGTCGGCCACGGTCGCCCCTTTTCCCTTCTCGTGAACCAGCACCGGGTTCATATCCAGCTCCTTGATTTCCGGATGGTTCAACACCAGATCGGAAAGGCACACCAAAGAGCGTTCCAGGGCCACCGTGTCCGTTTCGGGACGGCCGCGAACCCCTTTGAGGAGCTCGTAGCCTCGAATGCCGCGAATCATTCGCCGGGCTTCGTTGCGCCCGACGGGCGCCACCCGGAAATCCACGTCTTTAAAGACCTCCACGAAGATCCCCCCGAGGCCGAACATGAGCAAAGGGCCGAAGATGGGATAGCGCGTCATGCCCAGGATGACCTCCTCGCCCGGCGGCGCCATCTTTTGCACCAGGACGCCCAGGATCTCCGCTTTGGGATCGTAAGCTGTGGCGCCGGCCACGATGTCGTCAAAAGCCGCCGAAGCCTCCTCGGGCGACGCCACGTGGAGCCGCACGGCCTTGGCTTCGGTCTTGTGAAGGATGTGGGGCGAGACGATCTTGAGCGCCACGGGGAAGGAGAGGCTGGCGGCATATTCGGCGGCTTCTTCCCGCGTTTTGGCGATAAAGGACGGCAGGGTTTGAAAACCGTAACAGCGCAGCAGCTCGGCCCCTTCCCACTCGGTGAGGGCCCTGCGGCCCTGGTCCAAGGCCGATTGGATGATGTCTCGAGCCCGGGCCGTGTCGTGTTCCAGGGAAAATTGCGCCAGTTTCTGCCGATTGAGCCAGCTGGAGTAGCGGTAGAGGGCTCCGAAGGCCTTGGCCGCCTGCTCGGGAAAACGGTATACGGGAATGCGGTTTTCCTGGAGCACCTTCACCCCGGCGGAGACGTCGAAAATCCCCATGAAACAGCAGAGAATCGGTTTGGGGGTTTTCTGGTCGATTTTCACAATGGCTTTGGCGGTTTCCAGGGCGTTGGTCATGGATTGGGGCGTGAGAATCACCAGGGCCCCGTCCACGTTTTCGTCTTTGATGACGGCTTCCAAGGCCTTCTCGTAGCGCTCCTGGGTGGCGTCCCCGATGACGTCCACCGGGTTGTGCAAGTTGGCCGTGGACGGAAGGTGGCTTTGGAGCGCTTCCACGGTCTCGTCGTGGAACCGGGCCAACGCCAGCCCTGAGGACACGGTCATGTCCGTCGCCACGATTCCCGGGCCGCCCGCGTTGGTGACGATGGCCACTTTGTTTCCCGAGGGCGTCTTTTTCCCGGCAAAGGCCCCGGCGAAATTGAAAAGCTCTTCGATGGAATCCACGCGAATCATTCCCGCCTGCTTGAAAATGGCGTCGTAGACGGCTTCGGACCCGGCCAGAGATCCCGTGTGGGACGCAGCGGCGCGCGCTCCGGCCACCGTTCGCCCGGACTTGATGACCAAAACAGGCGTGGGCCGATCCCCGGACGTAATCGCCTTGACCTCCTGGATGAATTCCGGGCCGCGCCGAAGCTCTTCCAGGTAGATCATGATCACCTGCGTGTCGTCGTCCTCGTGCAGGTAACGCAGCAGATCCAGTTCGTCCACATCGGCCTTGTTGCCGATGGAGATGAATTTGGAAAAGCCGAAGTCCCTTTCCGCTGCAAAGTCCAAAACGGAGGTGCACAAGGCCCCGCTTTGCGAGATGAAGGAAATATGGCCGAAAGCAGGCATGCGGTTGGAAAAGCTGGCGTTCATGCGCACCGACGGGTGGGGGTTGATCACCCCCAGGCAGTTGGGCCCCACGAGCCGAATGCCGGCTTCACGGCAGCGCGCCGTGATGGCCTCTTCCATGGCCCGCCCCTCAGGACCCACTTCCCGAAACCCGGCGGAGACGACAACGATGCCTTTGACGCCCTTGCGGGCGGCTTCATCCACCACGTTCAAGGCCGTGTGCGGCGGCACCACGAGGATCGCCAGATCCACGGGATCGGGAATGTCCATGAGGCTCGGGTAGGCCTTGACGCTCAACACCGACCGCGCCTTGGGGTTGACGGGAAAAAGGGTTCCCGAGTACCCGCCGCGCAAAATGTTGGCGAAAAGATCGTGCCCGACCTTGCCGGGGACGGTCGAGGCCCCGACGACGGCCACCGACGCCGGGGAAAAGATGGCTTCCAACCGTTCCATGGGGTCTCCTTTTTGAACGCCTCAGATGGAAAGCCGGCCCATTGGGGCCGGACTTCATCAAACTGCCAGGGAATCACACCCCAAGCGCCTTCTTCGACGCACTCCTCGGCGTTTCGCTGCGGGTTGTGTGAGGCTCGAGGGTTAAGCGGGGTCGCCGCCCTGGACGGTCACATGAACTTTGCGCGTTCTCGGCCCGTCGAAGTCGCACAGAAAGATGCGCTGCCAGGTGCCCAGAAGAAGCCGCCCGTTTTCCACAAGAACCGACACGGAAGAGCCCGTCAGCGTCGTCTTGATGTGGGCCGCCGCATTCCCTTCCGAGTGTCGGTAGTCGGCCTGCCACGGGACCAGGCGGTCCAAGGCGCGAAGCACATCGTCCATGACGGCGGGGTCGGCCCCTTCGTTGATGGTCACTCCCGCCGTGGTGTGAGGCACATAAACCAAGCAAATGCCGTCCCGAATCCCGCTTTCCCGCACCTTTTCGGCCACCGATGCCGTAATGTCCACGGCGTCGCTCCGCTCGGCCGTCTTCACCTGAAACGTCATCACCTTCATGGGGCCGCCTCCTACTTGATGAGCCCGCCGGGCACGTACAGGCCCGAGGGGGTCTTCCATCCTTCCGAGGCCTCCTCGTCCTCAATCAGAGGCTCGATGAGCTCCCTCAGCTGGTCCAGCACGTCTTCGGTGGCAAATTGGAACAGAATGACCATCAACAGTTCCAGATACCGGACCATGACCCGGCTGCTCCCGGGCTCGGTCACGGCGCTCACATGCTCCGCCAACCGATAGAGTTTTTCCGCCGTGGAAAAATCCTCTTCCAGCAGCCGCCATAGGGCGTATTCTTCCCAGTGCCTGCCGAGAAGGCGACAAAATTCCCGGGACATGAGACGCCCCGTGATGTCCCTGACCCGCTCCCGCTCCCGTTCCCGCTTGATGTACTCCGGCACTTCGAGAACCCCGTCCCGAATGCTTTCCAGTTCCTTCACGGCGGCCTGGAGCGCCGTCGTTCTCGGCATCTCGGCGTTTCTCGGAATCACCAAGGGCTGTTCCGTAAGGAAATGGATCAATGCGTCTTCATCGAGCTCCCGCAGAGGGCCCAAGCCTTTGCGTTCCCACAGTTGGAGGAAATAAGGCCGAGGATCGTCCAGCCGGTATTGGTCCAGAAGCTTCTGCACCTTTTTCAGGTCTGAGGCATGATCGGGCGGAATGCGGCCCATGGCCGCCAGGTCCTCGACGACCCTGGCCACATGCCCCAGCGGGATGTCCTGAAGGCGACTTTCGAACTTTTGGGCGACGCTTTTGACGAAATCCCTGAAGCTTCGCCGGGATTCATGGAGCAGGGCCAGCCCCTCGCACTGGAAGGCAGGCCCCACAATCACCAGGACCGTCGCATAGGCGGCGTTGTGCCTGGAATAGACATAGGCGGCGTATTGAAAAGCATGGTGGTTGGGGGCCGCCGCCATCACGCATTCGTTTTTGACGGCATCGGCCTTGATGAGGGCAACCGGCGAAGCATCGGGGATGGAAGCCGACTCCCGGGGCACAGGGAATCCCTTTTGGCGGAATCGAAAAGCCGCCTGCCGCACGATTTTTTCCAACCGCTTGTCCCGAACGATCCCCTGCAGTTCGCAGAAGGCGCGAAAACACACCTCGCCGCCTTCGCGGCTCAGAGCTTCCAACAAGGCCGCCGCCAGCTCCTCGCGATGGGACAAGGCCTGTTTCAGGCTCTTGAGGCAATTTTCCAGGCTCGGCCCCTGAGGGTCCTGCATACGGAGGCGGTCCATGAAAAAAGACAGCTCCGCCCGTTCATTTTCCGAAAGGGTCAGGCCCCTTTCGCCCATGCTTTTCTTTTTCTTCCCCATCCTGCGTCTCCCGTCCCCGGCCCGAAGGCCGACTTTCCCATGCCTCCCATGCGGCGCACGATCCCATTCGAGGGACGCCGCCTCGTGAAACCTATTGTAAAGAAGCCGAAGGCAAAGAAAAAGCCCCGGAAACCGGACGGCGTTTCCGAGGCTTTATCGGCTGAAGGCGGGCGAAAGATCTATTCTTCCTCTTCCGCCTCCTCTCGGGGCTCGATGACCAAGGAATCCGCCACGAGCTCCCAGAGGTATTTCACTTCCACGTCCATGAAGTCGTATTCCTTGCGCAAACTCTTCATGATCTGGTCACGGCAGTTGTGGCACGGCGCGATGAGGAGCTTGGCGCCCGTGTCCTTGATTTGCTTGGCTTTCACCCGCCCGTAAAAGATGCGCTCTTCCACGTAAGGGGCGGCCCAGGCGCCGCCGCCGGCCCCGCAGCAGTAGTTGTTGGCGCGGTTGGGATACATCTCCACGAAATGTTCGCAGCACTGCTGCACCACCCAGCGGGGTTCCTCGTAATAGCCGTGCCCGAAAGCCCGCTCGCTTTTGCGGGCGTAGTTGCACGGGTCGTGATACGTGGCCAGTTCATGGTGAATGGACTTATCGACCTTGATGCGCCCTTCTTCCAGGTATTGCTTCAAGAGATCGTGCACGCTGACAAACTTCACGCCTTCATCGGCAAACCACATTTGCAGACCAAGCCTGGTCGCATAGTAGGCGTGCCCTCACTCGGGTAAGACAAGGTACTCGCATTCGAGCTCCTTGTAGTTCTGCACGATGCGCCCCACGATTTCCTTCATGGCCGCATCGTCGCCCGTGAACAGGCCCCAGTTGACCCCTTCCCAGTTCTTGGAAGCCACGGTCCAGGATTCATTGGCGGCGTACAGAATGCGCCACCAAAACATCATGTCTTCCGGTTCCGCAAAGGGTTCCTTGGAATTGATGGTGAAGAGATACTTGGCGCCCTTCTTGTCGATGGGCACTTCAAAGCCGGGCAGTTCTTCCGCCAGTTCGGCGGCCAAGTCTTCCAGCAGGTAGCGGAAATCCTCTTCGGGAATCCCCACGTTGTTGCCCGTCTTCAGGCACATTTCCACGCCCTTGTGGAGCACTCCCGGCACCTTGTCCCGATCGCGCATGCTGCGGGCGGAACGCAGCAGCTTTAAGAGGTCGATGTTCATGGGACACGCATACTCACACCGACCGCACAGCGTGCACACCCACGGGAATTTGGAATCCACCACCTCCTGGTCCAAACCCAAAACGGCCAGACGCACCACCTTGCGCACGTCGAGGCCGTCCACCCCCGTGACGGGACACCCGCCGGCACAGGTGCCGCACGTCAGGCACAGCTCGGCATACTGGCTCGCCAGCTTGCGCCTTTCCCTTTTGGTCAAAAGCAACGGCTCCATAGTTCTCTCCCCTGACTCGGTTCCCGTTTGATCGATTCCATCTATACGTAACACAACCCCGGCTCGGTTAAAAGAAATTTTTCCCAAAAGGATCGGCCGCCCCGTTAATACTCGTTGGGCAACGTCGCCAGCTTGGCCATGGAAAAGACGGGGCCGTCCTTACAGACATATTCGGTGCCGATGTTGCACCGGCCGCACATGCCGATCCCGCATTTCATGCGCATTTCCAGGCTCGTGATGATCCGTTCGGGCGGAAAGCCCAAATCGGCCAAAACGGGCAGGGTGAACTTGATCATGATGGGCGGGCCGCAGACGATGGCGTAGGCGTTGTCTGCACTGGGGGCTTTTTCCTTGGTCACGGCGGGGACGAACCCCACGTTGTATTTCCATTGGGGGTCGTCCGTGGCATCCACGGTAAGATGCATGGTGATGTCGTCGCGTTTTTCCCAGGCCACCAGTTCATCCTTGTAGAGCAGCATGCCCGGGTTTCGAGCGCCATAGACCACGGTGATGTCGCCGTAGTCCTTGCGATGGGCGGGATCCAGCATCCACACGATGGAAGAGCGCAGCGTCGTGAAGGCGAAGCCGCCGCCGATGATGACCACGTTTTTGCCCTTCATTTCGTCCCACGGGTACCAGTTGCCCAAGGGGCCGCGCACACCCATGACCTCGCCGGGCTTCATGTTGTGCAGGTAGGTGGTCACCCGGCCCACGCGGTTGACGGTAAACATGAGGAAGCCCTTTTCCGTGGGCGAGGAGGCAATGCCGATGGGCACTTCCCCTTGGCCGGCCACCGAAAGTTCGGCGAACTGGCCGGGCATGTAGGCGAAGGCGGCCTCATCGTCCGGATTGAGAAAAACGAGCTTGAACGTCTTCAGGTTACGGTCCTGGGTTTCCGTGATGATTTCTTGAATCCTGACCGGATAAGGCAAATAGGGATTCTTCACGTCAGTCCTCCGCACTAGGTCGGGCACACGCAGGAAGCCGTCATCATGCCCGCGACACGCCGGATGTCGATGTTGACGGGGCAGTATTGGACGCAGCGCCCGCAGCCCACACACGCCGGCCCGTTTCCGTATTTATCCACGTAGTATTTGAACTTGTGCATGAAGCGTTGGCGTACCCGCTGGAGCTTCTGGTTTCTCGGGTTATGACCGGATCCGTGCAGGGTGAACAGAGGAAACATGCACGAATCCCACAGGCGCAGCCGCACGCCTTCCTGCTGATGGACTTCGTCCTGAATGTCAAAACACCAGCAGGTGGGGCACAAAAAGGTGCAGGTGCCGCAATTGATGCACGCGAATTGGACTTCGTCCCAAAAGGCGGCCTGAAAGAGCTCCGTCATGGGCTTTTCCTTGAGGGGCTCGGGCACGAACAGGCGGGGAAGGCTCTTTTCCGCCTGCTCCGCGACGGCTTGCGCCTCCGCAAGAACCGACGCCGAGGCCGGTGTCCCTTCCGGCGCTTCGGCCAGCAGGGCTTCGCCCGCTTCCGTGACGGCTTCCAGAACGTAGCCTTCGGCAAGCTCGGTCATGAGCACATCCAGGGCGCTTCGATCGAAAGGGCCCGTGCCGACCGACGTGCAAAAGCAGGTGCTGCAGGGTTTGCCGCAGCCCAGGCCCACAAGGACGGTGGCCTGGCGGCGTTTCTGCCACCATGGGTCCACGTACTGATCGGTGATGAAATTGATGTCCACCAACTGAAAGGCCTTGGCGTCGCAGGGGCGAATCCCCCAGACCACCCGTTTGCCCAGCGCCTTGGGGATTTCTTCCAGGATACCTTCCTTGGGATCCCCTTTTTTCAGGCTGTAAGAAAACATGGCTTCCGCCGGTGGATGAATGAGTTCCTTGGGGGAAAGGCGGGTGTTTTGGTAGGTCAAATCCGCCTTGTCCGGCCGGTCCAAAAGCCGAAACCGGTAGCCGTCCCCTTCCTTGACCGGCGCAAAGACCCGAGCCCCGTCCATGATCCGGCCGATCATTTCGGGCAGTTTTTCCTTCGGCACAAAGATTGTCAGCATGGGTCCATCCTCTGTCGCGTTCGTTCTCGGCTCATGCGCGTTCCGTGGTCGGCTCATTTAATGAAATCCTGCGGGTCGTCGGGCCTGTAGGTATCCAGCGGCGGCCGCCCTTCCGGGACCACGCCGGCTTCGTAGCCGTAGAGTTCCTTGATGTCCTTTTCGAGTTTCTTGGTGAACTGGCGCACGGGAATGGCCATGGGGCAGGCCCGTTCGCAGGCGCCGCAGTCGGTGCACCGCCCGGCCATGTGAAAGGCCCGCAGGAGGTGAAACGTGCGGGTATCCGTCGGATCCAGGGTCTTGCCCACCCATTGGGGTCGGGATTCGTCCACGAAACACGTGGGGCAGTAACACATGGGGCAGGCGTTGCGGCAGGCGTAGCACCGAATGCATGAGGCGATGAGATCCTCGAAATACCGCCAGCGCTCTTCGAAGCCCATGGCTTCCACACGGCGGACGTCTTCGTAGCGGTCCACGCCCGTCTGTTCCGGCACCGGATCCCCCAGGAGTTCGTCGTAGATCACCGGGTTTCGGTGCGTGCAGATGCGGCAGTTGTCCTGCAAAAACGCCTGCCGATCCAAAACTTCGTCAAAGTCTCGGCCCGAAACCCGCAACGAGGCGCCGTCTTCCGTCGCCTGTAAGGGATCCCGCCCTTTCAGGAACGTCCAGACTTTGCGGCGATCCACCATTCCCTGACAGGGGGCGCCGAGGATGACCATTTGATCCCGGCGGATCTGGTTTTCCTGCAGCTGAAGCACGATGTTTCGGCTGTCGCAGCCCTTGGCGACAATGGCCACCCGATCTTTGCGCTTGACCAGATAATTGGCCAGGTTCACGCCGCAGAAACCGTTCCACACCAGCTGGTTCACCTGATCCGCATGGCGAATGAACACGGGCTCGCTCATCATGGGGATCGTCCCCATGCGAAACCCGATCACGCCGTCCACTTTCTTTTCCGCAAGAAGCCTTTGGGCCGCCTCTCGAATTTTTTCCGTATATGCATGCATCTAACCCACCTCAGCTTGACAGGCCGCCTGCAGCGGAGTCTCGATATCGTCCCACATCGGTTTCGTCTTGATGAAGTGCCTGGCCGGCCCCACCGCCCGCACGGCCTCCACCACCTCTCGAGCCGTCTCGGCGAACTTGGACGCCTCCGCCGAAGAAATCCACGAAAAATGGAGGCGGCCCGGTTCCAGCCCCGTATGTTCCAAAAGATGCTTGAGCACGGCGAACTTGCGCCGGGCGTAGTAGTTGCCTTCGATGTAATGGCAATCGCCGGGGTGGCATCCGGACACCCACACGCCGTCCGCTCCGTGACGGAAAGCCGCCAGAATGAACTTGGGGTTGATTCGACCGCTGCACGGCACCCGGATAACCCGAATGTTGACCGGGTACTGAAGGCGGCTCACCCCCGCCAGGTCGGCGGCTCCGTAGGAGCACCAGTTGCACAGGAAAGCAATGATTTTGGGTTCCCAGGAATTCATCGCGTTCGCTCCCACCGTCACGGTTTAAAGGCTGTCAATCATGCTGAAGATTTGGGCATCGTCGAACCCTTGGAGCTGAATCGCCCCGGAGCGGCATGAGGCGACGCACAGGCCGCATCCCTTGCACAGGGCGGGGTTGATTTCCGCCACGCCGCGTTCGTTGAACCGAGGTGCCGAATACGGGCAGATGGCCACACAGGTACCGCAGGCACTGCACAGGAACGGATTGGTCCGCGCCACCGTCCCCGGAAAGTGAATGCGATCCCGGGCGAGGATCGTGGCCGCTCGAGCCGCCGCCGCCTGCGCCTGGGCGATGCTTTCCTCCAGCGGCTTCGGGTAATGGGCCAAGCCGCACAGAAAGACGCCGTCCGTGGCAAAATCCACCGGTCGAAGCTTGGCGTGGGCTTCGATGAGGAACCCTTCTTCGTTCATGGGCACCTTGAACAGCTGGGCCAAGGCTTCGTCGGCGTTGGGCAGGATGGCCGTGGCCAGGGTGATGAGGTCGGCACGGAGCTGCACCGGCCTTTGAAGAATGTGGTCGGTAACCGTCACGGTCAGCGCGCCGTCGGCCTTGGCCACCTTGGGTTTGTTTTCCAGGGAGTATCGGATGAACAGGACGCCGGCGCGGCGCGCTTCCTGGTAGAGCCGCTCCCGTTCGCCGTAGCTGCGAATGTCCCGATAAAGGACGTACACGTCCGCATCGGGGTTGCGCTTCTTGATTTCCAAGGCGCTATGAATCGTGTGGGTGCAGCACACGCGGCTGCAGTAGGGGCGCTGCGGTTCGCGGCTGCCCACACATTGGATGAAGACGACGGATCCGGCCTGTTGAATGGCGGGGTCGCCGGTGCGCAGTTTTTCGTCCAGTTCCAGATGGGTCAGCACCCTCGGGTCCTGCCCGTAGAGGTATTCGTCGGGCTTGAATTCCCGGCCGCCTGTGGCGATGACGGCCACACCGTGTTCCACTGTCACGGGTTCGGCCCCGTTTTGGATCACGGACTTGAAGTTGCCCACGAAACCGTCCACCTGGGTGAGCCGGGCGTTGCGGTGCACCGTAATCTGCGGATGTTCCAAAACCCGGCGGCGCACATCCGCCACATAGGCCTGGATGTCTTCCCCGCGCCAGGTGTGGTTCAGCTTCAGCGCCTGGCCACCCAGTTCCGGCCCGCTTTCCACCAGATCCACAGGATAGCCCTGATCGGCCAGACTCAAGGCCGCCGTCATGCCCGAAACCCCGCCGCCCACCACGAGCGCCCGCCGCGTGACGGAAAGCTCCGGCTCGGGCAGCGGTTCCAACAAGGCCACCTTGGCCACGGCCATACGCACCAGGTCCTTGGCCTTTTCCGTAGCCATGGCGGGGTCCATGCCGTGCACCCAGGAATCCTGGTTTCGAATGTTGGCCATTTCGAAAAGGTACTTGTTAAGCCCCGCATCGGCCATGGTTTCCTGGAACAGAGGTTCATGGGTCCTGGGGGTGCAGGCCGCCACCACGATGCGGTTCAGGTTGTGGTCGCGGATGACCTTCTTCATGACCTCCTGGGTATCCTGCGAACACGTATAGAGATTGTCCGTGACGTATTCCACGTACGGCAGAGTCTTGGCGTATTCGGCCACGGCCCGCACATCCACCACGCCGCTGATGTTGATGCCGCAATGGCAGACGAAGACGCCGATCCGCGGCGGTTCTCCGTACACGTTGCGCTGGGCCGGAACTTCCTTTTCCTTGACCAGTGTCCCCCGCACGGCGCCCAGGAGCCGTCCCGCCGCGGCCGCCGCGGCGCTCGCTTCCATGACCGATTGAGGAATGTCCTTGGGGCCTTGAAACGCGCCGCAGACGAAAACACCGGGGCGCGAACTGGCCACCGGGTCGAAGGAGGAATGTTCGGCGAAGAAATCGTCGTTCAGTTTCACCTGAAGCCGTTCGGCCAGTTTTTTCGCCTCCTCGGGCGTCTGCAATCCCACGGACAAAACCACCATGTCAAACACTTCGGAAACCACCCGGCCGTCTTCCGTCACATAATGGACTTCCACATCGCCGCCGCTGCCCGGCACTTCTTCCAGGCTGTGGACGCGGGAGCGGATAAAACGCACCCCGTGTTCGTCCTTGGCCCGATTGTAGTATTTTTCGAAGTCCTTGCCGTGGGTGCGCATGTCCATGAAGAAGATGGCCGCTTCCAGGTCCTTTCCGGCATGTTCCTTGGCGATCACGGCTTCCTTGATGGCGTACATGCAGCAGACGGCCGAACAGTAGGCGTGATCGCAATGGTGAATGTCGCGAGAGCCCACGCACTGGAGCCAGGCGATCTTTTTGGGTTCCTTGTGGTCCGACGGCCGCACCACATGACCCATGGTGGGCCCGGACGCCGAAAGGAGCCGTTCGAATTCCATGGCCGTCATGACGTTGGCCAGCCGTTTGTAGCCGTAAGTGTCATAGATGGCGGGATCGAACGGTTCAAAGCCGGGCGCAAGAACCAACGCACCCACGTGGAGCTCCTCGATCCGCTCCGTGTCTTCATGGACCACAGCGTTGGCCAAACAGGCGTCCACGCACCGATAGCATTCGGAACACACGCCGCAGTCCAAGCAGCGCTGCGCTTCCCGACGCACCTGCTCCTCGGTGAAGCCCAACTGGACTTCGTTGAAATTGCCGAGGCGCTCTTCGGGCTTCAGGCGAGGCATCCGTTCCCGAGGGATACGATCGTAGCCTTCCGTCGGCACATCCCGGACGGCTTCCCAGCGTTTTTCCCGTCCCTGGCGTAAGTCTTCGCCGCGCAAATACCGATGGATGGAAACAGCCGCCTCTTTTCCCGCCGCAATGGCTTCGATGACCGTCGCCGGGCCGGTGACCGCATCCCCTCCGGCAAAGATGTCCGGATCGTCCGACTGCAACGTCAGCGGATCCACCTTGAGGGTGCGCCAATCGCTCAGCGAGCACGCACATTCCGGGGTGAGGCACGCCCAGTCCGTTTCCTGGCCGATGGCGGCGATCACCGCATCCACTTCGATGATGAAGTTGGATCCCTTGACGGCCACGGGCCGGCGCCGTCCGCTGGCGTCCGGTTCGCCCAGTTCCATCTTCACGCATTCGATGGCCTTGACCCGGCCGTTTTCCCCGATGACCCGCACGGGGTTGGTGAGGGTGAGAATCTCGATGCCTTCCTCATGACATTCTTCGATTTCTTCCTCGTTGGCCGGCATTTCGGCAAGGCTTCGGCGATAGACGATAAAAGGCTTTTTGGATCCGGTCCGCAAGGCCGTGCGCACGCAGTCCATGGCCACGTTGCCGCCGCCCACGACAGCCACGCGGTCGCCGAGAAAGATGCGGTTGCCCAGATTCACATCCCGCAAAAATTGCACGCCGGGGTAAACCCCCTGAAGGTTTTCGCCTTCGATTCCCAGCTTCTTGCATTCGTGGGCCCCGATGGCGATGAAAAACGCCTTGTAACCCTGCTCGCGAAGCTGCCCGATGGTGAAATCCTTGCCGATTTCCACCCCGGTTTTGAATGCCACACCCAAGTCGCGGATGACCTGGATTTCCGCTTCGATGATGTCCCGCGGGAGCCGATAGGATGGAATGCCCACGGTGAGCATGCCGCCGAGGACGGGAAGTTTTTCGAAAACGGTGACCTTATAGCCTTCCACGGCGAGATAGTAGGCGCAGGTCAATCCCGCCGGGCCCGAGCCGATCACGGCCACCTTTTCGTCGCGCTGTGCCTTGATTTCCGGCACAAACCGGGTTTCGGCTCTCAGGTCCAGATCGGCGATGTAGCGTTTGATGAAATCGATGGCCACCGGCTCATCGACTTTTCCCCGCATACACGCCGTCTCACAGGGATGATGGCACACGCGGCCGCAGATGGCCGGAAGGGGATTGTCCTTCTTGATGAGTTCCAGGGCTTCACGGTAGCGTCCTTGGGCCGCCAAAGCTACGTAGCCTTGCACGGAAATATGGGCGGGGCACGTGGCTTTGCAGGGGGACGTTCCCCGCTTTTCGATGGCAAAAGCGCCGGGAACCGCCTGAGCGTACCGGCGGTAGGCCGCCCGGCGTTCGCTCAAGCCCATATCGTAGTCGTTCTTCAGGGCCACGGGGCATACGCGGGCACATTCGCCACACCCCGTGCATTTGCTTAAATCGATAAACCGGGGTTTTCGACGGACTTTCACCCGAAAATTGCCGGGTTCCCCCGTGACGTCTTCCACTTCGCTCAACGTGAGAAGCTCGATGTTCAGATGCCGGCCGACCTCGACCAGTTTGGGCGAGATAATTCACATGGCGCAGTCGTTGGTGGGAAAGGTCTTGTCCAACTGGGCCATCACTCCACCGATGGACGGCTCCTTTTCCACCACGTAGACGTAGTAGCCCATTTCCGCCAAATCCAGGGCCGATTGCATGCCCGCAATGCCGCCACCGACCACCAAGACCGATCCGACCATTGGGTTGCCGCTTCCGCTCGAATGCATGGTCTTTCTCCCTGTCCACAAGTGATTCCAAAGGAAAAACCGCTCGGGATCGGCCGTGGCGCCGGCTTGGCCGCGACGGCGCCGCTTCAAAAAAGCGACAACGCAACGGGCAAGTGTCCTGCACGGCCGAATACCCTCGGGGTTATAAAGCACCCCTTCTCATGGAGTCAAGCCGATGTGGTCGGGACCAACGAAGGACGCGTGAAGGCCGCACGGCGGCCCGTCATCAGGGCCTGCGGAACGGCCGAGCGGTGTCGGATCGGCCGGAAAAGAGCACCTCGCGGATCTTCCACAGAAGGGCGTCCGCCGTGAAGGGCTTGTGGATGAAATGGCTTTCTTCCGTTCCCACGCCGCGGTGGATCAGAATATCCGCCGTATAGCCGGACATGAAAAGGCATGGCACCTGGGGATGGGTCTTCTTGACGCGATCCCACACTTCCCGGCCGCTCATGGCGGGCATGACCACATCGGTGATCACCAGGTGGAGCGGCCCCGTGTGCCCTTCGGCCCATCGCACGGCCTCTTCGGGGTTTTGAAAGCTCACCACTCGAAACCCGGCGTTTTCCAAGATGGACTGGGCCAGATCCAGGATGGTGGGCTCGTCTTCCACAAGGAGGACCGTTTCCCCGGCCCCCTGCACATCCTCGCGGTCGGCCGGCCCCATGTCCCGAGCGCCTTCGCCCACGTCCGGGGAAACTCGGGGAAAAAAGAGATCGAACCGGGTCCCTCGACCGGGATGGCTCGTCACGTCAATCCACCCGCCGTTTTGTTTCACGATCCCGTAAACCGTGGACAGACCGAGACCCGTCCCTTTGCCCACTTCCTTGGTGGTAAAGAAGGGCTCGAAAATCCGCCCCAAGGTCTCCGCGTCCATGCCGCATCCCGTATCCTCCACGGAAAGGCGGACATAGTCTCCCTTGGGGATAAAAACCGGGCCGGCTTTGCGGCTTCCGTCCATGACCACGTTTTCCGTTTCGATGACGATTTTGCCCGCCCGTTCAATGGCGTCCCGGGCGTTGATAACCAGATTGGCCACCATTTGATCCACCTGGGAAGGATCCAGCAGCACGGGCCAGAGATCTTTCCCGGGACGGAGTTCCAGTTGGATCTCTTCGCCGATGAGCCGCTGCAGCATGCGGTGGGTTTCCACCATGTGCTCGTTCAGGTCGAGCGCCACAGGGCGAATGACTTCCTTACGGGCAAAGGTGAGCAGTTGGCGGACCACGCCGGCCGATCGCTGGGCCGCCTTATGGATTTCGGTGAGCATGCGATGGATTCGGTCTTGGGAATTCACAAACCCCATAGCCACTTCGGCGTACCCCATGATGATTTGCAGCGCGTTGTTGAAATCATGGGCCACCCCGCCCGCCAGCCGCCCCACGGACTCCAGCTTTTGGGCTTGAAGGAGCTGATCCTCGAGGCGCCTCTTAACGGTAATGTCTTCCTTCAGGCCCACGTAGTGGCTGATCCGGCCGGAATCATCCACGATGGGGCAAATGACCGCCTCCTCCCAGTAAAGGGTTCCGTCTTTTTTTCGATTGCAAAAGACCCCTTTCCACACCCGGCCGCACGTGATGGTTTTCCACAGCGCCTCATAAGTTTCTCGAGGGGTCGTGCCCGACTGCAGAATGCGGGGATTTTCTCCGATCACCTCCCGCATGTCATAGCCCGTGAGTTCGCAGAACCGAGGGTTCACGTATTCGATCTTTCCCGTCGGGTCGGTGATCACCACGCTCAAGGGGCTCTGTTCGACGACCCGCGTGAGCAGCCGAAGCCGCGTTTCCATGGTCTTCTGCGCGGTGATATCCACTTCGATGCCGATGACCCGTAACGGTTTTCCCGCATCGTCCCGGGCAATGACTTTGCCTCGATCCCACAGCCATCCCCACGATCCGTCTTGGGAGTGAATGCGGTAGGTCGCCTCGAAGTAGGGCGTGCGCCCTTCCAAATGATCCCGAAGACATCTGAGCACCCGATGACGATCCTCGGGATGCACGGTCTTAAACCAGATTTTCGGCTCCTCCGACGTTTCTTCCGGGCGCAGCCCCCGCCGGGCGGCCCACAGGGCATCCCGCACCACGCGCCGCTCCGCCACGTGCCAGTCCCAGGAACTCATGGAGGCCGCCTGGAGTGTCAGTTGGTATTTTTCCAGAGTCTCGTGCAGCATGGCGAGCGTTTGCCGCTCTTCGGTCTGATCCCGGAATACCAGGACGCAGCCGACGGTTCGTTCCTGAGCGTCCCGAATGGGGGCGGCGCTGTCGGCAATGGGCCTTTCCGTGCCATCCCGGGCGATGAGCAGCGTATGGTTGGCAAGTCCGACGGTGATACCCTGGCGCAGGACCAGATCCACAGGGTTCTCCACCGGACGGCGCGTCTTTTCGTTGACGATCCGAAAGACCTCTTCGATGGGGCGGCCTTGCGCGTCGTTTCGAGGCCAGCCCGTCAGTTTTTCCGCCAGCGGGTTCATGTCCCGAACGCGGCCTTCCGCATCCGTCGTGATCACCCCTTCGGCCATACTGGAAAAGGTGATCCTGAGGACTTCCTCGCGCTCCCGCGTTTCCGCAAGGAGCCTTTCCACCTCCAGGGTTTTTCGCCGCACGCGGGCGTTCAAGAGCACATTCCCCATGAGGCTCACAAAGGCCAGCAGAGCAAGCCCGCCGACGATCCACCCCACCGTGCGCCACGGGATAGAGGATCCCAGAGGCGATCCCAACCATTTGCGGTCAATCTCGCGAAGGGCTTTCTCGGGCACCGCGGCGAACCCCTCTTCGACGAGCCGCAAGATTCCTTCCCGCCCCTTAAGGACCGCGCGGTGCATTTGCCCCGAATAAAGCGTGAAGCCTTTGCGAAAAGGTTCGAGCAGCCCGTATTTGGTCAAAAAATAGAAAGCCGGAGGATCGTCGATGCAGAAAATTTTTACCGTGCCGGAGGCGGCATCGCGCACGATGGCTTCGTAGCTGGGATAGAGCAGGAAGGTTGTGATCCCGTGGGATTTGAGCACCTCGATGCAGGCATCGCCGTCTTTGACGGCGACGGCGAACCCCTTGAGGGCCGAGGGGTCGGGAAGGCCGGAAATCGTTTCGTGATGAAAGACGCTGACGGGAATTTCGGCATAGGGCTTGCTGAAACTGTAAAGGACCGCCCGCTCCGGCGTGAAAAAGATCGTGTCGATGACATCGGCACGGCCCTGGCGGAAAAGTTCCTGGGCCTTGCCCCAATCCGTGGCCGTGAGCTCCACGGGATGGCCCGTGTGCTTTTCCCACAGGGCCCACTGGTCCACGAGAATCCCTCGAAGCCGGCCTTCGCTGTCGCGAAAGATATAAGGAGGATAGTTATCGTCCAGAACGACACGAAGGGGCCGGGGAATCGCCCCCTGCGATGCCGGGGCATCGGATACCCCTTTCCGTGCCGTGTCCGCCGCCCATGCCGTGGTGTCACCGTCGGCCTTTGCCGCGCCGCATGACGGCCACGGTGTGAAGAACGTGAACCAGGCAAGGAACGCCGCCAAACACAAACACGCCCCCGCCGCCCGTACCGGGTGCTCAAACCGCCGCATCGCCGCCATGGCCGCTGCTCCCCACGAGAGAAGAGGAAGGCTTCCCGTTGCCACCACGCATGGTGAAAATGCTTATGCCTGAATTGGCAAAAAACTGTCAAGGATCCCGCCCCGCGGCCATGCCGCCGCGGCGCCTTCTCTTCCATAACCATCAGGAGCGTGCCGACTTTGAAAAATCCCCGGGAACGACGACCGCACCATTTCCAAAAGCGGCGGTTTTCATGGAGGGTGGGGAGACGAGGCGATCCCCATTGGCGACTTGACATTGCGGTCGAGGTGAGGCACCAGTGCGGGGGACTTGGGTTTTCGCGCAGGGAACCATGAAAAGCCGGGTAAGCCCTCGAGGAGGAGCGCAGCATGCACACAGAGACCGTGGATGAGCAATGTGTCACAACCCTTCGGCTTTTGGCGGTGGATATGGTGGAAAAGGCCAAATCGGGCCATCCGGGGCTGCCCTTGGGCGCCGCGCCCATGGCCTACGTGCTGTGGGCCCGACATCTTCGCCATAATCCTTTGGATCCGTCGTGGGTCAACCGCGATCGATTCATCCTTTCCGCCGGACACGGCTCGGCGCTCCTCTACGCCCTTTTGCATCTCACGGGCTACGACCTCAGCCTGGAAGAACTCAAGAACTTCCGCCAGTGGGAGAGCAAAACCCCCGGCCATCCCGAATACGGCCTCACCCCCGGCGTGGAATGCACCACAGGCCCTCTCGGCCAGGGTTTCGCCATGGGCGTCGGGATGGCGCTGGCCGAAAAATGGCTTGCCGAACGTTTCAACCGACCCGGCTTTCCCATCATCGACCACCACACCTACGCCCTGGTCTCCGACGGCGACCTCATGGAAGGCGTGGCTTCCGAAGCGGCCTCTCTGGCCGGACACTGGAAACTGGGAAAACTCATCTACCTCTACGACGACAATCACATCACCATCGAAGGGGACACGGCCCTGACCTTCACCGAAGACGTCCTGGCCCGCTTCCAGGCTTACGGGTGGCATACGCAGCGCGTCGTCGACGGAAACGATCTGGAGGCCATCCATGAAGCCATCACGGCGGCCAAGGCGGAGCGAGATCGGCCGTCGCTCATCGCTGTCCGGACCGTTATCGGCTATGGCAGTCCCAAGGAAAACAACGCCGCCTGCCACGGAGAACCCCTGGGTCCCGAAGCGGCTCGAAAGACGAAGGAATGCTACGGCTGGCCCCTCGAGGAAGCCTTTTACGTGCCTCGGGAAGTTCGTGAGGCCATGGGCCGGGCCGTGGCGGAAGGCCGCCGGATTCAGGACGAATGGAACGCCCGACTGGACGCCTACCGCACAGCCTACCCGGAAGAAGCGGCCCTTTTGCAATCCTTCCTGGCCGGAACGCTTCCCCACGGATGGGAAAAACACCTTCCCGTTTTCGATCCCGCGGCGGGATCCGTCGCCACGCGAAACGCCTCGGGCAAGGTCCTGAACGCCCTGGCCGACGTGATCCCAAACCTCATGGGAGGCTCCGCCGATCTGGCCCCATCCAACAAGACGTTTCTCTCTCAGGGCGGCAACCGCAACCTCCACTTCGGCGTGCGCGAACACGCCATGGGCGCCGTCTTGAACGGCATGGCTCTGCACGGCGGGGTGAGACCCTACGGCGGAACGTTTCTCGTCTTTGCGGACTACATGCGCCCAGCCATTCGGCTGGCCGCCCTCATGAAAACCAAGGTGATCTACGTTTTCACCCACGACAGCATCGGGGTGGGTGAAGACGGCCCGACCCACCAGCCCATCGAACAGCTGGCGAGTCTTCGCGCCATCCCCAATCTCACCGTTGTGCGCCCCGCGGACGCCAACGAAACGGCCGCCGCCTGGAAAATCGCCCTGGAGGCCGACGGCCCCGTGGCCCTGGCTCTGACGCGGCAAAACGTGCCCGTGCTCGACATGGATCGGGAAAAGCTCTTTTACGGGGTGTCCAAAGGGGCCTATATTCTTGCCGAAAGTGCCGGCCCGCCTCGATTGATCGTGATCGCCACGGGCTCCGAAACCCACCTGGCTCTGGAAGCCCAAAAGGTTCTGGAAGGACAAAAGGGCATTCCCACGCGGGTGGTATCCATGCCGTCCTGGGAACTGTTTCAACGCCAGGACGCCGCCTATCGGGACGCCGTGCTGCCGCCGGAGGTCACGGCCCGCGTGGCCGTTGAGGCGGGATCGTCCATGGGCTGGTACCGGTGGACGGGTTCCCGAGGCGCCGTTATCGCCATCGACCGTTTCGGCGCGTCGGCGCCCGGATCCGTCGTCATGAAGAGCTTCGGCTTTACCGTGGACAACGTGGTGGCCTCGGCCCTCGCTCTTTTTTCCACGAACAGCCGATAAAGCCAAACAAATGCCAACGATCGCCGAAGGAAAGGAGCCTTTGATGGGCGATTTACGGTCCGATGCAGGTTTTTCCACGCGGTGCGTGCACGCAGGAACGTGCGAAGACACCCTGGCAGGCGGCGTCAACACGCCGATTTTCGCCTCATCGGCCTTTCGGGTTCCCGGCCCCCTGGGGACCGTGGTTTACCCCCGGTATCAGAACATTCCGGGACAAAAGGCCGTCGCCGAAAAGATCGCCGCCTTGGAAAACGGCGAAGCGGGTATCGTGGTCGCTTCCGGCATGGCCGCCGTCGGCAGCGTTTTTCTCGCTTTTTGCAAAGCCGGGGACCATGTGGTTCTGCAGCGGGACCTTTACGGCGGCACGGTGGGGCTGGCCCAACGGGAATTGCCGCGGCGCGGCATCGACGTGTCCTGGGTGGATTCGCAAAACCCCGAAGATTTCGTGACCGCCCTTCGGCCCGAAACGCGCCTCATCCATCTGGAAACCCCGTCAAACCCGCTCCTGAAGATCCTGGATCTGGAGGCCCTGGCCCGGGAAGCCCGCGCTCGAGGCGTACTCACGGTGGTCGACAACACCTTCGCCACGCCCATCAACCAAAATCCCTTGGACCTGGGAATCGACATTGTCGTGCACAGCGGCACCAAGTACCTGAACGGCCACAGCGATCTGTGCTGCGGCGCCGTGGTCGCCCGATCCGAACTCATCGCGGCCGTCGCCTCCATGGTTTCCCTCTACGGACCCAGCCTCAGCCCCTACGATTGTTTCCTCTTGGAACGGGGGCTCAAGACCTTGGCGCTTCGTGTGGCGCGGCACAACGAAAACGCCATGGCCTTGGCGGCCTTTCTGGCGAAGGATCCGCGCGTGGAACGCGTCTTTTACCCCGGCCTTGCGGACCATCCAGGCCATGCGGTGGCCGCCCGTCAGATGCGCGGCTTTGGCGGCATGCTTTCCTTCGAGCCTCGAGGGAACGCCGAAACGGCGCACAAGGTCATGAGGCGGCTGAAACTTTTCACGCCGGCGGTGAGCCTCGGCGGGGTGGAATCCTTGGCCTGTTTTCCCGTGGAAACATCCCACGCTTCGGTTCCTCCCGCGGATAGGGAAAAGATGGGCATTCGAGACACCCTGATCCGACTCTCGGTGGGCATCGAAGACACCGAAGACCTGCTCGCCGATCTGGACGAGGCCCTCCGCGAAGTCCGCTGACGGCCCCACGGGTTCAAAACCTTCTGGGAAGACTCCTTGTGCGCCTGGCGGAAGAAAGAACGGCTTGATTTTATCGAAAGAGGGCAAAAAGGGAGGCCACCACACCCGTTTGGGCGAGAAGCATTCCGGCCACCCATTTGACGAGGGACGTCTTCGTCGCCGCAAGGTCCACTTTGAGCTCGGCCCGAATCTGTTCGACCTCACAGCGCACTTGTTCGACCTCGCGCCGCACCTGTTCGATCTCGCGCCGGAGCTGCTCCATTTCCTTCTGCAGATGAAGCTTCGTGATCTCCAGGTCGTCCCGCGTGGCCACATTGCCGACAATGGCCATCCGGCTTTCCAGAATATCGACGACTTCGGAAAGCACTTGGGCCTTGTGCGGCTCGTCACGAAAAGCTTCGTAAACTTTGATGGCTAATCCCATGGAAGCCCCCGAAAGAGCTCATGAAAAGATTTTCAAAAGGCTCAGAAAGGCCATAATCAACGTGACTCCCCCACCGATCATCCATTCCTGGAACCGAAAGCGGCGCTCCATGGCTTCGAAGCGTTTGTCCACGGCTTCGAAACGGGCACTCATTTCCCTCTGGAGCGCCTCAAAGCGTTTGTCCACGGCTTCAAAGCGTTTGTCCACGGCTTCAAAACGAGCGGTCATTTCCCTCTGGAGCGCCTCAAAGCGCTTGTCCATGGCTTCGAAACGGGCGGTCATCTCGCGGTGCAACGCGTCGAAGCGCTTTTCCGAGGCCTCAAAGCGCTTTTCGGCGGCGTTGAAATGGGCGATCTGGATTTCCCGAAGGGCGCGAAGCTCTTCTTCCACACGAACGACCCGCTCCATGAGGGCCAGTTCCCGGGCGCGCCGCTCGTTTTCCTGCACAAAGGCGGCGATCTTTTCCCCGAAAATCTGATCGCCCTCCCTTTGCAGAATCTGGTGCACCACGGCGGCGATTTTTTGCTCCAGCAGCGCGTCCTCTGTTTGCGGCGATAGGCTCATGAGTGCCTCCCGGAAAAAACCTTCGTTGGGGCCAAGTGCCCCTACGGATTTTCGTACCACGGAACGCTTTGCGGGGGCAAGGGAAGCGCAGCGCCGAAAAGGCGGGGCGCACCGTTTTGCGCCGTCTCAGACGAGCCCTTGACCGACGCACGCCACCCTGACCATAAAGAGACGTTCCCGCCGATGGAAGTTCGCACGGGACAGCGGCCCGAGGGTTCGGCATGACTTCCGTCAGTTATCCGACGGGGAAAAGGCCCTGTTTCTTGCCGTCTGCCGTGTGGCCGCTTTTCAGGCTGACAACCCCGTCATCTGTTCGTGGGACAAGCCGGACAATTTCATTGAGCCTGTCCGAGAGCGTTTTTAACAGGGCCTCCGAAAAAGATGGGTTGAACTCTGGTGCAGAGTCGCGGCTGAAGCCGCTCCTACACGTTTTCTGGTCGGACAGGCTTCTAAGGCGTTCGCCGTTCAACAGATTCATGCTGTTACAGCTGCTGCAGGATTTCCACTTTCGCCAGGCTGCGTTGTTTCGCGATCCAGGCCTGCCAGAGCTGGTTCTGTTTCATCTGGGTGAGGCGCATTCGGGTGTCTTCCCGCTCTTTTTCCAAAACCTCCGGCGCCGGATCCTGGCGGCCGACGAGCCGGCAGACGATGAACGCCCCTTGCCAGGAAAGAGGGGCTTCCGGCATGTCCCCGGGCTTCTGAAGCTGAAAGACGGCTTCGGCCGCATCGCCCCAAAGCCTCAGTTTTTCATCGGGTTCCATGCGCGAAAACCACCCGCTCGTCTGGACGGTCACACCGGCCAAAGCGGCCGCCTTGTCCAAGTCGCCCTGCCGGCGCACCTCTTCCAAAAGGGCCTTGGCCGCTTTTTCCGCTTCCTCCCGCGCCCGCTCCGCTTTCAGGTCGTCCTGGACGCGGCTTTTCACCTTTTCCAGGGGAGGCACCTCGGGCGCCTGAATCTTCTTGACCTGCCCGACCACAAAGCCGTTGGCCCATTCCAAGACGTCGGACACCTCCCCTTCCCCCAGGGCAAACAGGGCCTTCATCACCTCGGGGGCGTTGCCGACTTTGGGAAGGATGTCCGTTAAGCCGAACGCTTTTTCCGGCGCTTCCACCGTTCGGTGCATCCTTTCGGCAGCTTTGGCCACATCCCCGTCGGCATAAGCCGCATCGGCAAATTCCCGCGCCTTGTGATAGGCCACATCCCGGGCTTTTTCCCGTTTGAGGTTCAATTCGATCTGCGGTTTCGCCTTATCCAGCGGGACCGTCTCTTCGGGGCGGACATCCTCCACCTTGATAATATGCCACCCGAACGGGGTGCGCACGAGATCGCTCACCTCGCCGGCCTTCATGGCGAAAGCCGCATCGGCGAAAGCCGGCACCATTTGATCCTTGGTAAACCAGCCCAAATCGCCGCCCGCCTGAGCCGAGCCGTCTTGAGAATGCGCCTTGGCCAGCGCGGCGAAATCTTCCCCCTTGCGCACTTTTTCCAACACCGACCGCGCGGCGGCCTCCGTCTTTTTCACCTCATCTTCGGAGGCTTGCGCCCCGAGCCGGAACAGAATGTGGCGGGCCTTGACCTGTTTTTCATGATGGAATTGGTCGTGATGGTCCTCGTAGTAGGTTCGAATGTCGTCATCGTTGATCGCAACGTCCCCCAGAAAATCGTCCAGGACAAAAGGCACGTAGACCACGACCCTCTTTTCCGGTTCCTTGTAGCGATCGGCGTTCTTTTCGAAAAAGGCCGACATCTGGGCGTCGTCGATGGTCACTTTATCCTGGAAGTTTTTGGGATCGATCTGCGCGTAGGCCACCTGCACCCGGCTGAACCGGTACTGCACGTCCGCGGCCACTTCCGCGTCGCTGACCACGGCCTGGCCCTTGACGAAGGATTCCACGCGGCGCATCGTCAGGTCCTGGGCCAACTGCTGTTCGAAGGCCTGCGGAGTCATGCGGTTTTGCTGCAAAACGGCCACGTACCGCTGCCGGTCAAAACGCCCGTCCACGTGAAAAACCGGAAAGGAGAGGATCTCGCCTTGGACGTCTTCCACGCCCGCGTTCAACCCCAGGGCGCGGGCCGCCTGGGTGATGAGCACACGGTCGATGACGAGATCCAGAGCCTGCTGCTTGATGTTGAGCCGCTCCAAGAGTTCCTGGGTAAGATGGTTTCCGAACTGGCGCCGATACATATTCAGGAGATGATCGTACGCCTGGTTGTAGTCGGCGTAGGTCACGTAAACGTCCCCGACCCGGACCAGACGGCTGGCCCTCATGGACTTGTACGAATACCCGCCCCAAAAGATGAAAACCACGATAATGGCGAAGAGGGCGATCTTGATGATCCAACTGCCGGCATGTTCTCGAAAAACGGTCAGCATGAGCGGGACAACCTCCTTCACGCAGGAATCGCTGGACTCGTATGGCGCCTTTCCACGATCCAGTAGAGCAGCGCCCCGAAAAAGGGCACGGTGGCCACGACGGCGAACCAGATCATCTTGCGCCGTCGCGTGCGGAAACGACGCCGTGGGATTTCCTGGATGGCCCAAAAGGTGGGAACCATGGGGAGCACGAAAAGGGTCGTCAGGATGAGAATTTTTAAAGGCACGACGTTACGCCTTTCATCAATCGGATCGGTCCTTGGAAGGCGCCGCCCGGACGATCTGCTGCACCAGATCCCTGCGACTTTCCATCTCGTGTCGGCACTGGCGGAGCACCTCCAGGTGATCTTCCACCGCACGGCGCAAAACACCCTCCAGCGCCGATTGCAGCGAGTCTATAATCGCTTCGCTGCGCCGCTGCAAGGATTTCTTGTATTCTCGGTAGAATCGGGCTCCCAGCATCACCTGAAGAAAAGCCCACGTGCCCAGGGCCGCCAGCCCCGTGCCGCTGAAGAGTTTTTCCACCATGGCGGCACACAATCCCACCACGTTCGTCGGCCCCGGCTGGGCCAAAACGGCCCGCCAGCCGTCCTGCCCGCCGAGGGCAAGCAGCAGCAACGCGGTGACCAGGACGCTCCACAGGCGCTGTCGCCACCTTCGAGACGCCTCCCCGATTTTTCGCCCCTGTTCCAGCACGATCGTGATGGCATCCGCGGCGCTTTCGGCAACCGAGAGGTTTTCCAGCGATCGATGGATCCGTTCCAGCAGCTCGCTTCGCAACGGATCGGACACTCCCGCCTGAAACGCCAAAGCGGCGCCGTGCTCCCGAATCCCCTCCAGATACTGCCGAAAACGCTTCTCAAGAGCCGCCGAAACCTCCCCGGCGAAGGCCGAAGCCGCCTGGAAGGGCTCCGGTGACGAGGCCCGGAGTCGGGCCAGCCACGACAGCAACGCCGCCGACCCCTGGAGATCTTCCGGGTTTTCCAGACTGTGCGCGAAAACCCCCTGCCCAGGCATGCGCACAAGAACCGATCGCACAACGGACGTCAGGTCAGCGGAACGTCTTTCGTCTTGGGCGAACGCCGCCAGTTGCTCCAAAAAAAGGGCGGCTTTTTCCAGCTGGAGCATCCCTTCCTGAAGGCGGCCGGCCAGCGAGTGGAATGCCACATCCAGATTGGCCCCTTTGATGGCGCGGATTTCCTTGGTGTCCCGTTCCTGGAACACCCAGCGGCGCAGGAAAGGAAACTGATTCCAGGAAGACGCTTCCTTACCCTCGAGGACTTCCTGGGCGGAGACGACGTACAGGACGGAATCGCGCAGACCCGCTTCGCGCACGAGCCGTCTGAAGGAACGGACCACGGTGTTCAGGTCGTCCAAGGCGCCGAGGGTTCCCGAATCCGGGAAGAAAATATCCGCCTTGTTCAAGACGAAGGCGAAATTTTCCCGCGCTTTGGGCGCATCCCGAAGCATTTCGTACAAGCGTGCGTCGGCGTATTTTTCCGGCGTGGTCACCCACAGCACCAGGTCCAGGTGTTCCATGAAGGCGATGACCCGATCCCGATGGTTCCGAACCAGGCTGTCGAAGTCGGGAAGGTCGGCCATAATCACGTGCCGCACCGCATCCGCCTGGTGGGTCACGTCCGTAAAGAGCCCTTCGCCGGCTCCGAGGGATCGGGGAAGCGGGCATTGAACGTGACGGTAGAGCAAGACTCGGTCGGTGTGGGGTCTTCTGTGACTGACGGAGGCGATGGGTTCTTGGGCCAGGGCGTTCATCAGGGTGGACTTGCCCACTCCCGTGCCGCCCACAAGCCCGATGAGCAGGGTTCGCTCTTCCAACTGGCGTAGCTTTTCTTCAAGCTCTTCGGCCCGTCGGCGCAGAGCGTGCCGTTCTTCCTCCGGCAGGGGAAGGAAAGAGCCCGCATCCAGAACAGTTTTCAAATGGCGCAGTCGGCCGCCGAGATCGTCCACGCCGGTCGGGCTCGTTTCCCATGGACCCATGAGGGCATTCCTCGATTGGTGTCGTTGCGTCCCTCGCCCCACCCAAGCCTGTCAGCGCCCGTCCAGGGCCGATTCGGCCCAGCGGCGCAGGCTGTCTACCGCCTCGGACGGCGGCAGAAGAGGGTCCAGGCACGCTTCAAAGCGCCGTCGCTGCTCGTCCACCACCGAAATCAGGCTCGCCCGGTACTTTTCCCCCAGCTGCCGGGCGATTTTCTGAATTTCCGCGTAGGCGAAAAGTTCCACCGCGCCCTTGGTCACAAAGGGGGCGATGGCCGCATCGAGGACGGCCTCCACCATGCTCAACCCGCCCCCCACCGCCACTTCCAGGCTCAGGATCAAAACCCCCCAGAGCACCGACGTGGAATAAATGCCCCATTTGGTGCCCTTGGGAATGTCGCGGGCGAGTTCCATGAAAACCTTTTCCAGCCACTGGATGAGCTGTTCCTGTTTCCGGTACACGTGGTCGGCGACCTCTTCCGGGGTCATGAGGACCCCCGGCCGCATCACGGCGCCGCAAAGGGGGCTTTCCCCCTGATCCGGCAGCGTCTCTTCCAGAATCCGCCTTCCGTAGCGCTGCACCGCAGCCTGAATGCCTCCCAAATGAATGCGGTGCTTGATCCGCTCCAGCACCTCACGCCGATCGGGATACGGTCGCGACGTGGTCAACCCCAAAAAGCGAAGGGGGGCGGTGACCAGACGGGCAATCCAGCGCCGAGGCCCGGCCAGGACGTCGTAGCGCGAAAACAGGGCGCGAATTTCCGCCTGAAGATACGAGCGCGTTTCGGAAGAAAAATGCCCTTCCTGGTCGGCGATGATTTGACTCACGGCCTCGTCGGCGTAACGCCGAAGCTTTTCCTTCCACCGATGCGCTTCCAGCACTTCCATGGTCACCACATCCAGCGCCGTGCGAACGCCTTCGGCCAGGGCTTTTTTTCTTCGAGCCATCCACCGGGCGCGCCTTTCGATGACGTCCGGCCCCGAGATGGTGGTTTTCAAAGCGTCGGAAAATTCAAGGAACGCCGGCACCGCTTTCAGGGCTTCCACGGGATTGGACGGAAGGAAAGGAAACAACCACAGGGACCCTGCAGGCACCCGGGTTTCCCGATCCAAAATGTCACGCACGTCGTCTTCCCGGGTGTCCGCACCCACCTTGTTGCACACCACAAGGACATCGGTGCCTTCGTGCACGATCCTTTGAAGAAACCGGGACGGCACGTCGTCGGCGTACTTTTCCTGACTCGTCACGAAAACCACCACATCCGCCAAACGCCACAGGGTTTCCACCAAAGTCCGGTTGGACGCTGCCACACTATCCACATCAGGCGTGTCCATGAAAACGACGTTTGCCAGATCGGCCCTGTCGTGAAGCCACAGGTGGATGACGCCCGGCTCCCCGATCAGAGGGGATTCCCGCAGGGCGGATCGGCCCTCGTGTTTGACGAAGCCGAATTCCGAAAAGGGAAAACCCTTCTCCAGAGGCGCCTTTTCATGAACAAAGCCGATGGCCCCGGACGTCTTGGGCCTTTCGGCCCCGACGGCACTCACCGCAACCCCGCACACCGCATCGAAGACCGTGGACTTTCCGGTGCCCGTGCCGCCCATGAAAAAAACCCACAAAAGGGGCGTCGCTTCCTTATAGGCCAGGAGATTCCGCTCCCGCACCAGGCTGCGCAGGGTCTGCGGAAGCCGAACGCCCGCCTCGGTAAACCCGGGGACCGGCACATGTTCCAGAGGCGAAGTCTTTTCAGCAGGTTCCATCCATCCCTCGATGCGACCAAAACCCAACGGCGCCGTTCTGGAAGCGCCCTTCAGGACACGTTTCGAGAAAACCACCGGGCCGGCAGGGTCCGGGCCAAGGCCCGATAGACACCGACGGTCCAAGGCGTGCCGGCGTTATAGAAGGCGCAGACGGCAAGGAGCTTTCCAGGATAGACGACCGCCCGGGTGACGTCGGCACGATGCAGCCTCTTGAGGCGCCCTTGGAAAAACCGGTGGAAGAAAACCGTGACGGCCCGATCGGAAAGGATCATGTGGACGGGAGCGTAGCGCGGCACCCCCGGCAGGCGCACGGCGAAGGCCTTGCCGGCCCACAGGATCTCTTCCCCGTCTTCCCGCACCGTGTCGTAGGCCGACTCCACCGCGCACGTCATAACCATCACCGGGCTTTCAAACGATCGGGTGCCGAAAGCCGAAACGAGGCGGTGTCCCAAGGCGCGCACGCCCATGGATACAGCTCGAAACAACAACGGAAGGAACACGGCGACCGCCGCCGCCAAGACCAGGGTGCAGAAAAAGGTCCACCGAGGATAGGCCAGGGAAAGGTACGAATACGCCACGGCGAAAACATCTTCGCCCACACTGAGCGCCATGTTGGAAAACGGTTCCGGGCTCGCCTGCACCAGCAGCCGTGTCCCCGCCTTGGTCAAATGGGCCGCCGAAGCCAAACTCGCCCCGATCATGAAGGCGATGACTTCCAGGGCCGGAGACCCTTCCCCCGCCTGCAGCACGGCCATCAGGGCACCGCCCAGAGGGCGGATGATCGTGTGCAGGGTATCCCACAGGGTGTCCAGGCCTGGGATCTTGTCGATGACGAATTCCACAACATAGAGGAAGAGCGCGACGGCGATGACCGCGTCGTCGGCCAAAACGGACAGTTCCGGAGGAAGCCCCTGCACCAGGCCGTGTTTGAGGCACAAACCCACGACGGCCACGGTGGCGTACAGGTTGACCCCGCAAATAAAGGAAAGGCCCATAAGGGATCCCAGCTTGGCGATGATTTCCATGGCGCTTCCTCCTCTTTTTTCGCCTCATCCTAGGGTCTTTCCCGGGCCGTGACAAGACACGAGGCCGTGGGATTCAATGATCCCATTGAAAAAACAGGGCGATCCTGTAGTATCGGGGCGACCGTTTGCGCGGCGAAAATCGGTGATGAAAAACGCAGAGGATGCACAGATTATGGCCGATGCCTCATGCCCATCCACAGGCGATTCCGGACAGCGGATCGCCGACATCCAGCCGAACCAGGACGTGGCCGGAACCTTCGTGGTGGAAGAAAAACAGCTGCGGACGACCAAAAACGGAAAACCATTCCTCTCCCTGAAGCTTCGCGACAAGACCGGCTCCGTGACGGCCAGACTGTGGGAAAACGCCACTAAGGCGGCCCAAACCCTGGCGGGCCACAAGGTCCTGCGCATCCAGGGGCGAAGCCAAGAGTACCAGAACGAAATCCAGATCCACATTCAGCACATGGAACCCGTGCCTCGGGACGCCGTGGATCCGTCCGATTTTCTTCCGGTCTGCCCCAAGGATCCCCATGCCCTTTGGAAAGCCTTGAAAGGCCTTCTTCAAAAGGTCCACAAGAAACCCTACGGCGAGCTCATTCGGGCCTTTGTGTCCGACAAGGCCCTTATGGCCGCTTTCTGCAAGGCGCCGGCGGCCAAAAACGTCCACCACGCCTACGTAGGCGGCCTTCTGGAACACACCGTCGGCGTCATGCACCTGTGCGCCCTCATCGGCACCCAGTACCCCTCCCTGGACCAGGACCTCCTCCTCATGGGAGCCTTCCTCCACGACATGGGCAAGGTCCACGAATTCACCTACGATCTCGTCATCGATTATTCCGATGTGGGGCGGCTTGTGGGCCATATGGTCCTGGGGGTGGAAATCCTGAACGCCAAGATCGCGATGTGCAAGGATTTTCCCGAAGAAACGGCCGTCCTTCTCAAACATCTGATCCTCAGCCACCACGGCGAACCCCAATTCGGGGCCGTTCAAAGTCCCATGACCCGCGAGGCCTTCGCCTTGCATCTTGCCGACGATCTGGACGCCAAAATGAACAGCCTGGACGACATCCTGGCCAAGAACGACGATCCCGATTCCCTGTGGACGGCCTACCAGTCCCTTTACGGCCGATATTTCTACAAAGGCCCTCGACAGGATGGGCCAAGCTCGGACGCCCCCGATCCCGAGCCGCCCTCCGCCCCATGCCGGGAAGTGCGCCAACTGCCTCTCTGGCCCGGCGTCACGGAGAAAGGCCGCGCCCATGACGACGCCTGAACCCTTGGGGCGGGGTGTCTTTATCAGTATCGAAGGGATCGACGGGTCGGGAAAATCCACGGTGGTGGAATCCGTGCGCCGATGGATCGAAAGCCACGGACGGCCCGTCACGGTCCTTCGCGAACCCGGCGGCACGGCTCTGGGCGAAAGCCTCCGCCGAATCCTTCTGGATCCCCGGTATGCCCCTATGGCCCCGTGGGCGGAAGCGTGTCTTTATGCGGCAAGCCAGGCCCAGCAGGTGTGGGAAACCATCGTCCCGTCCCTGGAACGGGGTGCATGGATTGTGGCGGATCGTTTCCGCGATGCCACCGTGGCCTACCAGGGGTGCGGTCGGGGCTTAGGAGCGGAGCGCATCCAAAAGATGCAGGAGATCGTTCTGGGAGGCCTTTTCCCTGACCTCACCGTTTTGCTGGACTGCACGGTCGCCACGGCGTGGGATCGCCTGTCCCGCCGTCCCGGTCGGCACGACAGAATGGAACGGGAAGCGAAAGACTTCATGGAACGGGTCCGCCGCGGATACCTGGATCTTGCCCGAAAGAATTCCGGCCGGTTTGTGGTGATCGATGCCAACCGGGATGCGGCCACGGTTTTGGAGGACGTCACGGAAGCCATCCGCCGCCGGCTTGGGCACAACCCGGCCGAAGGCCGGAGCTTTTCCCACGAGATTCGCCATGACGGTTTCTGAAGGGTTTTCAGGCCAACCCCATGCTCAGCGTGTCCTTTTGCGCATGATCCACGGGGGAAAGCTTCCCCACGCCCTGCTGTTTACGGGAATGCCCGGTGTGGGCAAAAAGGCTCTGGCCCTGGAATGCGCCAAAGCCGTCAACTGTTTGGAATCGCCCCCGAAAGCCGTTGTGGGCGGCTCGCTCCCCGACAACACGGCCCGGAACGCCTCGTCCATGGCCTGTCAGCGCTGCGCCGCATGCCTCAAGATCGCCCGCGGGGTCCATCCCGACGTGCTGGTCATCGCCAAAGACGGCGCCTCCATCAAGCTCGCCCAAATCCGCGCCCTCAAAGAACGATGCCGGGTGCACCCCTACGAAGCCCGCCGGCGGGTGATCCTCATCCAAGACAGCCAGGATCTCACCGAGGAAGCCTCCAACGCCCTGCTGAAAATCCTCGAAGAACCTCCGGCGTCTAACCTCTTTTTCCTCCTGGCGCCCGAACCCTACAGCCTTCTGCCCACCATCGTGTCCCGATGCTGCCATATCCGCTGTCGGCCTCTGGACGACGCCATCGTGGCCTCGGCGCTGCAGGCCGAATTTTCCGTGGACGCCGAAACCGCCGCACGGCTCGCCCGCCTTTCCTTCGGAAGCCTGGAAAAAGCCCGCGCCTGGGTTCGAGAAAACCGGCTGCACCGGATGGAGGCCGTCATGGCTCGCCTGGAAAGGCTCCTCAAGAGTCCCATGATCGATTTTTTCCAGGACGTAACCCAATGGGTCAAAGAAACGGAAGACTTGGAACAGGATTTGGAATGTATTAAGTTCTCGGTGCGCGAAGCTTTGGTTCATCATGTGGAACGGGGCCGGGGACATGCGGCAGAGGGACGAACCGTGAGCGCTCCATGGGATCAAGCCGACCTGAAAAAACTGCTGCATGTGCTCGACGTGCTGGAAACCGCCGAACAGCATCATCGCGCACACGTTTCCAAACAGCTCCTTTTGGAAGCCGTGTGCTTGAAGATTAAGGATGTGGTTTATGGACAAGGTCATCGGTATCCGTTTCCGAGAGGGAGGAAAAATCTATCATTTTGACCCGGGCGGGTGGGACGTGCACAAGGGCGACTACGTGGTCGTCCACACCGAACAGGGCATGGGCTTGGGAGAAGTGGTGGAAGGGCCGTTCGTCAAAAACCCCGATGTGCACCCCAAGGAGGTCAAGCCCATCGAACGGCCCGCTCGTGCGGAGGAAATCGAAAAGCATTTCGACAACATGCGCTTTGAAGAAGAGGCCGAAAAGTTCTGCCTCGAACGCATCCAGGAACTGAACCTGCCCATGAACCTGGTGGATGTGGAATGCTTTTTCGATCGATCCAAGATTATTTTTTATTTTACGGCCGAAACCCGCGTGGATTTCCGGGAGCTGGTCAAAGATCTGGTGCGGCGCTTTCGCACCCGCGTCGAGCTTCGCCAGATCGGGGTGCGCAACCAGGCCAAGATGGTGGGCGGCCTGGGCACGTGCGGGCGCCCTTTGTGCTGCGCCACGTTTCTTAGGAATTTTCATCCCGTGTCCATCAAAATGGCCAAAGAACAGAACCTCAGCCTGAACCCCGGCAAGATTTCCGGAGCCTGCGGGCGACTCATGTGCTGCCTTCAGTACGAATATGACGTCTATCGCCAATACAAACAGGGTATGCCCAAACTGGGGAAAAAAGTGGACACCCCCAAGGGCCGGGGAAAGGTCATCCGCCAAAACGTGATGGACCGCACCATCACCGTCCTTTTGGAAAGCGGCGAAGAAGTGGAAATTTCCTACGGGCCGCTTCCGGAAGAAACGCCCAAGGGGAGCGGATGCCCGCGTTCGGCGTCGCCGTGTGCGTCGCGCTGCGGGGAAGGTGTCCGCGGTACGGAGCCGGCAACCCAGCCCGACGAGGACGATGAAGAAGGGATATGACGCATGGAAAAGCGCTTCTATGTCACGACACCCATCTATTACGTCAATGCGGAACCTCACATCGGCCACGCTTACACGACCATCGTCGCCGACGTGCTCAACCGATTCCATCGCCTCATGGGCTATGAAACCTATTTCCTCACGGGAACGGACGAACACGGCGATAAGATCGTTCAGGCGGCCGAAGCCGCCGGGACCGATCCCAAAAGCTATGCCGATCGCATCAGCGCCCTTTTTCGGGACACATGGCCCAAACTCAACATCAGCCACGACGATTTCATCCGCACCACGGAGCCGCGCCACATTCGAGTGGTGCAAGACATTCTCCAGAAGGTCTACGACAAGGGCGATATTTACTTCGACACGTACCGAGGGCGCTACTGCGTGGGCTGCGAACGGTTTATCACGGACCGGGAACTGGTGGACGGCAAATGCCCCGACCACGACACGCCCCCCGTGGAACGTGAAGAGGCCAACTACTTTTTCCGCATGAGCGCCTATCAGCCGTGGCTCATCGACCACATTGAGCGGAACCCGGACTTCATTCGACCGGAGCGGTACAAGAACGAAGTGCTGGCTTTTTTGCGGGAACCCCTGGAAGACCTGTGCATTTCCAGGCCCCGGGAACGGTTGGACTGGGGCATTCCGCTGCCTTTTGACGAGCGGTTCGTCACCTACGTGTGGTTTGACGCCCTGATCAACTACGTTTCCGCCTTGGGCTATCCCGACGGGGAGCTTTTCGAAAAATTCTGGCCCGTGGCCCAGCACCTCATCGCCAAGGACATCCTCAAACCCCACGGCGTTTACTGGCCCACCATGCTCAAGGCGGCCGGCATCGAACCCTATCGGCATCTGAACGTGCATGGGTATTGGAAAATCAACGAAGGCAAGATGAGCAAGAGCCGCGGCACGGTGGTGCGCCCCTTGGATCTCGCCCCACAATACGGGCTCGATGCTTTTCGATATTTTCTTCTTCGAGAAATGGTTTTCGGGCTGGACGCCAATTTCAGCGAAGACGCCCTGGTCCAGCGGCTCAACGCGGATCTGGCCAACGATTTGGGCAACCTTTTCAGCCGAACCCTGGCCATGACCGGCCGCTATTTCGGCGGCACGGTGCCGCCTTTCGGAGACCCCGAAGAGGCCGAAGACGCCGCACTGCGGTCGGATCTGGAACGGGCCGTCGGCATCTACCGGGAAGAAATCCCGCAGTTGGCCTTTCACAAGGCCCTCATGGCCGTGTGGGACGTCGTCAATGCGGCCAATCGATACATCGACCACACCGCCCCGTGGGATCTGGCCAAGGATGCGGCCCGACGAGGCCGCCTGCAAAGGGTCATCCGCACCTTGCTGGAGCTGAACAAGACCGTGGCGGTCCTCATCGCCCCCTTCATGCCGCAGACGGCCGAAAAGATGCTCGCCCGCCTGGGCATCGAGCGCAAAGCCCTGGACATGCGCCTGGATCGAGACGCGGTCTGGGGCAGCCTCACGGAAGGAACGGCGGTGGAAAAGGGCGACGCCCTCTTTCCCCGCGTGGGGACCAAAAAGGAGACGCCATCCGCCCCAATGCCCGTCGAAGCGGCGTCAGAGGCCCCAAAGCCCGCCGGGGCTCGAGAACCCTCAGAAACGGCGGCCGCACCATCGCAGGGCGAGCTCATCGGCATCGACGTCTTTCAACGCCTGGACCTTCGGGTCGCCGTGATCCAAGCCGCCGAAAGGGTCCCCAAATCGAAAAAGCTGGTGAAACTCCTCGTGGACATGGGAGAGACCCGCCAGGTGGTGGCCGGCATCGGCGAACACTACGCTCCGGAAGATCTTGTGGGAAAGACCGTCGTCCTGGTGGCCAATCTCAAACCGGCACGCCTCATGGGCGTGGCATCCCATGGCATGATCCTGGCTGCTCACGACGCCGAAGGGCTGCGGCTCATCACCACCGACGCCCCCGCTGCTCCCGGATCCAAAGTGTCCTGATGAAGGCGCCGCCGCGAATCGTCCAACGGATCCCTTTAGCAGCGACCATCGCTCGGTAGAAAGGCCCGGCCGGCATCGATCTGTAGGACACCATCCAGCGTGTCCTTTCGCCAGGCGGGCGTGACGGTCTGCGTGCGGGGCGGTCGCCCCGAAGGGGCAAAGCATCATAGCCCGGGGCGTAGCCCCGGGTCCGGGCGCCCGTTTAGATAAAATCCGAGCCCCAAAGGGGTGAAACGCAATTAATAGAAGGACATGTTTCAAATGTATTGAATGGCTCATCGGAGGTTGGATTGCGCCCCCCCGGGGCTCAAAGGTGGGACCGGTTTGGCTCCCATCCCAGGGCTTCGCCCCGAGCTGACATCCTTTTCCCCTTCGGGGGCTGGATGCCTGGCGTGAAACACAACCAGGCCCTTGACAGATCACACAAGGATTCTGAACAGAAGTCGGCGGTGCGTGTTCCGAAGGCGCTTCACACGGAGCGGCCTCGACGATCAGGGGCGCAAGCCCTAAGACGCCCCACATGGCCTTCCGTCACGCTCGGCAGACGTTCTTTCCACGCTCGGCGACCCAAGGGACACCGAAAGAAGGCAGAATTAAGAAGCCCATTCCTCACTGCCCTTTCCTCCTGAGCCTATGTCAGCAGCTTCCGAAACTCATCAATGTTTTGAACACGCAGGGCCAACCGCAACAGTTCTTTAAGCTGACGGCGCGACTCCATGGTTATGACAGCCTCTTCGATGTCGCGGGGAACGGGGCCGAAACGCTCCGCCAGCGCCTCAAGCACCATCTCTCGGCCCTCCGTCAGCATCCCCTCCTGCAGTCCCTGTTGCATCCCCTGCTGCAGTCCTTGCTGCAGCCCCTGCTGGATGCCTTGCTGCATCCCCTCGTCGTAGCCCTCTTTTTTGATCATCTCATAGGCCACGGACTCCATCATGATATCCCTCCGTCGACTTAACAGCCTTTGGGGTAGTTCTTTTGAAACAAGCCCGGACAAAAGCGCCATACCGGTTAAAAGATCCGCCCTGTCAGGCCCGGCCGGCATGGAATCGGTCAGGGCCCGCTCGGCCTCATCAAAAAGCTCCACGCCTCCTTTCATCACGGCAACAAAGGAGCCGAGCAGCTTTTTGTCTCCGCTCGGCTCGGCGGGTCACGAAGGGCCCCTGAGCCTTACGGCGGCGTGGTTTTGCCTTGGGCCCCCTGCGGCACGTAGAGGTGGGTGGCGCTGCCCAGAAAGACTTCGGCCGCTTCGCCTTCGGTTTCCGACAGGGTGGGATGGGCGTGCACGGTTAAGGCTACGTCTTCGGCCGACGCTCCCATTTCCAGAGCCAGAACGCCTTCGGCGATCATGGTTTCGGCGCCTCGGCCCACGATCCCCATGCCCAGAATGCGGCCCGATTCGGGATCGAAAAGAATCTTGGTCAGGCCGTCGGCGGCGTCCATGGTCAGGGCCCGCCCGGAGGCGCCCCACGGGAATCGGGCGATTTTCACCGCCATGTTTTTGCGACGGGCTTCGGTTTCCGTCAGCCCCGCCCAGGCGATCTGCGGATCGGTATAGACCACGGCGGGCACGGCCTGAACGTCGTAGGCCGAAGGCATGCCGGCGATGGCTTCGGCGGCCACTTTGCCTTCGCGCATGGCCTTGTGGGCCAGCATGGGATGGCCCGCCACGTCCCCGACGGCGTAGATGTGCGGCACCGACGTCCGACGCCGGTCGTCCACTCGAATAAAACCCGCCTCGTCCGTGGCGACCCCTAAAGCCTCCAGGCCGAGTCCCCGGCTTCTGGGCGCTCTTCCCACGGCGATCAGCACCCGGTCGAATCGTTCTTCCAGCGTTTCCGAAGGCCCTCGAAGCACGGCCGTGACCCCGTCGGCATCCTCCCAAAGGGCCTCCACGTCCGTCTCCAGCCGCACCGATTCAAACAGCCCGCCGATTCTTTTCACCAGGGGCCGTACCAGATCGTCGTCCACGCCGCCCAAGATCCGTTCGGCCCGATGGACGAGGGTCACCCGGCTGCCGAAGACGGCGTACGCACAGCCCAGTTCCAACCCGATGTAGCCGCCTCCCACCACGAGCAGCCGCGCGGGAATATCGTGCACCGCAAGAGCCCCGGTGGAATCCATGATGCGCCCGCCCGGCTTGAGCGAAACCCCGGGAAGGCTCAAGGGCTCGGACCCGACGGCGACCACGGCATGTCGAAAGGTCAGATGGGTGAGCTCCGACCCTTCCAGGCGGAGCGTGTGGGCGTTTTCAAAGACGGCCCGAGCCCGTACGATCTGCACGTTGCGTTTCTTCGCCAGGCGATCCAGACCCGAAGCCAGGGTGTCGATGATCCCGTCCTTCCAGGCGCGAAGTTTGGCCAGGTCCAGCTCGGGGGTCGGAAACCGCACGCCCCTTCGGGCGGCTTCCGCGGCATCCCAAATGATTTCCGCCGTCTGCAGCAGTGCCTTGGACGGAATGCACCCCCTGAGCAAGCATGTGCCGCCGCATCGGGGTTCTTCCTCCACAAGAGTCACATCCAAGCCCAGATCGGCCGCACGAAACGCCGCCGCATAGCCGCCGGGACCGCCGCCGATCACCGCCACGTGGGTCTCTTGACTCAGTTCGCCCATGACCATGATCTTTTTCCCACCTTTCACAGAGAAACCAAGAGCATCTTGGGGTCTTCCAAAAGCGTCTTCAGCCGGTTGACGAAACGGGCGCCGTCGGCGCCGTCCACGACCCGATGGTCAAAGGCGAGCACCACGGGCAGAATGAGTCGAACCGTCAGGGTATGTTCGTCCAGCGTGCCTGTGACGACGGGTTCGAGGCGCGCTTTGCCGGCCCCGAGGATCGCCGTCTGCGGATAATTGATGATGGGCGTAAAGCCTCGGCCGCCCAGGGCACCGATGTTGGTCAGGGTAAAGGTCCCCCCCGAGACGTCGTCCGGATTGAGCTCCCCCGATCGGGCCCGCTGGGACAGGGCCCTCAGTTCCGCGGCGAGTTCCGTAATGCTCTTTCGATCCGCGTTCTTGAGCACGGGCACCACGAGGCCTCGCGGGGAATCCACGGCCACGCCGATGTGGTAGTGGGCCTTGAGAATGATTTCTTGCCGGGCTTCGTCCAGGCGCGCGTTGAAAGCGGGGAACTCCTTGAGCACCGCAACGACGGCCTTGACCAAAAACGGGGTGAGGGAAAGATGGCGCGCGGGATCGGCCGTCTCACGGTTCAGTTCCTGCCGCAGCCGTTCGAGCTCGGAGATGTCCACCCCGTCGTGGTGGCTTACATGGGGCACGCGAGCCCACGCGTCCGCCATGCGACGGGCGATGACGCGCCGGAAAGATCGGAGCGGCACGCGACGCTCGGCGGCAAATACCGGGACGCCGGCAGGCACGGCCGAAGGCGCGGGCGGCGCTTCGGGAGGGGGGCTCCCTTCTTCTTCGAGGGTTTCGTGCGCCTCGGGCGGCGCAACCCCGCCGATGGCCTCCGGCCTTTCCGGCGTCTTGGCCGCTTGCGCCGCACGGCGCACATCGTCCGCCGTGACCCGGCCTCCGGGACCGCTGGGACGCACACGTCGAAGATCCACGCCCAGTTCCCGGGCCAGCCGTCGTGTGGCCGGCGATGCCGCCACGGGAAGTCCTTCCGCCGCCTCAGCGGGTTCCACCCCGGTGGGCGCCGCCGGCGTAGGCGCCGGCGCAGATTCTTCCGCCGGTTCGCCTGCTTCCCGCACCGTCACCAAAGGATCGCCCACATGCACCACCTCGCCGGCTTCCACGTGCACGGTCTGCACCACACCGGTGAACGGTGACGGAATTTCCACGGTGGCCTTGTCCGTTTCCACGATGAGGAGCGGCTGTCCCTCGGTGACCGAATCTCCCGAGCGCACCAGCACCTCTACGATTTCCCCTTCATGGATGCCCTCCCCTAGGTCCGGGAGTCGGAATATTTTCGCCATGGCCGATCCTCCGCCTTAAGCCGCCGCCTCAAGGGTTTCTTTCACCGCGCGGACAATCCGCCCCGCATTGGGCAAATACGCCTGCTCCCGGGCAAAGAGGGGCATGATGAGGTCGTAGCCCGTCACACGTCGCACCGGGGCTTCCAGGAAATAAAAGGCCTTCTCCACGAGCCGCGCCGTGATCTCCGCTCCGGGGCCGTAACTTCTCGGCGCCTCATGGACGACCACCACCCGGCCGGTCTTCTTTGCGGAAGCCGCGATCAGGGTATCGTCCAGGGGCGCCAGGGTGAGCAGATCCACCACCTCGGCCTCGATCCCGTTCTCGCGGCTGAGGCGCTCGGCGGCTTCCATGGTCGGCCGGACCATGGCGCCGTAGGTGATGAGGGTCACATGGCGGCCTTCACGAACCACGACGGAGTGCCCGATGGGCAAAGTTTCCTCTTCCTCCGGCACCTCTTCCCGAAAGGCCCGATAGACCGCCTTGGGCTCGAAAAAGATCACCGGGTCCGGATCCCGAATGGCGCTCACGAGAAGCGCCCGAGCGTTTCTCGGCCCTGAGGGAATCACCATCTTAAGGCCCGGCATGTGGGCATAGAAGGCTTCCCGGCTTTCCGAGTGATGCTCCAGGGCCCGGACCCCTCCCCCGTAGGGGGTGCGCAAGACCATGGGCACCGTAAAGCGCCCCTGGGAACGATGCCGCAGTCGGGACGCGTGACATTCGATTTGATGGAAATTCAGATACGTGAAGCCGGAAAATTGAATTTCGCACACCGGTCGCAGCCCGTAGACGGCCATGCCGATGGACATGCCCACGATGGCCGATTCGGCCAGAGGCGTATCCAGGACCCGATCGGGGCCGAAACGATCGATGAGCCCTTCCGTCACGCGGAAAACACCGCCGTCCACCCCCACGTCTTCCCCGAGGACGACGACGCGGTCGTCCTTTTCCATTTCCTGGCGCAGCGCCAGGTTGAGAGCCTGAACCATGGTCATTTTAGGCATGGGGCGCCTCCTCTTTTTCGGCGGAAAGGAGCCGTCTCAATTCCTCTTTCTGCTCCCGAAGGGTCGGCGGAAGCTCTTCGAAGTGATGGTCGAACATCTGCAGCGGATCCCCAAGGCTCTGGGTCAGGGCCTCGTAGCGGCGCACGGCTTCCTGAATGGAAGCGTCCACGGCCGAGGCGATCTCCTCGGTTTTTTCTGCGCTGAGCAGCCCTTTGTCGGTCAGGTATTTTTCAAACCGCATGATGGGGTCCTTGCGCGCCCATGCCAGGACCTCTTCTTCGCTCCGGTACCGGCTGGGATCGTCCGCCGTGGTGTGCATGGCCATGCGATAGGTGACACATTCCACGAGGGTCGGCCCGCCGCCGGACCGTGCGCGGTCGACGGCTTCCTTGGCCGCCGTGTACACCGCCAGGACATCGTTTCCATCCACCTGAATGCCGGGCATTTCGTAGGCCAACGCCTTCTGCGCCAGAGTGCGCGATCGTGTCTGTTTGGAACGGGGGATGGATATGGCCCATTGGTTGTTTTGGCAGACGAAAACGGTCGGGGTCTGATAGACGGCGGCGAAGTTGAGGGCTTCGTGAAAATCGCCTTCCGATGTGGCGCCGTCGCCGAAGAAGGTCAGGGCCACCTCGTCGGTCCCCCTGTACTTGGCCGCCCAAGCCAAGCCGACGGCGTGAAGCAACTGGGATGCCACGGGAATGGCCACAGGCAGATCCCTTTGGCCGTCCGCAATGCGCCCTCCTTCATCGTAGCCGCCGAAATACAGCAGGATACTTTCCATGGATGTGCCGCGCCACAACTGCGCCGCCGTCTCCCGAAAGCAGGGGACCATCCAGTCGCGCGGCTCCAAAGCGGCGACCGCGCCCAGTTGCGACGCTTCCTGACCCTTGATGGGCGCGAAGGTGCCGATCCGCCCTTGGCGCTGCAGCTGCAGCATCTTTTCGTCGAAACGCCGCCCCAGAATCATGAACCGGTACAGCTTCATGAGGAGCTCTTCGGAAACGTCCGGTTCCAGATCCCGGTCCACGAGGCCGTCTTCCGTCAAAATGGATAAAAATTCCAGGGGGGTGTCCACGTTCAATCGCGTCCGCGGCATGGGCAACTCCTTTGGTCGTCAATGGGGCCGATGCATGAAAATCCGTGAAAGACCTCGGCCGAAAAACCGCCGAAAACCTTTCCGATGCCGCTAACATAAAGTCGCCCGTTCCGGCAAGACGCCTTGGGCGGAAAAAGGTCCCTCATCTTGATCGCCCGAAGGGAAGGCTTATTTTGAAGGCATCCGGAAACAGCCATGAGGGAGGAGAGGCCATGAAGGACAAGAGAAACCTACACCAAAAGGTTCAGGAACTGTGCGACTGCTTCGCCACCACGGATCCTTTGATGGAAATGGCGAAGGTGCCCCATGAAGCCGATGCGGAGGAAGCGGCCCTCAAATGGGTCGCTTTGGCGGTGCTCCATGGCGTCACCGCCGGGGCGGAGAAGATCCGAATCTCCCGACGTTCGGACGGGACTGTCGATGTGCGCGCCAAATACCGGGAAGCACCGTTGCGGTCGCCGGGCTCTGAAATCGGATCCAAAATCATCGATGCCCTGAAGCACGTCATCGGGGTCGAAGGCGACGAAGGGAAATCGCCCCTCGCGCTGGGCATTCGGGACAGCAGCCTGGAACTCAAGGTCAAATACGAAAAAGACGGCGCCGAAGAGCATGTGACCCTGAAGTTTCCCGAGTCCTAAAGCCGGCGCCGGGTCATGAAGTCCCCGGCGGGGCGATGAGCCGACGGCACGCGACGGGCTCATCGCCCCTTTTTTCAACGCTCGAAGGTGTGGCGCTCGTTATCCGCACGGTCCATGTCGAAGTCGAAGAAAATGGTCCCCAGTTTGTGCGAGCGCGCCTCCACCCATCGATCCGGGACGGGCTGGCGGGTCGGAGCCCCCAGCTCCACTTCCAGGGTGACCGGATCGCTGTAATGGCCCGCACGATCGCGTAGGCGCAACGTCACCCGCAGGGTTTCCCAGATCTTTCGCGAGAAAAAAGACGGTGTGGGCAGTTCGATCACCCCTTTAAAACGCGCTTGATCGGAACCTTTGAGGCGGATCAGGTGCTGGTCCCACATGTGGCCGCCCAATTGGGAAACTTCCGCCCAGATGTATTCCATGTCGCCGTCGGGATCTGAACCTTCCACGAAGATTTCCCAGGTTTTCCCCATCCACATGGACGAAACCGCGAAGGTGCCGTCCATTCGAGGGGGATTGGGTCCGGCGGGGCCGCCGGCATCCCGGGCCGGGCCGTGGAGCGATGCGGTGCAGCCGGAAAGAGTCCACGCGCCCAAAAGCATGGCAAGCAAAGCCGCCGTTCTGAAACTCGTTTTCATGATTTTTTCCTCCTTTCGGCGTCGAGGTTCGTTATCGTGGGAGCCTCTTTCACCTAAGCAGTGAGGGAAACGGCGTCAATGGCTTGGGGGGTTGCCGTCGCCCCGGCTCCGCCTGGGTTGACGGCGGTCCCGATGGGACGGCACGCCGCTCTGGCGTGAACGGGAAAATCGTGGCATGCTCACCCCCGCACGACATCGGGATGGCTCCATCGCGCCCAAAACAGCACCCCGTCGAAAGGAAAGCCCGTCATGATGCGTAAAGACCCGGACCTTTTTCCCGTGAAAAAAGAAGGCGTCTTCCTCGCCCATTGCGCCGTCTCCCCGCTGCCCAAGCCGGCTCGCGACGCCCTGACGGAGGTGGCCGATTCCCAGATGCGCCTCGGGGGCTTCGGGTTGGCACCGTATCGAAAAATTTTGGAAGACCTCCGCACGGCCGCCGCCGAGCTCTTCTCCACGGACCCCGACAACGTGGCCTTCGTCAAGAACACGTCGGAGGCCATGGGCATGATCGCCAACGGGTATCCCTTTCGCGAAGGCGATGAAATCCTGAGCTACGTCCACGAATACCCGGCGAACCATTATCCGTGGCGCTTACAGGAAAAACGCGGAGTGCGGCTCGTGCTTCTTCCGGACAGGCCTGTGGCGGCCCAGCCTACCCAAGGGCTTCCGTGCGGCTGGTCCATGGACGACGTGCGTCGGCTCACCTCAGACCGAACGCGCCTTATCGCCATCAGCCACGTCCAATTTACCAGCGGCTATGCGGCCGATCTTGAAGAATTGGGACGCTTTTGCAGGGAGCGCGGCATCGACCTGGTCGTCGATGCCGCCCAAAGCCTGGGAAGCCTCACGATCGAACCCGATCGCTGCCATATCGCCGCCATCGCCGCATCGGGGTGGAAATGGCTGTTCGGCCCGACGGGGACGGGCTTGTTTTACACCTCTCGAGAATTTCGGCAAAAACTGGGAGACGTCCTCGTCGGCGCGGAAGGCATGATCCAAGGAGACGACTATCTCAACCACACCTGGCAGCCTCACCCCAGTGCACGCCGCTTCGAATACAGCACGTCACCGACCGCTCTGGCCGCAGCCCTGAAGGCGAGCCTTCGAGCCGCCATCCTTCCCGTGGGTCTTTACAACATCCAGGAGGAAATCTTTCGCCTACAGGATCGAATCCTTGAAAACCTGGATCCCGAGCGCTACAAGCCGGTGGTCTTTGCCCGGGCGAACCGCTCGGGCATCCTCTCCGTGATCTGCCGCTACGATCCGGAAACCATCATGAAGGAGGCGGCCCGCCGGGGCGTGTTCGTTTCGGCTCGATCGGGCTATCTTCGACTCGCGCCGCACTGGTGCACCTCGGACGAGGAAGTCCATCGCGCCGTCTCCGTCCTGAACAACCTCGGGCGTTGCGCTCCCGCCTGGGAAAAATGTCCCGCATGGTGCGGCACGGGCTGTCCCCCTCGTCCCGCCCCTAACCGTAACATCCAGCCGTAGAGTGGGGTGAGCGCCCGTTGAAACCGGACGGTGGGATGAGCCCCGTTTGGAACCGTAGGTTGGGGTGAGCGCCGCGAACCCCAACAAAATACCGCCCCGAAGGGGCGAAACATCCTAGCCCGGGGCGTAGCCCCGGGTTCGAGCGCCCATTCAAAATAAAAATTCAAGCCCCGAAGGGGCGAAACACATGGGTAAGACACCCCTTATCACGTTCAGAGGCCTCATTGGGGGGCGGGTTACGCCCCTTCGGGGCTTGGGCATTGGCAAAAATGGCCCGGTTTGGATCCCAGGGCTTCGCCCTGGGCTCGAATCCTTCGCCCCTTCGGGGCTTGGGGGGTTACTGGGACGTCGCCCGGACCCAGGGCTACGCCCTGGGCTGACTTGCTGTGCCCCTTCGGGGCGTGGGCTTTTCGGTATCGGCATGGTGACTCCCAGGCCCTGGGGCTACGCCCTGGGCTGAAATCTTTCGCCCCTTCGGGGCTTGGGGGGTTACTGGGACGTCGCCCGGACCCAGGGCTACGCCCTGGGCTGACATGCTGTGCCCCTTCGGGGCGGTGGCCTTGGAGGGCGAGGCGATTGCCTCGGGGTGAGGCGATGTGTTTGGCACGGTGCCGTTGTTGTCGGTTGGGCGATGCGTTCCGGGCGGTGTGATCGCCCCGACGGGGCGAAACATCACAGCCCGGGGCGTAGCCCCGGGTTCGAGTGCCCATTCAAAATAGAAAGGCAAGCCCCGAAGGGGCGAAACACATGGGTAAGACACCCCCATCACGTTCACGGGATTCATTGCGGGTCGGGTTACGCCCCTTCGGGGCTTGGGCATTGGTAAAAATGGCCCGGTTTGGATCCCAGGGCTACGCCCTGGGCTGACATGCTGTGCCCCTTCGGGGCTGGAGGGGGGTGTGAGGCGTTCCCCATGACCCAGGGCTACGCCCTGGGCTGGAATCCCGCGCCCCTTCGGGGCTAGGGGGGTTACTGGGACGTCGCCCGGACCCAGGGCTTCGCCCTGGGCTGGAATCCTTCGCCCCTTCGGGGCTTGGGGGGGATGGGAGGCGTTCCCCTTGACCCAGGGCTTCGCCCTGGGCTGGAATCCCGCGCCCCTTCGGGGCTAGGGGGGGGAGGGTGTGAGGCGTTCCCCCTGACCCAGGGCTTCGCCCTGGGCTCGAATCCTTCGCCCCTCGGGGGTAAAAACGCGGGGGCGCTGTGCCGGGAGCCTACCGAAGGTAGCCCCACGAAACCAACCGCTGGTAACAGTATTGGGCCATGGGACCCTTCTTGACCTTCTGGAGCACGGCGTAGTAGGCGCGGGCCGCCCGGTCCCTCTGGCCCATGGCTTCCCAGTTTCGGCCCATCATGAAAATGACCTGCGGCTGATCTTTGATGATCTTGTTCGCCGCGCCCAGCTGTTCCAGGCTTTCCTGGTGACGCCTTTCATGAAAAAGCACCACGCCGGCCACATACCGGGCATGGTACATGTCCGGGTAGAGTTCCACCGCCCGGTGCGCCGCCGCCACGGCTTCGGAGCCGTTTTCCGCCGTCTTTTCCGCCACGGCCCGGTACACCCAGATCAGCGCTTCCTTGGGCGCTTCAGCCGTCGCCTGCCTTAGAAGCTGCACCGCCCGGGAGACATCCCTTTGGGACAGGGCCTCCTTGGCCTTATCGGCTTTTTCATACGCCGGAGCCACCTGCCGCAGATACACGGTGCGCTCCGCAAAAGGCCCCTGGCGCAGGGCTTCCGGCGTGCGCAGTTCGGGCCCGTATTTTTCCAGCCGCTGATTGGACGCGACGATCCTTTCCGTGGTCAGGGGATGGCTGGAAAAGAAACTTTCCAAAAGGGACGGCTCCCTCTTGCCTTCTTCCTGGAGCAACGCCATGGTCTGCACATAGCCGGCCGGGTTGTACTGCGCTCGAACCATGTACTCCATGCCCAGCTCGTCCGCTTGGCGTTCCTGATCGCGGCTGTATTTCATGAGGGTGAGGTTGGCGGCCAGAAGGCCCGCTTGGGAGATGAGGTCGGCGCCCGCCACGCCTGCCGCCTGCAGCACGGACGATCCGATGCCCGTCAGAAGCCCGGCCACCACCTGCCGCGTATAAAACGTCGCATGGTGCATGGCGGACACATGGCCGATTTCGTGGGCCAAGACGGCGGCAAGCTGCGCCTCGTTTTGGAGTTTCGTCACCATACCCCGTGTGATGGAAATCTTTCCGCCCGGCAGCGCGTAGGCGTTCATTTCGGAACCGTTCACCACGTTGAATTCGTAGGGCATGTTCGGTCGATGACTGACCGCCGCCAGACGCTTTCCCACCGTTTGCACATAGTCCTGGAGGACGGGATCCTGAAACAAGCCGAAGGACATCTGGGTGTAGAGGGGGTAAAGCTCCTGGCCGGTAGCCACTTCCTGCTGCGGACTCATCAGCGAAAGCTGACTTTCATGGGTGACGGGATTGACCGCACAGCCCGCCACGAAAACCGCAAGGGTGCAGAGGAAGATTTTTTTGACGATCGTGTTGCTGGCAGCGGCAGATTTCATGACATGGCCCCTTCTTGCGAATCCCTGGCAAAACAGAAAAACACGGCCCCCGCGTCGGGGCACCCCTTCGGCAAGGAAGCCGCATCTAGACTTTATTGTCGAACGAGGCGAAAGCCCAGGTCCTGGCTGCGCCGATCCGGTCGGCTCAGGCCATCGCGCTTGGCGCAACGCAGATGCTCGGGCCGGCTGTACCAACTGCCGCCGCGAATCACTCGAGCCGTCTGGGATGGATCGACGATGGTCGGGTTTTTCGGTCCGTGTTTCCGGTAGCCTTGCGCATCATAGGTGTCGGCGCACCATTCCCACACATTGCCCAACATGTCATGAAGGCGAAAACGGTTGGGCTCAAAAGAGCCCACCGGCGCCGTAAAGACGAAGCCGTCTGAACACCCGTGGATCGTCCACGACGGGAAATCCTTGGCCGCCGTCAGATCGGCCCCATTGGCGTACCGGCAGGCCTCTTCGGAACCTTCTCCCCAAAAACGCGCCTCCGTCCCGCCCGCCCGACACGCATATTCCCATTGGGCTTCCGTCGGCACACCGAAGGATCCGCCCCCCTTTTCGCCGAGCCAGCGCGCCATGGCCAGCGCATCATTGAAAGACACATGCACCACCGGGTGGTTGTCGTCCTGGAAAAAACCGGGCCGCCGCCACGAATATCCCGTTCTCTTTTCCCACACGCCCGTGTACACCCAGGAAAACCCTTCCCGCTCCCCATCGGTCACATAGCCGGTCGCTTCCACAAACCGGCGGAATTCCCCCCGGGTGACTTCCCTTTGGCCCATCCAGAACCCATCGACGCACACCTCGTGCACCGGCCCTTCGTCTCGATCCCGCCCCTTTTCGCCCTCCTCGCTTCCCATAGGAAAGCATCCCCCCGGAACCCACACGAAGGGCATGCCCGTCAGAGGTTCGACCCACTGCCGGCCGTCGGGGCCCTGAGCTACGGGTTCTTTTCCCTTTTCGGTCTGTCCCCCTGGGACCACCGTGCGTGCCGCACGCTTTGCGGCCTTCCAGTGGGTGACCGCCTTCTGCCTCCATTCCTCCATGGGCGCTCGCACCCCCGGCAGGACAGACCACAAGGTCGCCGCAAAAAGAATGCCCACAAGCAGAAGGACGACAAGGTTTCTGTTCATGGTCCCACACCCTACCGGGCTTCGGATCGCATCACATCCACAGGCTGAATCGCCAAGGCCTTTCGGGACGGATAGATGCCGGCCCCGATCCCCACCATCACGGAGGCGAGAAAAGAACCGGCAAGGCTCAGCCACGATGTGGCCACCGGATAGTGCAGCAGGCGAAAGACCATCGCACTGGACACCAGCCCGATGAGACTTCCGGACAAGCCCCCCAAAAGGGCGATGGCCGACGATTCCGTGAGAAACTGTGTGGCGATGTCCCGCCGTCTCGCCCCCACAGCCCGCCGCAGCCCGATTTCCAGGCGCCTTTCGTTGACAATCAGAATCATGATGGACAGGATGCCCATGCCGCCGATGGCAAAGGAAACCACCGCGGCAATGCGCCCCAGCACGGTGATCATGGTCATGGCCTGGCTTTTCAGTTGCATCACGTCCCGCATGTCCACCACGGTGAAATCATCGCGCTTGTCCGGGCCGATTTTGTGCCGCACGCGCAGCAAATCCTCGATTTCCCTTTTGGCCGCCGACAACAGGTCTTCCCGGATCACACGGACATAGATCGTGCCGATGGAGGTCTTGTTGACGAATCGGTGCAGGAAGGTTTGAAGCGGCATAAAAATCTGATTGTCCTGGTCGAAGCCGGAAACATCGGCTCCCTTTTCTTCCATGACCCCGACGACCACACACGGCACGCGGCGGATGAGCACGGTAAGGCCGACGGGATTTTCTTCGGGAAACAGCTTGGATGCCACTTTGTGGCCCAGCACCACCACTTTGGCGGTTGTTTTTTCGTCTTCCTCCGTAAGGAAACGCCCGAGTCGAGGGTAAAAATTGCGAATCTGCGGAAAGTTCGGCGTGGTGCCGGTGACCATGACGTCCTTCAGCACCGTGGAACCCGCCCGCACCCCAAAGGTTTTCCCGGCGGATGGGCTCACGTCTTCCACGAAGCGCGTCCCGCTTCGAATGGCCTCGGCATCGGCCGTCGTCAGTGTGGTCGCCTGCGAAATGAGCCGGGTGCGCATGCCGAAGGTACGGACGGTGCCGCTTTGGACGATGAGCAGATTTTCGCCGAGCGCCGCCGTTTCCTGCTGCGTCTTCAGGGCCATGGACCGGGAAAGGCCGGAGACCGTGACCAGGGAAAAGGTGCCGAGAAAGACGCCGAGCACGGCCAAAACGGTGCGCAGCTTGAAATTGGCCAGGGAACGGCGGGCGATTTTCAAATTGAGCCACAGGCGGCGCAGGTTCATGGTTCACGATCCCTTGCGAACCGCTTCGATGGGATGGACCGCAGCCGCCTTGCGGGCCGGTTGCATCCCGAAAATCACGCCCACGAGCGTGGCCGTCACCATGCCGACGGCGAAGGCTTTCCAAGAAAAGTGCATGGGAAACTCGGCCACGTTCTTCAACAGCGGCCCGCCCAATACGCCGATTCCGAAGCCCAGGATACCGCCTATGGCCGTCAGGGTGACGGCTTCCAAGAGAAATTGCGCCAGAATGTCCCTGCGCCGGGCACCCACGGAACGCCGAATGCCGATTTCGGGGGTTCTTTCGTTGACCGAGAGCAAGAAAAGGTTCGCCAAAACGAAGCCGGCCACCACCAGGGACAGAAGCCCCGTAATGCCGATGAAAACCACAAGAGATCCCGTAAGAGCCACGAGGAACTTGACGATTTCCCTGGGGGAGACGATTCGGAAATCGTCCGGCTGCCGTTCCTGCAAGCCGTGGCGTTTCCTCAAAAACGCGCGAACCTCGGCTTCAAAGTGCTCCATACGCGTGGCATCCACAAAGCGCATGCGCACGGCCTGGACCCGGTCCTTTTCGTTCAGAATCTTTTTCATGGCCGTGGTGATGGGCATCACGATGCGGTCGTCCAAATTGTGCCCAGGCCCTGTGGACCCCCGCTCTTCCAGGACACCCACCACCTGCACGGCCACGTTGCGCACAAAGATGGACTTCCCGACGGGATCTTCGTCGGGGAAAAGTTCCTGGACGATGGTGCGGCCGATGAGGGCCACGTTGCGCAGGCCCTTCACATCCTGTTCCGTCAAGTCTCGGCCTTCGGTCACGGGCCAAGACCAACTGCGGCTATAGTCGGCCGTGGTGGCCGTGAGGCGCGTCTGGTGTTTGCGGTTGCGATAGGCCACGATCATATCCCATCGGGAACTCATGGGCACCACCAGGTAGGCCGTCGGGAAAGCCTGGCGCAGCGCTTCCACGTCCTCCAGGGTGATGTTCTTTTCGCGTCGTCCCGTGGCCCGGGCTTCCTCGCTTTCGCCGAAAATGAGCATGGCGTCCGGGCCAAACCGGTCCACCATATCGTAGGCCTGCTTGTAGGCGCCTTCCGTGGCCGCCACGATGATGGAGATCGCCCCGACGCCCAAGGCGACGCTCAGCGAACAGAAAACCGCTCGAAGCCGATAGGTCCGAACCGCCCGCCACGCATCGGCGCACCTAAGCCAAAACGGCACCATGGGCCCGCCGCTCCGTGGTTTCCGAAACCGTTTGCCTGTCTTCCACGACCATGCCGTCGCGTACCCTGACGATGCGTCGCGCGTACCCGGCCACCTCCGGGTCGTGGGTGACCACCACCACGGTGGTTCCTTGGGCGTTCAAGTCGCTCAGCAGCGTCATGATGTCTTTGGCCGTGGCGGAATCCAAGGCGCCCGTAGGCTCGTCGGCCAAGATGAGCCGCGGGGCGTTCATCAAGGCCCGGGCGATGGCCACCCGTTGCTGCTGGCCGCCCGAAAGCTGGCTCGGCTTGAACCCGGCACGATCTTCGAGCCCGACCAGGGCCAGGAGTTCCATGGCGCGTTTTTTCCGACCGTCCAACCGACGCTCCAGGTAAAGCGTCGGCAGGAGAACATTTTCCAGGGCCGTGGCGTAGGGCAGCAGATGAAAGCTTTGAAAGATGAACCCGATATGTTCACTGCGCATGCGCGACAGTTCATCGTCACTCATGTGCGTGACGTCTTTTCCGGCAAGAATATAACGGCCCTGCGTGGGAACATCCAAACATCCCAGAATGTTCATGAGGGTGGTCTTTCCCGATCCCGAAGGGCCCATAATGGCCGTGAATTCGCCGGGCTCGATCTGGAGGCTCACCCCGCGAAGGACATCCACCCGAACGTCCCCCAAAATGTAGGTTTTCCGCACGTCTTCAAGGACGCACAGGCTCATGGTCATGCCCCCCAAGCCCCGCTTGTTTCGTCCACCCTGCCGCTAACGTCGTGCCTGGCCGGCTCCGGACCCTCCCGGCCCTTGCGGCATAACCATCTTGGTGGCCACCACCTGCCCTTCCGAGACTCCCGAAAGGATTTCCGTGCGGTTTTCCCCTCGAATGCCCACAGCCACGGTCACCTTTTGGGGCGTCTTTTCGCGCTCCGCCACCACATAAACGACCTGCTTGCCGGCTTCGAATTTCACCGCCGAATTGGGCACAGACACCACGTCCGCCTTTTCCGTCAGGACGATTCGGCAATAGGTGGTCATTTCGGGACGCAGCACGGCGGCATCCTGGGGAGCGATTTTCACAATGGCCAGGTAGTAGACGATGTTGTCCCGAATCACCGGCTGGTGGTAGATGTCCCCGATGGTTCCCGAAAAGACCCGGTCCGGATAGGTGTCCACGGAATATTCCACGGCCTGGCCCCGGCGAACGCGGCCGATGTCCGTCTCATCCACGTAAATCTGCATTTCCAGCCGCATCGGGTCCATGATCACCACGAGGTTGGCCGTCTGCAAACCGGTGACGATGGTTTCGCCCTGCTGCCCGGCGACCTCGGTGACGATGCCGTCGATGGGGGCGTGGATCCGCGTGTAGCTCAGGCGAATCTCGTCCTGTTTGAGCTTGGCCTCGGCTTCCTGAAGTTTGGCCGCCGCAACGGCCCGCTGGGTTTCCCATTCCTGGCGCAGTCTTCGAAGCACCGCCTGGGCGGCATCCCATTCCGATTGGGCCCGATCCACGGCATCGCGGGTTGTGTAATCCTGCTCGATGAGGGTTTTTTCCCGCTGCAGGTTGATATCGGCCAGGCGAAACCGCGCTTCCGCTTCGCGGATCCTTTGTGGGTAAGAGCTTTCCACTTCCTTTAGGGTGTTTCGGGCCGCCTCCACCGCCGCCCTGTCGATGGCCAAGGCTTTCTGGATTTCGCGATCGTCGATGCGGGCGATGAGGTCCCCTTTTTTGACGGAATCGCCCACGCGAACACGCATCTCTTCAATGGTGCCTGTGGCTCGGGATCCCACCTTGATCAAGGCGCCCACTTGGGATTTGATCATGCCTGTGGCCACAAGCACTTCACGGATGGAGGCCTTTTCCACCACGGCGGTTTCCAGAACCTGGATTCCGGACGGCGCCCGCCATCGCCGATACCCCACAAGAGCCGCCGCCACAAGAGACAGCGCCACGATTCCGACAACCCATTTTTTCACGGCCGGCTACTCCGTTTTCAGCAGCTCGTCCAGTCGCTCCAGCCCCACAGCCCGCTGCAGCTCCGCCAACGTGACGTTCCAATTGCCCAAGGATTCCTGCAGCCGCACCCGGGCCGCTCCCAAAGCGCTTTCGGCCCGCACCAAAGAAAGCACATCCCCTTTGCCGACACGATACTCCCCAAGGGCTTGCCGGTAGTTGTGTTCGGCCTGCACCAGGACGGAACGGGCCAGATCCACGTTGCGGCGCGCCGTGAGCGCCCGATCGTAGCGATTGTAACATTCCAGGCGGCCCTGCCGCAGGGCTTCAGCCAGACGGTCCTTGGCCGCCTGAAGCTGGGCCAGGGCCGCTTGACGATTGGAAAACTTATCCAATCGAAAGAGATTCCACGACGCCGTGAGCCCCACGCGCTTTTCGTCCTCCGCACCGCCGTAATAGCCTGTCCCGTCGTTGCTCGTGTACGTCGCATCGGCCGTCACTTTCGGCAGGAAAGGCGATCGGGTCTTCTGCACTTGAGCTTCCGCCAGGGCCACATCCAGTCGAGCCTGGCGCACTTCGGGTCGTTCATCCGTGAGGGCCAGAAGCCCTTCTCGGCCTTTCAGCGTGCCCAAGGGCTCCAAAGAGCCTTCGGGCTCTTCCACGGAGTCCAAAGGGCGGCCGACAAGAGAGCGCAACGTGGCCTGGGCCGTGGAAAGATCGCCTTCGGCGCTGCTCTTTTCGTAAAGCGCCTCTTCATAACGCACCGAGGCCTGCAGCACATCGGACTTCATGGCCACGCCCAAGCGGTAGCGCCCTTCGGCGATTTCCATATCCTTTCGCGCATCTTCCACCTGAAGCGTCCGCTCCGCCACAATCCCGCTTCTTGCCAGCACCAGAAAGAACGCCACCGACACATCCCGAATGACGTCCAATCGGGCCGCACGAAGGGCTTCTTGGGCGCGCGCCAGCTGAAGCCGGGCGGCGGACCAATCGGCAAAGCGCGCGCCGCCGTCAAAGAGCAGGTATTCGGCGCCAAGAGACCAGAGATCGCGACGGTCGTCGATGGGTCCTCGGGAAATCTTCGCCATGGAGCCGGCAAGATCCACGGAAGGGGCATAGGGCGACAGGCTGGATCGTTCCAGAGCCTTTCGCGCCCGAAGATCCTCTTCGGCGGCCCGCACCTGCGGGTGCGAGGCCAGCGCCTGCGTGAGAGCCTCATCCAGGGTGAAGGCGTGGCTCATGCCCGCCGAAGCCCCCCACAAGGCGAGCGCCGCAAAAACCGCTGTCAGAAAAACGTCCCGTCTTTTTCGCCGCAGGATAGTCCCATCCTCCATGGACGCCCCGTGAGCCATCCGTCCTGTTCTTTCATGGGGACGCCAGGTCGGCCCCTTTGTGAAGGAGCTGCACCGTCGTGTCCCGCTGGGACGGCGGCACGGTGAAGGCGGCGGTCTCGACCAGGTCCTCGATCCGGAAAATACCCGAAAGGCGCGCCAAAATCCCTAAAGACGCCACGGCGCGGTCCTTTCTTCCGATACCCGCTTTCTTGAAATCCACCTGAACCGCCCGCCCCCTATGGTCCGGGACGGGAACATCCACCGCCTGAATCACAAGGCTCTGCGGGGTCAGTTCAGCCCACCCCTGCGCCATGCGCTCGACGCCTTCCCGGGCCAGCGCCACCACGGCGTCGGGCTGTTCGATGCCGGGATAATCGATGGGCTCGGAAGACAGCAAAACCTCCGCCAGGGAAGGACCCCGCATGACCGTGATGTTGTAATCGTTTTTTTGGGTCACGTGAAGCCCCGCTCGAACGGCCGTCATGGCCCACAGGTGCCCGGCGGAAAGGACGCGTTCGCCGGCGGCCCCCAAAAACACCGTGCCATAGCGCCCGGAAAGGCTCGCTCGAAACCGGGCCTCCGTGCCCTTCCAATCCCATGCGGGGCTGGAGGCCCCCACATGGGAGGCGTAGGCGGCGCCGTATTCGGGCCTTTCATTTTCGGCAACGGGGCCGTTCCACAGGCCGGCTTTTTCCACCAAGGCGTCCACATCTTTGGGGGTCAAGGGATTGGCTTTCATGTAGCGGCCGGGACAGCCTCCCCACACGTCCACCACGGCAAAGCCGCCATACGTTATGGCTTCCGCGAATTTTTCCGAAAGGTCCGGGCTGTAGACGGATCGGCGCACCACAAACGGAGCCCCGGCGGCAGCCACCGTGCGACACACATCCAGGGGCGGCTCAAGGGTGTTGAGAAAGCCCGATCCCACGCGCGCCTCTCGGGGCGTGGTGCAGGAATACTGACCGCCCGTCATGCCGAAATTGAAATTGTTCAATATGAGCAGAGTCAGGTCCAGATTTCGGCGGCACGCCGCCAGAAGATGGGCGCCGCCGATGCCGACGCCGCCGTCTCCCATGACCACGACCACCGTGGCGTGGGGCCGGGCCAGTTTGAGCCCCGCGGCGTAGGTCAACGCCCGGCCGTGGAGTCCATGGAACGCGTGGGTGGCAAAAAAGACGTCGAAAAGCCCCGAGCAGCCGATGTCGCTCACGATGATCACGTCCTGGGGTTCCAGAAGCAGCTGCTGCAAAGCCTTATCCAGGGCATGAAGGCTCCGCTCATGGGAACAGCCTGGACAAAACACCGGCGGGCGGGACGGATTAAGAAGACTCGGCACGAATCACCTCCCGAACGATTTCCTCGGGTCGAATCATGCGCCCGCACATGAGCCCGAAAAAGTGGGTGGGAGTGGGACACACCACACGGGCCACCTCGTGGACGTACTGGCCCAGGTTCGCTTCCACCACGAGAAGCCTCTCCACCGTGGCCGCGGCCTCGCGGAGCACTTTTTCGGGAACGGGAAACAGGGTCTTAAGCACGAGAAGGCTCACGGCATGGCCCTGGGCACGCAGCCGAGACACGGCCGCACGGGCGGAGCGGGCTGTGACGCCGTAGGTGACGATCAGCGTGCGGGCTGCCTCCTGGGCATCCCATTCATAAAAGGAAAACGAATCAATGGGCGACTCCACCTTGGCTTTGAGACGCTCCACCATGGCCTGCATCACGACCGGGTTGGTGGTGATATAGCCGTCCGGGCCGTGCATGGAAGACGTCTGCCGAACGGGAACGGGGCCTCCCATGGGAAGAAACGGCGGCACCCCTTGCGCGTCGGCCGCAAACGGGAGATACGGCCCCCCCTCGTGGGTTTTTCGATCCACCACCGGCGGCTTTTCCACAGCTTCCAGGTCCACGGTTTCTCGCGTCATGCCGATTTCCTTGCTGGAAGCCACAAAAACGGGGCAGCGGAGCCGTTCCGCCAGATTGAAGGCATGCACGGTAAGCGTGAAACAATCGGCGGCGCACGTGGGCGCCAGCACCACCACGGGAAGCCCTCCGGAATGCCCCCAGCGCATGAACTGCACATCGCCGTCGGCTCCCCGGGTCGCCGCTCCGGTGGACGGCCCTTGGCGCATGACATTGACGATGACCAAGGGAATTTCACTGCCCACGGCGAAGGAGATGTTTTCGCTGTAGAGGCTGATTCCCGGCCCGGAAGTGGCCGTCATGGCCTTGAGGCCCGCCATGGACGCCCCCAGACAGTAGCCGATGGAACTGATTTCGTCTTCCCCCTGCAGCACGATTCCGCCCAGGGGCGGCAGCGCCTGAAGCATGCCCGAAAGGATCGTGGTGGCCGGCGTAATGGGATAACCCGCAAAAAACCGGCAGCCGGCATAGACCGCCCCCTGCACCACCGCCTCATTGCCGTCCATAAAGGTGAACCCCATGGCCCCTCCTTCCTTTTCAGCACGCGCCGCGCCCCGGCACCCCCTCGGTCGGGACGCTTTGTTTTCCCGGTGCCAAACCCAATGCGCTGTGCTTATACCACAGGAGCCATGGCGCTGTCTTGTGGGCGCAAAATCGTCACACCGGCACCCCTCGGGGTAATGCAATATCACGGCTCAAGCCGCTCCCACAGCTCGGCCCTTGGCATGAGCCCTAAGAGCCTCTCCGAGAACGAAACCTGTAGGAGCGGCGCCAGCCGCGACCCCGAGCCACGCCTTAACCGATTTTTCCCAAGAGTCCTCCCAGAGGCATTTTCGGACACGCTCCAAGACCACGTGTTTCGCCCCTTCGGGGCTTAGGTTTTCATTTTATGGGCCCTGACCCGGGGCTGCGCCCCGGGCTATGATGCTTGGCCCCTTCGGGGCTTTCACTCCATCTTAAACGGGCGCCTCGACCCGGGGCTTCGCCCCGGGCTGTGATGTTTCGCCCCTTCGGGGCGACCGCCGCCCCACGCCCCGCAGGGGCACAGGATGTGAGCCCAGGGCGAAGCCCTGGGATGGGCAGATCGATCCCATTTTTACCAGTTCTTAAGCCCCGAAGGGGCGAAGGATGTCAGCCCAGGGCGTCGCCCTGGGTGAAGGGCGTAACCCTGGGTGAAGGGCGTAACCCAACCTCCGATGAGCCATCCCCACGCCATGGGGGACCTCCTTAAGCCATGTGTTTCGCCCCTTGAGGGCTTGGGTTATCATTTTATGGCCCTTGACCCGGGGCTGCGCCCCGGGCTGTGATGTTTCGCCCCTTCGGGGCTTTCACTCCATCTTAAACGGGCGCCTCGACCCGGGGCTGCGCCCCGGGCTGTGATGTTTCGCCCCTTCGGGGCTTTCACTCAATGTTAAGACGATGGGGCGGGCGTGCGAAAAATCGTTGAGGAACAAAAGAAACCCACTGTATAAAGGACCGGGAAGCGCGCCCCCTCGACGAATCCACGCTGGCTGAAGTTCCCTGTCGCATTCAGGCTCCGACGATCCCGTAGACCCAAAAAACCGGCCCGGCAAGACAAGGCGGCTGTTACCCCACAAGCCGCCCGAAGGGGCAGGGCAACCCAGCCCGGGCATCGCCCCGGCTCTCCGAGGGGCGACAGTATAAAAACCCCCAAGGAAAACGATGCGCAGGAAACAAGGGGCTCCACGCCAACCCACACACCAAGGAGGGACATTTTATGAAAGCAGCCAGATGGATTGTCGCCATGGCGGTTCTCTTGGGATGGAGTCTGAACGCCTCCGCCGGAACTTTGGATGAAGTCAAGGCCCGAGGCTACCTTACCGTGGGCGTCAACGGTCAGGTTTTCGGCTTCAGCATGCCCGACGAGAAGGGCGTCTGGAAAGGCCTGGATGTGGACACGGCCCGGGCCATCGCCGCCGCCGTTTTCGGTGATGCATCCAAGATCAAGTTTGTGCCGCTGACGGCGGTGCAACGGCTTCCCGCTTTGCAGTCCAAGGAAGTGGACGTCCTGTGCCGCAACACCACCCAGACGCTCCTTCGAGAAACCACCAACGGGCTGAATTTTGCCCACGTGAACTTTTACGACGGGCAGGGGTTCATGGTGCCCAAAAAACTGGGGGTCAAAAGCGCCAAGGAACTGAGCGGCGCCACGGTGTGCGTCCTTCCGGGAACGACGACGGAACTCAACGCCGCCGACTTTTTCCGCAAAAACAATCTCCAATGGAAACCCGTTGTCATCGAACAAAATGCGGAACTCAACAAAGCCTTCTTTTCCGGGCGCTGTGACTGCCTGACTTCGGACGTGTCGCAGCTCGCCGGCCATCGGGCCGTCGCCCCCAACCCCCAGGATTACATCATCCTGCCGGAAGTGATTTCCAAAGAACCGTTGGCGCCCGTGGTCCGCCATGGGGACGACCAGTGGTTCGACATTGTCAACTGGACCGTCATGGCTCTGATCCAAGCCGAAGAATTCGGCATCACCTCCCAGAATGTGGACGAGATGCTCAAGAGCTCCGACCCGGAAATCCAACGGTTCTTGGGCGTCACGCCGGGTTTGGGTGCGGCGCTGGGCCTGGACGATAAATGGGCTTACAACATCGTGAAACAGGTGGGCAACTACGGCGAAATCTTCGAACGCAACGTCGGCCCCAAGACTTCTTTGGCCATGGAACGCGGCCTCAATGCCTTGTGGACCCAGGGAGGCCTGATGTACGCCGCCCCGTTCCGCTAAAAACGATGCCGCTCGCCCCTAAGGCGCCATGCCACGGGCGAGCGGCATGGGCCGCCATGGCCCGTGCGCCGTCGCCAGGGCGATCCTCATGGCTTACGGTGCGCCGCTTTCCCAGGGACGGGCCGCCCCCCTCTGGTCCGCCTCCCGATGCGGGAAGATAGCCCACGGTCCCACGGACCAGGTTCTGTGCGGCTCCACGCATCAGGCCCTTTCCAGACGGCCGCATCAACCCTTCTGACGGAGGCTTTGGGTGCCCCCGCGTCGATCCCTATCCGCTCCATCCCCTCACGAGACCGAACCCTTCTGGCTGGACCCCAGAAAGCGCTCCGTCTTGTTCCAGGCCCTTGTCCTCGGCGTCGTCGCTTTGATCGCCTGGTATTTGATCGCCAACACCGTGGAAAACCTGCACCGCCAGAAGATCGCCACCGGCTTCGGTTTTCTCCGCAAAGAGGCCGCCTTTGAAATCGGCGAGTCCGTCATCCGCTACAGCGCTGCGGACACCTACGCTCGAGCCCTGCTCGTCGGGGCCTTGAACACGGTCAAGGTGGCCGTTATCGGCATCGTTTTGACCGTCCTCTTGGGGACCTTCATCGGCATCGCCCGGCTTTCCAGCAATTGGCTCATCGCACGCCTTGCCGCCGCCTACATCGAAGTCATGCAGGACATCCCGGTCCTGCTTCAGCTTTTCTTTTGGTACGCCCTCTTCTATGAATCGCTTCCCGGCCCGAGAAACGCCCTGAACCCGCTGACGGGTGTCTATCTGTGCAATCGCGGGCTCATCGTTCCCGCCCTGGACCCGCATCCCGCATGGCGGGCCATCGTCCTGGCCCTGGTCGCCGCGGTGGCCGTGGTGTGGGTTTTGCGCCGATGGGCTCGCCGCCGCCAGGATCGCACCGGACAGACCTTTCCCGTGTTTCGCGTCTCCCTTGCCCTGATTGTGGGCGCCCCTGTGCTGACGTGGTGGACCATGGGAAGCCCCCGGGCGGTGACGCTTCCCACCCTGCAGGGGTTCAACTTCGTCGGCGGCAAAACCCTCAGCCCGGAATTCACGGCCGTTTTGCTGGGCCTTGTGCTGTACACGGCGGCTTTCGTGGCGGAAATCGTCCGTGCCGGCATTCAGGCCGTGAGTAAAGGGCAGCGCGAAGCGGCCATGGCCCTGGGACTCAGGCCGGCTCAAGTTCTTCGGCTCGTCATTCTGCCCCAGGCCCTTCGCGTCATCATTCCCCCGCTGACGAGCCAGATGCTCAACCTGACCAAGAACAGCTCCCTGGCCGTGGCGATCGGCTATCCCGATTTCGTCTCGGTGGCCAACACGACCATCAATCAAACGGGCCAGTCCATCGAAGGGGTGGCTCTGATCATGGTCGTCTACCTCTTCTTCAGTCTGTCCACGTCGGCCTTCATGAACTGGTACAACAAGAAAGCCAAACTGGTGGAACGATGAATTCTCGGGAGCCTTCCCCCCTCACGCCGGCGGTGAATCCCGGGGACACCCTCAAACCCCCGGTGACCGCCTACGGCCCCGTCGGCTGGCTGAGGAAAAATCTCTTCAACAGTGTCCCCAACAGCCTCCTGACGGTGCTCACGGTGGCCTTTTTGTGGAAAACCGTGCCGCCTTTGCTCCAATGGGCTTTCGTGGACGCTCAGTGGGCGACGCCTTCGGCCCTGTGCCGGCAGAGCGACGGGGCGTGCTGGTCCGTCATCAGCCGAAACCTTCGTTTCATTCTGTTCGGCTTTTACCCTTACGACCAGCAATGGCGCCCCATCGTGGCCGTGATCCTGCTGCTGGGCTTGATTTTCTTTTCCCGGGATCGAAAATACTGGACCAAGCCATTGGCCTATGCCTGGATTGTGGGCTTGGCCGCCATGGGAACGCTCATGGCCGGAGGGGTCTTTGGCCTTTCGGCTGTGGAAAGTTCTCAGTGGGGCGGATTGCCCCTGACGCTGCTTCTGGCCGTCTTCGGCCTGACGGCGGCCTATCCCTTGGGGGTGGTGCTCGCCTTGGGCCGGCAATCCCGCATGCCGGCCGTCAAGGTGCTGTGCATCGTCTATATTGAGCTGATCCGCGGCGTGCCGCTCATCAGTCTGCTCTTTATGGCGTCCATCATCTTCCCTCTGTTTCTTCCCGAAGGGGTCACCATCAACAAGATTCTGAGGGCCCAGCTGGCCATTATTTTGTTCACGGCGGCCTACATTGCCGAAGTGGTTCGGGGCGGGCTGCAGGCTATCCCTCGAGGCCAATACGAAGCGGCCGAATCTTTGGGGCTGAACTACTATCTCACCATGCGCCTGGTGGTGCTCCCTCAGGCGCTGAAAATCGTCATTCCCCCCACGGTGAGTATCCTCATTTCCGCGTTCAAGGACACGTCCCTGGTGGTCATCATCGCCCTGTACGACGTGCTCAAAACAACGCAAACGGTGTTGTCCAACCCGGAATGGATGGGCTTCAGCCGGGAAGCCTATCTCTTTTTGGCGCTCTTTTACTTTACGGGATGCTTTTCCATGTCCCATTACAGCCGGCGTCTCGAAAAACAGCTTTCCACGGAACACTGAAGTCGGAGGATTTTTCCTTGACCACACCCCCTGCCTCCCCATCCATACCCACGGCATCGCGGCCCATGGTGGAAATGATCGACGTGCACAAATGGTTCGGCGAGTTCCATGTGCTTCGGGGCATCCATCTTACCGTCCACGCCAAAGAACGGATCGTCATCTGCGGCCCGTCCGGGTCGGGAAAATCCACGCTCATTCGATGCATCAACCGACTGGAAGAACACCAGCGGGGGCGCATCATTGTGGACGGCATTGAACTGACCCACAACATCAAGAATATCGAAAGAATCCGCTCGGAAGTGGGCATGGTCTTTCAGCACTTCAACCTGTTTCCCCATCTCACGGTCCTGGACAATCTCACCCTGGGCCCCGTCTGGGTTCGCAAAGTCCCGCGAAAGCAGGCCGAAGAAACCGCCATGTATTTTCTGGAAAAGGTCCATATCGCCGAACAGGCCCGAAAATTTCCGGGCCAGCTGTCCGGAGGGCAGCAACAGCGGGTGGCCATCGCCCGAAGTCTCTGCATGAACCCCAAGGTCATGCTTTTCGATGAACCCACCTCGGCCCTGGATCCGGAAATGATCAAGGAAGTCCTGGATGTCATGATCGAATTGGCTCAGGAAGGCATGACCATGCTGGTGGTCACCCATGAGATGGGCTTTGCCCGAAGTGTCGCCCACCGGGTGCTCTTTATGGACGAAGGCCGTATCGTCGAAGAAAACACGCCGCAGGAATTCTTTGCCAACCCCAAACACGAGCGCACCCGGCTTTTCCTCAGCCAAATCCTGCACTGAGACGCCCTCGACGCCACAGAACGGGGTGACGTCTATCGTGGGATCGACGGGCTAAGGGAACGCCTCAAGGGATGGTCGGTCGAAAAAGGCTCGGGCACGGGGCCCTGGCAACAAGGCCCCCCGCCGCGGGTCAGGGTTCAACGGGATAGTTGATATACAGGGTTTTGGCATCAAAACCGATGGGCTTTTCTTCTTTGACAAGGACGGCTTCAAAAACCACCGGCCCGTGGAATGTGAGATCCTTCGTCACAATAAAAGACCACAGCGTGGCCGACGCCCCCTTGGGAAAGTCCTCGGCGTAAGGTTCTTTGGACTCCGAAAGGGTCAATGTGGGCAAAACGCCTTCGGTGTCGAGATAATGATAATAGCGCGCGACGGTGCTCCCTTCGCCCGGAACTTGAACGGTGACGTAGAGTTCGCCGGATTCCTTGCATTTGTTTGTGACGGTCACCGTGAAGTTGTCCCCTGTATTGAAATAGAGCATTTTGGCATCAAGGATGACATTATCTGTACTATTGTCGCCCTCAAGGACAATTTTGTTGGACGGTTTCTGAATGTCCAGAACGATGCATTGTTTGTAGTCGGCGGCCGAAAGGGGACATGGAGCGATTCCAAGAGCCCAAACAGCCACAAAACACAGGGCGACGAGACTTTTAATCCGGAATTCACTTTTCATGGCCGACGTCCTCCTTTGCTCCTTTGTCAGTTGGTCCTTGTGGACAGATGCCCACCTATTGATCGGCCGCGTCGAGAAAAAGCTTAAAAGAATTTTTGTCCCACACCGGGCGTCAATGGGATAAGGGCAAAAGGCGTTTTGCAAGCCGGGAGAGGACATTCGGCAAACGGCTTCACAAGCCTTCAAAGTTAGAGCCGTGGCCGATCCTTTCCGGCTGTCACCATGAAGCCCTCGCCAAAAAAGGACGCTCCTGGGACAAGGTGCACTCGACAGGGAAGAGCCACAGAGGGAGAAAATGATCATGCCTCCATGGACGCCACACAGCCTCTGGAAACCGGCCGTGGTCACGGTGGGTCAGGAAATCCTTTACGGAGAAAGGGCCAACGACAACCTTTTGTGGCTGCTTCGAGCCTTTGTGCGCTATGGCGTCCCGGCCGCCGTGGGCCTGATTCTTCCGGACGATGAGGTCGTAATCGGAAAACACCTGGAAACACTGGTGAGCCTGGGCTATCGGCCTATCTTCGTCTCCGGAGGGATCGGCGGCACCCATGACGACCGCACGCGGCAAGGCATCGCTCTGGGCCTGGGCCGCCCTCTCGTCAAGCACTCGGAATGCTTCGAGCGTTTGGCCCGGCGCTACGGGGCGCGCTTTACCGAACAGCGCCAGAGAATGGCGTGGCTTCCCGAAGGGGCCCGCCTCATCGACAACCCCATCGGCGCTCCGGGCTTCTGTGTGGACCCCGTGTACGCCTTTCCCGGCTTTCCCGAAATGCTGTACCCCATGGCGGAAGAAACCCTGAGACGGCTCTTGGGAAGCCTGCCGGAAAGGGGAAAGCGGGCTCTGGAGCTCACGCTGAAGGTTCCCGAAGGGGACATTGCAGAAGAGGTGGAGCGGTTCGCCAACGATCATCCCGGCGTGGACATCGGCCTTTATCCCCGAATCACACCCGAAGGGCCCATGGTGACCGTGCGGGGCCGATGTTGGGCCCACGATCCCGGGGCCTGGACCCAGGTGGAAGGGTTTCTTAGGAAACTCGAGGGCTCCTACCCTGTGGCCGAAGCCCTTCGGGAACTCGAGGGCCCCGGAGAGACCTGAATCCTGGGACAGCTCGCTCCTCCACGCCGTGCCGCGGCCCGTTACCCCCCTCCCTCTCCCCGGGCGAAAGAGCGCCGATGGCCGATCCGCCTGAGCCGCGCATCTTGGTTCAAGAAGGCAGCTTGTGGGAGCGGCTTCAACCGCGACCGTTCCCAGAATCTTTACCGGGCATCCCCGGCCGCCGGCCGAGGCCTCTTTTTCAGGGAAACCTGTGGGGAAATTTCATGGACCCTCGAAAATTTTCTGTGACATAGGCGCGATTTTTGCTTATATGTTCGTCGCTTTTCTCACAGAGTGTGCTCTTCGTCGCGCATTAAGCAGGCCGTTCGAGAAGGTCCCGCACTCCCCTGGAAAGGAGCGAACGCGCATGGAAGCCGGAAGCGCCGAAAAGCCCGAGAGCCTCTTTCGGGAGATTTTCCTGCACGCGGCGACGGGGATGGCCATTTATGAACCCATCGACGACGGCGAAGACTTCGTTTTCAAGGACATCAACCCCGCCGGGGCGCGCATCGGCGGCCGCATCCTTGCGGTGGACGATGAGCCCGATGTCTTGGATGTTTTGAACACGTATCTGGCGCCCCATGTGGAGCGGATCAGCCTGTGCGAGGACCCGCAGAGAGCGCGGAATGTGTTTGAGAGCCATCCCATGCACTTCGACCTTCTCCTCACCGACCTGAACATGCCGGGCATGACGGGTTTGGAACTGGCCCGATTCGGCAAAGGGCGGCGCCCCGGTTTTCCCGTTGTTGTCCTCACGGGCTACGGCGCGGAATACGAAAATCTGACGGACCCCTCGACCGACGTGGACCGGGTGCTCTATAAACCCGTGTCGAAAAACGAGCTCCTGCTCGTGCTGAAAGAAGTACTGGCGGAAAGAATCACGGAATGACCCACGCCGATGTCTTGCTGGTGGACGACGACCCGGCCGTGCGGGCCACATTGGCCGAAATGCTTCGCACTCGGGGCTTGCGCGTCAAAGAGGCCCCATCCCTCGGCGAAGGGCTTGCCGCGGCTTTGCGGGAGCCTTTCGATTTGGTTTTCTTGGACGTGTGGCTTCCCGACGGATGTGGTCTGGACGCCATCGCCAGGTTCAGGGAATCTCCGGGGCGCCCTGAAGTGCTCATCATGACGGGTGTAGCCGACCCGTCGGGAGCGGCCATGGCTTTGGAGCACGGCGCGTGGGATTATCTGTGCAAACCTTTGAGCTTGGACGACGTGCGGCTGGCGGCGACACGGGCCTTAAACTATCGGTTATCCGTTGGGCAACCGCCGAAGGTTTTTCACATTCCCGGTCTGGTGGCCGGATCGCGCACCATGACCGCCTGTCTCGAGGCGGCGGCACGGGCGGCGGCCACGGACATCCCCGTCCTTATCGTGGGTGAGACGGGCACCGGCAAGGAACTCATCGCCAGAGGCATCCACGCCCAGAGTGTTCGGGCGGGAAAACCCTTTGTCGTGCTGGACTGTACGGTGATTCCGGAGCACCTGGTGGAAAGCCATCTGTTCGGCCACGAAAAAGGCGCCTTTACGGGGGCGGACAAAAAACGACCGGGGGTGGTCAAACTCGCCGACAGCGGAACGCTTTTCCTGGACGAAGTGGGGGATCTGCCTTCGGACGTTCAGGCAAAGCTTTTGCGGATGCTTCAGGAAAAGACCTTTCGGGCTCTGGGTGCATCGGAAGAAGACCGCTCGGATTTTCGGGTCATTGCGGCGACCCATCGGGACCTGGAAAGCCTGGTCCGTGAGGGGCGTTTCCGCCACGACCTGTATTATCGCCTCACGGGGCTGGTTGTCCATGTGCCGCCTCTGCGCTGCCGAAAAGACGACATCCTGTCCATCGTCTTGGACAGGCTTCGTCGGGAAACAGAGCAGTCCGGCAGGGAGCTGAAAGGTTTGTCGCCCGATTTTGTGGAAACCGTCCTGGAATACTCCTGGCCTGGGAATGTTCGAGAGCTTTTGCATGCCGTGGCGCATGCCGTGGCCGTGAGCGGGGATAGCCCGACCCTTTTTGCCGCCCACCTGCCCCGGAACGTGCGAGCGCAGGTGACCATGGCTCGGGTGTCGCGAGCCCAGGCCGAGGCGGGAAAAGCGCGCGCCTCCATGGGGCCCGAAAAACCTTCCTCAGAAGGTGAAATCCCGGAAAGTCTCCTGGACGGGGAGGTCTTTCCAGACTACAAGAGCTATCGGCAGGAGGCGCTCTCTCGGGCCGACCGATGCTATCTGCAGCGGCTCATGGAGCGCTCCGGCGGAGACATGGCCAAAGCCTGCGCCTTGAGCGGCCTGTCTCGGTCCCGGCTCTATGCGCTGCTGAAAGAAAGCGGCCCCCCATCGTGCCGTTCAGCATCTTGACCCCGTTGTCCCTGAGGCCCAGGAGGCTGTCCAAAAATGCCGTCATGAGTCCACGGCCTTTCATTAAAATGCACCACAGAGACGCAGAGGGCGCAGAGCTTTCTTTTTTGTGCCGCGCCGCTGAGAGGCCGGCGCGGCACACGAAGCGCCCTTCGGGAAGCTTTCCGCACCCTCCTGCGCCCTTCCCCGGGGGCTGTCCTGAAAAACTGGACAAAAAATCCTGAAAAACAGGACGCGGCCCCTGTTCCCCGCCCAAAGCCCCCTTTTTCCTTCAAGGCCCATCAAGCTTTCCCGCGCTTAAATCCACAGAATTCCAACATGTTAGCCACCCATGGGGCGTCACGCGACCCTTGGCACCGATTTTGATTCCCATGGCGGCACACGGCGTGGAAGGCAGGCCGGGAACCCAACAGGGGGCGGGTGATGATCGCGCTTTGCTATCTACCGCAGGGAACGGAACAAGATTCCCGAATCCAAAGTCTCAAGGTTCTCATGAACCGTTTTGCTGTGGAAAAGGGTTGGGAGTGGGTGGATTGGCGTGAGGCGGCTTGCGGGCGCGCCTCTGGGGCGGCCGAAGCCCGGGTGGCCCTTGTGGCGGTGGCCCAGCACAGCGACTTGGAGCTTCTCGGGTGTCGGCGGCGCCATGCCCCGGCGGTTCGCTTCATTGTGGTGGTGCTGGTACCGGACCCCCAACTTCTCCTGAGGGTACAGGATCTATCCCCCTGTTTCATCGCCCTGGGGGCGGCCGACGATGCGGCGGTGCCCGCTGTCTTGGAGCGCTTGAGCCGCAGGGCGGCCTGGGACGCCGGCGTGAGCCAGGGGCAGGACCCCATGGAAGAGGGGTTCAAGGCATCCGATGAGCCGCACACCATGGTTTTTTGATCCAAATCCAATCAAGGAGGGAAAAACATGAAAGGCACAATGACCGTCGGAAAAAAACTTGGGCTGAGTTTTACGGTGCTCTGCCTCGTGGTGGTGACCGTGGGCGCCATGGGCTTCTATACGGCACGGGAGGGCGAAAGAGCGCTCCGGGAAGTGGGGGCTGTGCGATTACCCAGCATTCTCGCGACCTTGACCATGGAAAAAGAGCTGCAGGACATCCGCGGCAGCCTGAGAACGCTGGCCATCTCCGGTCTGGATCCAAAGGTCCGCCAGCATCAGTACGACAACATTGCCAACTCCCTCAAGGCCTATCAAGAGGCTCGGAAGATCTACGAACCTCTGCCCAAAACCCCCGAAGAAGCGCAGGCGTGGAATCAATTTGTGGCGGCCTTGGAAAACTGGAAGGCGGAAAACGACAAGGCGCTCGAGATGGCGAAACGCTTTGACGCCTTGGGGATCGTCGATCCGGACGAGTTAGAGCAAAACATCGCCACATTCCGAGGCGACCACTACGCTCTGGAAGCCCGTGTCCTGGATCTTGTCTATAGCGGGAAAACCTTTGAAGGCGGCGAGGACCACACGGCGTGTCGCTTCGGCAAATGGCTTTCCACGTTCCAGACGGAAAACGCCGAACTGAAAAGAATCCTTGGCGAGGTGGCGGAACCCCACAGGCGCTTCCACGACCAGGTGCACCAGATCAAAGAATGGGTCAAAGAGGGCCGAATCGACGAGGCCCGCCGTCTCGCCGAAGCCGATTTTCGCTCATCCAGGGAACAGACTTTTGGCTATCTCGATAAACTCGTTGCCGTGGCCGACCAAGCCCAGGACACCATGCGTGCCCTCGAAGAACAGCTTCTTGGGCCGGTTTTGGAAAAACAGCGCATCGCTTTGCCTCTTCTGCAAAAAGTGGTGGAGATCAACCAAAAAGTCGGCACGGAAACGGCGACCTCCGGCATGGCGGCAGCCAAGCGCATGGTGGCCGTGGTGGCCGTGGTGGTGGCGGTGGGTGTGCTTCTGAGTGTCCTTCTCGGCTACGGCATCACACGCGGCATCAATGCCGTCTTGCGCAAATCCGCCGAAGAGCTGAGCGAAAGCGCCGAGCAAGTGGCTTCGGCCGCCGAACAGGTGGCCTCGGCAAGCCAGGAGCTTGCGGAAGGCTCCTCCCAGCAGGCGGCGGGGATCGAGGAAACCTCGTCGGCGGTGGAAGAGATGGCTTCCATGACCCGCCAAAACGCCGACAACGCCGCCCAGGCCGACGGGCTCATGAAACAGGCGGCCAAAGCGGCCGAACAGGCCAAGGCGTCCATGGCCGAACTTTTGCGCTCCATGGAAGACATCAACCGATCCAGCCAGGAAACGCAGAAGATCATCAAGACCATCGATGAGATCGCCTTTCAGACGAATCTTCTGGCCCTGAACGCCGCCGTGGAAGCCGCGCGGGCCGGAGAAGCGGGAGCCGGCTTTGCCGTGGTGGCCGACGAAGTGCGAAGTCTCGCCATGCGGGCCGCCGAAGCGGCCAAGAATACGGCCCAGCTCATCGAAGGCACCGTCGGTCGCGTCAAACAAGGGGCCGAGCAGACGGAAGCGACCAATCAGGCGTTTTCCATGGTTCACGAAAATGTGCTCAAGGTGGCGGAACTGGTAAACGAGATCGCGGCGGCTTCCCACGAGCAGAGCGAAGGCATCGGCCAGGTCAACACGGCCATTTCCCAGATGGACAAGGTGGTGCAGCAGACGGCGGCCAACGCGGAAGAGTCGGCTTCGGCGGCCGAGGAATTGAACGGCCAGGCGGCCCAATTGCAAAACCTGGTGCAGGAACTGCAAGCCCTGGTGGGGCGGCGTACGGAGGGAGCAGGCATTGGCCTTCTGAGGCGAAAAGAAGCTAAGGCGCACAAGGCTCGGAGGCCGGAAGGGCGAAGCCCGGCGGATGCGACGGAGGGCTCGCGGCGCACGGTCAAAGCCGGAAACGGCAAGGCCCACGCGTCCATGAAGGCCGCGGCGGCCAAACCCACAAAGCCTGTCAAACCGCAGGAAATGATCCCCTTTGAGGAGGACTTTCAGGACTTTTAGGAGCTTTTCCAAGATGCCATTGGGGGATCCATGCATGGAAGCGGCTTAACGCTGTAAGGGGTCGCGGCGAAAGCCGCTCCTACAAAATGGATTCTCCGACGGCAAGGGTTTACCGCGCCCAGGAGGTCGCGGCGAAAGCCGCTGCCACAAAATGCGGTGTCCTCTCGGCAGTCGTGTGTGACGAGCTTCCATCCGGGGCGGTCGCCCCAAAGGGGCGAAACATCGCAGCCCGGGGCGTAGCCCCGGGTCTGAGGGCCCATTGCCATGAAAAGATAAGCCCCGAAGGGGCGAAGCACATGGCTTAAGGATGACCCCATGGCATGGGAATGGTTCATCGGGGGTTGGGTTACGCCCTTCACCCAGGGCGACGCCCTGGGCTGACATCCTGTAGCGAAAGGATACAAAATGGGTTCTGAGACAGGCTCTTAGGGGCTCGACCAACAAGACGACCTGTAGGAGCGGCTTCCGCCGCGACCCCCAGCCCCATACCGTGTAGGAGCGGCTTCAGCCGCGACAAAAACGCCCTTTCCCCAACGCGCATCCGGCGCGAGCCGCTCCACCCGCCGGCGACCGGCCCGTTCCCCCAAGGCGTCCCTACCCCCCCTTCCCGGCCTTGGAGGAACGGCGCCGGCGCTTTGTCCTCAGGGTTTGGCTTGGCCCGAAACCGGGAAACAGGGTAAAAAATCACGCGGCGCACGGAAAGATCAAAGCCGGGCGACGGCGTCTTTTTGGGTTTGGCTGGAGCAGGTGCTTTTGAATCTGGTCATCAACGCGCGGGATGCCATGCCCCAGGGCGGGAAGCTCCTCCTGGAGACGGCCAACGTGGTCTTGGATGAGGATTATGTGAAAGACCATCCGCACGCCCGGCCCGGTCCTTATGTGATGATTTCCGTGACGGACACCGGCTGCGGGATGACGCCCGAGGTGATGGAGCGCATCTTCGAGCCCTTTTACACCACAAAGGAGGTGGGCAAGGGGACGGGTTTGGGGCTTTCCGTGGCTTACGGGATCGTCAAACAGCACGATGGGCTGATCCATGTTTACAGCGAACCTGACAAGGGAACGACCTTTCGCATCTATCTGCCGCGTTTTGAAGGCGAAGCGGAAAAAGCGCTAGACCTGGTCGAACCGGAGATTCGCGGAGGCACGGAAACGATCCTGGTGGCCGAAGACGATCCCGGCGTTCGAAGCTATTTGGTGACGGTGCTTCGAGAGGCGGGCTACCATGTTGTGGAAGCTCGAAACGGTGTGGAAGCCGTGGAGCAGTACGTGCGGCACATGGAAACCGTGGATCTTTTGGTCTGTGACATGGTGATGCCCACCATGGGGGGAGAAGAGGCCGTGGCCATGATCCGGCGCGGAGGACGGCGAATCCCGGTGGTGTTCATGAGCGGCTATCCGGGCCGTGTCAACGGTGTGCCGGGACCATCGGCATCGGACACGGTCTTTCTGGAAAAACCAATCAAGAGGCGGGAATTCCTCAAGGCGATTCGGTCTTTGCTGGATTGAGGAGCCGGGTCGGTCTAGGGGTCTGCCCGAGAACGCATGCTGTAGGGCTCATACCTTTTCGGGCAACGTGGTGGGAGGCACATCGGCGTAGGGGTCTACCTGAGAACACATGCTGTAGGAGCGGCTTCAGCCGCAACCCCGCATCGCGCCTCAACCGATTGCGCTCATGGGTTGGGGGGAGAGCAGCGAACCCCGACGTGACCTTTCTGGAGCGGCGGAACTGTGCATGGCGAAGCTCCATGGGAATGACCTGGAGTGCGCTGTGGGCTGGGTGGCACGGTGGAAAGGAGCCTCTTCGCAGCGATTCGGTCAGCAATTCAGGGATATTTTCGGAATGGCTTCTAAGGCGAGTTTTTTTACGGCGGTACGGAAAAAGGAGGTCACCTCATGGGGATCAAAAACTTCCACGGCGCGAATCGCCTCTAGGGAAGCGGGGTTCGCAATGATTCTCTCTAAATGCAGCAGATATCGATAATTCGCTTTGTGCTTTCTTTCGGCCAGCTTGACCATGGAGCCGATGTCCAGAGGCGTCTTTTTGGCGATCATCCAAACGTCGAAAAAATCCTTTGGGTCGAATCGGTCTGCCATAGCAATGATCTTGTTTGCCGCTATGTCTTCCAATGAATCCACGTAAATGCCGTCTACCGGGACAGGTGAACCGAGTCTGGAGAAATAGAGAGGGACAAATTCGACTTTCAGGAGTACGCCTTCACAGGAGACGGAGAACTGACGACGGTCCGCTATCCTGTTGTAAATCGCTTGGCCAAGGTGCCTTTCCATCCAGTGCCGCAGACTGTCCGTGGGAGGAAAATGCCCCGGCAGGTGGGAAAAAAAGTCCAAATCGTCTGACAGCCGGTGTTCCAAATAGAAGGCAGCCAGCGCCGTCCCCCCAGAGAGGACGAAATCAGAGGCCATGTCCGATCCGGCAAATATTTCCAGAAAAACTTTCTGGGCTTCATTCAGGATTCGGCTTGATTGAATTTTTTGCGGCACGCTTTCACCATCTCCTTAATGACGATCTCTCGAACCCCTTCGCAGTAGCGGACCTGATCCACGTAACCGGCAACCTGATCAATGAGGGCGAGAAAGTCCTCGGTGGAAATGATGCCCTCGTGGTAGGCATCCTCCACGATGGGCCAAAGGTCCACGATCCTCTGGGCAAAGGTCATGCCGGGTAATCGGTCAAGGCGATCCACATCGTAATCCCAGAAGAGTTTTTTTAAGAATTTCTTGTCCATGGCCACACCTCACATGGGGCGTGCATTTCATTTGACATGGGCGCTCCGACCCGGGGCTATGCCCCGGGCTATGATGTTTCGCCCCTTCGGGGCGATGACACCACCCGCAACACATCGCCCGCCCGACAACAACCCTATCGCCCGGAGCACATCGCCTTGCGTCGAGGCGATAACCCCGCCCCCAACGGCCACCGCCCCGAAGGGGCACGGGATTCCAGCCCAGGGCGAACCCCTGGGGCCTGGGAGCCACCATGCCCATACCGAAAAGCCCACGCCCCGAAGGGGCATAGCATGTCAGCCCAGGGCGCAGCCCTGGGGCTGGGGCCCAGACCGGTTCCATTTTGCCAATTCCCAAGCCCCGAAGGGGCGTCCCCCGACCCTCAAGGCGCGTTCCGAACGTGATGGAGGTTTGTCTCGTCAATGTGTTTCGCCCCTTCGGGGCTTGAATTTTTATTTTGAATGGGCCCTCGAACCCGGGGCTTCGCCCCGGGCTATGATGTTTCGCCCCTTCGGGGCGATGGCACCGCCCGCACTACCCCAATCTTTCGATGCGGTGGTTACACCGCGCAAAATCCATCGTCTGCCCCCAACGGCCACCGTCCCGAAGGGGCGCGGGATTCCAGCCCAGGGCGAACCCCTGGGGCCTGGGAGCCACCATGCCCATACCGAAAAGCCCACGCCCCGAAGGGGCATAGCATGTCAGCCCAGGGCGAAGCCCTGGGTCCAGGGGGTGCCCCCACACCACCCCAAGCCCCGAAGGGGCGAAGGATTCGAGCCCAGGGCGTAGCCCTGGGGCTGGGGCCCAGACCGGTTCCATTTTGCCAATTCCCAAGCCCCGAAGGGGCGTCCCCCGACCCTCAAGGCGCGTTCCGAACGTGATGGAGGTTTGTCTCGTCAATGTGTTTCGCCCCTTCGGGGCTTGAATTTTTATTTTGAATGGGCCCTCGAACCCGGGGCTTCGCCCCGGGCTATGATGTTTCGCCCCTTCGGGGCGACCTCCCCGCGCCCAAAACGCCGCCCTCCCGGCAAGGAGACTTTTCGACGTCAGACTGTCGCGGCGAAAGCCGCTCCTCCAGGGTGCGTTCCACAATTTGAATGGAAAAGCAGGATCCGCCGACAAAGCAAGCACGGCGGGCCCTTGTGGTTTTCATGCGTCGTTGACGGCGTCGATGAGCTGCCGCAGCCTTCCAAAATCCCGGCGGTTGAAGTCGACGTAGAGGGGGATCAAGTCCCTGCAGTCGGGTTCGTCCTTTTCTTCCTCGTAGGGCGGCCCGAGACGGATCGTTCCGCCGGGTCGCAGGATGTCCTGAAAGGCCCGTGCGAGTCTTTCTTCGGCGCCTTCCGGCAACGGTTCCTTGAGGCGCAGAATGAGGCTGTCCTTGATGTAGCGCAAGCTGTGGTAGCGACGGTAGAAGTGGGCAATTTCGCCCACCGCCTCCTCCACCGACGGGATACGGCGAAACAGGTGGAAATCGCTGGGGGAAATCAGATCCCTGGACAGCAGTTCCTCTTCCAGAAATCGCATCCACCGCACCCAATAGGTCCCATGCGGTTCTTCGATGAGCACCAAGGGAATGGGGTTGTGCTTTCCCGTCTGGAGCAGGGTGAGGGTTTCCATGGCTTCGTCCAAGGTGCCGAACCCGCCCGGAAACAAGGCCACGGCATCGGCCTCTTTCAGGAAGGCCACCTTGCGGTTGAAAAAATACTTGTAGGTAATGGAACGGGGCGTCTGGTTCACCACCGGATTGGTGGTCTGCTCAAAGGGCAGTCGAATGTTGACCCCGAAGGAATGTTCAGGGCCGGCCCCTTCGTTGGCCGCCAGCATGATCCCCGGACCTCCGCCCGTAATGACCATAAAGCCGGCTTCGGCAAGGCGGCGCCCGAAAGCTTTGGCCATGGCGTAAATGGGTTCATGGGCGGGGGTTCGAGCGGAACCGAAAACGGTGACTTTACGCACATGCCGATACGGCGCGAACACCTTGGCCGTAAAACGCATTTCCTTCAGGGTGGTGTTCATGAGTTTGAGGTCCAGGGCCGAGCGGCTTTCCTGACCGGCCTTCAGGGCCGCTAAAATCATTTCCCGCACCAACCCGCGATGCTGAATCCCTCCCGCCCTGTCCAGAAGCTCTTCAATGACCTCATCCACCCCTTCGTTGGGCTGCGTAAAGGAAAGGGGACGCACGCCGAATTTGCCGTTTTGCATGACATCTCATCCTTTTTCACGACAACAGGTCGCTTTTATTCGGGATTCCACAGGCACCGCGCAAGCAGTTTACACCCATTCCTCAAGCAAGTATAGATGGCAAGGGAAAGAGCATCCCCTGAAAGGGCGGTCCGAAAGTGGCCTCACTCGTGGGGCGGTTTCAGGGATCAGCACGGAGGAGGGGCATGATCCATCGGCTGGTCATTCAAAATTTCATGACCCATAAAAACACGGTCTTGGACCTCCATCGGGGTGTGACGGTCCTTACCGGCCCCAACAACACGGGCAAAAGCGCTGTGGTGGAAGCCATCCGGTGTGTGGCGGAAAACCCGCCATCGGCCCAACTCATCCGGCACGGGGCTTCCAAAGCCGTGGTGCGTCTGGAACTGGACGACGGCACCCGGATTCAATGGGAACGGACAGCAGGGGCGGCCCTGTATAAGGTCCTCTTTCCTGACGGCACGGAAGAAACCTACGCCAAGGTAGGCCGCGGGGCCGTGCCCGACGATATCCGCCGGCTGCTTCGCCTCCATAGCCTGGAAACCGACGCCGGCCCCATAGACGTCCATATCGGCAATCAGCGCACGCCTATTTTTCTCCTGGATCAGTCCGGAAGCCAGGCCGCCGGGTTTTTTGCGGCCTCCACTGAAGCCGAATACCTCCTGGCCATGCAACAGCTCCTCAAAGAGCGCGCCGCCCAAGCCCAAAGGGACCGCAGGCGGCTTCAGGAAACCATCCAAGCAATTGACAAAAACCTCCAAGCCTTCGACGCCCTGCCGACGGTCGCTCAAGCCATGCAGGAAGCTGAAGGGCTCTACGCGCGATTGGAAGTTCTGCGCCGTGCCATTCCGGCTCTGAACATCGTGATCCAGCAGGCCGAAACACTCCGGGACCGTTGCCGCACCCTGTCCCGAACGTCCCAAAGCCTGGAAAACCTTCACACACCGCCACCCCTGCATGAGACGACGCCGCTTCTGGTCGATCTGCAAAAGCTGGAAAAAACCATCCGCCTTTTGAAAAAAACCGACTACGCTGCGGACACCTTGGCATCCTTGGACGGCCCTCCTGCCCTGAAAGACACAGCTCGACTCCATGCCCTCCACACGGCCCTCGACCGTATGGGCTACGCCGTGTCCCAACTGTCGGCGCAGTCGGCGATCCACAGCCAAACCGAGCCGCCGCCGACTCTTTTCGATACCCCCGCTTTGGCACACCTGACACAACGGCTTGAAGAAACGCAGAACCGACGACGTGCAGAAGAGCACCGAAGGCAAGCGATACAGCCCCTGGGGCCGCCTCCGGAGCTTAACGCCGTGCCCGCTTTGGTTCGTATGACCGAGACCATGGAGGCCCTGCTCCGATCCCTGGAGACAGCTCAGGCTAAGCACCGGGAACTCGCCCACCTGGAACCGCTGCCGGAGGTTCGGGATCCAGCCGGGCTGATCCGCATCACGGACGCCTTGGACAGGTGTCGGCAGGCCATGGACATTCTGGAGGCCAGAAAGAGGCGTCTTGCCGTCGTCGAGCCGCCGCCGTCTCTGCGTGATCCAGAACCTCTCCAAAGACTTTTGGATCACATGGAACAGCTGCACAACCAATGCGCTCGGGCCCTTGACCAGAGGGAGACTCTGGAGCAGCAGTTGGAGGAAAAACGCCGGGAGGTTCAGGCGTTGATCGAGGTCATGCCGTTGTGCCCATTTTGCAGGCAACCCCTAAACGCCGAACACTTCCTGGAGGCCGACCATGGGTGAGCGAGCCCAAAGCGTTCCATCCACGGCGGAGGCCACGGGCGATGCTCCAAAGCCTTTCGCGGTTTCCCAACCAAAGCAGAGCCTCGATGCCGTTGGGGAGCCGAGCGCAGACGCAAGGAACGATATTTCGCTGCCAACTCTGGAAGACTATCGGGGCATTCTTTTCATCGGGGATCCTCACGTAGCGGCTTACCCGCCAGGGCACCGCATCGACGACTACCGAGGGGCCGTGCTCCGTAAGCTCGCCTTCTGCCTGGAGGAATCCCGGAAACGTCAGCTCTTGCCGGTGATTCTTGGGGATCTCTTTCATGTGCCGCGGGACAACCCCAACAGCCTTTTGGTGGAACTCATGGAACTGTTCCGGCCCGTGCGGCCGTGGGTGCTCGTCGGAAACCACGACAAGCACGAAGCCCGTCTGACCCGGGACGTGTCCCTGGCCGTCTTGGATGCCGCCCAGGTGATCGTCCTTCTGGACCGTCCCGCTCCGGCGGCGAGCTTGCAATGCGGCCCCACACGTGTTCTCCTGGGCGCCTCACCCGATTGGACGGACATCCCCGCAGCCGTGGACCCGTGCGGGCACGACCTGGTCGTGTGGGTGACGCATCACAACGTGAGCTTTCCCGATTACGATGCCGGCCGCATCGCCCTTCGGGAAATTCCCGGCGTGGACCTCGTGGTGAACGGGCACATTCACACCCCAAAACCCCCGCAACGGCGCGGAGGCACCCTATGGGTCAACCCAGGAAGCCTCACCCGAATCACCCGAAGTGCTGTCACGCGGGCCGTCCGGCCTGCCGCCGCCCTCTGGACACCGGAAATGCCGGAACCCGTTCGGCTCGAGGTGCCCCACGCCTCTTTCGACGAGGTGTTTTCCCCTTTGGACGAGGCCCTGGCGACGGCTGAAGAGACGCCGGATGCGTCGCGCTTCATCCGCGGCCTGGAAAACCTGGCCCTTCGGAAAACCACTGAAGGCGTGGGACTGCGGGCCTTTCTGCAAGCCAACCTGGATCCTCAGGATCCCGTAACGCCCATCATCTGGAATCTCTACGAGGAGGTCATGGACCGTGTCGCCAAAGCCTGATCGCTCGGGGTCAAACGCCCAAACCGTTGCCGCCGAAGACAAAAGAATTCAGGAAGCCCTCGATAAGCTCCGCAAGGAGCACGATGCCCTGCAGAAGAAAAAGATCGAAACGGACACGACCTTGCAGAATCTCAAAGAACAGCTGGAAGAACTGAAAAGACGCGCCGAAGAAGAATACGGCACCAGCGATGTGGAGGAGCTCAAGGCCTTGCTGGCCCGCTGGCGGGAAGAAAACGCGCAAAAAGTGGCCGCCTATGAGGAGCACATCGCCTCCATCAAAGACGCCCTGGAGCGCATCGAGGCGCAAGCGCAGACGGAGCCGGCTTCATGAACGGCAAAGAAAGCCCTAGCCCGGTGAGGGAACCGCCTCCTCCGAAAGCCCTCAGGGATCGCGTGACGGCCCTTCAGTGGCGCGCGGAGGAGCTGGAGAAGGAGCGACGTCGGAGTCTCGAGGCCCTGCGGGACGTCGAAGACTTCTTGGCCATGCAGCCCGCCGCGGCACAGCGACTGGAGGACCTGGCCACCGCCTATTTCGGCAATTTGCTCAAAGAAATCGAAACCAACCTCACCTTCGCCCTGCAGGATATCCTGGGCCAGGATCTGCGCGTGGTCACGGCCCGGGATGTGAAGTACGGGAAAGTGCACATCCAGTTCGGCATCGAGCGGAGCGGCATGCCGGAAGACATCCTTCGGGGGCAAGGGGGGTCGGTGTGCAATGTTCTTTCGGTGGGCTTGCGATTTATCGCCTTGTCCCAACTGGACGAAAGGGAACACCGCCGCTTTCTCGTGCTGGACGAACAGGACTGCTGGCTTCGGCCCGATCTGGTCCCGCGACTCATGGGCATCGTGCACACCATCGCCCACAAATTGGGGTTCCAGGTGCTGGTGATCAGTCACCACAACATCGATCTTTTCCGCGAACATGCGGATCGCATCTACACGGTGCGGCCGTCGGCCGGCTCGGAATTTTCGGTCACCCTGGATCGTTTCGATCCGCCGGCGCGGACGGACGACGAAAGGTCATGCCATGAACCGCTCCACTCCTGACGGGTCTTCTCAGCCCGACTTCGCCGACACGCTCTCCGAAGCCCTGCGCCAGAGCGAAGAACGCTGCCGCCTGGTCTTGGAAGCGACCTCCGACGGCATTTGGGAATGGGATCTTCGGACCAACCGCGTGCACTACAACCCGGCCTACACGCGCATGCTCGGTTACGAGCCCGAAGAATTCAGCGGGAACCTCAGCGAATGGCTGGAACGCATCCACCCCGACGACCGCGAACGGGCTCTTGCGGCAAATCAGCGCTGTATCGACAACGAAACGGCCCAGTTCGCCGTGGAATTCCGCATGCGCACCAAGGCCGGAACCTGGAAGTGGATCTTGGGGCGGGGCATGGCCGTGGAAAGGGACGCTGCAGGGAAGGCCCTGCGCATGATCGGCGCGCATACGGACATCACGCGCATCAAGGAAGGCCAACGCAGGGAAACCATCCAGAATTGGATCGCCGCGGCGCTTTCCACCATGACGGAGCTGGATGAGCGCCTGGCCCTGGTTTTCGACGCCATCCTGGAAGCCACGGGCATGGAATGCGGCGGCATTTATCTTCTGGATCAGGAAAAGAACAGGCTTCGACTTGTGCACCACCAGGGGCTGTCGGACGCCTTCGTGAATGCGGTGCGTTTTTATCCCGCCGATTCGCCCAACTTAAAACTGGTCCTTGGCGGCACGCCGCTTTACACGGCATACGACGCACTTCCCGTTCCCAAGAGGGACCCGGAACTTCGAGAGGGCCTGCGCGCCATCGCCGTGGTGCCCATTCACTACGAAGGCCGCGTCGTCGGCTGCATCAACACGGCCTCGCGCTCCTTCACGGAAACCCCGCAGGAAATTCGAAGCTTTCTCGAAGCGGTGGGATCCCACGTGGGAAACGCCTTGGGGCGCATTCAGGCCCGAAAGGATCTGGAAGAGTCCACCACGCAGTATGCGGCCCTTTTCGAACTGGCCGGCGATGCGCTCTTTGTCGTGCGGCTCAACGATCGGCGCCTCGTGGATGTCAATCGAGCGGCATCGGCTCTTCTGGGGTATGCCAAAGGAGAACTGTTGGGAGCCGTATGGGACGCCATGATCGACGCCTCAGACCAGGAGGACCTTGTGGATCAGTGCCGTGGGCAGCTCGAGGCGCGCGAGACCTGTCTGGTCCAGGGGTATCTTCGAAAGCGGGCCGGGACCACCGTGCCTGTGGAAATCAGCGCCAGGCGTTTTGCCTTGAAGGGGGAACCCCATCTTTTCATGATGGCCCGGGACATTTCCGAACGATGGCGGGCCCAGGAGGAAAAGGAACGACTCCAGGAACAGCTGCGGCAGGCTCAAAAGATGGAATCCGTCGGACGGCTGGCGGGGGGCATCGCGCACGACTTCAACAACCTGCTGACCCCCATCCTGGGTTATGCGGATATGCTCTCCCGTTTTCTGGAAGCAGGAAGCCCGGCTCGTCGCCAGGCGGAGGCCATCGGCACAGCGGCCCTGCGGGCCAAGGATCTCGTGGAACAGCTCCTGGCCTTCAGCCGGGATCAAGCGGCCGCCTTCGAGCCTGTGGACCTGGCCGAAACGGTGCGGGCGTTCTACGAAACGTGGCGACCGAGCCTGCCGTCACACGTGGCGTTGCGGCTGACCCTTCCCACGGCGCCGGTCTGGGTCAAGGCCGATCCCAGGCACATGGAACGCGTGCTCCTCAACCTGACCGCCAACGCTCGGGACGCCATGCCCGAAGGCGGCACGCTTTCGGTCCTGCTGGAACAGCGCACCTTTCACCACGAAAGCGACATGCCGGCTGTCGGCCTCAAGCCCGGCACATACGCCGTGCTCACCGTGGCCGACACCGGCATGGGCATGGATCGGGAAACGTTACAGAAAATTTTCGAACCGTTTTTCACCACCAAGCCCTTCGGCAAAGGAGCGGGCTTGGGGCTTTCCATCGTCTACGGTATTGTCGAAAACCACGGGGGCAGGATTCTTGCCAGTTCGCTTCCCGGCGTGGGCACGGCCTTTGACATCTACCTGCCCGTCATCCCGCCCCCTGCCGCCTAGGAGCCCGTCTGAGAACGCACTTTGTATCTTTATGACTTCACGGCCTTTCAGGAAAAGGCACCACAGAGACGCAGAGGGCGCAGAGCTTTCTTTTTTGTGCCGCGCCGCTGAGAGGCCGGCGCGGCACAAGAAGCACCCTTCGGGAAGCTTTCCGCGACCCCCCCAAGGGACACCCCTTTCCGTTTTCGGACACGCTCCTAATCCAGGGCGCGGCGGTCGGCCATATCGAAGAGCTTGCGTTCCCGCGGGCCCATGATCCCCAGGGCTTCCCGCTTCTTGTCGATGTGGGCGATCATCATGTGCGCCATCTCGTACGGATCCGAGGCAAAGCCCCACTTGCCGAAGCCCATCTCCTCCAAGCCCTCAAAAAGGAGCTTGTGGAACTTGGTCCCTTCCAGGGTCGGGAACGTCACCCCAAAGACCGTAAAAACCCCCGAGGCCACAAAGTACTGCCCGATGCTGATGGCCTTCTCGCTCATCCACTCCGGAGCCGCCCCCGCCACGGGAAGATCCGCAATGCTCGAACCCAAACCGCCCACGCGCACCATCTCCGCACAGGCAATGAGAATCCGGCTGTTATCCACACAGGAGCCGCACCCGAGAACCGGCGGCATCCCCACCGTCTCGCACACTTCCGCCAAACCGTCTCCGGCCAAAACCGCCGCATCCGGCTTCATGAGACCGGCCTTGGCCAGCGCGATCTGCGAACAGCCCGTCTGCACCACCAAGACGTTGTTCTTGATGAGTTCCTTGACCAGTTCCACATGGACCCAGTCCTGCTTCACCCGCGGGTTCGTGCAGCCCACCACGCCGGCCACGCCCCGAATGCGGCCGTTGATGATGTTTTCGTTGAGCGGCGTGTAGCTTCCCCGAAACGTCCCGCCCAGCATGTAGTTGATATACTCGTGGCTGAAGCCGTGCACGCCCATGTCCCGGCGCTGCGGAATCACCACCCGGCCCGGCCGGTTCTTGAACCGCTCGATGGCCAGCTCCACCACCTTGTTGGTGCACTCCCGAGGATGATGCTCATGAAACTCGATGTGCTGCGCCCCTTCGATCTTCGCTCGAGGATTCGTCGTGAAAAACTTCGTCCCGTAACACTCGCTCATCTGCACCAAGGCCTGCTTGATGCACTGCACATCCACGGCCATGGCGTCCACCGCCCCCGTGGCAATGACCGCCTCCGTGCTCATGAAGTTGCCCGCATGGGGCACGCCGTGCCGGGAAAGCACTTCCGCCCCCGAACAGCACATCCCCAACAAATTGATCCCCTGAGCTCCCGCTTCCTTCGCCTTGGCCACCAGTTCCGGATCGTTCACCGAATCGATCATGGACTCGAACAAATTGGGCTCATGGCCGTGCACGATGATGTTCACATGGTCTTCCTTCAAAAAGCCCATGTTCACCCCGGCCACCAAAGGCTTGGGCGTTCCAAAAAGGATGTCCGAAATCTCCGTGGCCACCATGGACCCGCCCCAGCCGTCCGCCAAGGCCGTCCGCGAACACTGCCGCACCAGGTTTTCGTAGTCCTGGTCCACCCCCATGTGCGTGCGGTGCATGATCTCCATGATCTCCCGCATGGCCCCCCGCGGCACAATCCCGTATTTTCGCCACGTCTCCAAGGTCTTCGCCGGCACCCGGCTCACAAAGGGAATCTCCCCTTCCACCTGCGTGTAGGTCCGCTCCAGCTCCTTGTAGAGATCCTTGGCGATCTCCATGACCTCGCGGCCCTCCACCTCGATCCCCACGCTTTGGGCCACGCTGCGAAGCTTCTCCTCGTCCTTGATCTTGTAGTCCTTGATCGTGCCGTTGACCACCTCACGGAACACATCCAGCATGGTCATGCCGTGGTCCGTGTGGGACGCACAGCCCGAAGCCACCATGCGGGCGAAATTCCTCGCCGCAATGGTATCGATGGTCGCCCCGCACACCCCCACCTTGGCATAGGGATCCTTGGGGTTCAACCGGCACGGTCCCATGGCGCAGTGCTTACAACAGGCCGAATCCGCCCCAATGGGACACGCTTTCATGTCCGCGGCCCGCTGAAACGCCGTCTCCACGCCGTCCGCCGCCGCCTTCTGCAACATCTGAATCGTCGCTTCACACGTGGAAAAATCCCGGAAATTGTACGCCTTCTGCTTCTTTTCCTTTTCCTCGGCCATGGTCGTCCTCCGTCTGTTGTACCGTAAGCCATGGGAAAGCGGGCGCGCGGCCCGGTTCCCGGAATTTTTTCGCCCCACGCGAACATCCCATCACCAGGGCAAACAAGCTTCGTGCCAACCGCGCCGCGCCGCACTCGTCGTTCGCTGCAGGCATCCTTGTCTCCATTCAAGACCTCAAAAAAACGGAGGGCCCATCATCCCGCCATGATGGAATGTTTTCATTCCATAATGGAACGATGCGTCGCGAGGCTCTTCCGAAATGGAGGGTTCAGCGCGGCAGGGTGATGCGAAAGGTGGTCTGCACGTGGGGAAGGCTGGTGACGGCGATGCGGCCGCCGTGGGCTTCCACGATGTCCTTGCAGATGGCCAGGCCCAGCCCGGTTCCGGATGGTCGTCGGGTGAAAAACGGTTTGAAAAGATGGGGCAGATCGCTCGACGGAATGCCCGGCCCGTTGTCTCGGACCGTGATCTCCAGGCCCTCGGCGGTCCCTTTCGCCTCCAGGTGGAGCTCTCCCGAACCCCCCAGGGACTGAAGGGCGTTCTGGCCGAGGTTCAGCAAAACGTCCTTCATGAGGTCCGCATCCAAGGGGAAAGGGTCTGTATCGGGCGCGACGGCCACACGGATGTGCACCCGACCGACCAAGGCGGCGTCCGAAGCCAGCACCGCCCGCACATCTTCCAGCAGGCCGCTGACGGCGCTGGGCCTCTTTTCCGGGAGTCTTCCTCTGGCGTACTGGAGGAATTCGGCGAGTTTTCTTTCCAGGCGGCCGGTCTCTTTCCGAATGAGTTCCAGGATCATGGCCCGTCGCGCGGGGTCGATGGGTTCCTTTTCCAGGAGCTTGGCTCCGGTGAGGATGGCCCCCAGGGGTGTGCGCAGTTCGTGGGCCAGTCCCGCCGCAATTTCGCCCAAAAGCGACAGTCTTTCCCGCCGAAAAAGGACGTCCGCCTGCTCCTTGACCTTGGCTTCCAAGGATTTGGTGTGTTCGTGGAGCGCCTTTTCCAGGGCTTTGCGTTCGGTGATGTCCCGCATGATATGGAGCCGCGAAATGCTCCCGTCGGGCCCGTGCAGGGGCGAGACCGACACTTCATAGATGCGGCCGTCTTTCGGGGACGTCCATTCCCGGCGCCGCTCGGGCTCGAAGGAACTCATCCCGTGCTGGCATTCGTCGCAGGTGTCCCGGTCATGCCCGAAGAATTCATAACACAGAGCCCCCTCGCCGTCGCCCATATCGCTGCGCAGCGACCAGTTCATGAACCGGATGCGATAGTCCCGGCCCACGACGTAGATGCGGTCTTCCATGCTGTCGAGCACGGCGCGAAGGCTGTCGGGATCAAGCGACGAAAAGGACCGGCGCTTAGGGCTTTTCATGGCCGTATTTTTTCAGCTTGCGCCACAGTGTGTTGGCGCCGATGCCCAAGACGGCGGCGGCTTTGGTCTTGTTGTTGCCGCATCGGGCAAGAACGGAAAGGATATGGCGCCGTTCCACTTCGGCCAGGGAAAGATCCTCTCCCGCGGTCGCCTTCACCGCCGGGCGGCACGCCGCGGCCCCCGATGTTTCTCCGGGCTTGCACCCGCCTTGGGAAGGCACATCCCTCAGGACTGCGCGTGCTTCGTCCGAATCGGAGGGAGGCCCCAAGGCCGCGCTCCCGGGGAGCTCTCTATCCGAAAGAGGTTTCGGGCCCATGCCCTGGGGTTCCCACTGCAGGTCGTCGGCGTCGATGCGTTCGGACCGGGAAAAGATGAGGACGCGTTCCAAGGTGTTTTCCAGTTCGCGCACATTTCCCGGCCACGGGTACTCCAGAAGGCGACGGCAGGCCGCAGGCGTCAGTTCCGGCGTTTTTCGGCCCATGCGTCGGCTCAGCCGATCCAGAATGGAGCGGGCCAGAGGGAGAATGTCTTCCGGCCTTTCACGAAGAGGCGGCAAGACAATGGGCACGACGTTGATGCGGTAATAGAGATCCTGACGGAAACGGCCTTCTCGCACCAACCGGGCGATGTTTTGGTTGCTTGCGGCGATGAGGCGCACGTCCACGGGGGTTTCCTTGACGGACCCCACGCGGCGCACCCTTCCTTCCTGAAGCGTCCGCAGCAGTTTCACCTGGAAAGCCGGAGAGATTTCTGCCACTTCATCGAGAAAGAGCGTGCCGCCGTCGGCCGCTTCGAACAGCCCCTTCTTGTGCTGGTGGGCTCCCGTGAACGCGCCGCGCACGTGGCCGAAAAGTTCGGTCTCGAGAAGGGTTTCCGGCACAGCGCCGCAGTTGATGCCGACAAAGGGACCCGCCGCGCGGCGGCTTCGCTGATGGATCCATTGGGCCATGAGTTCCTTGCCCGTGCCGCTTTCGCCTTCAATCAAAACCGGCGCATCGCTGGCGGCCACGTCGTCCAACCGGGCCATGACGGCTTTCATGGCGGGACTTTCCGCCACGATGCGGTTGAGGCCGGCTTCTTCGGCAAAACGACGGGTCAGATGATCCACCTGACGGCGCAGCTGCTGGCGTTCCAGAGCTTTTCGCAGAATCCGGGCCAGGAGCTCGGGATCCACGGGCTTGGTGAGGTAGTCGTAGGCGCCCCGCTTCATGGCTTCCACGGCGCTTTCCACGGACCCATAACCCGTGATGACCACCGTTTCGGCTTCCGGCCTCAGCTCCCGCACATCGGCCAAAACCTCCAGACCGCCGGCATCCCCCAGGCGCAGGTCCGTGACCACCGCATCGAAGGGTTCGTCCCGAAGCGCCCGGCGCGCCTCCGCCCGGGTGGATACCGGCACCACCGCAAAGCCCTCCTGCTCCAGATACAGGCTCTGGGTCAGCCGTAACGATGCATCGTCTTCCACAAAGAGAATCTTCGGCAGCCGCATGGACGCCACTCACCCGCGAGTCGAAAAACCAACCTTGGGTTCACGCCACTTTGGTGGTAGGTATATGGCATTTTCGCCGATCATGGGCAAGATGGCACCACGGAGTGGACGATGCAGCCTTCGAAGAACGTGGGCGGCCCCAGCGGAGACGATGACGCCGCCCCAAAGCCGGAAGATCGTGATACGGAAAAGATGTGTCCCAGGTGTTGCGGCACGGGGCTCGTCTGCGGCATTGAACCCGCCATCGGGCCGGGGGCGTGCTGCGTGGATTACGCCAACGCCGTGTGCCCAGAATGCGGCGGCCGCGGTAAAAAACCTTAGCCCAAGTTTATCAGTTTTGGAGTAGTTGTTTTCTTTTTGAGTTCCTCCACGAAGCGCTTCGCCCAAGGTGAAGCCTTCATCACTTTTGCTGGATCGATCTTTGCCAGCAGTTTGAAAGAATGCTTGCCTTTGCTGTAGGCGGGTTTGGTCTTGCAGGATCGGGTCGCCTGTTCCAGGGCGGAATAGACATGGTTCTTGGGCACGTCTTCAATGGGGCGATTGGCGGCGGGCAGGGCGTTTTCCTGAAAACCTTGACCGAAAAATGCTCTGAGGGTATCGCGGTCGGCCAGAAACCAGCTCTCCAAGACCTGCACGATGAGATGGCAGTCGGTGTCTTGCGCGCTTGCCGGTTTGTCCCAGCCGTCTTGCGCTTCCAGGTGCAGCCACGGCCGCCATTGACCAGGTTGCTCTTTGGGTTGTTGATGTTCTGGTGCGACAGTGCCTTCACTGTCCACCAACAAGACAGCCTTTTCTCCATTGGCCACCGCGATGCAGTACGACTCGTAGGCATCTTGACGGCTGCCGCAGGCGACGACCCGTGGACGCGCTGAGATTCCCGCTTGGGTCATGAAGGTGGTGAAACCTTCGCGGCACGCCGCTCTAAGCTCAGCCGTGTTGCCTCCACCTTCCACATAGAGCTTTACCATCGCGTCCCCCCAAGTTCACCGCGTGTCCAGAGCTGACCCAACCGATATTTTTTGAGCCAGGGCTTGAGCTTTTCGGCATCGAGCCGCTTGAGGCGGGTGCCAGTGTCCGTCTTCTCCGCAACGAGGACGGCTTCAGGACGATCGGTCAGGGCATCCACCAGCACGTCCGAGTGGGTGGTCACAATGAGTTGAGTGCGCTCGGAGGCCTCCTCAAGAAGCTCGACCAGCGTGGGTAACACGTCAGGGTGCAGGCCGAGCTCTGGTTCTTCAATGCACACCAGGGGCGGTGGATTCGGATGGCAGAGGATCGCCAGCAGACACAGGTAACGCAGGGTGCCGTCGGAGAGCCGGGCTGCCGGAATGGGATAACGGCCCTCCTGAAAAAAGACTTGCACGGTGCCGCCTTCGATCTGCACATCGTAGTCATCGATGCCTTCGTACAAGGCACGAAGCGCCTCCAGCAGGCGCCTTTTCGTGGCAGGGTCCCGGCGCAGGCGATTCAAAACCAGCCCCAGGTTGCTGGCATCCGGTTCCAGCAGGTCATTGGGCAGGTCGGCCTTCTGCGGCAGACGCGCCGGGGTGTAACGGCCAAAGCTCCATTCGCGGTAGAGGCGGATCTTGGAAAAGAGATTGCTGAGATAGGTCAGTTCCGGGTACTGATCCGGATCCTTGCGTTGGGCAAGAATGGATGCCGTGGGATCGATCTCTTCATGCTGCAGGTGCCGTCTTTCCCCTCTGACATTGAGAACGCCACGACCATCCTGAAAACGATAGTAAAAATACGGGGCTTCATGACCAGCATAGGGCGTTTCGTTCTCGACCCGTTCATCCACAATCTCAAAACGTTGTCCCACTTCGGTGAAACCCAACACATAGCGCAGGGCAGAAGTTCCTTTGGGATTTTCGAAAACGGCATCAATGGAGGCCGTCGGGTTCTTGGTGGAAGCACCTCTCCAGAGCCACTCGCGCACGCCACCGCCATCGCGGATGGGGGCGAGCAAATCCTTTGGCGCCGATCGAATGAGGTCCAATGCCTCGATCAGGTTGGACTTGCCTGAAGCGTTGGGACCGATCACCACATTGAGGGGTAACAATGCAACCGCTTCGCTCGGTTCGCCGAAGCTCAGAAAGTTGGTGAGGCAGATGGACTTGAGTATCAAATGGCACCCTCCTTGGTCACCTCAATGAGTTCCTGTCCTCTCTAACTCATGACTAATGATAATGAATGTAATCGTTCTTTCTTCTTTTTTTTCTTGGTCATGTGGCTAGCCTTCTGCGGCAACGGCCGATTCAGGGAAAGTGGGTTAAGGTCTGGTGCGGGATCGCGGCGAGAACGGAGGGCAAGGCGCCCCCCGTCTCGGGACACCGCCGGCCTGCGCCCGCCGTCACTCCGCAGGCTGCGGACTCGGCTCCTGTTCCAAAGCGGCCATTCGGCGGCGCGCCTGTTCCAAGGCCTGTTCCAGATTGGCCGCATAAGCCTTGAGCCACCCGAGTTCTTCCTCACGGCTCGGCGGGCCCCACGCTCTGCGGCCCCACGCCGGACCAAAGCCGGCCCACGGTCCCCATGCGCACCGAATCCCGCGCCCGCCCCGGCCGAAGCCGAACCCGGCAGGATGGGCCCAAGGAGCCGCTCCCGAAGGCGCGGCGCACCATCCCATGCCTCTTCCCGTTCGAGGCCCCGCTCCCCACGGTCCCGTTCCATCTCGTCCCGGCATACTGTGTCCTCCTTTCGTTAAAAGAATTTCCCTGCGTTTCCCTATAAGGCAAACCTCGTGCCGGGATCGAAAAGCACACGTTTTTCCTGGATCGCGCACCGCCCGCCGTCGTTTTCCGTGGGGCGGCCCCCTGCCTTTTCGGTGCATGGTGCACCCAAAACGGGCCCGGATCGGTGCAGTGCGCCTCAGAGCCCGAGGCGATGCCGGTAGTGGCGCACCAAGCCCACCACAACCCCGAGGATCTCCACTTTTTCCGCAGGAACCCTCAGGGACGCCATGGCGCTGTTCGCCGGCCGCAATTCCACGGCCGCCCCATGAAGGAAAAACCTCTTCACCGTGGCTTCCCCGTTCACCAGGGCGACCACCGTCTGCCCGTTTTCGGCCGTGGGCTGTTTTTTCACGATGAGGATGTCTCCTTCCCGAATCCCTTCCTCAATCATGGAGTCGCCTCGAACCCTGAGGGCGAAGTGTTCTCCGCCGGCAAGGAGACTCTCGGGCACGTCCACCGTTTCCGGCACCTCCACCGCTTCAATGGGCGTTCCGGCCGCCACCACCCCCAGGAAAGGGATGGACGTGCCCCCGCTGCGAAGTTCGACCAGCTCAAGAGCCCGCTTTCGGTTTTTCCCCAGGCTTCGCACATAGCCGCGCTGTTCCAGCTGTTTGATGTGTTTATAGACCGCGTTCAAGGACCGAAACCCCAAGTGCTTGCGGATCTCCTCATACGACGGGGCATGGCCGTGAACGGCCATGTAGGTGAGCAAAAAATCGTGCACCCGCTTTTGCGCCGGACTCAGCTGCATGGACGACCTCCCGAATTCATGGACTTTTTCTTTGCCAAAGAACATAAAGTGGATATTCGGTGAAAGTCAAGGGGCTCTTTTCGAATCTCTGCAAAAACGGCCCAAAGCGGCTTGTGCGCCGGACCCTCAGGGTGTATGGAAACGCCGTGCCGGCGGGTTGGTGCCTGTCCGGTGAAGACAGGGGCGAGGGACCGGCGCGCGGGGCACCGAATTCACAGCCGAGGCCGGCCCTGAGGCGTCTTTCGAGATGCATGGCGCCGTGTGCGAACCTTGGTCAAGGGGGAGAAAAGGGCACAACATGCTGGAGCCGCGGTCTTATCGAGCGCCGCGCTTTTTGCGGAATCCTCACCTGCAAATGATTGCGGCCAATCAGGTGCGTCTCGTGCGCGGGGTCGGCTACGAGCGGGAAAGACTGGAAACCCCGGACGGCGATTTTCTCGACGTGGACTGGGCGCCTGTGGGGGCGCCGCGCGCGGCCGTGCTCTGCCACGGATTGGAAGGCCATTCGCGGCGGCCCTATGTGTTGGGCATGGCCCGGGCGCTCAACCGGGCGGGCTGGGACGTGTGCGCGGTGAATTACCGGGGATGCAGCGGAACCCCCAATCGCAAGCCGTTTTTCTATCACAGCGGGATGACGGAAGACCTGGAAACGGTCGTGCGCCACGTGACGCACCGGGCCGGCTATTCGACGGTCGCCCTCGTGGGTTTCAGCTTGGGCGGCAACCTGATCCTGAAATACTTGGGGGATCGCGGCCGAGAGGTTCCCGTCCAGATCCGAGCCGCCGTGGCGTTTTCCGTGCCGTGCGATCTGGCGGGTTCGGCCCGGGCCATTTCCCGGCCGCGAAATCGACTCTATCTTCGGCGCTTTCTGCGAAGGCTTCGAAAAAAAATCGAAGCCAAGCAGGCTCTTTTCCCGGAGCTTCTCAGCACCGCCGGGTACGAATCCATTCGAACCTTTGAAGATTTCGACAACCGCTACACGGCGCCGTTGCACGGCTTCCGGGACGCTCAAGACTACTACGCCAAGGCGAGCGCCAAGCCCGTCTTGGAACGCATTGCCGTGCCCACGCTGCTCGTCAACGCCCTGGACGATCCGTTTCTGAGCCCCGAATGTTTCCCATACCGGGAGGCGTCTCAAAGCCCTTATCTGGTTTTGGAAACGCCCTGCCATGGCAGTCACGTGGGCTTTTACGATCTGTCCCGAGACGGCACGCTGTGGTCGGAACGACGCACCGCGGCCTTCCTGCAGGATCAGTCCTTGCCGTAAATGGCGCAGGCCGTGGCCACCCGGGCGGCTTCCTGAAGGGCTTCGGCAAAGGTGGGATGGCCGTGCATGATCCGGCCGATATCCGAAGCCTTGGCGCCGCATTCCAGGGCCAGGACGCCTTCGGCGATCATGTCGGAAGCCCGGGGCCCGATGATGTGCACGCCGAGCAGACGGCCTGAGGCGGCGTGGGAGAGGACTTTCACGAACCCTTCCGTTTCCCCCATGCAGCGCGCCCGCCCCGCCCCGGCGAAGGGGTAGGTCCCCACACAGTAGGGAACGCCCAGATCCCGCAGCTCTTCTTCGGTCTTGCCCACCGCGGCCACTTCCGGCCACGTGTAGATGACGGCGGGGACGGCGTCGTAGTTGACTTCGCTTTCCATGCCGGCCATGGCTTCCACGCAGGCGACGGCTTCCGCCGAGGCTTTGTGGGCCAGCATGGGCCCGGCGATGAGATCCCCGATGGCGTACACGCCGGAAACGGACGTGCGGTAGTGGGAGTCCGTAAGAATATGGCCCGTTTGTGAATGGGTCGCCACACCGAGTGCCTCCAGGCCCAAACCGCGGGTGAGAGGCCGGCGGCCCACGGCGACCAGCAGGCGGTCGAAAACCAGGCGCTCTTCCGCTTCCTTGGTTTGAATGCGGACGGCAACTTCCCCTTTTTCCACGGAGGCTTCCACGACGCGGCTTTCCAGAAAGAACCGAATACCCTGGCGGCGCAGCGACCGTTCCAGGGCGCGGGAAACCTGGGAATCCAGGAGCGCGGCGATTCTCGGAAGCATTTCGATCACGGTCACCTGGGACCCCAGCCGGTTCCACACCGATCCCAGTTCCAGGCCGATGTACCCGCCCCCCACAATCCCCAACCGCTTGGGAACCTCCCCAAAGGACAAAGCCTCGGTGGATGTGACGATAAACTCCCCGTCCAAAGGAATGCCGGGCACAGCGACGGGTTCGCTCCCGGTGGCCAGGATGATGAAGCGGGCTTCCAGTTCCAGAGACCCTGTTTCGGGAGGGGCACGATCGACCGTGACGCGGTTCGGCGCCGTGAGGCGCCCCGTGCCGTGAATGACCGACACCCGGTGCCGTTCCAGGAGTTTTTGAACATTTTCCGTGAGCTCCCGAACGACCGTGTCTTTTCTCGCCATCATGACCGCGAGGTCCGGCTCGAGTCCCTGGAAGCGAATGCCGTGCTCCTGGAAGCGCCTTCGAGCCATGTCGTAGAATTCGCTGGAATCCAGGAGCGCCTTACTGGGGATGCATCCCACGTTGAGGCACACTCCGCCGAGTCGTGCGGCCTTTTCCACACAGGCCGTCTTCATGCCCAATTGGGCCGCACGCACGCAGGCCACGTAGCCGCCGGGGCCCGACCCGATGACCACCACATCGAAGCGCTTTTCCGCCGTCATCTTTATGTCTCCCGTTTTTCGAGACCGGCTTCGGCCTAAATGCCCACGAGGAGCCGTTCGGGATCCTCGATGCATTCCTTGATGCGCCTGAGGAAGGTCACGGCTTCCCGGCCGTCGATGATCCGATGATCATAACTCAAGGCCACATACATCATGGGTCGAATGACCACCTGGCCGCCCAGGGCGATGGGACGATCCTCGATCTTGTGCAGGCCCAGGATGGCGCTTTGGGGCGGATTCAAAATGGGGGTGCTCAGAAGCGACCCATACACGCCGCCATTGCTGATGGTGAACGTGCCCCCTTCCAGATCGCTCAGTTTCAGTCGGTTTTCCCGGATTTTTTGGACAAAATCGTCGATGGCCTTTTCTATTTCGGCAAAGCCCAATCGGTCCGCATAGCGGATCACCGGCACCACCAGGCCCCGTTCGGCCCCCACCGCAATCCCCATGTGCACATGGGTGTGATAGACGATGTCCTCACCGTCGATGAACGCATTGACTTCGGGAATTTCCTGAAGCGCCTGGACGCACGCCTTGACGAAAAAGCTCATGAACCCCAGGGACACCCCATACTTTTCCTTAAAGGCCTCCTTGAAGCGGCGCCGAAACTCCATAACCCGGCTCATGTCCACTTCGTTGAAGGTCGTGAGCATGGCCGTGGCATGTTTTGCCTGCAGGAGTCTTTCGGCGATGCGCTTACGGATGGGACTCATGGGCTTTCGCCTCTCTTCGGGGGCGGCTTCTGCGGCGGGGGCCGCTGCGGCAAGGGCCGCCTCGGCGGCCGGTGGGCGATGGGGCGGTGCCGCCGCCGGGGCCTTTGCCGCCTCGCCGAGAGGTTCGGCTCCTTTGAGGGCGGCCGGAAATCCCATGGGCACAGAAGGTGCCACCCGGCCTTGGGATTCCCAAAAAAGGAGGACATCGCCTCGAGTGATGCGCCCGTCGGGTCCCGTGCCCTTGACGTCGGCAAGGTCCACGCCCAGCTGCGCTGCGAGTTTCGACGCCGAAGGAAAAGAATCGGGCGCCGAAGGAAGCGGGCCTGTCTCTTCGGGTCGTTTCAAGGCCGCCGCTGCCGGCGCCGTCTCGGGCGGCGGCGCCGCCCCTTTGGCCACGGCCTTCCGGGCAGCCACGGGCGCCTGCCTTGTGGTCGCCACATCCCGAGGCATCTCGGGAAGGGGAGGCTTTTCCCGAGGTTCCGGTGCCGGCGTCTTCGCGGCCGGCTCCGTGTGAAGGCGCCCGACCACAGCGCCCACGCTTACCGTTTCGCCGGCAGGCACCAGTATTTCCACCACACCATCCGCTTCCGCCGGCACTTCCAAGGTGACCTTGTCGGTTTCCAGGACGAAGAGGACCGTGCCTTTGGTGACGTGTTCACCCGCCTTGACGAACCATTCCGCCAAGACGGCTTCCCGTACCGATTCCCCCACTTCGGGGATGACGATGTCCTGATGCATGTGCCGCTCCTTATCCGTCGGTGCCGAACACCTGGTCGGCGATGCGTTCCTGTTCTTCCTTGTGGCGGCGATGGAACCCCGTGGCGGGGCTGGCCGATTCGGGTCGCCCGATGTAGGCCGGCTTTTCCCCCAAGAGTTTCTGCAACCGGGGACACACGAACGCCCAAGCGCCCATGTTGCGCGGTTCTTCCTGCACCCATGCCCAGCGTCGCACGGCGCCGTACTTGGAAAACACGGCGTCCAAAGCGGCTTCGGGAAAGGGATGGATTTCCTCCAACCGCACCAGAACCGTATCGTCCCTTTTGCGCCTTTCCCGCCCTGCCGCCAGTTCGTAAAAGATCTTCCCCGTACATAACACGCCCGAGGAAGCCGACGGCGATCCTTCAGGATCGTCCAGGACGGGCTCGAACCGGCCGCGGGTGAACGCTTCCACAGGGGAAACCGCCATGGGGTGCCGCAGGAGGCTCTTGGGTGTCATGACCACGAGGGGCTTTTTCACGGGATGCAGGACCTGGCGGCGCAGTAGGTGGAAGAACTGCGCCGGTGTGGAGGGCTGACAGACGCGCAGGTTGTCTTCCGCGCACAGTTGGAGGTACCGTTCGAGCCGGGCGCTGGAATGTTCGGGTCCCATGCCTTCGTAACCGTGGGGCAGAAGCATCACCAGGGCGCTGGAAAGCCCCCACTTGGCCTCGGCGGCGCTCAGGTATTGATCGATGATGGTTTGGGCGTTGTTGGCAAAATCACCGAACTGAGCTTCCCAAAGCACCAGGGTCCACGGATCCCTCAGGGAATAGCCGTATTCGAAGCCGAGCACGGCGTACTCCGAAAGGCTGCTGTTGTAGACTGTAAAGGGCGCCTGGTCCGGCCCCAAGTGGTTCAGCGGAACATAGGTCGCCTCGGTTTCCACGTCGTAAAGGATGGCGTGGCGATGGCTGAAGGTGCCTCGGCCGCAGTCCTGGCCGCTTAGGCGCACGGGATAGCCGTCCAGAAGAAGGGAGCCGAAGGCCAGGAGTTCTCCGGCGGACCAATCCAGGTCTTTTCCAATGTCCACCTTTTCCCGACGCTTTTCGAGGATTTTCTGCAGCTTGGGATTGACCCGAAACCCTTCGGGATAGGCATGGGCCGCTTGAGCGATGGCACGGAGTTTCTCCAAAGGGACGGCGGTTTCTAAAGCTTCGGGGGGGACGGGCGTTTCGCGGGCCAAGGCGGCCCAGGCTTCCGGGTGAAAGTCCTGAGCGAGCACGCAGCCGGCGCTTCGGGCCGCTTCCAGGGCCTTTTGTAGGGTGGAGAGGAGGCGCGTCTCCAGGCTCTGGACTTGTTCCGGGGTGACGATGCCTTCGTCCTGCAGGCGCGCCGCATAGAGCTCGTTCACCGGAGGGCGTTTTCGAATACGCTCCACCATGGTCGGCTGCGTATAGTAGGGTTCGTCGCCTTCGTTATGTCCATAGCGGCGGTAACAGACCACATCGATCACCACGTCTTTCCCATACCGGTAGCGATAGTCGCAGGCCAGGCGCATGACGTGCAGGGCCGCTTCGGGGTCTTCGCCATGCACGTGAAAGATGGGGGCCGGAAGCATCTTGGCCAGGTCGGTGGCGTAACGGGTTGATCGGGCTTCTTCGGGCACGGTGGTGAAGCCGATCTGGTTGTTGATGATGAGGTGGATCGTTCCGCCGGTGCGGTATCCCGGAAGTTGCGAAAGGTTCATGGTTTCGTAGACGACCCCTTGGCCGGCGAAGGCCGCATCGCCGTGGATCAAGACGGGAAGCACGCGGCGGGAGCCGTCTTCGCCGAGGGTGTCCTGGAGGGCTCGGGTCAGCCCTTCCACCACCGGATCCACCGATTCCAGATGGCTGGGGTTGGGGACCAGAATGGTGCGGATCTTTTTGGAGCCGTCCGGCGCGGCATCCACCGTGCCCATGAAGCCTTTGTGATACTTCACGTCGCCGCTTCCCGTTTCGGATTCCGTGTCGCAGCTTTCCTCGAATTCGGAAAAGACGGCTTCCGGTGATTTTCCCAAGACGTTCACCTGCACGTTCAGCCGGCCTCGGTGGGCCATCCCCAAAACGAGGGTGTCGCAGCCTTGGGTGGCCGCGTGACGGATCAGGGCATCCAGCATGGGCACGACGGTCTCGGCGCCTTCCAAAGAAAAGCGTTTCTGGCCCAGGTAGGTCTTGTGCAAGAACTGTTCGAAGCGATTGGCCTGCCACAGTTTTTCCAAAATCCACAGGCGTTCTTCGGTCGAATAGGAGGGGTGGTTGCGGGAGTTTTCCATGCGTTCCTGCAGCCAGCGACGTTCTTCGGGATCGAGCAGGTGCATGAATTCCACACCCACCGAACCGCAGTAGGTGGCTTTGAGGAGATCGATGACCGCGCGAAGGGGGGCTCGATCCCCCAACGGGAGGTCCAGGGTAAGGAAGACGCGCTCCAGATCGGCCGCATCCAGACCGCATGCCTCCAGGGTGAGCATCGGGTGCTCCAGCGGGCACGGCTCCAAAGGATCCAGGCAGGACAAGAGGTGGCCGAGCTCACGGTAGCGCCGAATGAGGTCGGCGACCCGCATGTGGCGCAGAAGATTTTCTTCCGTGGGGGCCTCAAGGGTCGGGGGAACGCCTTCCGAAACCGCCCCCAGTTCGAAGCCTTGGAAAAACCATCGCCAGTCCTCGGACACACTGTTGGGATCCGATTTCCAGCGCCGATATTGCTCTTCCATGTACGGCGCATGCAACGTCAACGAGAGCTCCTTCATGAGGTGTTCCCCCTGTTGCCTTTTTCCCTGAAAAGCCCGGCCGTCTCCCCACCCCTCATCCGCCCCCAAGGGGCCACCCATCCCCGCCCGTCATCGCCCCAAGGGGGCGGACCATCCCACCTTCGGCCCCGAAGGGACCACCCATCCTCGACCATCATCCGCCCCAAAGGGGCGAAGGATCTGAGCCCAGGGCGTCGCCCTGGGTCCGCGGGGCACCCTCCTTCCCCCACCCCAGAGCCCCGAAGGGGCGTAAGATTCCAGCCCAGGGCGTAGCCCTGGGACCCAAACCGAGTCATTTTGCCAATGCCCAAGCCCGCAGGCGGCGTCACCCGACCATCAAGGCGCCCCCTCGAACGTGATGGGGGTTGTCTGGTCAATGTGTTACGCCCCTTCGGGGCTGGAATTTCTTTTTTGAATGGGCGCTCGGACCCGGGGCTACGCCCCGGGCTATGATGTTTCGCCCCTCCGGGGCGATCTCACCACCCCCAACACGTCGTCCCCCGCCGAACAACCGCCCCCCGCCGAACACATCGCCCCTCTCCAAGGCCATCCCCCCGCCCTCAACGGACACCGCCCCGAAGGGGCGAAGGATTCCACCCCGGGTCGTCGCCCTGGGGTCACGGGACGCCCACGCACACCCCCAGCCCCAAAGGGGCGCAGCATACCAGCCCAGGGCGTCGCCCTGGGTTCAGGGGCACCTCCTCACCCATCTCAAAGCCCCGAAGGGGCGAAGGAAAAAAACCCCGCGTCCTTTGTCCTCGCCCTTTTGCCCGGTTTATTCATGCCCCTTGACACATACTACACCCGGCAAAACAATAAACGACACATAACGCCCTTCCAATGCTCCCTCGAAACTCTGCCACGCCCCTTTTGGGCACCGAGAAATGGGGGAGTTTGGACGGATATACCGAAACGAAGGGCTATGCGCTGGGCTCCAGAGGCCTGTCAAACCCTACAATCCTTCGGTGTTGGGTTTGTAGGCAACGGAGCCTTCCCGTGCCGACCCCCCGGAACTTCACTTTGCCCCAAACCCTCATGCCCCGCCTCTTCGGACCTTCATGGCTTTCGCACCATGGTACAAGAGCGCCGAATAACCTGGTTCCTGCTTTCAGGCAAGACCCGCACCGTCTTTTCTGCATGACCCCTTCCCTATCGCAAACACCCAACCGTATCCAACCGTTCCGACTCATTCGTCCAGATACCGCTCTTCATACGCGATGCCGTAGCGCTGGAGAAAGAGGCGGAACTCCTCTTGAAACGTTCTTTTTCGATGGTGTTCTTCCTGATTGTCAATGTAGGCGATCACATCTTGGGCCGAAGATTGGCTCACCGAAAATGCCCCATAGCCGCTCTGCCACTGAAAATCTCTGAAGGAGGCATCCTTGGCTTTCAGCCATTTGGACGATCCCGTTTTGATCTCTTCAACGAGTTTCGCAATGGTGGTCGTCCTGCCGAGATCACAGAGAATATGGACATGGTCCGCTGTTCCTCCAATACGGACAGGAGAGCATTTCTGCGTTTTCACAATCCCGGCCATGTAGCGGAAAAGATCGCGCCGGATGGATTCCGCCAGGAGCGGCACGCGGTTCTTGGTGCTGAAAATGATGTGGACATAAATTTTTGTCAGAGACTGGGCCATGGTGAAAGTTTCCTCACCGACGGATGAGGTTCAAGACGGGGCCGGGACATTGTGATCTTACGCTCTTTCAGGGTTGTGGAAAAGGTGGCCTTTTGTGTCGGGAATGCACTCCGGGACGGATTGTTTCGCCCCTTCGGGGCTCGGAGGGTGGGGGTGGGGAAATGGGGCGCCCTGGGACCCAGGGCTGCGCCCTGGGCTGGAATGCCGCGCCCCTTCGGGGCTGGTTTGAGGCCTTCTTTCCCCTTCCGGGGCCGATGGAAGGCGGCTCCTGTTCCCAGGGCGGTGCCTTGGAGTCGTATCCTGCGCCCCTTCGGGGCTCGGAAAGTGGGGGTGGGGAAATGGGGCGCTCTGGAACCCAGGGCTGCGCCCTGGGCTGGAATGCCGCGCCCCTTCGGGGCTGGTTTGCGGCCTTCTTTCCCCTTCCGGGGCCGATGGAAGGCGGCTCGTGTTCCCAGGGCGGTGCCTTGGGATCAAATCCTGCGCCCCTTCGGGGCTTGGTGTTTGGACGGGGGCGTCCCCGGGGACCCAGGGCTTCGCCCTGGGCTGGAATGCCGCGCCCCTTCGGGGCTCGGAAGGTGGGGGTGGGGAAATGGGGCGCCCTGGAACCCAGGGCTTCGCCCTGGGCTGGAATACCGCGCCCCTTCGGGGCTGGTTTGGGACCTTCTTCCTTCTTCGCAACCGATGCGGGGCGGCTCGTGTTCCCAGGACGGTGCCTTGGGATCAAATCCTGCGCCCCTTCGGGGCTCGGAGGGTGGGGGTGGGAAAATGGGGCGCCCTGGAACCCAGGGCTTCGCCCTGGGCTGGAATGCCGCGCCCCTTCGGGGCTGGTTTGAGGCCTTCTTTCCCCTTCCGGGGCCGATGGAAGGCGGCTCCTGTTCCCAGGGCGGTGCCTTGGAGTCGTATCCTGCGCCCCTTCGGGGCTTGGTGTTTGGGTGGGGGCGTCCCCCGGTGACCCAGGGCTGCGCCCTGGGTCCCGGGAACACCACCCACCCCAACAAACCGCCCCCCTGCAGAGGCGCGCCATTCCGCCCCGGGGCTACCGCCGTGTTTGGTCCATGCGGGAAACCCGCGGTCGGGATCCATGGACGTTGGGGTTCGCGGCGCTCACCCCAGCCTACGGGCTGCCCCCTTCCCACAGCCCCGAAGGGGCGAAGGATCTGAGCCCAGGGCGTAGCCCTGGGAACGCAAGGCCCCACCCCCATCCAAACACCAAGCCCCGAAGGGGCGAAGCACAAAATCTCGCGTCCCTCCCCCCTCTCCCCTCCCGGCTGGGACCGCTCAGGCGGCGTCGGCGTTGACCGGGTTGGTGTGGGAGACCGTCAGCCGGCCGTCTTCCACATCCACGCGGATCGTCGCCCCTTCCAAAATGTCTCCCGCAATGAGGGCCCGGCCGATACGGGTTTCCAATTCCCGCTGCAGCAACCTTTTCAGCGGCCGAGCTCCATAGACCGGATCGTAACCGGTGCGGGCGATCCATTCCCGGGCCGCCTCCGTGATTTCCAACCGGATGCGCCGATCCTTGAGGCGCCGTTCCAGATCCTGGGTCAGCAGCCCCACGATGCGTTTCACTTCGTCCAGGGTCAGCGGCTTGAACAGCACGATATCGTCCACGCGGTTCAAAAACTCGGGCCGGAAATGACGCCGCAGATCCGCCATGACCTTTTCGCGGGCATGCTCCTTGATTTCGCCGCGATCCGTCACGCCGTCCAGCAGGTACTGGCTGCCGATGTTGCTCGTCATGATGATGACCGTGTTCTTGAAATCCACCGTCCTGCCCTGGGCGTCCGTCAAACGGCCGTCGTCCAGGATCTGCAGAAGCACGTTGAACACATCCTGGTGCGCCTTTTCGATTTCATCGAAAAGGATGACACTGTAGGGTTTTCGCCGCACCGCTTCGGTCAGCTGGCCGCCTTCCTCGTAGCCCACATAGCCCGGAGGCGCCCCGATCAGGCGCGAGACCGTGTGCTTTTCCATGTATTCGCTCATATCGATGCGAACCAGGTTGTCTTCCGAATCGAAGAGCGCTTCCGCCAAGGTCTTGGCCAGTTCCGTCTTGCCCACGCCCGTCGGGCCGAGAAAAATGAACGACCCGATGGGCCGACGCGGATCCTTGATCCCGGCCCGGGCTCGAAGCACGGCGTCGGCCACAAGCTGCACGGCTTCGTCTTGCCCCACCACGCGGCGGTGCAGCACTTGGTCGAGCTTCATCAGTTTTTCCCGTTCCCCTTCCACCAAGCGGGTCACGGGAATGCCTGTCCAACGCGAGACGATTTCCGCAATCTCTTCTTCCGTCACTTCTTCCCGAAGAAGCCGATTGCCGCCCTGTCGGGCGCTCAGCCGTTCTTCTTCGGCCCTAAGCTGTCGTTCCAGTTCGGGAAGCCGTCCGTGTTTCAGTTCCGCCGCCCGGTTGAGGTCGTATTGACGTTCGGCGATTTCGATCTGGTGACGCACCTTTTCGATCTCTTCCCGCAAGGCCTGGACCCTCTTGATGGCTTCCTTTTCCGCTTCCCACTGGGCCCGCATGGCCCCGGCCTTCTCGCGCAGTTCGGCCAATTCCTTACGCAGGTTTTCCAACCGTTCCTGGCTCGCCTTGTCCCGTTCCTTTTTGAGGGCCGCCTCTTCGATTTCCAGCTGCATGACACGCCGGGTCACTTCATCCAGTTCCGCCGGCATGGAATCGATTTCCGTGCGAATCATGGCACAGGCCTCATCCACCAAATCAATGGCCTTGTCCGGCAGAAACCGGTCGGAAATGTAGCGGTTGGACAAAACCGCCGCGGCCACCAAGGCGCTGTCCTGGATTTTGACGCCGTGGTGGACTTCGAACCGTTCCTTGAGGCCGCGCAGGATGGAAATGGTGTCTTCCACCGACGGCTGGTCCACCAGGACCGGCTGGAACCGGCGTTCCAAGGCGGCGTCTTTTTCGATGTACTTGCGGTATTCGTCCAAGGTGGTCGCGCCGATGCAGTGGAGCTCGCCTCGGGCCAGCATGGGTTTGAGCATGTTGCCGGCATCCATGGCCCCTTCGGCCTTTCCCGCCCCCACGATGTTGTGAAGCTCATCGATAAAGAGCAGAATCCGGCCTTCCGATTCCTTGATTTCCTGCAGGACCGCCTTGAGGCGCTCTTCGAATTCTCCGCGGTATTTGGCTCCGGCCACCAGAGCGCCCAGATCCAGGGCGTAGATGGTCTTGTCCTTGAGCCCTTCGGGCACATCGCCTCGAACGATCCGGTGCGCCAGCCCTTCCACAATGGCCGTCTTGCCTACGCCCGGTTCCCCGATGAGCACGGGGTTGTTCTTGGTCTTTCGGCTGAGGATTCGAATGACGCGCCGAATTTCCCCGTCGCGCCCGATCACGGGATCCAGCTTGCCGCTGCGCGCCTCCTGCACCAGGTCCCGGCCGTATTTCTGGAGCGCCTCGTAGGTCGATTCCGGAGCCGCCGACGTCACCCGCTGGTGCCCGCGAACGGCCGTCAAGGCCTTGAGCACCGCATCCCGGGTGATCCCATGCTTGTGCAGGACGCGCCCCGCCGGCGTCGCCGTCCCCTCTTCGACGAAAGCCAAAAGAAGGTGCTCCACGGAGACGTAGTCATCCTTGAGATGCCGGGCTTCCTCTTCCGCCTTGACAAGCAGCTTGTTCAGGCGCTGGGTGATGTAGACTTTACCCGGTTCGGCCCCGGGGCCGCTCACCCTGGGCTTTTTTTCCAGTTCCCGAACCAGGTCTTCCTGCACCGCGTTCAGCGCAACGTCCATCCTTTTGAGCAGCCGCGGCACCAAGCCTTCGGGCTGTTCCAACAGGGCCGCCAGCAGATGTTCCCCGTCCACTTCCACATGCCCGTATTTGACGGCCTTCGTCTGGGCCGCTTGCAACGCTTCTTGGGACTTGATTGTGAATTTATTGAGATCCATGGTCTTTCCTCCTCTTTTATGGTCACGGCCGCCCTCGGGCTAGCCGATGATCTGTCTTTCCAATTCCCGGACCCGGGCTTCCAGCGCCTCGATCCGGCGCATGAGGTCCAGCACGACGCCGATTCCCACGTAGTTGATCCCCAGGTCTCGGCGCAGCCTCAAAATCTTGTGCACCACATCCACCGCCGAAGGGGCGAAAAGGCTGGGTACACCCGCCTGTTCTTCCAAAGGATCCAGCAGGCCCAGGTGCACGAAACGAACGATGAGCTCCGGGTGCACACCGCACAGGGACGCCAACTGGGGCAGCGTGAGTTCCCAAGGGTTCGTATGGGCGGCATGCGTCCTGCGTACGATGAAATAGCGTCTTTCCACCATGACGCCGGCCTCCTTATTGCCATGGCTTGCGCTTGCGGCGGGCACCGTTCGGTTACGCCCGCGGGTCGAAGTCGGATACCTCTTTGAGTTTTTCGAACAGCGCCTTTTCTTCGCGGCTGAGCCTTTTGGGCACCACGATTTTGACCACCGCGTAGAGATCGCCCGCTCCGCCCTTGGGGTTGGGCATGCCTTTCCCGCGCAGGCGCAATTTCTGCCCCGACTGGGACCCCGGCGGGACTTTCAGGGAAAAGGTCCCTCCCAAGGTTCTCACGGGAACTTCGGCCCCCAAGGCCGCTTCCCAGGGAGACACGGGCAGATCCATGTAAAGGTCCCGGCCTTCCAGGCGATAGACCGGGTGGGGTTCGATGTCCACCTCAAGGTACAAATCCCCGGGCGGCCCGCCGCTCACCCCTTCAAAACCCTGGCCGGCAAGGCGAATCTTCTGCCCCGGCAGAATCCCCTTGGGAATCTTGACGTCGAAGCTTTTGACTTCCGGCCGTACCGTTCCATCGACGGCGGTGGTCATCCCCTGCATGGTGATGGTCTTGGTCGCTCCATGAAAGGCGTCTTCCAGGGAGATGCGCACCACGGCATGCCGGTCGGCTCCGGCTTGGCGCCATGCGGTGCCTGGACGAGCCCGTGCGCCGGTTTGAGCCCGCCGGAACCCCTGCCCGCCGAAAAGCATCTCAAAAAAGTCGCTGAAATCCCCGCTGCCGGACCAGAAGAATTCCTGCTGTCCAGTGCCCCCGCCGAAATCGAAGTGCACGTCCCAACCAGGAGGCGGTCGAAAATCCTGCCCCGCACGCCAATGGCTGCCGAGTTGGTCGTACTTGGCGCGCTTTTCGGGATCCTTCAGGACCTCGTAGGCTTCGTTGATTTCTTTGAATTTCTCTTCGGCGCCCGGGTCCTTGTTCACATCCGGATGGTACTTGCGGGCGAGCTTGCGGTAGGCCCGCTGAATCTCGTCCTGAGTCGCCGTTCGAGAAACCCCGAGAATTTCGTAGTAGTCTCGAAACTTAACCGCCATGCGATGTCCCCTCGATTCCTTGGTTTTTTTGGGAAAAGCCCGCTGGAGTCCACACCCTCCTTGGTTTTCAATTCCTTACCATCATCGGGGCGAAAAGGCCAAAAAATGGGGCGCACCGTCCGTGCGCCCCGAAAAGCCGTCACCGTCGGAACAACGCGACCCCCGCGCCTCATTTTTCGGTGTATTCCGCGTCGATGACGTCATCGTCGCCAGCCGAGCGGGACGTTGCGGCTCCGGCCCCCGCGGCGCGCTCGCGACTCGATGTCCCAGCCCGCTCATAGGCCGCCGCCGCCAGGCCGTGAAGCGCCTGCTGCACGTCTCCCGCCATGGCCTGGTAGCGCTCCTTGGTCACGGTCTCGTCCGCCACGGCCTTGCGGGCGTCTTCGATGAGCGCCTCGCATCGGGCCTTTTCGTGGAGCGGCACTTTGTCGCCCAGATCCTTCAGCGTCCGTTCCAGCTGGTAGGCCAGGGAATCCAGGTGGTTTCGAGCGTCCACCGTTTCGCGCCGACGCCGATCCTCGGCGGCATGTTCCTGAGCGTCCCGAAGCATGCGTTCCACTTCGGCCTTGTCCAGATTGGTGGAATCGGAAATGGTGACTTTCTGTTCCTTTCCGGTTTCCTCGTCGCGCGCCGTTACGTTCAAAATACCGTTGGCGTCGATGTCGAAAGTCACCTTGATCTGCGGCACACCCCGGGGTGCCGGACGGATGCCTTCCAGGCGGAACCGGCCGAGCACTCGGTTGTCCCGGGCCATTTCCCGTTCGCCTTGCAGCACCACGATGTCCACCGCCGTTTGGTTGTCTTCGGCCGTCGAAAAGATTTCCTCGCGACGGCACGGAATCGTGGTGTTCCGTTCGATGAGCTTGGTCATGACGCCGCCCAGGGTTTCCACACCCAGGGAAAGCGGGGTCACATCCAGCAGGAGCACGTCGTCCACGTCCCCTTTGATGATCCCGGCCTGAATGGCGGCACCCACGGCCACCACTTCGTCCGGGTTGACGCTCATGTTGGGCTGCTTGCCGGCGGTGAGCTTCTTCACCAGTTCCTGCACCGCCGGAATGCGGGTGGAGCCGCCCACGAGGATGACTTCGTCGATGTCGTTGGCCGTGAGCTTGGCATCGGCAAGGGCCTGTTTCACCGGGCCCATGCACCGTTCCACCAAATCCCGGGTGAGCGCCTCGAACTTGGCTCGGGTGAGCTTCTTCACCAGATGCTTGGGACCCGTGGCATCCGCCGTGATGAACGGCAGGTTGATTTCCGTTTCGATGGTGGACGACAGTTCGCATTTGGCCTTTTCCGCCGCTTCGTAGAGACGCTGCAGCGACTGCCGATCCTTGCGCAGATCAATCCCTGTTTCTTTCAGGAATTCTTCGGCCAGCCAGTCCACGATGCGCTTGTCGAAATCGTCCCCACCCAAATGCGTGTCTCCGGCCGTGGCGCGCACTTCGCACACACCGTCCCCCACATCCAGAATGGACACGTCGAAGGTGCCGCCGCCCAAGTCAAAGACCAGGATGGTTTCGTTCTTTTTCTTTTCCAGCCCGTAGGCCAAGGCGGCCGCCGTCGGTTCGTTGATGATTCGAAGGACCTTCAGACCGGCGATTTCTCCCGCCTGCTTGGTGGCCTGGCGCTGCGCGTCGTTGAAATAGGCGGGCACCGTGATCACGGCTTCGGTGACCTTTTCGCCCAGGTACTTGGACGCATCGTCCACGAGCTTGCGCAACACCTGTGCCGATACCTCTTCCGGCGCCACCAACTTGCCCCGAATGTCGAAGCGCACCGCGTCGTTGGGGCCCTTGACCACCTTGTAGGACACGATCTTCGATTCTTCTTCCACTTCGTCCCAGCGACGGCCGATGAACCGTTTGGCCGACGCCACCGTGGCCTGCGGGTTTAAAATCGCCTGACGGCGGGCCACCTGCCCCACAAGCCGTTGCCCGTCTTCCATGTAGGCCACGACGGAGGGCGTCGTGCGGGACCCTTCCGCGTTGGGAATCACCGTCGCTTTGCCGTTTTCCCAAACGGCCACCACCGAATTGGTCGTTCCCAAATCAATGCCCACTGCTTTGGCCATAGCCTTTTTCCTCCTTCCTATGAAAAAATCACTTAAAGTGAAGCCATTTCGTTGGGTTGCATCCTGGAGAGAATTTAATCATGAATCGCCGGGATGCCAGGGGCGAGGAACAATTTTGTCTCCATTTTCGTTCCGCTCTGAAGGGGTCTCGCCTTTTGCTTGCCGCGGCATGGCGCCAGGCTCTATAGTGAGCCGTCTGCAGGAGATGATAGGCGGGGGATTCCAGCCCAGGGCGAGGGTGTCCTCCTGTCGCATTCCTTGGCCAGGCACGGAGCGCCACGTGGCCGCATGGGGGGGCGTTGTGTGTTGGGAGCCTCCTTTTGTTGGGGTTCGCTGCGCTCATCCCAAGTTATGAGTGGGCTCGCCCTAACTGACACATCCGCCGCCGCGCTTTCCAAGCAATGGGGAATTGGGACGCCGGGTTGCATGGGGAAAAGGAGGTTTCGTGGCCGGTTTGTATCGCCTTCTTCGACTACCGGGGTTTGTGTGCGTCGCCCTCCTTGTCGTCCTGCCCGGGGCGACGTGGGCGGCCTATGTGACGGACACCTTTGAAATCACGCTGCGCAGCGGCCCCACCAACGGCCACAAAATCGTGGCCATGCTGCGTTCCGGCCAGGCGGTGCAGGTGCTGGAAAAAAACGAAGCCGGCTGGGCGCTTGTCCGCGTTCTTGACGGACCGGGCAAAGACAAGGAGGGCTGGGTGATCACCCGATACCTCATGGAACGGGTTCCGTGGGAAAAGCAGGCTGCCCAGCTGCGCCAGGAAAACGCCGCCATCAAATCCTCCCTGACGGATTCCGACTCCCAATGGCTGCGCTACCAAACCCGGGAAAAGGAACTCACTGAAACCCTGGAAAAAACGTCTCGAGAGCTGGAGGCTCTCAAGAAGGAATACCAGGCGCTTCGGGAAGGTTCCGCCGATTATCTCAAACTGAAAGAGGAATTGGACAAGACCCAGGCCGCTTTGGCGGAAACCCAAGCTCTGGCCAAGCGGTTGACCCAGGAAAACGAAAGCCTGCGCTTTTCGCAGCACGTCAAGTGGTTTGTGGCCGGAGCCCTCGTGCTCCTGTGCGGGTGGCTCATCGGGTTGGCCATGGGCCGCCAGCGCCGAAAAAAGGCCACCGGACTCCATTTTTCCTGACGCCCCCCGCCCCGGGCACAGAGCGCGCCGGCCCTTTCGGGAAAAGCTCCTCATGCCCGCACCCAGCCCTCTCTTCCTTCGGCGCCGCTCTTGATCCTCTGTGCCCTTTCCTGTCATAATATTTTCGCACCGTACGCATTGCTTCGGCCGGACGGGGCAACATCCCGGAAGGCCCGATCCGTCATTCCGATTCTTCCTCACATGAAACACACGTCAAGGGACTCGCGGCGGCGGCACGCCTTTTCACCTGCCCGAAAGTCGGCGGCGCGGCCGCCTCGCTGGTCCACGCGACACGAAAGGCTTTTGGACGGCGGCCGATGTGCCGATGTCTATGGCAGGAGAGGCGCTCATAGTGGCCCCATCACGGGATCTCTCCAGGCATCTTCGGAAAGGAGGTTTCGATCATCATGTTGGAAACCCGCAGTCTTTTGGAATACTTCAAAGATGCCGTGGAAAAGGCTTCGCAGGACCTGGATGTGGAAATTTCCCAGCTGGCCCAGTTCTACCTGGTGGATCTGCTTTCGCGCTATGCGCAGAGCACGCCGCTTCGGGAGCCGGAATGGGGGGAAAGGGACAAGACCTTCGCCCAGGCCCTCCTGGAAAGCTACGGCGTCTCCAGTGAAAAGCGGGCCCGCATTCTCAGGCAGATCGGTGATACGACTTTGTTCGTCTCCGGTTTCTTTTCCGACAGTTTTCAGCGCCGCCTTGTGGATGTCGACTATTACGCCGCCATCGGCAGCACGGCCTATCGGTCCTTGGAAGCGCTGCTGGCCGCCCGGATCGTGGACTGGGGCTTTGAAGGGGTCTTTCAGGAACTCAGCGACAAATTCCTGCGCCTCGTGGATCTCTTTGCCGAAATCGGGGACGCCTCGGGACGGCATCACGCCGGAGGGATTCTTCGCATCTACGAGCGATGGCTGAAGACCAAGAGTCCGAGGGATCGGCGGCTGCTTCGCCAAATGGGCATCATGCCCATCGAAGACACCTCCCCGGACATCCTGCACTGATGGGCGGAATCTTTTCCCGTGGCTTCAGGGGCGTTCCCGCGTCAGCGCCTGTTCCAAGCGTTTCAGCCGTTCCTGGATGTCGCGGAAGTGGTTCGCCAGGGTCTTGAGGATGAGCAGGGTGTCGGCGTTGTGCAGGGGGACGCGGGCCAGAAGCTGATCGTAAAAGAGGCCGTCCAGGCGGGAAAGATAGAGGTTTTCCAGGCGGGAAAGAAACCCCGAGCCGACGCCGAACGCAAGGGCCGCCCCGACGGTCTGGACCAGAGCCAGCAGGCTTGCCACACCCGCCACGGCGGTGCTTCCCACATCCTGCGTGCCGTCGAGGATCGGTTGAAGCCACAGGTAAAAAACCCAGGCCGACTGGACAAAACCCAGAAGCGGAAGCGCTCGGCTGAGGGAACGAAAGGCGTCCCAGGACGAGCCCACCAAGTGCCAGTCCACCCCTTCCAGCCGCTGTTCCCTCTGGACCATCTCGTCGGAGGAGGGGATCCCCCGGCCGTTGGAAACAAGGAGTCGAAGTCGCTTATGGGCCAGGGAAAAGAGGGACCACGGCAGTCGGGATGCTTCCCGCGCCAGGCGGTCCCCGGGAAGGGCCTTGGTCGGATTGTCCGTGAGCCATTCCGGCCGACCGGGCATGGGCCCCTTGGGCAGGGCGCTGAGGTGCCTTTTGAGGGCCTTGGCCACCACAAAAGTGCCCGCGATTTGAAAGCCCAACCACAAGGTCCGCAAAAGGAGACAGGCGAACAAGACGCCCGCGAGGTAGAAGATCGCCGACGCCAAAAGCCCTTGGGACGCCCACGGCGTGCTCAGCCAAAAATCGGCCCCTTGTAGGGCTTCCTTGGGCTTGAGCGACCCGCCGGCCAAAGAGCGGCCGAACCACGACTGGAGTCGAGCCGAGGCGGGAAAGCCCCCGAGAAGGCACAACAGAAGAAAGGCAAACCACCACAGCCGCTGGGATGCTTCGTACCGCCGAATGCCGTATTCCATGGACGCCCCCCTTGACCGGTTGTTCGCCTCATCCATACGGCACGGCGGGGCGTGGAGGCAACGGCAAACTTGGGGGGATGGGGCACGGCTCGCGCCGTGCCCCGATGGTGCAGCGATTAACCGCGACCGGTCATGGACTTGGGAATGCGGCCCGTGCGCACGCATTCAGAGCGCAGGCGCCGCCCGACAATCTTTTCCACCCATTGACCGATTTCCAGGACCTTGTCCACATCAAGCCCGGTGTCGATCCCCATTTCGTCCATCATGACCACCATGTCTTCCATGCACACCAGCCCCACGATGGACGGATCCACGTAATAGTAGGAGCCCGTGCCGGCCACGGGAACGCCGTCTACGAAGTTGGCCGGCTGGCCGCCGATGCCGCCCATGGTGCCTTCGTAGTGGGTGATGCCCGCCTGCAGGGCCGCCAGCACATTGGCCAGACCCCAGCCTCGAGTCACGTGGAAATGGGCGATGTGCTTGGTCGGATCCGGAATGGCATCCAGGATCATGGAAAAGTATTCGTAGACCTTGTTGGGCGGAGCCGACCCGTCGTGGTCCGCATGTTCTATGTCGTCGGCCCCGATATCCAACCATCGCTGGGTAAATTCCACGGCCCTCTTCAGCTCCGTGGGGCCTTCGATGGGGCAACCCCAAATGGTGCTGACCGTGCCGCACACCTTCATGCCCACCGCATGGGCCTTGGGGATGTATTCCTCGCACATCTTCCAGTATTCGGCCAGACTCGTCCCGGAGTTCTTCTTGTGGTGCGATTCGCTGGTAGAGACCATGAAGAGGATGCGGTCCGGACCGTAACCTTCCTGCCGGGCCTTGATGGCGCGTTCCACGGCCTTTTCCCGAATGGTGACACAGGTCACTTCCACGTCCTTGATGCAATGGGCAATCTTCTTGCTGTTGCGGAATCTTTTCAACAGTTCGTCGGCATCCTTGAACTGGGGCATGCCTGCGGGGTTGCCCAGGTTGGTGAGTTCGATGCGACGAAATCCGGCAAGCACAAGCTGTTCGGCCAGCCACAGCTTGGCTTCGAGCGGGATGTACTTTTCTTCGTGTTGGAAGCCGTCTCGAACCGTGATGTCGCCCAGAACCACTTTCTTCGGGTAATTCAACGTTGCCATACGCAGTCCTCCTTGGACGTTGGGTAGGGGAGTGGGATGGTCGCCGTTCACTGCTTCCTTCTTTGGGCGGCATGTGAGGCGGTTTCACACATTCGGCAGCCCTAGAACCGCAGGTTGCCGAAAGCCGGCTCACCAATGGGTTTCAGCAGGCTGACCTCAAAAGCCATGGCCAGCCAGTCTCGAATTTCCCGAAACTTCAACACTCTGTCGTTCAACAGCCGGGCTCCGCAGAAAAACGGATGGGCCTCGCCGTCGTATTTTTCGACCATCTGCATGCGAAAGGCCTGTTTTTCCCCATCACTCATGGGCTTACCTTCCGCGGCCCTCTTGCGCTCCTCGATGGACAGGAGCACTTCGGCCGCTGAGCGTCCGCTCATGACCGAGGTGCGCGCCCGCATGGTGGCGAACAGAAAATGGGGCCTGTAGGCGCGGCCGCACATGCCGTAGTTGGCGGCGCCGTTGTCCGGGCCGATGACCAGCTGGATGCGCGGCACCTGGGCGCAGGAGACGGCTCGAACCATGTCCGCGCCGTACTTGCCGATGCCCATGTGTTCCGATTCGGAGCCCACCATGTAGCCCGGGGAACTCTGGATGAAGAGCAGGGGCGTCTTTTCCTGACAGCAGCGCACGATCCATTCGGTGGCCTTGCGGGCCGCTTCCACGAAAATGATGCCCAATCCGTTGGAGGCGATGATCCCCAGGGGAATGCCCTTCAGGCGAATCTTTCCCGTGACGATGTTGTCTCCGCGGCCGGGGGCGTAGTTCTTCTTGTATTCGATGAAATGGCTGTCGTCGGCGAACGCCTGGATGACGGCCCGCACATTGATCCCCTGATGAATCTTGGCCGGCAGTTCCTCGTAGATGGTTTCCACGGGAACCAGCGGCGGGGATTCGGCATAGCGGTGAATATGGAGCTTTTGGGGCGGCTCCAGGGAAAGGATTTCCCGCACCTTTTCGATGGCTTCGTCCTGGGTTCGGCAGAAGTGGTCGGCACCGCCCGAAATCTGGGTGTGCACTCGGGCACCGCCCAGATCTTCCGCGGAAATCACTTCCCCCGTGGCGGCCTTGACCAAGGGAGGTCCCCCGAGGAACGAGTAGGCCAGCTTTTCGATCATGACGGCCTGACACGCCATGAACACGATGTAGGCGCCGCCCGCCGTGTTGCCTCCCGTGCTCAGGGTGATCTGCTTCAGCCCCTGGGCGGACATGCGGGCCATGTTGTAAAACATGGAGCCGAAATGGCCGTCGTCGGGAAACACGTCCGCCTGCATGGGCAGGAACGCCCCGCCCGAGTCGGCAATGTAGACGCAGTTCAGACCGCATCGTTCCGCAATGGCCTGCGCCCGCATGTGCTTTTTCAGCGTGATGGGAAAGTAGGTTCCGGCCTTGACCCGGCTGTCGTTGGCGATGATCATGGTCCAATTGCCGTAGATCTTGCCGATCCCTGTGACGATCCCTCCGCAGGGCACATCGTCCACTTCGGGATAGTGCATTCCGAAACCGGCCAGGCGGCTCAGCTCAAAGAATTCCGTGCCGGGATCGATGAGTTTCTCAATGAGCTGGCGCACGGGCTGTTTCCCCTGCTTGGCCAGCCTCTGCACGGCCGCTTCCCCTCCGGGCCACATGGCCTCATAGACCCGCTCATCCAGCTTCAGCTCTTCATTTTCCCAAAAAGCCCTGTTTTCCGCTCGCGCATCGCTCATAGCCTCACCCTTTTCCTTCCCGCCGGATTGGTCGGCCTCACGCGCCCCTTATTTGCCCTTGTAGACGGGTTTGCGCTTTTCGCGGAAAGCGGCAAGCCCTTCCAAGCGGTCTTCCGTGGGAATGGTGATCCAGTATGCATTGGATTCGATGGCCAAGCCCGTGTGGAGATCCGTTTCCAGCCCGTAGTTGATGGCGTACTTGGCCTGCTGAATGGCGATGGGGCCTGTTTCGCAGATCATGGCGGCCATTTCCAGGCACGCCTCCATGAGGTTTTCCGGCGCAACCACCGAATTGACCAAGCCGATTTGAAGCGCTTCCTCGGCGCCGACCCGTCGGCCGGTAAAAATGAGTTCCTTGGCTTTGCCTCGCCCCACCAGCCGCGGAAGCCTTTGAGTCCCGCCGGCGCCGGGAATGATGGCAAGCCGCGTTTCCGTCAATCCCATGGTGGCCGTCGAGGCGGCGATGCGGATGTCGCACGCCAGCGCCAATTCCGTCCCGCCGCCCAAAGCGACGCCGTTGACGGCGGCGATGACCGGCTTGGGCAGATATTCCACGGCGGTGAAGAGATTGCGGATGGTGTGGATGAATTCCTTCACCTGAATGTCCGACAAGGTCGCCCGTTCCTTCAAATCGGCCCCGGCGCAAAAGGCTTTGTCCCCCGCCCCGGTGATGATGACGACGCGAATCTCCGGATCAAACCGCAACGCCTCGATCTTTTCCTGCAGGCCGCGCAGCATGGCGAAATTGAACGAATTCATGACTTCCGGGCGATTCAGCGTGAGGATCACCGTTTGGCCCGTGCGTTCTTCCAGTACCACAGGTTGCTCCATGGCCCCCTCCCTGTCTTCGGCTTTCGGCAATCGTGACGATGATGCCACCACCCGTTTCGACACAATCCGGCCTTAGGCCTTGCCGGCGCGGGCGAACGCCTCGCGGAGCAGCTCGCGAGCGATGACGATCCGCCGAATTTCGTTGGTCCCTCCCCCGATTTCATAAAGTTTGGCATCCCGCCACAGTTTCTGCACGGGAAATTCCAGGCAGTAGCCATAGCCGCCGTGGATCTGAATGGCTTCGTTGCACACCCAGGTGGCCGTCTCGGAAGCGAAAAGCACGGCCGCCGCCGCCTGCTTGGTGAGTTCCGTTCCCTTGCCGCCGCGCGGGGCGTTTTGTGCCGCTTCCGCCGCCCGATAGACCAAAAGGCGGGCCGCTTCGGTGCGGGCGTACATGTCGGCCAGCTTCTGCTGGATCATCTGGAACTTGCCGATGGGCTGTCCGAACTGTTCCCTTTCGGCCGCATATTTGACGGAATAATCCAAGGCCTGTTGGGCCATGCCGATGGATCCCCCGGCCAGCACGATGCGCTCGATGTCGAGCCCGCTGGTCATGACATGAACGCCCATGTTTTCTTCACCCACAAGGTTTTCCGCCGGCACTTCGCAGTCTTCGAAAACCAGCTCGCCCGTCGGGGACCCGCGCATGCCGCATTTTTTGAGCTTGCGCGAAACCGAAAAGCCGGGAAAGTCCTTTTCCACAATGAACGCGCTGATGCCCTTGGCGCCCCTCTCCGGAGCCGTCTTGGCATAGACCAGCATCACATCGGCAATGGGCCCGTTGGTAATGAACATCTTGGTGCCGTTCAGAATGTACTTGTCCCCTTTTCTCTCGGCGCGGGTGCGCAGACTCATGGCGTCGGAGCCGGCATTGGGTTCGGTGAGGCCCAGGGCGCCGATCTTTTCGCCGCGCACCATGGGCGGCAGGTACTTCTCCTTGAGCTTTTCATTGGCGTTTTTGTGAATGTTGTTCATGCACAGGTTGGAATGGGCCGCGTAGGTCATGGCCAATCCCGGACAAATGCGGCTCATCTCCTCCACGGCCAGGGTCTGCATGAGCACGTCGCCGCCGAGGCCGCCGTATTTTTCATCGATGGTGATGCCAAGAATCCCGATTTCCGCACATTTTTGGAAAAAGTCCGGCGGGAACCAGTCCTCTTCATCCACCTTTTCCTGAATGGGACCGAGCTCGTTTACGGACCACTTGTACACCGTTTCCTTGATCATGCGCTGTTCGTCGCTCAACTGAAAATCCATGGCAGCCTCCTCACCGAACCGATCCATCAATCCACCACAATGCATTCGAAAACAACGAATCGAACCGAAATGCTTAAGGAGCCGAGCGTTCCACCCTCGGATGGCCAAAGCATTCGTGAGCGGAATGGATCCCGGTGCTGGAGCCGCAGGCGCTGGAAGGAAGGCAGGGGGAACGGGAATAACCTTCAGCAGTCGGGGTCGATTGTTTTTATTAAACGACCCAAAGTTTGTCAACACCGAACCCTCGTGGCCCGATCGGCGCCGGTCGGGACTCGGACGCCAAGGCGGGCGCCTCGATTTCGACCTTGTGGTTTCACAAAGCAGCGCCGGCCCAAAAGGAGGCTTCCCACCCTTCGTGCGCCATGGTGGCCTGCAGCTTGTGAGTCCGGGAGAAGCGCGCCTGAACGATGGGCGCCTGTTCGTGCAAATAGCCGCTGCAGAGCACCCACGGAAAGCGTTTCCAGCCGTCGGTCTCCAAGACGGCGCGCAAGCCGGGCCATTCCAGATTCATGAGGAGAAGGTCCCCGAAAGGCCCGATGGCGTGCAGGCTTTCTGCAACCATGAGAAAAACCCTTCGAGAGAGGCCGTTTTCCCGAACATTGGCCGCGGCTTCTCGAACAGCCAGAGGGTTGACGTCCACGGCCACAACCCGGCGGGCTCCCAGGCGAGCCGCCGCCAGAGCCAGAACGCCCGTACCCGTGCCCAGATCCACCACGGTCGTCATGGCCTCGGGGCGAAAAACCCGGCCGAGGAGGCGGAGGCACAGCTGCGTCGTGGGGTGCATGCCCGAGCCGAAGACCAAGCCGGGATTCAAGGCGATGAGGTGCCGAAGATGCGGGAGCGTTTCTTCGTCGAACGGCCCGAAGGCGATGCGAAACGGGCCCACATCCAGAATGCGGCTCGGCAGGCGCTGCCACTGGGCATAGGCCAATTCGTAACGGCCCGTCACGCGAAAGCCCACAGCCTCCAGAGAGGCCCTCGCCTTTTCTTCGGTGGGGCCTGCGAAGAAAAAGTAGGCGTAAGGCGGTTCGCGCCAGCATCCCAGCAGGCCTTCGCACCGGACGTCATAGCTCGCACCGGCCGGAACCAGGCATTCCAGGACGCACAAGGTTTCCTGGAAAAGCGCCGGGGTCGGGCGGCAGCCTTCGGCTGCAGCCGATGGAGATCTTTTGACATTCGAAGGATCCTGAGCCATTTTATAGGCCTTTCCACGGCTTGCGGAAAACCGGCGGCGGTTTCGTCAGCGGATCGAACGGGTCTCGAAAGGGGGAAGCGCCATGAAAATCGTGCAAAAGCCGGTCGGCATGATGGAAGTTTTCTGTTATCTCGTCATGGATGAAGCGACGGGAGAGGCGATCCTGATCGATCCTGCGGGAAACGAGGAGGAACTGGCGGCGCTGCTTCGGGCCAATAAAGCCGTTTGCCGCTATATTGTCAACACCCACGGGCATGCCGATCACACGTGCGGCAACCGGCGCATGAAGGAACTGACGGGCGCCCCCATCGTTCTGCACGCCTTGGACGACGATTTCTTTCAGATGCCGGAAAACCAGGCTTTCGCCCGAGCCATGGGTTTCCCCATCAGCCCTCCCGCCGATGTGCGGGTTCAAGACGGCGACACCCTGACCTTCGGCTCCCTCACCATGCGCTTCATCCACACCCCGGGCCATACCCCCGGCGCCTGCTGCATCCTCATCGACGGCAATCTTTTCACGGGAGATACGCTCTTTGTGGGCGCCGTCGGGCGGACCGACCTTCCCGGCGCGTCCTTCGAACAGCTTCTGGAATCCCTGCGTAAGATCACACGCCTGCCTCCGGAAACCATCGTCTGGCCGGGACACGATTACGGCGACCGACCCACCTCCACGGTGGGTCGGGAGATGGAAACCAACCCGTACATTACCGATTTTCTCATGGACGACGAAGGATAAAAACCATGGGCGCCATCTGGATCGACGGGTTCCATGAGCCTTCGTGGGGATGGATCGTGACAGGGGCAACCTCGAAGGGACTCTGCGCCTGTCATGTGTTCGGCCCCGCATTCCTTCGGACACCGGGGGGCTCTTGGCCTTTCGAGGTGCGGGCCGTGGTGGAACCCTTTTTCCGCGCCCTGTTTCCCGGCCATGACATGCTGTGGGAGGGGAACGAGGTGTCCCAGGCGGCCCGCCGGGCTTTGACGGATTACCTGCACGGGTGCGGGCACCATCCCCACGTGCCCGTGGACTGGATCGGGGGAAGTCCTTTCCAGCGCGCGGTCTGGCGGGAGCTGTGCCGAATCCCTTACGGTGCCACCGTAACATACGGGGACATCGCCCGAAGGGTGGGACGCCCCACGGGGGCCCGGGCCGTCGGGCAGGCGTGCGGGAAAAACCCCACGGCCATCGTCGTGCCATGCCATCGCGTGGTGGGTCGAAACGGGTCCCTGGGCGGCTATTCCGGAGGGCTGGACGTGAAGAAGGCGCTGCTCTGCCTGGAAGGCATCCCGATGGAGGGCCTTGGCACCGGCCCGTAAAGCCGGCGTTTTTCTTGACACCGTCACAACCCCGGGCCTATAGGAGGCTGTCCGAAAATGGAAAGGGGTGTCCCGTGCGGGTGGTGGCGGAAAGATTCCCGAAGGGTGCCTCTTGTGCCGCGCCGCCCTCTCAGCGTCGCGGCACAAAAGAAAAGAAGGCTCTGCGTCCTTTGCGTCTCTTACGGTGAATTTTTAAAGAGAGACGCCGTGAACTCATGATGACATTCTCGGACAAGCTCCTAGAGGAAAACCGCGCGACACGTCGCCAAACGGGGTGCGTCGCCGCGGAGCGGGAGCCTTCGGCGCTTTACATCACAGGACAAACGGAGGGACAACCGTGCTGGAAAAGGACCTCAAGCGCAAGCACGATATTGCACCGGCCCATGGGAAACTCGGCGTCTTGATTCCCGGTATCGGAGGGGCCGTGGCCACGACGTTCGTGGCCGGAGTGGAAGCGGTCCGCCGGGGGCTCGCCGAACCCATCGGCTCCCTGACCCAGATGGGCACCATCCGTTTGGGAAAACGCAACGAATACCGCGTGCCCCGGATCAAGGATTTTGTCCCCTTGGCCTCGCTCGATGATATCGTTTTCGCCGGCTGGGACATTTACGAAGCCAACGGGTACGACGCGGCCCTGTTCGCCAAGGTGCTTCGCAAAGAACACCTGGATCCCATTCGTGACTTTCTTGAAACCATCCAACCCATGAAAGCGGTCTTCGACCGCCGGTTCGTCAAAAACCTGGACGGCAACCACATCAAGACGGGCACCGATTTGCGGGCCCTCACGGAAGCCCTTAAGGAAGACATCGCCCGGTTCAAGCAGGAGCAGGGGATCGACCGGTGCGTCATGATTTGGTGCGGCAGCACCGAAGTCTACCTCAAGGCCGAAGAACCTCACCAGTCCCTGGACGCCTTTCTGAGGGCCGTGGAAAAGAACGATCCGCGCATCGCCCCGAGCATGCTCTATGCTCTGGCCGCCCTGGAAAGCGGGATTCCTTTCATTAACGGAGCGCCCAACCTGACGGTGGACATCCCGGCCATGGTGACTCTGGCCAAGGAAAAGAAGGTCCCCATCGCAGGCAAAGACTTCAAGACGGGACAGACCCTCATGAAAACCATTCTGGCCCCAGGCCTCAAAGCCCGCATGCTCGGCCTGGAAGGCTGGTATTCCACCAACATTCTCGGTAACCGGGACGGCCTCGTTCTGGACGACAAAGATTCCTTTAAGACGAAAGAAGAAAGCAAACTTTCCGTTCTGGAATACATTCTTCAGCCGCAGCTCTATCCCAGCCTCTACAAGAATTACTACCATAAGGTGACCATCAACTATTACCCACCCCGGGGCGACAACAAGGAAGGCTGGGACTGCATCGACATTTTCGGCTGGATGGGCTACCCCATGCAGATCAAGGTAGACTTCCAGTGCCGGGACAGCATTCTGGCCGCTCCCTTGTGCCTGGATCTGGTGCTGTTTATGGACCTGGCCCAGCGCATCGGCATGTCTGGCATTCAGGAATGGCTTTCCTTTTATTTCAAGAGCCCCATGCACAAGGAAGGCCTCTATCCCGAACACGACCTTTTCATCCAGCTCATGAAGCTCAAAAACACCCTGAGATACCTTATGGGCGAAGAGCAGATCACCCATTTCGGCCTGGACTATTATATGGGTGAGGAATGAAAGGAAGGATCCCCATGGCGCCCAAGCATTCCCACCGCTTCGTGGAAGACTACGACGGCATGGTGGCCTTTGGCATGTCGCGCGAGGTGGATGAGAAGACGCTGATGGTTTACCTGCAAAAGTTTTCCGACGACGCCCTCTTGAAGGTGCTGATTCCACGGCTCTCCAACCAGGAAATGGAAACCCTCTTTGAGCTTCTCTCCGACCTCATGCGAAAACACCTGTCGGACAACGAATACCACGCCCATTTCCTCAAGGAAGAAGGCCATTCCCACTGACGGCCGAGCCCCCGCCGCACGACGTGCGGCGGGGGCACCCCTCGACGACAGAAGCCCACATTGGAAGTTCCTCATCATTGCAACGCTGTACCAAGCGAGAAAAGAGGGAAAGCGATGGTAAAAAAAAGATATGTTTATTGGAAAGATGGAGAAACATGGTTGGGATATTTGGAAGAATATCCGGACTATTGGACGCAAGGGGAATCCCTGGAGGAATTGAACGAGAATCTGAGAGAGCTTTACCATGATCTTGCCAGTGGAGAAATTCCCTGCGTTCGGCGCGTCGATGAATTGCAGCTTCGCCATGCACAATTCTGCGACTCCAGAAAGGACACGTTGGGGTTCGCTGCGCTCACCCCAACCTACGGGTGTTACGGGGGCTGCTTATCGAGCCCCAAGACGGCCCGCGTTTGCATCGACCCATGAGCGCAGCAGGCCTCCCTTTTCCGCATCGTTGCCAAAAGGACACGAAACAGTGAAGAAACACTGAACCCTCAGAGCTGAATTCCTGATTCAAATGCCCTTCAGGCCGGCAGCGACGCACGGTGTCGCCTTTTTCGGGGAATGTCGCCTCCGCGGGACAAGGCGTCACGCGGGCGGGCGGCCGTTCCGGTTCACCTCTTGAAGCCAGCGCGAAAGGGCGGCGAGGAGCCGGTCGTTTTGGGCGGGAAGGCGCACGGCGATGCGAAAATCGCGGGGCGTCAGCCCGTCGAACGAGGCGCACTCGCGAATGAGCAGCCGGTCCCGAAGCAAAAGGGCCTCTTGCAGCGCCAGGGCGTTCGGCAAATGCTCCGGCATGCGCACCAGGAGGTAGTTAGCCCGCCCGGGAAGCACGCAAAACCCTTCCATTTCGTCCAAGGCCTTCTTCAGTCTCGATCTTTCTTCGCCCACCAGCCGGAGCGTCTCCAGACGGTAGTGTTCCTGATGCAGGCAGTGACCCCCGGCTTCCTGGGCCAGGGTGTTGACAGACCAGGGGGGCAGATGCCGGGCGGCGGCAGCGGCGATTTCCCGGGATGCCAGCAGGTATCCCAGCCGAAGCCCGGGGATGCCGTAAAACTTGGTCATGGAACGAATAAGCACCAGACGGGGATGTTCCGCAAGATGAGGTAAAAAGGAGGCCTCTTCACAAAAGTCGATGAAGACCTCGTCCACCACCAGGGCGATGTTCCGCTGTCGGGTTTCCGCCACCAGGTACGCCCGCAGGGACTCGGAAAGAAGCGTTCCCGAAGGGCTTCCCGGATGGGTGACCAGCACCGCATCAGGCCGGTGCCGGTCCAGGTGCTCCCGAATTTGTCGGGCGGTAGGCTGCAGGCCGTTTTCCCAGGTTCCATAGCACCGGTCCAGCACAACCCCTGCCACCGAAAAGGCCCGCACGTATTCGGTAAAGGTGGGAAGGGCGACAAGCACGCGGCCGGCCTTTAGAACTCGAGGAAGGACGTAGATGAGCTCCGTGGAACCGTTTCCCACAACGATCTCATCCGGGCCAACCCCGTGGCGCCGGGCCAGCCCTTCCCGCAGGGCGCTGGTGTGGATGTCCGGGTAGTGCTGCAGGCGCCCGTAGGCAGCCATCAGCGCCTCCAAAAGCCCCGGAGGAGGTCCCAGAGGGTTGATGCTGGCGCTGAAATCCAGAATATCCTCCGGGGAACACCCAAGGCGCCGGGCCATCTCGTAGACGTTTCCGCCGTGGATTCTTTGCACGCTGCCGTTCCTCGTCATCTCCCCAATGTTTGCCCCATGGGCACACGGGATAAAGCCCGCGCTTCCCATCCATGCCCCACTCCGGCTCTCATCGCCCCCATAGGGCACGTGCCAGGGCCGCCGCAAGTACCGCCAGGGCCGAAGCGGTGAAAAGAAGCCGCACCATGATCCGAAAGGCCTCCCCGTCCGGCGGCCTTACGGAATCCCCCAAGGTGGGCTTGTCCACCGTGCGGCCGAAATAGATTCCGGGGCCTCCCAACTGCACGCCCAGAAGGCCGGCCGCCGCCGCTTCCGGAAACCCCGCATTGGGGCTCTTGTGCTTTCGAGCGTCCCGTTGCACCACGGCCCAGCCCCGGCGCCAGTCGAGGCCCCAGGCGGCCCCGGCCGCCACCAGCACGAGGGCCGTCAGGCGCGCCGGAATCCAGTTGACGAGATCGTCCATGCGGGCCGCCCACCAGCCGAAATTCCGGTACCGGTCGTTTTGATAGCCCACCATGGAATCCATGGTGTTAACGGCCTTATAGACCATAGCCCCCAGAGGGCCTCCAAGGGCCAAATAGAAAAGCGGGGCGATGACCCCGTCGCTCAGGTTTTCGGAAACCGTTTCCAGAAGCGCTTTCCAGATGCCTTCCGCATCCAAGTGTTCCGTTTGGCGACTGACGATCCGGGAAAGAAGCCGGCGGGCTTCATCGATGCGGCCGGATTCCAGGGCCGTTGCCACCGCTTTGGATTCGTCGTAGAGGCTTCGCGTCGCCAACGCCGTATAGGCGATCCACAGGGAACACAGTCCGGCAAGAGCCCCATGGATCCAGGAAGCCGCCGCAAGAATTCCCGCAACACAGCCCGCCACGGCGGCGACGTTGACGGTCCAGAAAAGCCCACCCCGAAGGCGGTGTCCCAACGGCGTGTCGCCGTCCTTGTAGACGACGCGTTCCGTCGTTTCAATGAGGCGGCCGATCCAGCGCACGGGATGGGGCCACCTCGGTGGGTCCCCAAAGAGCAGGTCAAGGGCGAAGGCCGCCAGCACAAAGGGTGCGGAAAAGGAAAAAATCCCCGACACGTCGTTTTCACCTCAAACCCATGAGGCGCAGGATGCGCTCCACGTCGCAATGGCGGCGCACATGATCGGCCAACAGATCGTACTGCTGCTCTTTCCAGCGGGAAAACGCGAAGGATCCATCATGGACCGCAAGATCCTTGCCCTTGCGCGCCGCAAGAAAGGCGAGGAATCGCGTGCGGAAGGCATCGTTGTCGAAAATGCCGTGGATGTACGTCCCCCAGACCCGTCCCCCGTCAGCCCAGGCTCCGTCCGAGGCTTCGTCTTTCGGGACATCGCGCCCGTTTCGCTGCACAATGTGAAAAAGCGGTAAAACGTTGGCATCGCCATCGAAGCGGCTCCGGCCCATGTGGATTTCGTACCCGTAAAGGGGATAGAGATCTCCGGCATTCAGAGGGTTGGAATCCTGAAGGCGGGCCGTCACTTGGGTGGTGATCTTCTCCGAGGCCATCTCGGTGGTCATCGGCAAAAGACCCAAGCCTTGGGCTTCCCGCACGCCGCTTTCCACGCCGTGAGGGTCGAGGATACGCCGGCCGAGCATTTGATAGCCGCCGCAAATGCCCACCAAGACGCCGTCGGCTTTGTGGTACGCACGAAGAGCGTCCGCCAGACCTGAGCGTTCCAATGCCAGCATATCTTCGATGGTGTTCTTGCTCCCCGGCACAATCACCGCATCGCAGCGAAAGACGGCGGCCGGCTTGTCGAAATAGACGAGACGGACCCGGGGATCCTGTTCCAGGCATTGGAAATCCGTGTAGTTGGAAACGAACGGCAGCCGGACCACACCGATCTCGAGAAGATCCGGGGAGACGTGTTCGTCCGCCCCCTGAGAAACGCGTTTTGCCAGAGCCACGCTGTCTTCCTCGGCAATGGAAATGTGCTGGAAATAGGGCACGACACCGAGCACCGGTCGTCCCGAGCGCTCCTCGAGAATGCGGACCCCGGGCTGAAACAGGTCCGGATCGCCCCGAAACTTGTTCACAATGAAGCCGGCGATCCGGTCTTGGTCTTCGCGGTCCATGAGCATCAACGACCCCAGAAGGGAGGCGAAAATGCCGCCGCGGTCGATATCCCCCACCAGAAGGCACGGAGCCTGGGCCATGCGGGCCATGGCCAAATTGACGAGATCGTGCTCCTTGAGGTTCAATTCCACGGTGCTTCCCGCCCCTTCGAGCACCACCACGTCGTATCGGGCAGCAAGCCGATGGAAGGCGTCGCGAACCACAGACACCAGCTGTTTCTTATAGGCGTAGTATTCTTTGGCGGAAAAGTTCCCCACGGCCTTGCCCAAAACGATGACCTGAGACCCCATGGAGGAAGTGGGTTTGAGGAGAATGGGGTTCATGTCCACATGGGGCGGGATTCCAGCCGCTTCCGCCTGAACCACCTGGGCTCGGCCCATTTCGCCGCCTTCCGGCGTGATGAAGGAATTGAGCGCCATGTTTTGGGCCTTGAAAGGCGCCACATGATAGCCGTCCTGTTTCAGAATCCGACAAAAGGCAGCCGCCAGGACGCTTTTTCCCACGTCCGAGCCTGTGCCGAGAAACATGAGGGTCTTGGCGCGTCGATGGGTCATTTTTCGAGGGCTTTTCGGGCGGCGTCCGCAAAGCGGGCCGCGGCGTGAGGGGCGCTGCCCCAGTGAAGATGCACGTAACTGGCGAGGACAGACCCCACCTGATAGCCTTCGTCCTGCGCCGGGCGGTATTTTCGCGCCGTGAGCCGATAGCACAGGGAGAGGGATGCTGGATTCGGATCGCCGACGATTTCCGAGTAGTGAAATTCATGGCCTCGCAGTCGCGTGCCCGCATCGCCGAGAAGGCACGGCTTCGTGAGGAGCACCTCCGTGTAGCCGAGGGCTTTGCGTGTGGGCAGCATGCGCGTGGCGAAAGGAAGGAGGCCGGTCATGGGAACGATTTCCCCGGAAAGGAGTTCGATGGCTTGGCTGAGCACCATAAGACCTCCGCATTCGGCGTAGATCGGCCGCCCGGCGGCCGCGAAGGCGCGCAGGTCGTCGAAGAAACGCTCATTTTGCCGAAGAGACGCCGCGTGGACTTCGGGATAACCTCCGCCGAGATACAGGCCCCCGGCGTCTTTCGGAAGGGTTTCTCCGGCAAGCGGCGAAAAAAAGCGCAGCCGAACGCCATAGGTTTCCAAAAGATCCAGGTTGTCCTGATAATAAAAGCAAAAGGCGGCATCCCGAGCTACGGCGATGACGGCCCCCGCTCCGCCATCCCGATCCCTGGAAGGATCCCGAAGCGCGCTCTCGAGAGCTCCCATCGATTGGAGTGAAGCCGCTTGATCCGTGTCGAAGGGCAGTGCCGAAACGGCGAGCAGGGCATCCAGGTCCAGATGGGTTTCGGCGGCACGGGCCAAGCGATCCAAGAACGCCTCATCCAGCGGGCTCTCTTCCGCCGTCACCAACCCCAGATGACGTTCCGGAAGCTTTACGGCATCGTCCCGAGGAAAACCGCCCAGGACGGGGATCTCGGGATGGGTCGCCGTCATGGCGTCTTTGAGGAACGCCAGATGGGCCTCACTGCCCACCCGGTTGAAGATAACGCCGGCCCAGCGCAGTTCGGGGTCAAAGGTGCAAAAGCCGTGGACCAAAGCGGCGACGCTTCGCGCCATGCTTCGGGCGTCCACAACAAGAACGACCGGCAGGCGCAACCACTTGGCCATTTCGGCCGTGCTGCCCGCTTCCGAGGTGCCGTCGTAGCCGTCGAAAAGGCCCATCACGCCTTCCACCACGGCGCCGTCGGCCGTCGCCGCGGCCCGGGCAAAGAGGGCCCGGTTCATTTCACGGGAGAGCATCCAGCCGTCGAGATTTCGGGACGTTCTGCCCGTTACCCGCGTGTGCAAACCGGGATCGATGAAATCGGGCCCGACTTTGAAAGGCTGCACGGTCAGGCCGCGCTTTCGAAGCGCCGCCAGAACGGCCAACGTCACTGTCGTTTTCCCCGAACCGCTGTGCGGCGCGGCGATGACAAAACCCCACCTGTAGGCCGACACGATCCAGGTCCTCCGCATCCTTCTTGTCTGATAAAGCCCCCGACGCGGCAGGCTACTATGGCATACACCCGTTCCATTGTGAAGGACCACAGCGCTTCGGGCCCGCCCTCGATTCGCCCGCGTTGGCTTCTTCAAGGCCCGGCATCCAAAGCAATGCTCTCGCCCAACGGGACAAGGGCCGTTCGCAACCAATCCGGCGCCGGAGCCTTGTGCGGAAAGGGTTTTCGTGAAAGGATCGGCGGGGATGGGGGCGACGGCTTCGAATGTTTTTAAACGACACAGAGGAAATTCGGCATGTGGCAGCGTCTGAGGAATTGGTTCATGAGGAGCCGCTGGGGATTTGAATGGCGCTACCTTCGAGGACAAACGCCGTGGGATACGGGGATTACGCCACCCGAAGTCATGGAATTCCTTGCGAAGACTCCTCCGGGAAAGGCCTTGGACCTGGGCTGCGGCACGGGAACCAACGCCATCACCTTGGCGCGGCACGGCTGGGACGTCACCGGGGTGGATTTTTCTCCCAAGGCCATCCACAAGGCGCGGCAAAAAGCCACCGCCTCGGGGCTTTCCATCACCTTCTACGTCGCCGATGTGACCAATCTTTCCATGCTGCAGGGCCCATACGATTATGTTCTGGATATCGGCTGTCTTTTTGCCTTAAGCGACAAGGGACGGCGCCGCTACGCTCAGGAAGTGGAACGCCTGACCGCCTCCACGGCGTGGTACATGCTTTATGCGTGGCTTCCCCGCCCGTGGCGGGGCGGCCTCTGGGGCATTTCCGTGGAAGAGGTGGAGGCTCTCTTGGGCAAGGCCTTTACGCGGGAGCGCTACGTGATCGGGCAAGAAAAGGGCCACCCTTCGGCGTGGTATTGGTACCGGAGAAAATGACTGTGCGTCACGAAGGTGCGATCGGCAATTCCACCGTGACGCAAAGACCACCTTCAGGTCGGTTGGCGGCGGTCATGGAGCCCCCGTGCCGCTGCACGGCTTTGAAAGCGATGGCCAAGCCCAAACCCGAGCCGCCCGTCTTACGGTTACGGTCCTTCGCCACTCGATAAAACGGTCGAAAGATTTCGGGAAGATGACTGTCGGGCACACCGGGACCTTCATCTTCCACGCGCAGCACGATGCGCTGTCCCTGTTCGGACGTGCGCCGTTCCATGGATACGGTGACGACAGTGCCGGCCGGCGAATACGTGACGGCGTTTCGAATGACGTTTTCCACCGCACTTCGCAAAAGATCGGCCGAACCGACCACGTCGGCCGGTTCCAGAGACCAGCGCACGGCGCACCCTTTCCCTTGGGCCTCAAAATCGGCATCCCGAGCCACTTCCTCCACAAGGCGATGGAAAGACACTCGATCTTCGGCCACAAGCGGTCCGACATGCTCCAGTCTGGCCAAGGTGAGTACATGGGAAATCAGCGTATTGAGTCTTTCCGATTCCTTTTCAATGCGATCGAGAAACGGGGACAGTTCGGCAGGGGCGTGCTTTCTCGTGAGTTCGACCGCCACGCCGAGGCGTGTGAGAGGGGAGCGCAGTTCGTGGGAGATATCCCGCAGAAGCTGCCGTTGCGCTTCCACAAGCCGACCGAGTTGCTCGGCCATGTGATCGAAATCCCGTGCCAGAACACCGAACTCGTCCTTTCGATGCCGCACCTCGGACTTCACTCGGGCTCCAAAATCCCCTGCGGCCAGGAGCCGAGCGCTGTGTTGCAGCGCCCGCAAAGGCGCCACGAAATTCCTGGCGAGGAAAAAACACAGCACGGAAGCCGCACTCAGGAGCCCCCCCAAGGTTACGGCTTGCGGGACGAGCCGCGATCGGGGCAGAGGCGGCATGGGCGCCATAACATGACGAACGAGTGTATAGTGGGCGCCGGAAGGGCCGGTCAGCCCCACGATTTCTACCGGCGATGGAAGAAGCTGCGGCCGGCGAGCCCCAAGGGGCAGAGAAGGCCCAGAAGAAGGATTCCACGGCAGGTCCTTCGGCAGGGATCGGCCCAAGAGTTCTCTTCCCGAAGAATCCAAGAAAAAGTAACGGACCGAGCGGTCGTTTTCCAATTGTTCAAGGAAACGAGCCAGGGCATCGGACCCGCGGTCTTCATAAATGGACAAACCCGTGATCCCCACAAGGCGCACCGTATGACGCGTCGCCTCCCACCAGCCTTCCAGCCAGTTTTTTCTTGGAAACAACCACCCAAGAACCAGCGCTGACAGGAAGGCTCCGGCACAAATGCTTCCGCAGAAGGCCAAGAAAATCTTTCCGAAAACCCCTTTCATCCCACGCCCTTCAAACGACGGCGCCCGAACTCTTTCCGTCGCCGCCTTGAATGCCGCCCATAAACGGAGGATCCCTATCAGACGCAGACATAAAGATAGCCTACGCTCCGGACCGTCTTGATCCTTTTGCCGCTTTCGGAAGAATCGCCCAGCTTTTTCCGGAGATTGCTCACATGGACATCCAGACTCCGGTCATACGGATGGAGTTTTCGACCCAACACCTTGAGGCTCAAATCCTCACGGGGGACCACCTGCCCGGCGGATCGCATGAGAACCTCCAGCAGATTGAATTCCACCGTGGTCAGAGGCACGACCTCCCCGCCGCAGAGTACCGTGCGTGTGGCGGGAGACAAGGACACATCGCCGATCACGATGGGATCCAGGCGGGCCGGGGAGTGTTCAGAGCGCCCTGCGGGTTCCTCCGCGGACGCCCGGTGGCTGCGCCGAAGCAAAGCCCGCAGCCGTGCCAGAAGCTCCCTGGGGTTGAACGGCTTGGGCAGATAGTCGTCCGCCCCCAGTTCCAGACCCACGATGCGGTCCACATCTTCGCCCCGGGCCGTCAGCATGAGCACCGGCACATCACTTCGAGCCCGCAGGGCCCTTAAGATGTCCAAGCCGTTCCTCCCGGGGAGCATGACATCGAGAATCACCACATCAAAAGTTTCCTCTTGGAGGGCGCGAAACCCCTTTTCCCCATCATGCACGCTCATCACCGAAAAACCGAAAGGCCCTAGGTATTCCTCCAAAAGGGCGCACAGTTCCCAATCGTCGTCGATCACCAGGACTCGAATCGCCTTTTCCATGCTCGTCCCCTGCAATGGCTTCCCGCTTTTCTTTCAGCCCCAGCATATCTCATGGGCGTTCCGGCCCCGCGTCAAGAATGGTCAAGATAGCTTGTGGGTTCTTTACAATTTTTTGCCCTTCTTTGCCGAGTCTTGCCCCACCTTGACGGAAAACCGGGGTATGTGTCCCGTGCGTGTTCGGGCGGGCCTCGGCTTTTTCAGGAGCATCGCAGGCACGCCGAAGTTCCCATTCACACTTACAAGAGGAGGTTGTTATGAAACACCGTACCCTGAAGCTTGCTGGAATGTTTTTCGCGCTGGCCTTGCTTGCGGTCGGCTCCGGGGCCGAATGCAGCGCCTTCGACTTTCCGGGCCACAGACCGGGTCCCTTCGGCGGGGAAGGAACCGGCATGTTCTTCCAGTTTCTCGAACGGGTCGTGGAACTCAAACTCACACCCGAACAACAAGAAAAAATTCTGACGGTCCTCAAGAAACACCGCACCGAATTCCAGGAAACGCTCACAAAACTCGCGGACGCTCACCGCAAGCTTAACGACACCATCGCTCAGGACAACGCGACGGAAGCGGCCGTTCGAGAAGCCCACAAGGCGGCAGCGGCGGCACAGGAGGACCTGGCGGTTTTGCGGGCCAAGGTCCGCCGGGAGGTCATGCCTCTTTTGACCGAAGAACAAAAGGCCAAGGTGCAGGCCTGGATGGAAGACCACGGCGGCGGTCCTTTCGGCCAAGGATTTCCTCGGCCCAAACGGTCGGTTCAATAACGAATCCAACCCTTCGGGGCGCGCTTCGGCGCGCCCCCCTTCGGCACGATGGTTCCATCCGTCCATTGCCCCTTGGCCCTTTAATGTGTAAAATGTCACAAAGCGATCGCCGCAGCTTTCGTTCCATGGGCAACAAACCGGGAAAGGGGGATGGCGGTCATGGATGCCCGCGCAGGGTCGGCTCGTGTCTCGCTCCTGGAACAGCAGGTGCGGGAACTTCAAAACGACCGGACTTTTCTGGAAAACATCCTGGATTCCCTGGACGCCCATATCGCCGTGCTGGACGATTCCGGCGTCATCATCAAGACCAACAAGCCTTGGCAAAAGTACGCCGAAGCCAACAAGCTGGGACTTCCACCGGACACCATCGGTGTGAACTATCTTCGCGTGTGCGACGAAGCGCGGGGAGAAGCTTCCGAAGGGGCCGAGGAAGCGGCGGCGGGGATCCGTGCCGTGATGGACGGCACCCTGAGCGAATTCCGCATGGACTATCCCTGCCACTCTCCCACGGAAAAGCGCTGGTTCTTCATGAGGGTGACGCGGTTTGCGGGCGCGGGGCCTCCGCGTCTCGTCATCATCCATGAAAACATCACTCCTCTCAAAGAAATCCAAGAGGAACTCGCCCGACGCGAAGAAGAACTCCTGGCCTACGCCAAGCGGTTGGAAGAGACCAACATCACGCTCAAAACCATCCTGGACCTTCGAGAATCGGAAAAAAAGGAACTGCAGGAGGCCATGGTTTCCGCCGTCCGGCAGCTTCTCGTGCCGGCATTGGAACGGCTCAAAACGGCTCGGCTCGACGAAGCTCACAAAAAGGAACTGGAAGTCCTGGAAATCACCCTTCGGGAACTCGCCGCCTCGTCCATCCGTACCCTGGCGGGCCGACAACTGGGCCTCACCCCTATGGAACTTCAAGTGGCCATGCTCGTGCGCGAAGGGCGCTCTTCCAAAGAGATCGCATCCCTTCTCAATATCTCGACGGAAACGGTGGCTTTCCATCGCCGAAACCTTCGAAGGAAACTCCAGATCCACGGAAAGGGCCAAAACCTGCGCGAAAGGCTCCTGGCCTTGACCTGAGCGGCTTCCCCAAAAAAGCCGTCGGCCTCTCGGCCCCGAGCGCACTGGGGGGCGATCCGACGGCCTTTTTGGCGTTTTTACCTCCTATTTTCCCCCTAAAACTTTCCCCTTGAGATTTCGCGGATCGTGATAACTTTCTTACTAACATAAGGTCAAAGGGATTTATTCAGAGGATCGCAAAGGAAAGGAGTTTTCTCATGACGGACGTGACACAACCGAGCAAGAGGCAGCAATTCGTATGGGTCAAGGACAAGGCGGGGAACGAATTCGTCTGCCCGGTGGATGTCTTGAAAGACCCGAAATCCATGAACCCGGACGAACTCAAAAACTGCGTTGACGACGCCAAGACCGTTCAGCCCTTTGCCGGGGGGTAATGGTCCCCTGAGGCCCCAGGTCTCTAAGCGACAAAAGAGAGCCCACCGGCACAAAAGCCGGGCGGGCTCTTTTCGTTCAACCCCGAAAAATCCTCACAAAGGAGGCCCCATGGCCGCATTCACGAGAGGTGAGACTTTGGTTCGGGTGACCGATCGCGCGGGAAACGAATTCTACTGCGCCGTGGAGGATTTGAAAGACCCTTCGGAGCTGACGCCGGAAGAGCGGGAATCCTGTGTGGACGACGCCACCGTCGGGCGCTATGCGGGGGATTTCAAGAAAGGTTCCTGATCCCAAGGGGCCAACCCAAAGTTCGGCTCTTTGCCATGACGCGTTTGGTACGGCCGGGCGCTGTCACACAGGGCAGAGGACAAGTTCTCGGGCAAGTTCCTACGGAGGTGAGACGACAAGAAGGCTCCAATACAGGGTCAGGGGCTTCGTCACAACGCGGTGCCCTTCGCGGCGAAGCGCCTCTTCCACAAAGGGGGCGTTTCCTTTTCGCGTGACCACCACGCGCCCTGCCGATCCGGACGAGGGATCCAGGCTCATGTCCTCCCAAAGGGCGGAAAAGGGGCGAAATCCCGCATCCGGCACTTCATCCGGCGACGGGTGAACGCGAATGAACGGATCCCCCCAATAGAACTGCAATCCATAGCAGGGGCTTTGGGAGACGACATACAGCGGACGCCCGGGAATATCCTTGAGAGGGACGGCGGCTTTCAAGGCCTGGTAAAGGCCGCCCATGTCCCTCTTGGACGGCCAGTGGGCCATCACGCCTTTGCCCGCCACGACGACAGCGGTGCTGAGCAAAGCCACCATGGCCATCTTTCGCCGCGACACGAGGCCGCAGGCGGCCAAAAAGTCCACATGCCGTGCCAAAAAGCAGGTGACGACGGGAAAAAGTGGTAAAATGTAAAGCGGCATTCGGGATCGGCTCACTGAAAACACGGCAAAAGGGACGACAAAGGCCACGACGAGAAACAGGCCTTCAGGGCTGAGATTCTTGAACGCCGTTTTGAGGTCTGACAAGGCGTCTTGAAAACGCGAGCGTCGAAGGCTTCCCAGGAATGCCCACAGCCCGCGGCGATGCCCCAAAACCGCGACGGCGAGCCAGGGCAAGGTTCCTCCCAGCAAAAAAGGCCAGTAGACCGTGAACATCTCAGACCAATGGGGATGCCTCTGGAATTCTTCCGTGGCCATCCGCCCCACCACTTCGTGCTTCAACCAGTACGAAAGAAGGCCGGGATAGCGAAGGATGGACAGGACGTACCACCACAGGCCGACCGCCACAAAGAGGCCGAGGCCCGCGGGGACGAAAAAAGGGGCGGAACGCACGGAGCGCTCCCGCACAAGTGCGCGAAAAACCACCAGGGCCAGGAGCGGCAGCAAGGCTGGCGGTCCTTTGGTGAAAAACGCCATGCCGAAGAAAAACCACATGAGCCCCGCGGCTCGCTTTCGGCCGCTTCGCACGCTCCACCAGAAACAGGCCAAAGCCAGCGTCTCCCACAAGGTGAGCAGGGAGTCGGCGTTCACCGTAAAAGCCGCCCCCGCCGGCCCCCACAAAGTGGCGTAGAGGAGTGCGGCGACGGATCCCGTGCGGGAGTCCCAGAGCCAGCGGCCCAGCCAGAAGACGCCCAAAACCGTGAGAACAAAAGTGGGGACCAGGAAGGCCCTCGCCCCCCAGGCATTTCGGCCCAGCAGCCGTACGCCGGCGGCGACGGCCCAATAGGTCAGGGGGGGTTTGGTCCAATGGGGGGCATAGTCCAAAGTGGGACGAAGGTAATCTCCGGAAACGATCATCTCGCGGGCACATTCCGCATACCGACCTTCCGTGGATTCATAGAGGCCTCGGCTGCCTTGAAAAGCCACGGCGCCGGCGAAGGCGCACAAAAGGGCAAGCGCGAACATGTGGATGCGGCTCTTGGATTCAGCCACGCTCGGCCTCCCGCAGGGCCCGTTTTTCCCGGTAGATGAGGTAGAGGTTCCGGCTGTAGATGATGAGCCCCGCTCCTTGGCCCACGATAAAGACAGGATCCCGTCGCCACAGGGCGTAAGCGAGAAGGAGCGTCCCGCCGAACACGCTAAGAACCCAAAAGGCCACGGGAACGACGCTCCGTCCGGCTCTTTCGCTGGCAATCCATTGAACAAAAAACCGGGCGGAAAAAAGCGCCTGCGCTGAAAACCCCACGCCCAACCAAATTTTTTCCGGACTCATGCCACTTTCTCTCCCGGATCGCTTCGGGCCCGCCGCAGCCGAACCCCTTTCTTTCCCCAAGGCGCCGCACGCTGGTACGATCCGACCATCCCAGCCAACCTCGGCCGAAAAGACCCTTTTGAGTGCCCCTTCGTCGCAGACGATTCTTGCACCCTGTGCCGCGTGCACGGGGCTTTCCGGCTTGTGCTTTCTACACCCGACGGCCTTCGTCGGCAACGGGCTTCTCGCTCAAACAAACCAGCCTCGGACTTGAAACCGCCTCTTCCATGGATTTTAATGGGAAAGGATGCTTTTGAGACCGCAGACAACCCATGGGCGGATCTTCGCGTGCCTTGCCAAGGGCGCTCTAACCAACCGAAACGGATCAGAACCATGCGCATCATGCTTTTTGCTGGAAAAGGCGGCGTGGGCAAAACCAGTGTGGCCGCCGGAACGGGCGTGCTCCTTGCCGAACGGGGTCTGAAGACCCTGGTGATGTCCTTGGATCCGGCCCACAGCCTGAGCGACGCCTTCGATTTGGATCGGCGCCTCATGGACGTGAACCGAGGCCAGCCGGTTGCCGTCGCCGAGAATTTGTGGATTCAGGAACTGGACGTTCACGAGGAAATCCAAAAGCACTGGGGGGAAGTGCATCAGTACCTGAGTCTTTTGCTGAACGTTTCGGGGCTGGACAGCGTGCTGGCCGAAGAACTGGCGGTGCTTCCGGGAATGGAAGAGGTGAGCGCCCTTCTTTACGTGAACCGGTACGCCAAGGACGAGGCCTACGATGTCCTTATTTTGGACTGCGCGCCCACCGCGGAATCCATCCGATTCGTCAGTGTCCCCAAGGCTCTCGAATGGTACATGGAAAAGATCTTCCGCATGGAAAGAAACCTCTTCCGCATGGCCCGCCCGGTGGTTCGACGATTTTCCGATGTCCCGTTGCCCGAAGACGCCTACTTCGCCTCCATCGAAAGGCTGTTTCACCGACTTCGCGGTGTGGACGCCCTCTTGACCGACACGCACAGGACGTCGGTGCGCCTTGTGACCAACCTGGAAAAAATGGTCATTCGAGAGACGCAGCGCAGTTTCATGTTCTTTTCCCTGCACCAACTGGGCATCGACGCCATCATCGTCAACCGGGTGCTCGCCGAAAATTCCCGGGATCCTTTTCTCAGGGCGCTCCTCGAACAGCAACGGTCGTATCTCCACCTGGTGACCTCGTCCTTCGACCCCATCCCTGTTTTGACGGCGCCCTATTACGAGCACGAAACGCTGGGCTACGGCCGCCTCAAAGCCCTCGCCGAAGCCCTCTACGGCGACACACCGCCCCATCACATCCTCTACCACCACCAGCCCGTCAGTTTTGTTTCCGAAAACGGCACCCACATGGTTCGCATCCACTTCCCCTTTGTGAGCCGGGAAGAAATCGCCCTGACCAAAGTCGGAGACGAACTCGTCATCCGCATGGGGGCGTTCAAGAAGAACCTGGTGCTGCCGCGGGCTTTTGCCCGGTTGCACCCCGAAAAGGCGCGATTGGAACACGAGACTTTGACCATAATCTTTGGAGGCGGTCATGAGCCAGCATGAGAAGCAGGAAGTCGAGACGGAACGATCGAAAGAGACCCGGTGTCGGTGCCCCATGTGCCAGATGATGCACGCTTTGGGGGCGGGGAAAGGTTCGGGAAAGCCCTTTTGGGAACACCTGACCAACGCCCGCATCGAGGTTCTTCGGGCCGTGCGGAGTCTCATCGACGAGCGGATCGACCATCTGGAAAAGAAAAAGACCGAAAAAAGCGAAAAAAAGGCCACGCCCATCGCGGTGGAATGAAACCTTCAAGGCACGACGGTGGCGCATACAGGATCATGATCCTTATATTGGATGACAATGGATAAAGGAATACGGAAACGGGGACATTGCCGCTCACAAAACGGAGAAGGATCATAAGGAGCACACCATGGATCTCAAGAGCTACTTTGAACAGACGAAAGGTTTCGGCGTCCTTGCCACCGCTGATTCGGAAGGCCGTGTGGATGCGGCCGTCTACGCCAGACCGCACGTTATGGAGGACGGCAGTTTGGCGTTCATCATGAAAGATCGCCTGACACACCACAACCTGCAGTCGAACCCGAGAGCCGCCTATCTTTTCAGGGAAGGCGTTGAAGGATACAAGGGAAAGCGTTTCTTCCTGAAGAAAATTAAGGAATCGGAAGATCCGGAAATCATCGAATCCCTGCGCCGCAAAAGCTACCCCACGAGATCGGAGGAGGCGGGAGCGAAGGAATTCGCCGTGTTTTTCGCCATTGAAAAGGAACTGCCGTTAATCGGTTCGGCTTAGAACGTGACGGCCGCAGCGCCGTGCCCAAAGCCCTTCTTGCCTACGCTTGGAACCGGGGGGCGTGGGCGAGAAGGGTGATTTTCCGCGCCGCCCAGAGGCAGACGGGGGCATAGCACAGGGCCCACACCGGCATGGTGAAAACGATCCACGCTCCCTGCATTCCGTCAGGAATGACCTCGTGCCCGGTGGCTTTCACCCCGGCCACTCGCCAACTCCACGACATTCCCGGCTCGACGTCGTCGATTGCAAAGGGCAAAGTCCAACCGACGACGGTGCGTACGCGGCCACGCATGCCCTTGTGAACCACGACGTCCGTGCCATCGATTGCAACGTGGGTGATACTCGGACCCCACTTCGGCCACAGGCGCGTGTCGCTCAAGACAGCCCACACCGCTTCGGAAGCACAATGTGCCCGCAGACCGATGCGAATCCGCCGGGAAGTCCGTTCCAACTGAACACGCAGCACGTCGTCCCTTGGAATCAAAAATCGTAAGAGAAGTAAAGGGCGACCCCCTTGTCCCGCGCATACTTTTGGACGGGCGGAGACGCCTGATAAGTCACGAGAAGCCTGATTTGGTCTTTAGGCACGAGGTTCGCCACCTGGCGGGCTTTCTCGAGAAAGTCGTCCACGTCCTTCTTTTTGAGCTGCGTCTTGGCTTCACCGAGAATGACATATTGGGCTGTGTCACGAATGCCGGTCCCCCAAATGTTCACTTCCAGGTATCGGTCCGGGCCGATTTCAAGGAAGTCGCGTTTCAGCCTTCCCTGAACTTCCACGCCCATATCCTGCTTCAAAAGAGCCGGAAGCGCCTTGAAGGCTTCGTCTTCCAAGCGATACCCGACGGTATGGGCCAAGCCGCCCAATTGCTCTCGGGTCTTGCGGTGCTCTTGAACCAGTTTTTTGAGTTCCGTTTCCGTCTTTTTCTGCGCTTCGGCCAACGCTTCAATGCGCGCTTCGGTGCGGCTTTGCGCTTCCGCCAACTGCTCTACGCGCTCTCCCAAGCGCCTTTGCGCTTCGGCCAGCTGTTCCAGTCGGGCCTCGGTTCGCTTTTGCGCTTCCGCCAATTGTTCAACGCGTTCTTCCGTGCGCCTCTGGGCTTCCGCCAACTGCTCTACGCGCTCTTCCAAGCGCCTCTGGGCCTCGGCCAGCTGTTCCAGTCGGGCCTCGGTGCGCTTTTGCGCTTCGGCCAATTGTTCAACGCGCTCTTCCGTGCGCCTCTGCGCTTCCGCCAACTGCTCTACGCGCTCTTCCAAGCGCCTGTGGGCCTCGGCCAGCTGTTCTAGTCGGGCCTCGGTGCGCTTTTGCGCTTCGGCCAGTTCCCCCAGCCGGGCTTCTGTTTGCTGCTGCGCCTCCGCCAGCTGCTCCAGTCGCGTTTCCGTGCGCTTTTGCGCTTCAACCAAAGCCTGGATCTGGGTCTCCGTGCGCTTTTGTGCTTCCGTCAGATCCCCCATCCTGGCTTCGGTGCCCTGCTGGGCCGCGGTAAGCTCCTTCGTGGAGACGGCCAGGCTCTCCACGATCCTTTTCAGGTCCCGAAAGTCCTCCCGTGTCACCACGCGGTTCAGGTGCCCGTCCACTTCACCCAACAGGGCCATGAACACTTTTTTGGTCTTCGGATCGAGTTCGTCGATGGCTTGATAAAGCTGGACGCTGAAAGGCACGGCACGTTCTCCAATGCCCAAAAATTTCTGATCTGTGGGACTGGCACTTCGCGGTCTTCTTATCCCAAAGGCATCGGCTGCGGCAACTGTTCGTCGGCGAAACGCATCGCCCCGTCCCGCCGGCAAAACCATCCCGTGGGCGCCCAGGGGCCCCGCTTGGACACCGAAGGAAACAGAGCGCGCCGGGGCTTCTTTCAGAAAAGACTCATCCGGGCATCGGCAATCGTGTACGTGCCGTCGTGAAAGATGACGGGGTTGCAGTCCAGTTCCTGAATGGGAAGCTCATCCATGAGGCGCCCGATGGCGACGATAAGACGCGCCAGTGCGTGCTTGTTTACGGGCGGCTTGCCTCGAAGACCCCCGAGCACCTTCACCCCGCGAATCTCTTCAATCATGCGGCGCGCTTCCTGTTCGGAGACGGGCGCCAAACGGAACACCACGTCTTTTAAAGCTTCGACCCAAATCCCGCCCAGCCCGAACATGACCACTGGACCGGCTTGGGGGTCTCTAGCGCCGCCGACGACCACCTCGGTCCCTTCGGGAACCAGAGGCTGTACGCAGATTCCGACGATGCGCGCCTCGGGCGCGGCGTGCTTGACCCGGTCCATCATCTCGCCAAAGGCGCGCCGAAGGCTCGTCTCATCCCGAATGCCGAGCATGACGCCGCCCGCATCGCTCTTATGGACGATATCCGGGGAGGCGATCTTGAGAACCACCGGGTAGCCCACGGTCCGCGCTGCAGCCGCCGCTTCGTCCGCATCGACGGCCAGGACGGTTTTGGCCGTGCGAAGGCCGGCCTCCTCCAGGATGCGCTTGGCGTCGTGTTCCAACACAAGGGTGCGGCCCGAGGCACGAAGATCGGCCACGAAGGAGTCCAGGGCCTCGGAAAACCTTTCGGACGGCGTCTCCGGCATCCTTCGCGCCGCATGGGTCGCTTCGTGCAAATAGGCCAAAGCCGCAGCCGCCCGTTCCGCCGTAGGATAAGCGGCCACACCGGCCTGCATCCAGGCTTTGAACTCCTCGGCGGCTGCAGACGGCGCCCCCCACACGAAGACGGCGGGCTTTCCGGATTCTTTCGCCGTACGTCCGAACCCCTCCAGGGGGAAGGGAACCACCTGAGGGTCCCCCAGTGCGGAAAGACAAACGGAGAGCGTGGCGTCCACCCCGGGATCCGTGCCCAAAAGACCCAACACATCCACATAGAGGCGGCGATCCAGGTAACCGAACGTGGTGAGGTCCACGGGGTTGTCCGCGGGCATAAAAGAGGCGAGCACCTTGCGGGAAACCAGGGCTTCCTTGGTTTTTTCAGCGAGGTCCGCCAAGACCAGCCCTTTTCGCGACAAGACGTCGGAAGCCAGCACGGCGGGACCGGCGGTGTGGGTGATGACGGCCACACGGTTTCCCCGCAGGGGCGGGCTCAAGGCCAGAATCTTGGCCGTGTCCACCAGTTCCTCCACCGAGTGTACCTGAACCAGGCCCGCCTGACGAAACGCCGCTTCGTAGATGGCTTGCGACTGCGCCATGCTGCCCGTGTGGGATCGAGCCACCTTGCGGCCCGCCGCCGTATAGCCGGCGCCAAGGACAACCACGGGTTTTCGGGACGCGCATCGCGACGCCGCTTCATAAAAGCGCCGCACATCATCCAGTCCTTCGATGAAAAGGGCCACGACCGTGGTCTTGTCGTCTTCGGCGCAAAAATCCAGCATGTCGGCGAATTCCACATTGGCCCGGTTGCCCAGGCACACCAAGGTCCCCATGGGGATATGGTCTTCGAGAAAGCGAATGGCCGCAAATCCCGCCACGCCGCCGCTCTGGCTCACCACCGTTATGCCGCCGGGTTCCGTGAAAAAGTCGGACAAGACCGGCATGAACGTGGCGTTCATGCGGCTGTGGGATCGGTAAAACCCCATGGTGTTGGGCCCGATGATCTTCACCCCCGCTTCGTCGGCCATGGCCTTCAACCGCTGCTGATCGCGACGCCCTTCCTCCCCCGCCTCCCGAAATCCGGCCGTGAAGATGACGGCCCCCCGGCATCCCTTGGCCACGGCCGCCTCAAAACCTTTCAGGATATGCTGCTGAGGAACGGCAAAAAGAAAGAGATCCACCGCATCGTCCGGAATAGCTTCAATGGACGGGTAAGCCCTCCGGCCCAGAATTTCTTCGGCTCCGCCCGCATGGACCGGGTAGACTTTTTCCACACCTGATGCCAGGGCCGAGCGCAGGACGAAGTTGCCCACCTTACCGCCGTGGGTGGAGGCCCCCACCACCGCCACCGACCGGGGTGAAAACATAGCCCGAAAAGCTTCAAAATCTTCAGCGGCGTGCTTGGCCATTTTCTCCTCCTTGTCTTTGAGCCGAAATGACGCCGTCCGGAAACGAGTTCGGGCAAACAGCTCGAAAACCCCGCTCATGCGGACGATACCGTATACTTAAGCGATCGTCCCGTACGGAGCCTGTGGATGTTTTCCGCGACTTCAGCCGCGATGGCATCCAGGGAAAAGTCGGTAACTCCGGCAATGTGCGGGGAAGCCACCACATTGTACCGGAAGAGCGGATCCTTGGGGTCGATGGGTTCATGCCAAAAGACGTCAAGGCCAACACCGGCGATCTGTCCGTTCGCCAACGCTTCCAGGAGCGACCCGTAATCGATCACGGGGCCTCGACTCACATTGATGAGATAAGCCGTCCGCTTCATGAGCCCTAATTCCCGCTTGCCGATCAGGCCCCTTGTGTCGGATGCGAGGGGAACGGCGAGAACCACAAAGTCCGCAACCTTTAGAAGCTCATCCAGAGCCTCGGGGCCTCCCAAGAAGTCCACCAACCGTGAAAGATCCTCGCCGCCACTCAGCCGCCTCTTGACTGCTCGCACTTCCATCCCCAAGGCCTTGAGTCGCTCAGCAATGGCTTTTCCCAACTGGCCCATGCCAACAATCCCCACTTTCTTGCCAAAAAGCGTCTTTCCCGTGGGTACGCCCAGTTTTCGGGCCTGGATATTCTTCAATTGACCGGGAAAATCCCGGGCAAGGGCCAGCATGAGAAAGATCACCCATTCGGCCACCGACGCCGCGTTTCCCGTCTTTTCACTGGGCACATTGGCCACCGGAATGTCTCTTTCCGCCGCCGCTTCCAGATCCACCCCTTCCAGGCCTACTCCGAATTGTTGAATCAACCGAAGCTTCTTGCCCTTGAAAATGAGCTCCCGCGTCAATTGAGACATGAGGGGAATCGCCACATCCACATCGCCGATGAATTCATGGATCCGATCTTTGGGGCAAAAAAGAATACGATCGCCGGGCAGACGGCGTTCCAGGCAGTGTCGTGCATCTGCAAAGGATCTATCACAGAAGAGGATCTTCATGGTTCGGTGTCTCCAGAACCACCCGCGCGTCCACGGCCAATCCCTGCTCTCCATGATCTCCCAGAACGATCGGGTTGATGTCCACTTCCCGGATCAGGGGAAAGTGATGAATCAGAAGGGAAACCTTGGCCAGCGCGTCATCAACCGGGGCGAGCCGCAGGTTCACATCCTGAAGCACCTCCACAAGGATGCTCCCTGCCCCACAAGGACCACGGCACCGAAGACCGGGTCGCGATAAGCGCCCACCGTCAGTTCGCGCACGCCCTTGACCATCTTTTGGACCAGGATGCCCTCCACATCGTCGGAAAGCGAACCAAGACGCCGCCACGCTTCGGCCAGGGCATCCGCATCCGGGATGCCCACCGCCACCCCCCCGAGGTCGCTCTTGTGCACCAGGGATTCCCCCACCGCCTTCAGAACCACGGGATAGCCCAAGGAAACGGCGGCATCCCGCGCCTCGTCGACGGATCGTGCCAGCGCCCACGGCGCCGTGGGGATGTCCAGGATTCGAAGGAGCTCCAGGCATTCGTGGACCATGGGCCGCCGCCCCAGAGCGCTCTGCGCTTGAACCCACGCGGCGGCCGCATCATACCAGGGGGGCAGGGCGCCTTCTTTTTCCCCAGCTCCCCGTTCGCCTCCAGGTCGCGAAGGAAATTTGCGATGCATCGCCAGCCCTTCCACGGCCTCCCGGACATCCAAAAAGAACGGATAGGAGGCCTCCTTTTCCACCGCCACCCGATCCTCAAAGGGCACTTCGACAACGACGGACACAGGCTTTCGGTATTCACCCGCCAGACGCTCCAGTCTTGTGAGCAGGTTGCGTGGTTTTTTCCCAGGTTGTCCGTGGGTGCGGACACGCCCACAACGGCGACCGATTGAGGATGAAAGAGTGGATCCATGGCCGACATCCGTCTCCTTTCTCGAGAGCGCGAGAGATGCCGGAGCGGACAATCCTTTCGTGCTCCATGCAACATCGCGACAGCCCGCAGCTTTATGCTCAGGGCAATTCCGCCCTTTCCCGCCCCGTCGTGGCTCGTCGCAGCAGATTGCGGCCCAGGGCCCGGCACATGGCCACCGCGAGCGCATCTTCCAGGACCCCCTTGCGCCAGCGAAACCGGTCGCCGTCCAGCCCATCGAAAAGCGTTCCCATGACGGCCGAATTGTAGATGGGGCGGCCCGGTTCCCGGGGTTCCACAAGCTGAAAACCGTGGGATAAGAGGAAACGTTCCAGAATCATCTGGGTCATCTCCTGGCCGCCGTTTCGCAGGCCCGCATGGGTCAGGGCCGCCCCCAGCTTTCCTTCCAAAAGGTTTTTCCGCATGTGGAGCCACCGGGTGCGGTCCATGAAGGTTTTCAACCGGGCCGTGACGTTGCCGAAATAGACCGGAGAACCGAGAATCACGGCGTCGGCGGCCAGCATCTTTTCGGCGAGCGCGGGCATGTCGTCGTCCCGGATGGAGCATTTGGGCTCCCGAAGGCACTGGTTGCAGGAAAGGCAGTATTCGATGCGGCAGTCCACGAGTTCCACCAGCTCCGTTTCCGCCCCGCCTCGAGCCGCCTCCTCCAGGACGAGGCCAAGCATGGCGGCCGTGTTCATTCCCTTTCGGTGGCTTCCGTTGATGGCCACAACCTTCATCGCGCTTTTCGTCCTTTCCGGCGGAAAATGGCCGCGCGGTTCCTCACTCCTCGCCCCGAAGCCGATTCAGGAAGTCCTGAAATCTCTGCCATTCCTCGGGACTGAACTTTTGGAGGAAAAATCCGTTCACCTCGTCGTAGACGGCCAAGAGAGCCTGTCGGTGTTCCAGAGCCTTGGGCGTGAGAAAAACCCGTAACGACCGCCGATCCTCAGGGTCCAGGCGCCTCGCCACCCACCCGTCCCGCTCCAGCCGGTCGATAAGGCCCGTCACGGTAGGTCGGTCCAGATGAGTCTTTTCGGCCAGGCGGCTGGGAAGAACTCCGTCTTCTTCATAGAGAGCGATCAACATGAAAAATTGCGCCTGGGTGAGGCCGTAGGGCGCGATGCGCTCCCGGTAGGAGCGGGAAATGGATCGGCTGAGGGACGCCAACTGAAAGCACAGACACTCGCGAAAGAGCATGGCATCTTCCTCTCCAGGGCTGACGCTGCCGGGCGGGTTCTCAGACCATGGTCAACCCGGCACCGACGGAAGGTTATCGGGATGGGCACGCCGGGTGGCGGAAAGCGTTCAGCCGCTTTTCGGTCAGGGCCGGATTCCATGGCCCGTCTCTTGGGGACAAACAGGCCGCACGCCCGGGCCCTTTCGGTTCGTTCAGAACAATTATTACCATTCCAATTATTCGCACACAAACCATTTTTCTTCTTGCCTTCGCCTTTTTCCTAGGATACGTTCTTTTTCAAGAATCATTTTCCGAAACGGCTTCGCCGAAACGAAAAGGATGGCCCGTGACGCCGAACACATCAACGGCCGCTCCCCACACCAGGCTTCAGCAGGTGCTCGCCAAGCTCAAGAAGCGCAAGTTCCGGATCACGCCCCAGCGGTTGGCCGTTTTGGAAGCCCTGGTCGCCTCGGATCGGCATCCCAGCGTGGAGCAGGTCTATGCTCAGGTGAAGGCCCGTTTCCCCACCACGAGCCTCGCCACGGTCTATAAGACGGTGGCGCTCCTTAAGGACATGAACGAGGTCCTGGAGCTGGGCTTTTCCGATGTGGGAAACCGCTACGACGCCCTGAAGCCCTATCCCCATCCCCATGTGATCTGCACAGGGTGCGGAAGGATTCTGGATCCCGAGGTGAGCGGCCTGGAGGCGTTGACGGAAGAGATGAGCCGAAAGACCGGGTTCACGATCGTTTCCCACAGGCTGGATTTCTACGGCTTGTGCCCGGACTGTCGGAAAGCCGCGCCGAGCCCGCTGACCACCCCATAACCCCTAAGGAGGAACACCATGAACGCACCAGCCAAACCGACCGGCACCGAACCCAAATCCCTCAAGGACTGGTGGCCCAACCAGTTGAACCTGAAAATCCTTCATCAGAACTCGCCCAAAGCCAATCCTATGGGGAAGGACTTCAACTATGCCAAAGAATTCCTGTCCCTGGACCTGGAGGCCGTCAAGAAGGATCTTCGCGAACTCATGACGGATTCCCAGGATTGGTGGCCGGCGGACTTCGGCCACTACGGGCCTCTTTTCATCCGCATGGCTTGGCACAGCGCCGGCACCTACCGCATCGGAGACGGTCGCGGCGGGGCCGGGGCCGGCCAGCAGCGCTTCGCCCCGCTCAACAGCTGGCCGGACAATGTGAACCTGGACAAGGCCCGAAGGCTCCTTTGGCCCATCAAGCAAAAGTACGGCCGTAAGATCTCCTGGGCAGACCTCATGATCCTTGCCGGCAACGTGGCGCTGGAATCCATGGGGGCCAAAACCATCGGCTTCGCCGGCGGGCGGGAGGACTGGTTCGAGCCGGACGAGAGCGTCTATTGGGGTTCGGAAGGAAAATGGCTCGAGGACAAGCGCCATTCGGCGGAAGGCGACCTGGAAAATCCTCTGGCCGCAGTCCAGATGGGGCTGATCTACGTCAATCCCGAAGGCCCGAACGGCAACCCGGACCCCGTGGCCGCGGCCAAGGACATTCGCGAGACTTTCGCGCGGATGGGCATGAACGACGAAGAGACGGTGGCGCTCATCGCGGGGGGCCACACCTTCGGCAAGTGTCATGGTGCCGGACCGGCGTCCCATCTGGGGCCCGAACCGGAGGCGGCCCCCATTGAAGAGCAGGGCCTGGGCTGGAAGAGCAGCTTTGGGACCGGCAAGGGCCCCGACACCATCACCAGCGGCCTGGAAGTAACCTGGACCGTCTCGCCCACCAAATGGAGCAACAATTTCTTTTTCAATCTGTTTCGCTACGAATGGGAGCTGACGAAGAGTCCGGCCGGGGCCTACCAATGGGTGGCGAAAGGGGCGCCGGCAGTCGTTCCCGATGCCCATGATCCCAACAAAAAGCATCCTCCCACAATGCTGACCACAGACCTTTCCCTGCGGTTCGATCCGATCTACGAGAAGATTTCGCGGCGCTTCATGGAGCACCCTGAGGAGTTCGCCGACGCCTTTGCCCGCGCGTGGTTCAAGCTTGTGCATCGCGATATGGGGCCGCGCAGCCGCTATCTCGGCCCGGACGTCCCCGCCGAGGAGTTCTTGTGGCAGGATCCCATCCCGCCGGTCGACCATCCGCTGATTGACGAAACCGACATCGCCGCGCTCAAGGCCAAAATCCTCGCCTCCGGCCTTTCCATTCCGCAGCTGGTCTATACCGCCTGGTCGTCCGCCGCCACTTTCCGTGGGTCGGACAAACGCGGCGGAGCCAACGGCGCCCGTATCCGCCTCGCCCCGCAAAAGGACTGGGACGTCAACATGCCGGATCAGCTCGCCAAGGTGCTCGGCGTTCTCGAAGGCATCCGCAAAGACTTTAACGCCTCCGCCTCGGGCGGCAAGAAAGTGTCCCTCGCCGATGTGATTGTTTTGGGCGGATGTGCCGCCGTGGAACAGGCCGCACGAAACTCCGGCTTTGCCGTGAAGGTTCCTTTCGCGCCCGGGCGGATGGACGCCTCCCAGGAACAGACCGACGTCGCATCCTTTGCGGTGCTGGAACCCATCTACGACGGTTTCCGCAATTATCTCAAGGCCCAGTACAGCATTCCGGCCGAGCATCTGTTGGTCGACAAAGCCCAACTGCTCACCCTGACCGCCCCCGAAATGACGGTGCTCGTCGGCGGACTGCGCGCCTTGAACGCCAACTTCCGGCAATCCCCCCACGGCGTTTTGACGAAACGCCCGGAAGTGCTTACCAACGACTTCTTCGTGAACCTGCTCGACATGAGGACGGAGTGGCGCCCCGTGTCCGAAGACGCCCATGTCTTCGAGGGCCGTGACCGTAAGACGGGAGCGCTCAAGTGGACGGCCACCCGGGTGGATTTGGTCTTTGGCCATAACGCCCAACTTCGGGCCATCGCCGAAGTTTATGGCAGCGCCGACGGTCAGGAGAAGTTTGTCCATGATTTCGTGGCGGCGTGGGACAAAGTCATGAACCTCGACCGCTTCGACCTGGGCTGGAAGTAAATCGGCAGGCCGGGGAATTTCCCCGGCCTCACTTTTTCGTTGCCCCTGTCCTCTGCCGATTCTAGAATCGCCTCGTTTCAGCCGGACCGCCGCCGTGAAGCCTGCGGTATGTTCACCCCCCCTTTTGATTGCAGGAGGCTCCCATGAATCCTCGGCTTTTGGGCTTTGCTCTGGTCCTGTGCGCCTTTTTCCTCGTCGTCCCCGCTCTGGCCCAAGTGGACTACCCAGAGGATCTCAAGGGCATCGTGGCGCAGTACCCGGGCTCTCAGGTGGAAATGGCCATGAAAACCCCGCAGGGCTCCCACGTGGTCCTGACCACGTCGGATCCGCCCCAGAAAGCCTACGCCTATTACAAGGAAGCTCTCACGAAAGCCGGATGGGAAACCGAAATGGAAATGACCCACAAAGAAGGCCAGCAAGGCCACTGGAAAAAAGGCGACAAGATGACGCACGTGGTGGTCACGAAAGATGAGGACAAGACCCAGATCGTGCTGCTGGTGGGAACCAACTAGAAGCGTTTCGGAACATGGAACCTGGGGGAGCGGCTTCCGCCGCGACCCTTCACGACGCCGCGGGGCGCTTCCTTTGAACGGCACTGCAAGGGCATTTTCGGACAACCTTTCAGGAGCGTTTCCGTAGATGAACCCGTCGCGCCTGCGCCCCCGGCCATCCAGAACCTGCCGCAGATCCCCCAAGCGCCGGATGAAAAGCCTTTCTCCGCCTTGGTCGGACGGCTAACGAAACTTTTCGGCGACAAGGGCCACCGCTTCCGAATGCGGGGCGATGGCCTTCGCCTTCTTCACGCATTCGTAGGCTTCTTCAGGCTGGTTTGACGCCAGCAGATCCTCGGCCATGAGAAGCCAGGCCTTTTCGGGGGGCGTTTCGTACAGGGCCTGGTAGAGGGTCAGAAGGGCGATCTTGATCTGATGGCCGCCTCTGTGGAGCACGGGTTCCCCGTGTCCCGGGAAGAGATGCGCCACGGGGAAACGAAGAAGCCGTCTGAGGCTTTCCACTTTGTCCTTCATGCGACCACCGCAGATTTCGTCGGGCTTGGAAAGAATCGCCGCAAACCGCAGCTGATGGGGAAGAACGGCATCGCCGCTGAAAAGGGCCTGGGCCTCCGGCAGATAAAAACACAGGTCCCCCGCCGTGTGCCCGGGAAGATGAAGGACATGCAACCCGGTGCCGGAAATGTCCTCGCCGTCCTTGACGTAATGAATCTTCCCCGCCTCTTCCAGGCTCTGGAAAAACTCCGGAAAGGGAGAACGAAGCAGCCGCGCGTATTCCCGGGCCATTCGATGCATGATGACGTCCGGAGCGACCGTTTGATAGATTTCGGCCATACCGCCCACATGGTCGAAGTGGGTATGGGTGAGGGCGATGCGCTCCAAATTTTCCAACGGGGCCATTTCCCGGATTTCGTCCACGAGCCCCACCATGTTGCCCGTATCGATGAGAAACCGCCCTCCCTGGAGCACATACGCTCCTGAACACGGTCCCGAATCGGCCACCCAGCCGATCCCTTCCAGCCGCGGGTCTTCTTTCTCAAAAGTTCTCACCGACCTTCGCCCTCCTTTCGAGACACGCCCGTCCCCGCGACTCGTAAAGGATTTCTCCCTCCATTGTCAACGACCATCAGGGCGCCTTGACAGGTTTGTGAGCCGAACTTAATTTTTGACCGAAACGAACAAACGATAATTAGCCAATAAATTCAATAGGAAAGGAGGATATCGCCATGGCACTCATTCGCTGGTCCGATCAAGGAGATCTCTTCCGCCCCTTTGAAGAAATGGAACGGGAAATGGATCGGCTCCGCAGGGAAATGGATCGGCTGTTCACGGGGTTCCGCGGTTTTCGGCCGCTGCGGGTCGGGGTGTTCCCGCTGCTCAATGTGAGTGAAGACAAGGACAACCTGTATGTGCGCGCCGAACTGCCCGGCATCAACCCCGGCGACATCGAGATTTCCGTGGAAGGCGACACGCTGACCCTTCGCGGCGAGCGCAAGAGCGCCGAGGTGGGAGAAAATGTGAGCTATCATCGTCGCGAGAGGGAATTCGGCCGATTCCGCCGCAGCTTGACCTTGCCGACGCGCATCGACGCCGACAGGGTGGAGGCGGTGTTCAAGAACGGCATTCTGCAGATCACCCTGCCCAAGGCCGAAGAAGTGCGCCCGAAACAGATTACGGTCAAGACCGCGTAAGACCCGAGACGTAAAGCGCTTCATTGGAGAAGGGGGTGACGATCATGGCCGAGAAGGACATTCAGGTAAGGGAGAAGAAGGAAGTGCAGACCCAGGCGGAAACCACGCGGAACATTCCCGTCTACATCCCGGCGGTGGACATCTATGAGACGGAAGAAGCGTTGACCCTTGTGGCCGACATGCCGGGAGTGTCCCCGGACAATGTGGACATTGACATTCGGGACGATCAGCTGACGATTCGCGGCACCGTCACCTTGGAAGGCGAAGGGGAAACGGCGCTGCTTCGGGAATACGGCGTGGGGGACTACTACCGCCAGTTCACACTGGGCCGCATCATCGACCAGTCGAAGATCGAAGCGGCCATGAAGGACGGCGTCTTGACCCTGACCCTGCCCAAGGTGGACAAGGCCAAACCGCGAAAGGTCCTGGTCAAGACGAGCTGAGCGTCGCGAACGTTGCGGGCCGGTGGATCGCCACCGGCCCTTTTTGTTTCAGCGAACTGCAAGGACGGGAACGCCGGCGGATCGGCACTCAAAGAGAATGCCTTCCAGTTCTTTCGTGTCCGCCGCCAGTCGGTCCAATTCGTAAACCACGAGGCGTTTCACCTTCTTTCGATCCATGTCCATAAAAAGTTGGGACCGGCTGGTGTAGATGCTGACGGCGTCTTGGTCTTCCGCCGGCAGGTTTTCCCTGATGAACGCAAGGCACGCTTCCCGCTGGGCCGCCAGCGGTTTTTCATAGGATCCCTCGTCTTCGGGGCGCAGTTCTTCCTTTCGCACCATGAGGTAAACGGCCGTGAACTTTTCTTCCGTCATACGATGCACTCCTCGGTTCGAGTGGGCTTTTCTCCATGGATCCGGCGGACGGAAGGAATATACTGAGCCTGCCCGGGAAACTCAACCCTGCGGGGATCGACGAAGAGGAGTTTAGGCATGGGAATACGTTTTCATTTTGAACAGGGGCCGATTCGGCCGCCCAGTGAAGCCCGGAGTCTGCTTCTGCGGTTTACGAGAAACTGCCCGTGGAATCGGTGCGCTTTTTGTCCCGTGTACAAGGGACGCCCGTTCAGCCGAAGGTCTCTGGCCGAAATCAAGGCCGACATCGATACGGTGCGCGCCATCGTGGATGACGTGAAAGCCCTCTCCTGGGCCATGGGCGAAGGGGGAGCGGTGAGTGCGCCGGTCATCAACCGCATCCTTACCGATCCGGCCCGAGGCGGCTGTGAGCGCCATGTGGCCGTCTGGCTCTACCATGGGGACGGAACGGTCTTTGTGCAGGACGCCAACAACCCCATCATGCGCACGGCCGATCTTGTCGAAGCCCTGCGCTACCTCAAGGAAAAAGTTCCCGGCATCACGCGCGTGACTTCCTACGGGCGGAGCGCCACCCTGGCGAGAAAGAGTGTGGAGGAGCTGCGGGAAATCCGGGAGGCGGGTTTGGACCGGATTCATATCGGTCTGGAAAGCGGCTCCGATACGGTCCTGAAGTTCATGGCCAAGGGAGCCACCGCCGCCCAGCACATCGAAGCGGGCCTCAAAGTGAAAGAAGCGGGCATGACCCTTTCCGAATACATCATGCCAGGGCTCGGCGGCACACGATGGAGCCGCGAACACGCGCTGGAGACGGCTCGGGTCCTGAAAGCCATCGACCCTCATTTCATCCGTCTCCGCACTCTGCGTGTGCCGCCCAATACGCCGCTGTGGGAGCACATGGTCTCAGGAGCGTTCCAGACTCTTTCCGACGACGAGACGGTGCGGGAAATCCGCCTTCTCATCGAAAACCTGGAAAACATTCACAGCACGCTGACCTCGGACCACATGCGGAACCTCCTGGAAAATCTGGAAGGCACCTTCCCCCACGACAAGGCCACAATGCTGGGCATCATCGACCAGTATCTGGCGCTTTCCGACGACGACCGCATTCTGTACCGCTTGGGGCGCTACGGAGGCGCCCTGCGCTGCGTGGACGATCTTGCGGCCTATCGACCCCGCCTGGAAAGGGCCCGCAGGGAGTTGGAACAGGAAACCGGCCAAAACATCGACGCCGTCATCGAGGAGCTTGGGGGGCAGTACCTGTAAAAAGTTTGGGACCTGTTTGATCTAAGTCAAGGATTTCGGTGCCTCGCCGCCTTATGGTGTGCTCATGAAAAGCGGAAAAGCGGCTTTGGGATGCCGCGGAAGAGAAAGCCCAACAACAAAGGAGGCACCCATGTTTTGTTACCAATGTGAACAGACGGCGAAAAATGAAGCGTGCACCAAACTGGGCGTGTGCGGCAAACAACCGGATGTGGCGGCCCTGCAGGATCTTTTGACGCATCTGCTCAAGGGCTTGAGCCAGGTGGCGCTCGCGGGGCGCTCGGTTGGTGTCAACGACCGAGCCGTCAATGTCTTTACGTGCGAAGCTCTGTTCAGCACCCTGACCAACGTGAACTTCGACCCGGAGGATCTGGGGCGATTCATCCAAAAAACGGTGGAACTCCGTGAAGACTTAAAGGCCAAGGTGAAGGCGGCCGGGGGCACCGTGGACTTCGGCAACGGCCCGGCGGATTTTCAGCCGGCATCGACCCTTTCCGAAATGGTCCACCAGGGGGAAGCCGTGGCCTTCGACAAGGATCCCGAACCGAACCCGGACATTCGATCCTTAAAACACACGGCCGTTTTCGGCCTTCGCGGCGTCGCCGCCTATGCGGACCACGCCCAGATTTTGGGGCAGGAGGACGATGCGGTCTATGCGGCTCTTCAGGAAATCCTGGCGGATACGGTGCGCCTTGACCTCACCCTGAACGACTGGGTCGGTCGGGTGCTGCGCGTGGGCGAAGTGAACATTCGGGCCATGGAGCTGCTCGATGCAGCCAACACCGGCACTTACGGCCATCCCGTCCCCACCAAGGTGCCTTTGGGCCACCGGAAGGGGAAAGCCATTCTGGTCTCCGGCCACGACCTCAAAGACCTGGAAGAGCTCCTCAAGCAAACCCAAGGCAGAGGGATCACGATCTACACCCACGGGGAAATGCTCCCCTGCCATGGCTATCCGGGGCTGAAGAAGTATGAGCACCTCTACGGGCACTACGGCACGGCATGGCAGAACCAGGCCAAGGAATTCGCCGCTTTTCCCGGCGCCATCCTCATGACCACCAACTGCATTCAAAAGCCGCAAGAAACCTACAAGGACAATATCTTCACCAGCGGTGTGGTGGGCTGGCCCGGAGTGCGTCACGTGGATCGTCGGGATTTTTCGCCGGTCATTCAGAGAGCCCTTGAACTTCCGGGCTTTGCCGACGACGTCAACGGGGCGCACGTCATGGTGGGCTTTGCCCGAAACACCGTTCTCGGCGTGGCCGACAAAGTCATCGAGGCGGTCAAAAGCGGCGCCATTCGCCATTTCTTCTTGGTGGCCGGTTGCGACGGGGCCAAGCCGGGGCGGAACTACTACACGCGGTTCGTGGAGCTCGTCCCTCAAGACTGCGTGGTCCTGACCTTGGCGTGCGGCAAATTCCGGTTTTTCGACAAGGATCTGGGCACCATCGGCGGCCTGCCGCGCTTGATGGACGTGGGGCAGTGCAACGACGCCTATTCGGCGGTGCAGATCGCCTTGGCTCTTTCCAAAGCCTTTAACGTCAGCGTCAACGATCTTCCCTTGTCCTTGGTCCTTTCCTGGTATGAACAAAAGGCGGTGGCCATCCTCCTCAGCCTGTTCCACCTCGGCATCAAAAACATCCGGCTGGGGCCGTCTCTGCCGGCCTTCCTCAGTCCCAACGTGCTGCAGGTGCTGGTCCAGAATTTCGACGTCAAGCCCATCAGCACGCCGGAAGAAGATTTGAAGGCCATTTTGGGACCCTAAGAGCTCAGGGGAAAAGGGAACCTGTGGGAGCGGCTTCAGCCGCGACTTCATACCGCCCCGTGGTGGCCCGCTCCCCCAGGTGATTCTCGGACAAGCGACGCGGTGCGGGGAAAACCGGCTCTCTTCAAGAAGGCGTGAGGCGCTTCGGGCTGGCCCGATCAGGGCATGCCGTGCCCTGATCGGGCCGCTGCACAGGGAGGACATTTTATGCCCATACCGGGAAATTTGCTGACAACGGCCATGGCCGTGATGCCTCATCGCGATGTGGAGCGCGCCCTTGCCGTTGCCCTTTCCCTGGACATCCCTTTTTGGCCCCAGCTCCCTCTACTCAACTACTACGAGGACATGTACGTCCAGGCGTCGGAACATTTCCCGGGAATCGTGCTGGATGTGGAACATCGTACACTTCGCTTTTCCACGGAAAAATTCATCGAGGAACTTCCCGACGTTCTCAGCCGTATCGACGACCCCGCCTTGTTTGACATCAGCCCGGCCTACTCGGTGGTGTATCACCGGTTTCTGCACATGGACTTTTCCGACCGGCCGGCCATCCGAGGGCAGTTGGAAGGGCCCGTGAGCTTCGGGTTCAACGTGCAGGATGAAGCGGAACGTCCCATTCTCTTTAACGATACGGTGCGCCCGTTTCTTTTCGAATTCATGGCTCAAAGGGTGAACGTTCAGCTCAAGCGCCTCAAGGCACTCCACCCCAACGCCTTCATGTTCGTCGACGAACCGGGCCTGCAGTTCATCTTCAGCGCTCTGAGCGGCTACAACCACCTCAGCGCTCGATCCGACATGGAAGATTTTTTCGCCAGGATCGATAGGCCCAGAGGGATTCACCTGTGCGGCAATCCGGACTGGGACTTCCTGCTCAATCTGGATCTCGACGTGTTGTCCCTGGACATGTATTCCAACGGAGAGATTTTCGTGGCCTATGCGGGGGCGATCCGGCGCTTTCTGGATCGGGGCGGCGTTTTGATCTGGGGCATGGTCCCCACCAACGTGGAACCTTTTGAAGCCGAATCCGTCGATTCCCTGGAAACGCGCCTGCTGGGCCTCTGGGACACCCTGGCCCGAAAAGGGATCGACACCGAAGAGCTGGTAACCCGAAGCCTTTTGTCTCCGGCCACCTGTTGCCTGGTCAACCCGGACGGCACCCGCACCGTGGAACGGGCCTTTGAGGCCATTCGGGCGTTGAGCCGCCGGCTTCGCGAGCGCTTCCGTTTGGCCTGACCGATCCGCCCTGCGCTTACTTGGAAATCCACAGGGCGCCGTTTTCGAAACGCTTCAGCACGCCGGTACAGACGGATCCTGAAAAAAGCCCCCCGAAGAAGCCGGAGCTTCCATCGTTTTCATGACCCATGGCGATGACGGACGTGGGAGCCTCCTGGCATTCGTCCATGATGGCTTCGGCGACGTTTTGCGACACCATGATCTTCCAGTCGATCCGGTCGGCGGCCACCCCGTTTTCCACAAGAACGCTGCGGGCAGTGTCCACAATTTCGCGAGTCTGGCGCCCTCGATCGGTAATGACGTGGAACAGACAGATTCTGTGCGGCTCGTCCCGAACCATGAACCCCACGTGGTCCACGATCCGCACGCAGGCATGGGAATCGTCCACGCACAAGAGAACACGCTCCCGCTCCGATCCCGGATTTCGGCAGATCCACAGGGGACACGGCAGCGGCTGGCGAAGCACTTCCGTGCTGATGCTCGTGGAAAACACCCCGGCAAAAGCGGCGTAGCCGCGGCGTCCCAAAACCACCGCGTCGTATTTGCCGCGCCGGGCTTCCATGACAATCTCTTTGACCGTTTCCATTTCCTTGGGAATCAACTTGGACTGGATCTGGGATTCCGCAAACCCCGCCTCGACGAGGATCTCGGCGCTGCGGTCCAAGGCCTTTTCGCCTCTGGCCCGGGTTTCCTCGGGCACCTTGGCGCGCCCCGAGGGTCTGTCGGTTTTCCAGTCGCCCGTCTGCGTGGGCGCCACGTAGAGAAGCGTGAGGCGGAAGGGGGCCTTTTTTTGAAAGAACCGGGCCACGAAGCGCACAGCGTACAGGTGCGACATTTCATCGCTGACGGTAATCAACAGATGTTTTTGCATGGCCGCGCCTCCCGGGCTTACAGGATTTGGCTCAGGAAAAGTTTTGTCCGACTGTGCGTCGGATTGGTGAAGAAATGTTCCGGGGTGCCTTCTTCCACGATGCGGCCCTGGTCCATAAAGATCACCCGATCAGCCACTTCCCGGGCGAACCCCATTTCGTGGGTGACCACGACCATGGTCATCCCTTCCCGGGCCAGGGCTTTCATGACATCCAGCACTTCGCCGATCATTTCGGGATCCAAGGCCGATGTGGGTTCATCAAAAAGCATGACCTTGGGATCCATGGCCAGAGCCCGGGCGATGGCCACGCGCTGCTGCTGGCCGCCGGAAAGCCGATCGGGATAGACCGCCGCCTTGTCCGGAATGCCCACTTTTTCCAAGAGGGCCATGGCCTTGTCACGGGCATCCTTGGGGGATCTCTTGCGCACCACCATCTGGGCCAAAGTCACGTTTTCCAGCACGGTCTTGTGGGGAAACAGATTGAACGACTGGAACACCATGCCCACCTCGGCCCGGACCTTGTTGATGTTGGTCTTGCGGTCCAGGATGTCCACCCCGTCGATGTAGATGTGTCCCGTGTCCGCATGTTCCAGGCGGTTGAGGCACCGCAGCAGGGTGCTTTTTCCCGATCCCGAAGGGCCGATGATGACCACGACTTCGCCCTTGGCGACCTGACAAGAGACGTCCTGAAGGGCCTTGACTTCATGGGGCACATGAAACGTCTTGGAGACCTTGTCCACCGTGATCACGAAACCGCGGTCCTCCTTTCCAAATACTGGACAAACATGGACAGCCCAAAGGTAAGCACCAGATAGAGCAGAGCACACATGAACCACAGTTCAAAAGGCTGCAGGCTGGTCGTGACCACTTCCCGGGTCGCCTTGGTGAGCTCTCGAATGGCGATGATGCCCAGAAGGGAGGAATCCTTGATCAGGCTGATGAACTGGCCGGCCAGGGGAGGCAGAATCCGCCGAAGGGCCTGAGGGAGAATGACATGCCGCATGGCCTGGGGGTAACTCATCCCCAGGGACCGGGCCGCTTCCATCTGTCCTCGGTGAATGGATTGAATGCCGGCCCGCACGATTTCGGCCACGTAAGCGCCGCAAAAAAACGCCAGGGACGCCACACCGTACCAGATGGGAGGCAGCTGGGCCATGCCGTTTTTGGCCAGGAGCGTGTTGATCACCGTCCCGAGGACGAAATACCAGATGAAGATTTGCACCAGCAGGGGAGAGCCTCGAATGATTTCCACATAGGTGACGGCGGACCATTTGAGGGCCGGGTTGGAAGAGATGCGGGCCAATCCGGCGATGAGGCCGATGACGATCCCCAGCAGGATGGAAATGAGGCTCACCTTGAGGGTGAGCCACAGCCCCTGCATGAGAATGCCCACCTTCCATCGCACGAATACGCCCAAAACATCGCCGGGATAGACGGTGTCTCCGGCATCCACCCGCACGTCCTTGGTCGGAACCGTATACTGGGCCGTCTGGCCGTCGCCCTGGACGCGGATCAGCGCGTTGTCGCCGTTTCGGACAATGTCTTGGACGCGTCCCAGGATTTCCGAACGGACCTCGGCCTTTTCCTTGTAAAGAAAATACTGGGGCACGCGGTACCACCGCCACACGTAGTCCACCTTGCGGGTGGCATAGTAAAGGGCGGCCACAACCCCAAAAACAAACACGAAGAAAACCATGACCCAAAAGGCATAAGCCCCTCGGGTCATCTGCTGGGAGGCTCTCGCCATGGGACCGTATCCTCAGCCCTGATCATTGCGTCAGGGGCGCCGTGCCTCTTACTGGGCCACGTCCTGGATCCACTCCGTGCTCTTGATCCACTTGTTGTAGATTTGCTCGTAGCGGCCGTCGTTTTTCACCTGGCGGAGAAAATTGTTCAACCAGTTCAGAAAATCGGGATCCCCCTTGTTGATGGCCCACGCCAGCGGTTCATAGGTAAAGGGCTGGTCCAGGAACACCAGTTTGCCGGCTCCCTGTTGGGCCAAGAAGACCACGCAGAAGGGCAGATCGTAGACGAAGGCGTCCGCCTTGCCGTTGACCACTTCGAGAGCCGCTTCCGTTTCCGTTTCGAAGGACTTGTAGGTGCACTTGGGAATGAGGCGCTTGACGGCCTGTTCGCCGGTGGTGCCCAGTTTGGAGGTGACGATGTACTTGGGATCGTTCAGGTCCTTGTAGGATTGGACCGTGCCCTCATGTTTCTTGTTCAGAAGGATGGTCTGCCCGACGATGATGTAAGGGTCGGCGAAATTGACCTTGAGATTCCGTTCTTGGGTCACCGTCATGCCGCTCATGATGATGTCGAACTTGCCGGTAATGAGAGAGGGGATGATGCCGTCCCACGCCGTGTTCACCGGGACGAATTTCACGCCCATGGCCTTGGCCATTTCCTTCGCCATGTCGATGTCGAAGCCCACGAAATTACCCTTCTTGTCGGTCATCTCGAAAGGCATGTAGCCCGCTTCAAACCCGACCCGCAGCTCCCCTCTCTTGAGGATCTCCTCCAACGTGGACTTCTTGGCCAGCTCGATGTCCGCCGCTCGGCCCAGCACCGCCACGGCCGCCACCATCGCCACGGCAAGCCCCAAAATCATCCCTTTTTTCATAACCCGCCTCCTTTCCGTCCGTTTACCTTGCCAAGATCCATCGGCCTCCGCCGCAGCGCCAGCCTCTCCGCTATGACCGCTCGTTTTTTGACTAGCACAACGGCACCTCATCACAAAGCTTTTTTCCACCCCCGCCCCCGGGAAAGCGGCCCCTACACGGGGCACATTTCAGAACAAAAACGATGCGTCGCAGAGTTTCTGATTCTTGAGAAGCTCCAGAAGCTGTTCCACGCCGGGCACGCCATGTTTGGTCATCTGAATCTGAAAAATCTGGGCGGCAAAAAACGCATCCGCCAAGGCGTGATGACGGTAATGCTCCTTCAAACCGTATCGCGTGATCAAGGCGTCCAGGCTGAGTTCGTCGCAGGTGGGCCTGTGGGAGGTCTTTTGCCCGATCCATTTTTCCACCTCGGCAATGTCCACGACGTCGCGCTGAAAAGAAACGCCCGCATTTTTGAAATGGCGCCGAAGAAACTGGTAATCGAGGTTCACACAATGGCCCACAAGGATCCCGTCACAACGGCGCAGCAGCTCTTGGGCAATGTCCTGGAAGGTCGGCGCCTGCCGAAGGGCGTCCATGCCGATACCGTGGTATTTCATGGTCTCCACGCGATACTTTTGGGGTTTGACCATGGAATAATAGGCATCCCGAACCCGAATTTTCATGGCCTGGATGGGCACAAGGGCCACGGCGATGATCTCGTCGCGGCGCACATCCAGTCCCGTGGTTTCCACGTCCACGGACACAAAGGTCGCTTCGCGCACCAGCATCAAAGCCCTCGATCGACGCCGTAGCGGGCTTTGAGGTTTTTCTGGAAAGAGGCCACGACCTTGAGGGACTCCTTGAGGACCAGAAGATCCATCTTGTCCAGGTGTTCAGCCATGAGGAGATTCGTTTCGGCACCGCCGTATTTGAGTTGCCGCGCCTGATGCCGCAACCGAAGATCCTGAAGAAACGCATAGGCCTCCAGCAGGTCGCCGGCGGTTTCTTTGCCCAAGACCCCAGCGTCCCGCAACGCCTCGATGCGTTCCCGCGTGTTGGTGATGCGAAGCATCCGGTGGTCCACAATCATCACGCGAATGCCGTTGGCGATGGGATAAATGCCGTAACGTTTCAAATCGATCCCGCGCTCCCGATGTTTGATGCCGAAAATGCCGATGGGCGGTTCGTGAAGCGTCGCGTCGTAGGCGAGAAAGCGCACCGCCTGATTGGTGACGGTATCATGAATGTGGTCGATGAGGTTGCCGAGCAAATCCATACGACCATAGACGCCCCGCAGGTCCAGGAACACCGTGAGGTAGCGCACATGGTCCGGAATCGGTTCCAGGAACCAGCGCCGAAAGTGCTCCTTCCACTGCTCGAGGCTGAGATGCCAGCGGGGATTGGAGGCCATGTACCCCGCAGGGCATTGGGGAACGCCGACTTTTTCCAAATCCTGACTGATGCGCTCGGCGGCGTCCAAACGCGGGCATGAAAGACCGCAGATGAGCGCACTGTCCTGATCCGTGGTGAGAATCTGTTCCTTGCGGCCGGAACTGCCCACATGCACCCACAGAAAATCCAGCCCTTCGTCCTCCCCCGTGTGCTTTTGAATCACCTTGACGAACACCATGTCGTAAACCGACGTGATCATGCGGGACAACTGATAAAAATGGGTGCCTCTGAGAGCCATTTCCGATACGGCCAACCGAATGGCTTGGAAAGCGCTTTGCAGCTCTTCCAGGTCCGTGGCCTTGAGCACCTTACGATACAGGGAAAGAATGGACGAGGACGGCTCCAACTGGGAAAGCACGTCTTTGCTCGTCACCACGCCCCAAATGCCGTCGGTGTCCGCAACGACCAGGTGATCGATCCCGGTTCGCAGCAGCGTGCTGTAGGCTTCCAAAATGGACGCCCGCCGATCCACGGTGATCACCGGAGACGACATGAACTCCTTGACCGGGCTGTCCCGACTCCCTTCAAGGAGCACCCGGCGCATGTCCCGGTTGGTCAGGATCCCCACGGGCTTGCCTTCATGGACGACGATCACCGAACCGACCCGATGGGTGTCCATGATGCGCACAGCTTCCCGCACGGGGGTATCGAGGGCGCACGTGACCGGTGCTTTGCTCAAAAGCGTCTCCACGAGGACGGAAGCCGCCCCGTCCTGGACCGATTCTTGGTCCCGCGCCAGTCTGGAAAAGGATCGAAAGCGCCGTTCGATGAAGGTGCTGAAAAAGGAGGCGAAGGCGCTGTGCGCCTGATAGACACGCTCAAAGACTTCGGCGTCGATGAGGTAGCAAAGGCTGTCTTCCAGCGCCCGGGCTTCGTAATAGGACGGGCTTCGGTGCAAGGCGGACAGCAGGCCGAAGATTTCTCCCTTGGAAACCAGATCCACCACCTCGTCCCCGTCGTAAAGTCCCACAAGCCCGGAAAAAACCAAGAACACACTCGGGCACACTTCCCCTTTGTTGCAGATGACGGCCCCCGCCTCATACATGGCCACATCCAGCCCGCCCACCAAGGCCGTCAGGTGCTCTTCCGGAAGAAAAGAAAACGGCTTGATCTTTCTTAGAAATTCTTTTGGAGGAATCATGGTGCCACTCCAATCGGGAGCGGGCCCAAAGAAAAAAGGCCACAAACGTGGCCTTTTTTCTTTGCACGTTCAAGACACCGCCAACTTAGATGATCCCTTTTTCCTTAAGTTCTTCCAGTCGCTTGGATCCGTAGCCCAACATCTTGGCATAGACATAGTAGTTGTCCGCCCCTACGGGCCGGCAGATCCATTTGACGCGCGGCGGCGTTTCCGTCATTTTGTGGGCGTGATTGGCGATGGTCACTTCGCCGTAATGGGGGTCATCGATCTTTTCCAAAGCCATGCGCACCCACCAGTTTTCCGCCTTCATGGTGTCCATGGGCGAGGAAATCCGACCGGGAACGACCACTCCCTGGCCGATATTCTTATTGTAGTCCATGACCGCATCGAAAATTTCGTCGTAGGTGTGGGCCATGGTCCATTTCTCGATTTCCTTGTACATGACCTTCATGTTGTCCACATTGAGCCGTTCGAAAATGGTGGGGAACTGCTGCTGCAGATCGGGACGGTTGATGATGGTGCACAAGGCTTTCCAGTTGGGGTCGGCGAACCCGGACAGGAAGGCGAAGCCGTCCTTGCACTTGAAATAGGTGTACGGAAAGACGCCCACATCGTAGTTGCCCACCCGCGGAATGGTGGCCTTAAAGCCATAGTAGTAAGTGATCCCGTAATTGATGCACCGGCCGTAGGCTTCCGCCGGGGAAACATCGATGAACTGGCCTTTGCCGGACTGGACCCGGTAGTGAAGCGCCGCCAGAATGGCCACCGCCGCCCAGGCCCCGCCGGCGTACCACCCCATCCAGTTGCCCTGTTTGGTGGGCACTTCCGACGACTTGGGATTCTGCGGATCCTCCGGAGGTTCCCCGCTCACCGACACCACGCCCGAATAGGCCTGATCCACCACGTCCACGTCGGCTTTGCCGCACGCGGCTTTGGGGCCGAACTGCCCGTAGGTGTAGAGGGCGCAATAGATGAGGCGCGGGTTGAGTTCTTTCAGCTGCCGGTAGCCAATGCCCCAGGCATCCATGGTTCCCGGCAGGAAGGTTTCCACCACCACATCGGCCCGCCTGGCCAGTTTTCGGAAGATTTCCTGCCCTTCTTCGGATTCCAGGTTCAAGGTCACATGATGCTTGTTGCGCCCTTCGTTCAGGTAGCCCAAACCGGTGCCCATGTGCATGTAGCCCCACGGCGTGAAGGTGCGGGCCGGATCCCCGTCCGGGGGTTCGATGCGGATGACGTTGGCCCCGAATTCCGCCAGAGTGGACGTGCAGAAACACCCCGCCATGTTGGCATAGCTGACATCCAACACCGTGATGTGATCCAACGCTTCGGGTTTTTCTCGGGTCTTCGCCGGATCGTCCAGTTCCCGAATCCAATCGCCCCAGCTTTTTTCCTTTTCCATATGCATTTGATGTCCTCCCTAAAACGATAGAGTTTTCTGTCACAAGGGATGGTTCGTTCACACCTAGGCGAGAAGGAGGCCCGATTTGCCGTCCCACCTTTCGGGGGGTTTGCGGCCGGGAGGCACATCCACCCATTTGCCGATGATGTTCTTTTCCTTGAGGTATTTGATCTTTTTGGTTTTCAGGCCGAGGTAGCGCTTGAGCACATATTCGTTGTCGAACCCCACGGGTTTTCCGGCCCATTTGATGCGGCCCGGCGTTTCGGAAAGCTTCGGGGCGATGCCTTCTTCGTAGAGTTCGCCGTAGATGGGATCATCCACGTAATAGGTGAAATTGCGTTTTCGCAGGTGTTCGTCTTCGAAATGGTCCTTGCCGTTGGACACCTTTTGAGCGCCAAAGCCGTGCTGGCTTGCCAGCTGATCCAATTCCGCATAGGTCTTGGTGGCCGCCCAATTTCGAATCGCCTCCAGGAGCTCCACAGCGTTTTCCTCTTTGAGGCGTTCCAGATGGGTGGCGAAACGCGGATCCTGAGCCCATTCCGGTTTGCCCATGGCCTGGCACAACCCTTGAAATTGCTTGTCCGTGGCGGCACCGATGGCCACCATCTCGCCGTCCTTGCTGGGAACGATATCCGCCGGACAGATGCTCACATCCCGATTGCCGTACCTTTCCCGGCACTTGCCGGTGAAGTGCTGGTAGAGCCAGGTCCAGTCCATGGCCCGCATGAGGTTTTCGGCCTGGGAGTATTCAATATATTGGCCGCGTCCCGTGCGATCCCGATGGGCCAGGGCGGCAAGCACCCCGACGGCACCGACGAGACCCCCGTAATAGTCCGCCAGCCAGATGCCGGCCTTCATGGGCAGCTTGTCCGGAAAGCCGCTGATCCAGGCCTCCCCGGATTCCGACTGAGCGATGGCGTCATAGGACGGCCGCTCCAGGTACGGACCCCATTGGCCGAAACCGTTCAGGGCGATGTAGATGATGCGCGGATTGATCTCCCGCAGCTGCCGGTACCCGATGCCCCATTTGTCCATGGTGCCGGCACGGAGGTTTTCCACCACCACGTCCGAGCGCTTGACCAGCTCCTTGAAGAGCTCCGCCCCTTCCTCCACGCGCACGTCGATGGCCAAATGGTACTTGTTGCGGGCTTCCTTCAGCCATCCCATGGCCGCCCCGTTAAAAAACTTGGCGAAAGGCGTCAGGGACCGCATCGTGTCGCCCATACCGGGCAATTCCACTTTGAAAACGGTCGCGCCGAGTTCGGACAAGTACGCAGGCAACGAAGGCCCCAGAATCAGAGTGCAGAGCTCCACGATCTTGATGTCCGCCAGAGCTTCCGGCTTTTCGAAAGTCTTGGAAGGATCGAGAACGCTTTCCGCCCACTTAAAATAGTCTTCTCGTGCCATGGATGACTCCCTTTCGTTGGAACGATATGTTAACCCAATCCGAATGCCTAAGGAACACGAACCGTTGTGAAATGGGATGGAACCGCGTACAAGGCTTTGTCAATCGCCGGAATGACCTCCTTCAACATGCTGGTTTCTTCGTTGACGAGACGACTCACCCGCTTCGATTCCCCTTCTTTGGGGATGTAGTGCGCCGTGACACGCACCCTGGTCTTGACCGGGTAACCCCGGACCTTCTCCAAATCCCCGGCGATGGGCTGCAAGGGCCCTTGCCAATAAGACAAAAGGAACGACAGCGGCCCGAACCGCTCCTTCTCCAAGCCCAGAAGATCCCCCAGGCTTTGGTGCACTCGAAGGCTTTCCGCCAGTCCCGGCACCTCGTCGGAAAGCCACAAGTCCTGCTGCACTTCGGTCACGCTGTGGGCCTCCCGCAACCGATCGAACGTGTCCAGCTGCAGATGCGCCTTCACGTGCCGGCATCGGTAGTTTCCGATGCGCTCCTCCGTCCCGTCGCTCGTAATGGTCAGCTGCGGAGCCTGCACCTGGTATCGGTCGACCATGAGCGGCTGCAGATCCTCCCGAGGCTTTTCCAGGCTGTGGATCCACGAGGGATCTTTCAGCCGATCCAAGGGAAAGATGCGGCACGTGTCCCGGCTCCAATCGAGTTCTCGAATCTCCCCACCGCCCAGGGAAATGACCACCGTTCGACGATCCCGGCGGACTCCACCAAAGAGCAGCCGCATCCAGGATCCCGTGTACTCCCGTCGTTGGTCCATGTAGATGCCGTCGGCCCCGTAACCGGTGGTCAACGTGACGGCCTTTCTGCCGGAAAAAAGATCGTCCGCTTCCACTTCATGGACAAAGGTGACCTCCGCGGACACGACGGAGCTCCCCATGATAAGCCCAAACACTCCCAAAACAATCAGAACGACGCGAAAGGAAAGAATATGTTTCATCCGAGAATTCAGGCGCCCAAAAGCTTTCGGTGGATGGAAACCCCCAGAAACATGGTGCACAGGGGAATCCCGATGCCGTAAAGAGATCCCCAGAAGAGACTGCCGCTGGGATCGAACCCATAAGGCTTTGTAAAATAAAGCAGAAGATTAATTCCCACTCCGACGTAAAAATATAAAAGATACCATCGTCGACGATGCCGCTCCCAGCGCTCCAACCTTTCGTTGTGCCTCTGTTCCCCCATGAATCCCCTCAAGTATGTTTTTCTGCGTCCCCGACGGTGCGGGAAGGACGGACCGAGGGTTTCCCCGGTCCGTCCCGCTCCCCTTTTAGTTTTCAGGTCTTAAGTTGTACGAGTACTTCTGAATCACCTCAGGCCGGTTGGGCTTGGTGACCAAACTGATCAAGACAAAGAACACAAACCCGACAAACACCCAGTAGAACTGGTGCGGCGTCACCAGGCCGCCTTTTTGGCCCAGGAAGAACCAGTGGGCGCTGCCCAGCTTGGCGTTGGCGTACATCCAGGAATAGGCGGACAAAACGGTCATGACGACGATGTTGATCACGGCCGCCGTGGTGTTGGCCTTGTCCCACCAGATCCCCAGGATGAGCGGAGGACCGACGGAGCACAGGATCACGATGAAGGCCGCCCCCGAAATATCCAGAACCAGAGCCGGGGGACTGAACGCCACGAGGGTGCAGATGATCGTGATGATGACAGTCATGACCCGGGTCACCTGAACCGGCTTTTCCTCAGGCCACTTGCTCCCGAAAACCTTGCCGATGAGGTCCCTGCCCAACAGGACGTTGAGCACCATGGTCCAGCCGGCCGCCGTGGACATGGCGATGGCCAAACCGCCGGCGCAGATCACAGCCAACAAGAGCGGGCTCTTCAGACCTTCCATGGCGGCGATCATGGAATAGTCGGTGACGGCCGCTCCGCCCACGCCGTAGACACCTTTCATGTGCTTGAGCACGCCCATGGCGTCTTTGACGCCTTCCACCGACATGTAGGGGTGCAGGGTTTCAATGAGCACCCGGGCCGCCGAACCGATGATGATCAACCCCACGTACATGGAGCCGCCGAAAAAGATGGCCCAAAAAACACTGCGCCGCGCCGACTTGATGTCCTGGGCCGTAAAGAAGCGCACCACCGTGTAGGGCATGGCCGCGAAACCAAAATGCCATGTGAAGTAAAAACCGACGATGCCTGTCCACATGCCCATGAGGGCGCTGGACGGCTTTTCGCTGACGTAAGGGCAGTTGAAGAAATTCGGGGTGACTTTGAGGATGGCGTCGGTCATGGGATTCAGGCCGCCGAAATGGGCAATGGTGTAAATGGCCCCGATGACGGCCGCCGCCGCCATGGTCACCCCTTGAAAAGCCGCCGACCAGGTGGTGGCCACCATGCCGCCGTAGAACACATAGATGAAGACGACCAGCGCGCCGATGACAACGGAGATGTTGTAGTTGAGCTTCAAGATGGCGAGCATGAAAAGGGCGGTCCCGACGATGGACAGGGTCACATAGGCAAATCCGGCAATGATGGTGGGAACGCCGGCGATGAGGCGCATCCACTTGGTGTCGTAGCGGTCGGCATAATAATCGGTAAAGGAGGTGGGGGCGTATTTGCGCAAGGGAGCGGCCGTCAGAAGGGTCGCGATGGGCATGCCGCCGATGATGCCCACGAGAGCCCACCAGAACGGGTATCCCAAAAGGAAGATAAAGGCCGGAAGCCCCAAGAAGCTGGCCGGACTCAAGTATGTGGAAGCCAGCGCCGCCCCGTTGATGAAGGACCCCACCTTGCGGCCGGCCACGTAATAATCGGAGGCGTTCAAGGCGGCTTTCCGGGTGAAATAGCCGATGGCGATCATAATGGCAAAATAGATCAGGGCTCCTATGATAACAACTGGATTGGCACCCATTCTTTCCTCCTTATTTCTGGCCGAGCCGAGCTTCTCTGGCCTCTTCGGCAATATAAAAGATAGCGGCAACGATCATATTGATAATCCATAAGCCGACAAGCCAATTATACACATAGCATGCAGGAACCCCGAGAAACTTTGTCAGAGGGAATTTAGGTATGGTAATCTCCAGAATGAAGAAGAGGAAAAAATAACCGTAAAGAAGCAACATACCGATCCAGAAAATTTTCGGCATCCCCTTAAACATTGCAACCTCCCTATTCACGCACCCTCAAAACACGTTGCCCACACAAAGCCCTTCACCGCATCGACCGAGCTCGTCCACCACCCCCTTTCCATCGGCAACAATTCATGAACGCCCCAAAACACAAGAAGAGCCCCTTCGCCCTCGCCCCCCTGCCAAGGCCGCCGTGCGGCGCGCCGGGGGCGATACCGGCTCATACGAACCGAAAGTCTTTTCGTCGTCTCGTCAGGTCATCATGGGAAAACCGCACCGTCTGAACGGAATGGAGCGCCGGGGTTTATACGGGGTGAAGACATCCCACATCCGCGCAGGGTCGAACCGCCCGAAACCAACGTCTCGCATGGACAGCATCCCTAAGGGTACGGTTCTTGGTGAAAGGAAAAAGATCACATCGGTACCAATGATCGGGAAGGTGGTGAACGGGGAGCGGAGGAGACGCTGCAGCGAAAACCGGCGTGAGTCTGCGGAGGAGCGCGCCCTTTGTGCGTTCTTGGTACCAGTTCGGCTTCTTCCTACATCAGGGTTTTCGTTATGGTCAAGAGAAAAAAATTTTGTTTGACATCGCGTAACACCCTCTTTTAACGTCCACAGGGATGGGGCGTGGCCTCGGGCGATCGCAGGCGACGCCGTTCCGGCCACGGCGCCTGAAGCGGGCGCACACGATCCCTACCATACGCCTTTCACGAAAACGGCACGGCTTGAGGTCCCCACGCGACGCTCCCCGGGCACAGACCCTCGATTCCGGGCGATGACACCTCGGACACCTTCGAGGCCACATCGCTTTCCGAAAGAAATCTTGACGGCACCGCCGGAAGCTGCTCTTTTGGATCCTGAAATGGCAGCGGACGGCCGATGACGCTATGCGTGGCGTTTTTCTCGTGATAAGAGGCGGCTCCCGTGGCGTAGGCCGAGGCTGCCGCTGGAAGCGCCGCATCCGCACCGTGGACACAGGGTTTTCATCGTTGGAGGAGGGACACCTTATGGGCCGAAAGATGTTTTCTGAAGCGGAACTGGATCGGATGGAAAAGGAGTACCAGGAGTGGTTGCAGGAATATCGAAAGGCCTTACAGAAGATGCCGGAGCGGCTGGAGCGGTTTTCCACCGTCTCGGACATGGAGGTGAAGGCCCTTTACACGCCTTTGGACATCAAGGACAAGGATTATTCCCAAGAGTTGGGCTTTCCCGGTCAGTATCCCTTCACCCGCGGCGTCCAGCCCACCATGTATCGGGCCCGTTTGTGGACCATGCGCATGTTCGCGGGCCTGGGAACCGCCGAAGACACCAACAAGCGCTTTCATTACCTCATCGAACACGGGGAAACGGGGCTGAGCACCGCCTTCGATTTCCCGACGCTCATGGGCTATGACACGGAATCGCCTCTGGCCCGCGGCGAATGCGGCAAATGCGGCGTGGCCATCGACACCATCGACGACATGCAACGGCTCTTTGCCGGCATCAACCTGGAAGAAGTGACCACCTCCATGACCATCAACCCGCCCGCCTCGGTCATCTGGGCCATGTATATCGCCAACGCGGAAAACGAAGGCTTTGACCGCAAGAAACTGGGCGGCACCATCCAAAACGACTGCCTCAAAGAATTCATCGCCCAAAAGACCCTCATGCTTCCGCCGGAACCCAGCCTGCGGCTCGTCGTGGATACGGTGGAATTCGGCACCTACGAGGTGCCCCGCTGGAACACCATCAGCATCAGCGGCTACCACATTCGGGAAGCCGGGGCCACGGCGGTGCAGGAATTGGCCTTCACCATTTACGACGGCATCACCTACGTGGAAGAATGCATCAAGCGGGGCCTCAAGGTGGACGACTTCGCCGGACGCCTCTCCTTCTTCTGGAACTCCCATATTGATTTCTTCGAGGAAATCGCCAAGATGCGCGCGGCTCGAAGGCTTTGGGCCCGTCTCATGAAAGATCGGTTCAAGGCCCAAAAACCGCGTTCCATGATGTGCCGCTTTCACACCCAAACGGCCGGGTGCTCTCTGACGGCCCAGGAACCCTACAACAACATCATCCGCACCACCACGGAAGCCCTGGCGGCCATTTTGGGAGGCACCCAATCGCTGCACACCAATTCGCTGGATGAAGTCTACATGATCCCCAGTGAGGAAGCGGTGCGCATCGCCTTGAGAACCCAGCAGATTCTGGCCGATGAGACCGGGGTGGCCAACGTCATCGACCCCCTGGCCGGCTCCTATTTTGTGGAAGCCCTGACGGACAAGATGGAAGAAGAGGCCATGGTCTACATTCGAAAGCTCGATGAGCTGGGAGGCATGGTGGCCGCCATCGAAAAGGACTATCCCCAGATGGAAATCGCCGACGCCGCCTATCATTTCCAACAGCAGGTGGAAAAAGGCGAAAAGATCATCATCGGGGTGAACAAGTTCCCCAGCGCTCGACCCGATCTGGAGTTCGTCCTGCGCATCGACGACGATTTGGAAAATTTCCAGATCGAGCGCACCCGCCAATTCAAAGCCAAACGCGACAAGGTCAAGCTGCAGAAGGCCATGGACGAGCTGCGCCGGCGCTGCGAAGGGCCTCCGTGCTGGGAAAACAACGTCATGCCGGCGCTCATCGACGCGGTGCGGGCCGGCGCCACGGAACAGGAATGTTGCGATCTGTATCGCGAGGTCTTCGGCACGTATTCCGACCCGGGAACGTTCTAACCTTCGGCATCGAGGCGGCCGGCGCCGGCGGCGGGCTTTCGGCTGAGCACGGAAGGCCCTCGCCGGACGGCTTCGACGGCAGCATCAACGGGCAACGACGACACAGGAGGGATGGTTTCCATGGCTGAAGAGAGGAAACTGCGCATATTGATCGCCAAGCCGGGATTGGACGGACACGACCGAGGGGCCCGCGTCATCGCTCGGGCATTTCGAGACGCGGGGTTTGAAGTGGTCTACACCGGATGCCATCAGACGCCCGAGCAGATCGTGAGCACGGCCATACAGGAGGACGTGGACTTGATCGGCCTCAGTATTCTTTCCGGGGCCCACCGCTATTCTTTCCCCAGAATCATGGAACTCCTCAAGGAAAACAACGCCGAAGACATCACCGTCATCGGCGGCGGGATTTTCCCCTTGGAAGACATCCCCAAACTCAAGGCCATCGGCATCAAGGAAATCTTTGAACCCGGAGCCAAGTTGGACGACATCGTCCAGTGGGTCCGCACCCATGTGAAACCGCGCAAGGCGATGGTGGCCTAGGAAGAGACACCGACCATGAACATCGTGGATCAAATTCTCGCGGGGAACGTGCGGGCCGTCGCACGGCTCCTACGCGACATCGACGACCAGATGCCGTCCGCCCGTGAGATCCTCAAAGAGCTCTACCCTCATACCGGCAAGGCGTACATTCTGGGGTTTACGGGATCCCCGGGAGTGGGCAAAAGCACCCTCGTAGACCAGATGGCCATGGAATACCGCAAGAAGGGCTTGACCGTAGGCATCCTGGCCATCGACCCCACAAGCCCCTTTACCGGGGGCGCCATTCTCGGCGACCGCATCCGCATGCAGCGCCATTTCCTGGACGGCGGCGTCTTTATCCGCTCCCTGGCGACCCGCGGCCACTTCGGGGGGCTCACCAAGTCCACCAACGACATGATCACCGTCCTGGACGCCATGGGCAAGGACATCATCATGGTGGAAACCGTGGGCGTGGGGCAGGACGAAGTGGACATCGCCAATTGCGCCCACACGACCGTGCTCGTGACCATCCCGGGCATGGGCGATGAAGTCCAGGCCATCAAGGCCGGGATCATGGAAATCGGCAACATCTTCGTGGTCAACAAGGCCGATCGGGAAGGGTCGCGAAAGACGGTTCGCGAATTGCGAAACCTCATCGAACTGGGCCTGCGCCGCCTGGGGGACCAGCACTGGGAACCGCCGATCATTGAAACCGAAGCGCTGAAAGGGCGCGGCATCTCGGAACTCCTGGACGCCGTGGAACGCCACCGCCGATACCTTTTGGAAAACGATCGGAGCCAGTGGGAAGCGGTCACCCAGAAGCGGGCCAAGACGCAGCTTTTGGAAACGCTGCGGGAAGAAGCCCTGGCGGAATTGCTGCGGCGCATGGAAAGCCGGGGGGTGAGTCTGGAGGACCTGGTGCGCAAAGTCACCGCCAGGGAAACGGACCCCTACAGCGTGGTCCAGGACCTGCTGCAGTGCGAACTGCGATGAAAAACCCCGAAGCCGAACCCGTCGGTCCCGTTCAGCGGCCTCGCGTTTTCTTTCGAGCGAGGCATTCGTAGGCCTCGGACAGACGAATGAAGGTTTCGTGGTCTCCCCCCGCATCGGGATGATGTTTTTTCGCCCGCCTTCGATAATGCCGGGCCAGAGCCTGTGCGCTCATGGCCCGGTATTCTTTGGGATGCAAGCCTAAACAGGCGCACGCCTCCTCTTCCGAAAGGCTCGGGCGCGCCGGCTGAAAACGAAACTGCCGGTGCCGCACGAAGTCCTCGAAAATCCGTTGCCACAGGGACTGGGGCGTGTCGGCGTGATCGAAGTACATGATGACGTATTTCACGAGATAGGGATGGAGCTTCCCGGGGCTGTGGTCTTCCACGCCCACGAAAAACGTTCGGTCTTCGTTCAGCCTGCAAATCTCTTCCAGGAAATACTGATCCACCGTGTTCGGATCCAACGCGGCGGGATTGTTCTTGAGAAGGTGACTGGGGAAATACCTCTGGAGTTCCAAGGCCGTGAAGAGATAATTGCGCCGCTCCTGGGGTCTGAGATCCTTTTCCAGCCCCTCGATGACATGCTCGATTTCATCCCGGCATTTGTCGCACAGAACATTCAAGAACTTCCAGCTGCGGCCGTCCAGGGAACCGATGTCGATCCGACCGCACCGGAGGAAATGCATGCGGCGTTTGTCAAAAGGATGAAGAAACCGCTGCCGATGGGCCAGTTCCTCGGCATCCCATGAGGGATGAGCCGGCGATCTTCCGGTGCTGAAATTTTCGATGATGCGGCGAATGTGGGGATCCAGGTAATGGAGGAAAGCCTGTTCCAAATCTTCGGTTTCCCGTTCAAGCCCCATGCGGGTGAAGGCCTCTTCCACCGCATCGCTGAAGTAAAATCCGTTGCCGCCCGCATAGACGATGTGCTCCGTCGGATCGGTGCCCAAATCCAGGATGTTTCGTGCGGCAAAACACGACCCGTTCCAATAGGATTCCTTCAGCACGTAATGCGTTTCGCGCCCTTCTCGAGTGCGGCGAATGTAGAGGGACATGGGGCTTCTCCTTGCCTTTTCAGGGCGCCGCCCGGGACGGCCCGTCCAAGTAAAAGAGCAGGGCCCGACGGAGCTCTTCCACCTGGTCCCGGTCGGTCACCTTTTCCCCTCGATGATTCTTGATGTAGAAGATGTCGGCTACCTGATCCACCTTGGTGGTGATTTTGGCCACGTAGATCCGCACTTGAAGATCCAGAAGCGTGCGGGTGATGGTGTACAGGAGCCCGGGGCGGTCCATGGTGTACACTTCCACGATGGTGTATTCCTTCGCCGAGTCGTTATCCACCAGAACACGGCTGGGACTGGGAATCAAGGGATGGGATCGCGTGGCCCCTCTGGTGGCGGCGTGAAACGCGATTCGGTAATCGAGGGCCAACCGGCCTTCCAACAATCGGCGCAGATCGGCCTGCACCACGGCCCAATCGGGCTCCACCGCCGACGGGGAAACGAAACGGCACCGAAAGACGAGGATCATCACGCCGTTTTTCTTGGTAAAGATGCGGGCATCTCGAATATCCAGATCGTGCAGGGTGAGGATCCCGGCCGACTTGGCCAAAAACCCGGGCATTTCCCGACTGACCACCGTGATTTCCACACCGCCGTTTTCCTTTTCGACTTCCCAGACAAAGGCGTCCGGTTCCGGCCCGAGCTCCATCTCCAACCGCAAATGTCGGGCGACGGCCTCCGGCGAACTGGTCAGCACATAGCGCGGCGCCATGTCGCGGAAGTGCTCTTCCAGACGGGATCGATCCACCAGCTCGGCCACCCTTTCGTACACCGCCTCCTTCAGGCGCTGCACGCGTTCCGCCAGAATCTCTTCCCCAGGCTCTCCCTTTTCCAGAAGATCGACCAAACGCTGGTAAAGCTCCCGCACAGGAGTCTCCCGCCACTTTTGCACCGCCCGCGGGCCCGTGGCCATCATATCGGCAAAGCTCAAGACCATGAGCAGGTGCAGTTTTTCCGGATCGCCGACGGTGCGAGCGCACTGCACGAGAAGCTCCATGTCCCCCAAGTCCCTCATGGAGGCGGTGTCCATCAGGAGGAGATGATGGCGAATGAGGAAGGTCACCAGATCGGTGCCTTCGGGGCTCAGGCCGAGGCGCTGGGCCATGACCGGGAACATGTCGGCCCCGTGTTTCGCGTGACGGCTTCCCACGTGTTTGCCGATGTCGTGGAACAGGGCCGCCAGCAAAAGCCATCGGTTCCCGGCCGTCTCCTGCGCCAAGACCGTCAGCTCCGGCTCCTCGTCGCGGTATTCGCCCGCCTGGAATCGCTTGATCTCCCGCAGAGTCCGCAAATGGTGTTCATGGACGGGATAGACATGGAACGCATCATGTTGCACCAGGGCATGGACCAAGGCCGTTTCGGGAACGAGAGCCCGAAGGAACCCGTCGTTGTAAAACCGGCGAATGACCGACAGGTGGGAGTCGTCGGAAGCCAGCAGATCCAGAAAGGCTTCTTGGACGCCGGGATCGGCGGCGGCGGTTTCCACCACGCTGCGATGATGGTGCAGCCATCGCCGCGACGCGCTGGAAAAACCGGCTCCATGGCGCGCGGCCAGGCTGTAGAGACGGATCACATTGGCCGCCGTCGGTTCATAGCGCGCCGGATCCACGTGGAGCCTTCCGCTCAGAAGGCTCACCCCCTCTTCGACATGGACCGGCTCACCGAAGGGAGCCGGTGTGCCTTCGATCTTTCCCGTCTCCTGAAGGCGTTCGCAAAATTCCGAGCTGACGCAGAACACGTCATGAAGGGTCTCATGCACTTCTTGCATAAACGATTCCACGGGAAGAAAGCCGGATCTTCCGCTGTAGCCCAGTTTTTCGGCGAGGATTTCCTGGACTTGAAAATCCAGCACGCTCTGGCGATCTCCTTTGACGGCTCGAAGCAGGTTCAACCATTTGAGAAGCTTCTTTTCGGCACCTTGCAGGCGGTCCACTTCTTTTCGTGTGAGGTAGCCCTGAAAGATGGCGTCGTCAAAGCAGCGCACATCCAACAAGACACGGGCGGCGTAGCGAATGGCGTCGATGTCCTTGAGGGCCCCGGGGCTTTCCAGCACATCGGGTTCCAGCCAGTCTTCGGCCCTGGAAAACCGTGCATGGCGGCCTCGAATCCCCGTGTAGAGATGGTTGAAAAGAACCTGTTGCCGTCCGGCGATGAAGTCATCCAGAGCATGATCCAGCTCACCGATCAACTGGCGGTTGCCGGAAAGGTACCGGGCGTCCAGAAGTTCGAAAAAGAAGGCCACCTGCGATGCCGCTTCCTCCAACAGCTCGGGGATGGTGGCGCAGCGCAGGCTCACCCGCCACCCGGCTTCCACGAGCGGGGCGGTGATTTCCTGCTGGGCCGTTTCGTCCCAGGGGAAGGTTTCCGTGCGGAGCCACAACAGGCTGACGGGATCTTGCGGCCCCAACACGCCGCGCCCCAAATGGCCCATGGCCACAATGGCGCCGCTCGATCGAAAGCGTTCCGATTCCGACGCCATGCGATTGACCAATCGGTTGTGAAGGCTGATGACGGCAATCTCCAGAAGGCTCATGTGCCGCCGCAGGACCTCATCGTCCGAACTATGCAGAACCTGCTCCCTTTGCTTCTTCAGGGAATCCACAATGCTTTCCATGACCTTCTCTCCAGCCGGAATCTTCACGATGGGAAAAAGAATCCCGCTTCGGCCGATTTTTTGAGGCCAAGCGGGGCGCCGAGAGGAGTCAATCCGTTCCGGTCACGGACCGGAGTGACGGTTGGGGTTCGCTGCGCTCACCCCACCCTACGGTCCTCCAGCTCTTATGAAAGGGTGCCCTCTGGAAAAAATCAAGGGGAGACGCCCGTCTTTACGCCGGGCCGTCCCCCGGAACCTCCAGACGGCGTTTCGTCACGGTTTGTGTTCCTTGGGCGGCGCCGATTCCGCGGAAGGCTTTTCGGCCTTGGCCGGCCCCGCCTCCTCGGCCCTGGATGCGGCGGCTTGAGCCGCGGGCTTTGGTTTGGGAAAATCGGCTTCGTTCACTTCAAGACCGATCCGTTGGAGCACCACTTTCCAGTTGAGGTTTTTGAAGAAAGCCTCGATATAAGCCTTTCGGTCCAAACCGTAGTCCGTCACGTAAGCGTGTTCAAAAACATCCATGACCACGAGCGGCACACAGCCGACGAAATGACCGGTTTCATGTTCGTTGATCCAGGTGTTGACAAGACGGCCCGTGCCCGGATCCTGGATCAGAACAACCCAGCCGATGCCGCGCATTCTGCCCGTGGCGATGAAATCCGCCTTCCAGTTTTCAAAGCTGCCGAAGTTTTCCTCAATGGCCGCATACAAGGCGTTGTCCTTGGGCAAGACGCCGGATCCGCCCAGGTTGCCGAAATAGTATTCGTGGAGCTTCATGCCGTTGAATTCAAACCCCAACCGCCGTTTCAGCTCCGCGTATTCCGGACCGTCGGCTTTGCCTTCCTTGGCCAGTGCCCGGGTCTTTTCCAAAAGGGCGTTGGTGTTGGCCACATAGCCCTGGTACAGGGAAAAATGCATCTTCAAGAGGGCATCGCTGAAGCCTTCCATGCCCACAAGATGCCCGAAGTCCACGGCACGATACGGTTCAAGGGCTCGACTCACCGGCAGTTTGCCGCCGTCTCCGGACGGTTTGCAGGTGATCACCAGAACCGCCAAGGCAAGACACGCCGCACCCAAAACGATCGCCTTCTTCACAGCTCCCTCCTTGGTTTGTTCTCACTTCCGTCGCCATCGGGAGAGGCTTTGACCCCCGTGGGTTGCGCGGCACCCCGCATCCATTGAATGGTTCGTCTCAGACCTTCTTCCAGGCCGATCCGGGGCGCCCAGCCCAAGTCCCGTGATATGGCCTCGATGCTTGCCGTGCTGTGTCGAATATCCCCGGGTCGTTCTGCACAAAACGTGATGGATTCCGGGCGCTCTGTCAAGCGGCAAATCAAACGGGCAAGATCCACAATGGCCGTGGGCCGGCCGGAACCCACGTTATAGATCCCACACGGGCCGTTGGCGGACTCATCCGCCGAAGCCGCCGCGTGACGGTACGCTTCCACCACGTCGTCCACGAACACAAAGTCCCGGGTCTGCAGCCCGTCTCCGAACACGGTCAAGGGCCTGCCCGCCACGGCCATGTCCACAAAACGGGAAATGACCCCGCTGTACGGGCTGGACGGGTCTTGACGGGGGCCGTAGATATTGAAACACCGAAGGGACACGCCGCGAGGGCGTCTTCGGCGGGAAGCCACGGCCATGGTGGCTCGGTACTTGGCTTCTCCGTAAGGGCTGAGCCATCGGGTCCCGTCCCCGGCATCGGCTTCGCGAAGCGGCATTCGATCCTGTATCCCGTATTCGGCCGCGGAGCCTGCGAACACGAAAGAACGCACCCCTAACTTTTCGGCGTCGTTCAAGAGACGCACCGTGGCCCGCTCGTTCACGTGGTAGGTTTCTTCGGGATGTTCCACGGAATAGGGCACACTGACAATGGCGGCCAAATGGAACACCGTGTGGAAGGGGCCATGGGCCTTGTGAAGGTCTTCAAGCAGGCCCGGCTCCGTGATGGATCTTTCGTGGAAAAAGAACCGGGGATGGGCCGCAAAGGGATCAAGATTTTCGCGGCGTCCGGAAAAGAAATTATCGACGCCCGCCACGGTATGCCCCAAAGCCAAAAGCCTTTCACAGAGGTGGCTGCCGACAAAACCGGCCGCTCCCGTCACAAGACACCGCAGGGGACCGCTTGCCTTTTTCTCCATTGCTCTTTGCCTTCTCCTTCGGCACAATGCGCCTCAATGTCGACTGTTCCCCACTCGAAAAATCAACACACGACGGAGGCTGCGCACCCATGGACACACTGCTTCAAAAAATCGAAGATCGAAAGGCCGTGGTCGGAATCATCGGGCTGGGCTATGTGGGACTGCCCCTTCTCATCCGTTTCGGCGAAGCCGGATTTCCTCTCATCGGCTTTGATGTGGACAGCGCCAAAATAAACGCTCTGCTCCACGGCAAGAGCTACATCCGCCATATTCCCATCGAGCCCGTCCGAAAGTTCCTCGAAGCGGGGCAGTTGGATGTGACCATCAGCTTCGAGCGGCTTCGGGAAGCGGACTGCATCGTCATTTGCGTGCCGACGCCGCTTACGGACAAGATGGAACCCGATCTTCGCTATATTGAAAGCACGACGGAGACCATCGCGCAGCACCTGCGCCCGGGGCATCTCGTGGTTTTGGAAAGCACCACCTATCCCGGCACGACCGAAGAACTCATGCTGCCCAAGCTGGAGCGCACAGGGCTTCGCGTGGGTCGGGACTTCTTCCTCGCTTTTTCGCCGGAAAGGGAAGATCCCGGCAACCCCACCTTCCATACGGGCAACATTCCCAAGGTGGTGGGCGGAGTCACCCCGGCCTGCCTCGAATGCGCCAAGGCCCTTTACAGCCACGCCGTCACTCGAGTCGTACCCGTCTCCAGCACTCGGGTCGCGGAACTGACCAAGCTCCTGGAAAACATCTACCGCAGCGTCAACATCGCCCTGGTCAACGAGCTCAAAGTGCTGGCCTTTCGCATGGGGATCGACATTTGGGAAGTCATTGAGGCGGCGGCCACCAAGCCCTTCGGGTTTACGCCGTTTTACCCCGGGCCGGGCCTGGGCGGGCACTGCATTCCCATCGACCCCTTTTACTTGTCATGGAAAGCCCGGGAATACGATTTCGCCACCCGCTTCATCCAGCTGGCCGGGGAAGTGAACGTCTCCATGCCCTATTACGTGCTGGAAAGAATCACGGAAGCACTCAACGACCGCTGCCGATGCCTGAAAGGCTCGCGCATCCTCATCCTGGGAGTGGCCTACAAGAAGGACATTGACGACGACCGCGAGTCCCCCTCCTATGAAGTCATGCAGCTTTTGCAGGAGCGGGGAGCCGTCGTTCTGTACAATGACCCCCATATCCCCAAACTGAAACCCGGCCGCAAGCATCGGTTCGATCAGGAATCGGTGCCGCTGACGGAAGAGACCCTTTCGTCCGTAGAAGCCGTGGTCATCCTCACGGACCACAGCGCCTACGACTATGCGTGGATTGTGCGCCACGCCCCCCTGGTGATCGACACCCGCAACGCCACCAAGCACGTCACGGAAGGGCGTGAAAAAATCGTCAAAGCCTAGGTCCTGGGGGCTTACAAAGCCCCCGATCGAATCTTTTCGATGGTTTCTTCGATCAAGGCTTGGATTTCCTTGAGCCGCGCTTCGGTTTCCGCTTCGTAGCGCAGCACCAAGACCGGCTGGGTGTTGGAAGCCCGCACCAGCCCCCAGCCGTCCGGAAAAACAATGCGCGCCCCGTCCACGTCGATCACGTCGTAGCCTTCCTTCTTGAAATGGGCCACGGCCCGCTCCACCACCGCGAACTTGATTTCGTCGGGGCACGCCACCCGGATTTCCGGCGTGGTCACCGTCTCCGGCACCCCTTCCAGGAGTTCCGGAATTCTCTTGCGGGTTCGAGCCAGGATCTCCAGAAGCCGGCATGAGGCGTAGATCCCGTCGTCAAACCCGAAGTAGCGGTCCTTGAAGAACATGTGGCCGCTCATCTCCCCCGCCAAATCCGCCCCGGTTTCCTTCATCTTGGCCTTGATCAGGGAATGACCCGTGCGCCACATGATGGCCGTGCCGCCGCGCTTTTGAATGTCATCGTAGAGCGTCTTGGAGCATTTGACCTCGGAGATGAACACGGCCCCGGGCTTTCGGCTGAGAATTTCCCGGGCGAAAATGATCATGAGTTTGTCGCCGTAGACCACGTTGCCGTGATGATCCACCACCCCCAGCCGGTCGCAGTCCCCGTCGTAGGCGATGCCCACATCCAGGGATTCGCGCCGCACAAGTTCAATGAGATCCTTGAGATTTTCCATGACCGTGGGGTCCGGTTCGTGATTGGGAAAAGTCCCGTCCATCTCGCAGTACAAGGGATAGACGTGACAGCCCAGCCGCTCCAACAAGGGCACCGCCACGGGCCCCCCCACGGCGTTGCCGGCATCGACCCCGACACGCAAAGGCCGATCCAGCACGATGTTGCCGCATACGAAATCCCAGTAAGGGGTCACGATGTCGTAGCCGCTCACCGTTCCGTCCCCTCGGACGAAATCGCCCGCGTCCATGACCTCCCTGAGCTTTTGAATCTCCGGGCCCGAAATGGTGTCGTAGCCGTTGCACACCTTGAAACCGTTATATTCCGGCGGGTTGTGGCTCGCCGTGATCATGACGCCGCCTTCCCGATCCAAGTGCCGAATGGCGAAATAAAAGAGCGGTGTCGGAACAACGCCCACATCCACCACGTCGAGTCCCGCGGAAAGCATTCCCTGCACCAAAAGATCCCGGTACCGGTCGGAACTCAAACGGCAATCCCGCCCCACGACCACACGGCGCCTTCCGTAGGGAGCCAGGTATGTGGCGAAGGCTTTGCCCAACCGAATCACATCGTCGTCGTGGATTTCCTTATCCACCAGGCCGCGAATGTCATATTCACGAAAGGCTTTCGGGTCCATGCCGTACCCTCCTTTTCGGATCCTGTGTTTCAGCGTGACTTCAGGGACGTGCCGCACATACGGCCGGGGACGAAAAAGGCGGTCTGCAGGACCGCCTTTGAGGCAATGCAGGAGAGCCCTTTTCGAGGGCACGGGCGCCGTCGGAACAGGGGCCCGAAAATGCCGGCGAAAAAGAACAATGGCGCACGGGCGACCGCGATGGTTAGTGGGGCGCCCCGTTTCCTTTTTTAAGCTGTTTCACGGTCATGAGCACGGCGATGAGCACCCCGAGGCCGATGACGCCCAAGGCGCCGTAGAGCGCGGCGAAAAACACCGCGTGGCTGGGATCATACCACGGGACGTCCCACGGAAGCATACTCGCCAAACTGCGTTTCAGCGTCGCACACAGAAAATCCATCCCCCACATGACGGCCTCCTTCCTGAACTGGGCTCCCCAAACCGCCGCGGCTCCGCCTTTCTGCATCCCGCACACTGTGCGGTTTTTCTAGCAAAGCCGCGGCCTCCTCGTCAATGAATATCCGCCGGAGTTCAGCGCTTCACTTCGATGACGCAATCGTCGCCCACCATGAGGCTGATGGCGCCGTGCGGTGTGGACGTAGGGCAGACTTTGACGCGGCGTCCCAAAACCGAGTTTTCCAGCCGCGCGATATCGCGAATGTGGCACCCTTCCATGATGACGGAATGGTCCACGGTGGACCGTTCGATGAGCACCCCCGGGCCGATGGCCGTAAAAGGGCCGATGGTCGCTTCCACCAACCTGGCTCCGGCCCCGATGATCACGGGTCCTCGCACCACGGAGCGGATCAACTGGGCGCCGTCCTCGATATGAACGCGCCCCGTCACCTGGCTGTGCGCATCCACCGTGCCGCCAATGTGCGTCTTGAGCCAATCGTCCATGACCGTATCGTTGGCCAGCAGCAGATCGTCCTTCTTGCCGGTGTCCAACCACCAGGTGTGGATGATGTGGCTGTGGACGCGACGGCCGCTCTTGATGAGCCAGGAGATGGCATCGGTGATTTCCAGTTCTCCGCGGGCCGACGGGCGGATATGGCCGATGGCTTCGAAAATTTCCGGCCGAAAGAGGTAAATCCCCACCAAGGCCAAGTTGGACGGGGGGTCGGCCGGCTTTTCCACCAGGTCCACCACCTGCCCGTCGCCGTTGACCACCGCGACGCCGAAAGCCCTGGGATTTTGGACGGTCTTGAGAAAAATCGCCGCGGAGAGCGACGGATCCTGAACGAAGCTTTCCACCTCGGTGCGTACCCGGCAGCCGATGAGGTTGTCGCCGAGGTACATGAGAAACGGGGAAGTCTTGAGGTAGTCCTTGGCCGTGAGCACGGCGTGGGCCAAACCCAGGGGGCGTTCCTGGAGGATGTATTCGGCGTTGAGGCCCCACCGGCTGCCGTTTCCCACGGCTTCCATGACTTCCTGGCCGGTTTCCGGAGCGATCACAAGGCCCACATCCCGGATGCCCGCCGCGGCGATGTTTTCCAACACGTAGAACAGGATGGGCTTGTTGGCCACAGGGACCAACTGCTTGGCCCCGGTGTAGGTCAAGGGGCGAAGCCGCGTGCCGGACCCGCCGCTCAAAACCAGGGCCTTCATGTGCTCAGGCTTTCGTGCGTTCATCGTTTGACTCCATCGCTCCATAGCCCCAGGCTGTGCCGAAGGGCTTCTCCGAAAAGATCCGCAGGATGAGACGTCGTCCGCATGACGGGCCGCAGGGCATCACCCGACATGAGGAAGACTTTCCCGTTGCGAGCGGGAAAGCCTGCCCCAAAAGGCCTCTCGGCGTCCACATCAGGCTCTCCCCAAACGGGTTCGATCGTAGACCCCTTCCGTCACTTTGCGGCACCATTCCCTGTTTTCCAGATACCATGCGACGGTTTTGCGCAACCCGGAACTGAAGGTCTCTTGAGGGCGCCAGCCCAGTTCCCGAGCGATCTTGGAGGCGTCGATGGCGTAACGCCGATCGTGGCCGGGACGGTCCGGCACGAAGGTGATGAGGTCCTCGTAGCGCGCCCCTGTCGCCTTCATGGCCGGGTTTTCCCGGGACGGCGCCAGGTCTTCGAGCACCCGGCACAGGGTGCGAACGACGTCCACGTTGGTTTTTTCGTTGTGACCCCCAATGTTATACGTTTCCCCCACCCGGCCGGATTCCAACACGCGCAGGAGGGCTTCACAGTGGTCCACCACGTAAAGCCAGTCCCGAACATTGAGCCCGTCGCCGTAGATGGGCAGGGGTTTTCCTTCCAAAGCGTTGAGGATCATCAAGGGAATGAGTTTTTCCGGATACTGATAAGGCCCGTAGTTGTTGGAGCAGTTGGTGGTCAGGGTGGGCAGTCCGTAGGTTTCGTGATAGGCGCGCACCAGGTGATCGGAGGCCGCTTTGGAGGCGGAATAGGGCGAATTGGGAGCATAGGGGGTCGATTCCGTGAAAAAGCCTTCGGGCCCCAAGGATCCGTAGACTTCGTCGGTGGAAATGTGGAGAAAACGAAACCGGGCCTTGGCGTCGCCGTCCAGTCCGTTCCAATAATGGCGGGCCGCGTCCAGGAGCCGAAAAGTCCCCACGATGTTGGTCTGGACGAAGTCCCCGGGCCCGTCGATGGATCGGTCCACGTGGGACTCGGCGGCAAAATTCACCACCGTGGTCACCTTGTAAGTGCTCAGCAGATAAAAGACCAATTCCACATTGCCGATATCGCCTCGAACGAAAAGATGATCGGGATCATCATGCAAGGGTTCCAAAGATTCCAGGTGGCCGGCGTAGGTCAACTTGTCCAGGTTAATGACCCGAGCCCGCTTCAGACGGCGGACCAGCTGGACGAAGTTGCTGCCGATAAAGCCGGCTCCACCGGTGACAAGCCATGTATCCATGGGGTGGTCATCCTTTCTGTGCATGAAGTTTGGCCGGAGTCCACTCCTTGGTCGGGGGCCGATTTCGGGGTGCGGGTGACGTCCGCGCATGGAGGCGCGTTCCGTCCATGCGCAAATCCCGAGGATGGGCGCCTTGGATGTTGGGGTTCGCTGCGCTCACCCCAACCTACGTCTCCGTCTAGGAGCGTGTCCGAAAATGCCGTCATGACTTCACGGCCTTTCATTAAAATGCACCACAGAGACGCAGAGGGCGCAGAGTTTTCTTTTTTGTGCCGCGCCGCTGAGAGGCCGGCGCGGCACAAGAAGCACCCTTCGGGAAGCTTTCCGCCACCCCCCAGGGAACACCCCTTTCCGTTTTCGGACAGGCTCCTAGGGCCGCTTCAGCCACAGCCTCGGCTTCACGCCCCGAAGGGGCACAGGATTCCAGCCCAGGGCGAAGCCCCGGGGCTGGGGTCGAGCCCCCCAGAGCCCAGCCCCGAAGGGGCGTTACATCCTTCGCTCCGGCATGGCTGTTTCCTCATGGGCGGACCCGTCGTCCAGGCACCGAATCCACGTCTCCAAAGTTCCATCGCGGGCGCGCCGTTGAAGCATGCGGCACACCCGAACGTCCGTCGGAAAGGCCAGCGGTTCGGGAAGGCGGTCCAAGGGGAAGAAATCCACCGCGTCCGCATCGGATCCGGGTCGAAGCAACCCGCCTGTGCGGCGGCCGAGAAACCAAATGCCGACGGTGAGCTGCACCGGGTCGTGAAAATTGGAATGCACCGCCACCACGGGCCCGACCTCGGCCTTCAGGCCCGTTTCTTCCTCCAGTTCCCTGGCGGCGGCTTTCCGTGCCTCCTCGCCCCATTCCACATGGCCGCAAGGAATGCACCACTGGCCGCGATAACTGCCCCGCCGCCGAACCAAAAGAATCTCACGGCCTTCCAGCACCACCACGGCCACGCCCACGGTGGGATTTCGGTAAAAGACCGTCCCGCATGCCGGGCAATGGGGTCGGCCTTTGGCGTTCCGGGCCAGGGCGACACCGCAGTATGGGCAAAACTTATAGGAGTTCTTCTCGTCCATGCCGCTTGAGATGGTCGACGATGGCGCGGACTTCTTGGCTGCTGTCAAGACGCGCCACAAGAAGAGCATCCGAGGTATCCACGACCAAGACCCGTTCCAGTCCCAAAACCGCCACGAATCGGCCGCCTTCGGCCACCACGAAGCATTCCCGGCACCGGATCGCCTCGGCGTCGCCTTCCACGATGGTGCCGTCCGAGTTCCCGTGCGCATGACGGCGGACTTCGTAAAGGCTGAGCCATGAGCCCACGTCGCTCCAACCGCAATCCACCGGGACGACGAAGACCTTCTCGCTCGTCTTTTCCATGATGGCATAGTCAAAGGAGATGTTTTCCACGGCACGGTAGATGGACTCCAACAGCTCGTCGCACCGCGGCGTGTGGAAAGCGGCGTCCAGGGCCTTGAGACGCTCGGCGAAATCGGGCATGTGCCGGGAAAACTCTCGCAAAAGCGTTTCCGGTGTGGCCACGAACACACCGGCGTTCCAATAATGACGACCGCTTTGAAAATAGACGGCGGCCTGCTCCAGGGGGGGCTTTTCCACAAAGCGTGCCACGGCGTAGGCCCCGCCTCCCGGACAGCCGTCTTGCGTCGCCTCGATGTACCCGTAGCCGGTTTCGGGTCGCGTAGGGACGATCCCCAGGGTACCGATGCCGCCTTCGGCGCACAAGGTTCCCGCCTTTTGCAGCGCCGTGCGGAAGGCGTCGGCGTCGGCGATGTAGTGATCCGCCGGAAGAATCACCAAAGGCTCCTTGACGCCCCGCCACGCGGCGTACCGCGCGGCCAGCCCCACACACGGGGCCGTGTTTCTCCCGAAAGGTTCCACCAGCACCGTCACCTGCGTGTCCGAAAGAATGCGCCGCGTTTCGGCTTCGTGCTCGCGACCGACAACCACCAGGATGCGTTCATCGGGGAAAAGGAGGCGAAGGCGTTCGTAGGTCACCCGAAGGAGCGGCGACCCACCGAGAATTCGCAAAAACTGCTTGGGATACGACGCCCGGCTCAAAGGCCAAAACCGAGTTCCGGACCCTCCGGCCATGATCACCGCAACCATTCTTTTTTCCTTCCTCAAGCCGCACGGCACCGCGGTCGGCTAAATTTCGATGCCGAAGAAGTTCGAAATCAAGAACGCCAACCGCCTTCGCAACACCGCGTAGGAATAGTGGCGCGTCGCCACGGCGTAGTTATGGTCCACCATGCGCCGGCGCCGTTCGGGGGAATCCAGGATCTCCCGCACTTCTCGAACGACCCGTTCCGACACGTACCCGTCCATGACCACCACATCGAAACCCTGGGGTTCGATATCCCGCACAAAGACATCGTAGCGGTTCACCAACAGAGGTTTCCGAAAGTAGATGGCTTCCAGAAACGCGTTGCCGAACCCTTCGTAGGTGCTGGGATACGTGACGAAATCGCATTGAGGATAGACGTCCCATAAGGAATAACGCTTGGTGCCGTCCTCGTTCCACCCCCGGTGGTCGCTCACGTGGTGGGAGATGAGGCGCATGTCCACATGATGCTCCTCGGCATAATCTTGAAGCCACTGGAAATAGTCCATCCCCTCATCCCCCGCGGCGTGGGAGATGATGAGCTTGATGCGCGGATCCCCCAGGGCGTGCACGAGGTCGATGGCATGCTCGATGCCCTTGCGCTGGACCACGCGAGTCGGCTGCAGGAACAGGATGTCGTCTTCTCGAAAACCCATTTCCGCCCGAAAACCTTTGGTGAATTCCCAATCGATGCACGGTTCGCTTTCGAAATCCAGCACATTGGGAATCACGATGGACGAAATGCCCGTGCGCAGCGCCAGCGCTTCCTGGGCGATGGAATTGATGACCACATGCTGGATGTTGGGCAACTTGGGCGGAAACGCCATCTGCAGATAGTCTTGGACGGCGTTCACGGAAAAACGGGTCCGCTCCCAATAAAAGTCGTGATGATGGGCCACCGTGGGAATGCCCGACTCGGCGATGAGTTCGGTGATGGCCAAGCCCAGCGGGACATGCATAGGGATCGTCACGGCGTTTTGGACGATCAAAATCTGGATGTCGAACTTGGCGATGAATTCATAGAGCTTGATCTTCAGGTATTCTCGAAGGGCGTGAATGCGGCCGGTGATGTAAGGCGTGCGTTTCTGAACGCCGAAGACATGGCGATTGATCCACCGATTCTCTTCATGATCGAAAAAAGCTTCCGGCACCAAGACACTCACGTCGGGATTGCGATCCAGGACTCCCGCGAACCAGTACGAGACATGCTGGTGATCCCAAAGCATTCGGGCCCATTTGGCCGCTTCCAAGGACACACCGTCCGTCCCGGCGAATCTGGTGGACACAAACCCGATATTCTTGCCCATCGATGCAGCCCCCTCGGACCTAAGCCTCGCTGCCCCCCTCAAGAAGGACGCGATGTGCGTTCGGCCTTTTCCTCAACATTCCAAAAACATGGAAAGCACCATAACGTCCGCCCCGGCTCCTGTCAACCAAACCGACCTGCACGGCCTGGTTGAGGGCCGGTGATCGTCGATGCGCGCTTATCTTTCCACCGGCAGGAAGCCTGCACCCAGAGCCCATGCGGTGCTCCGTTGCGCTTTTAGAGGGGCCATGGTAAGAAAAGAGCGCCTGAAACGAGCGCCGGACCCGGGTGGCTCGATGGAGGGGTTCGGTCCCTTTTTTGACCTGAGCGCCGAGTGAGATCATGCAGACGCGTCAGATCGCCAGAGCCGTGATTTTTGTGGCCCTTGCCGTGGCCCTGTCTCCCATTTTCATTCCGGTGGGCATTGCCAAATGTTTTCCCGCCCAGCACATGATCAATGTCATGAGCGCCGTGATGCTGGGCCCGGGCTATGCCGTCACCATCGCCGCCGTCGCCGCCGTCATCCGCAATGTCCTCGGCCTGGGCACCTTGTTGGCTTTCCCTGGAGGCATGATCGGAGCCCTTCTGGCCGGCCTGGCTTACAAGGCCACAAAGAACATCTACGCCGCCGCCGCCGGGGAGCTTGTGGGCACGGGCGTCTTGGGAGCCCTTGTCAGCGTGTGGATTGTGGCGCCCGTGTTCATGGGGAAAACCATTCCCCTGGTGACGCTCATGACCGCCTTCAGCATCAGCACCCTGGGAGGCACCGTGTTGGGACTGGCCGCCTTGCACCTTCTGCGCAAGGGAGGCCTCTGGCAACCGTGATCCATCTGAAAAACGCGGCGTATCGCTATCCAGGCCGCCATGGAACCGCCCCGTGGGCGCTGGACGGTATCAACCTGGATGTGCGGCAAGGGGAATACGTCGTGATCTTCGGGCCCAACGGGTCCGGCAAATCCACCTTGACCTCCGTGTTCAACGGGCTCGTGCCCCATTTTTTCGGCGGCGATTTTTCCGGCGAGGCTGTGGTATGCAACCGCCTCGTCGTCGAGACGCCGCCGGCGGTTTTGAGCGAACAGGTGGCCGTGGTGCTCCAAAACACGGACGCTTACCTCTTTTGCGGCACCGTCGAAGCGGAACTCCTGTTCGGCTTGGAACGTTCGCCTATCCCCGCAGCCCAATTCGGTCGAAGAATTCGAGAAACCCTTTCCTTTTTCGGTATCGAACATCTGCGTGACCGAGCGCCCCACGACCTTTCCGGAGGAGAAAAACACCTGGCGGCGATCGCCTCGGCTCTGTGCCTGAACCCGCGCCTGCTCGTCCTGGATGAGCCCTTCGCCCACCTGGACGCCCCCAACCGGCATCGGCTGAGACAAGCGCTGGCCGCCGTGCATCGGTCGGGCACAACCGTCATCGTGGCGGAACACCTGGTGGACGATTTCATCTTCGATGCGGATCGCTGTCTCGTCATGGAGTCCGGCCGTGTGACCTTTGACGGCACGCCCAAGACGGCACTCCCCCACCTGAAGGATGCGGGCCTTGTGCCCCGATACCCTCAGCCGACGGAAGACACTCCTTCCTTTGCTCGGCAAAGCCTGCTGGAAGTCTCCGATGTCACCTTCCACCGCGACGCTCGGCCGGTCCTGGATAAGGTATCGTTTACGCTCAGAGCGGGGGAACGCGTGGCCGTCACCGGTCCCAACGGATCCGGCAAGACCACTCTCGTCAAAATCCTCGCGGGGTTACTCAAACCCCACCACGGATCCGCCCTCTGGGGCGGCCGAGACATTCACAAAATACCCCCGCCCATGCGGGTGCGACACATCGGGGTGAGCTTTCAAAATCCCAACGATCAGTTTTTCAAAGTCCGGGTCGACGACGAGGTGTGGGCGGGACCCGAGCTCTTGAAAAAGAAGGGAATTCCGGCGGACCGGGACTGGATTGAACACCTCTTTGACCTTTTCGACCTGCGGGCGCTCGCGAAACACAGCCCGTACCGCCTCAGCGAAGGCGAAAAGAAGCGCGTCGCCGTGGCTTCCGTCCTGGCCATGAACCCTCAGGTTCTCGTCCTCGACGAGCCCACGGCGGGCCAAGACGGCCGATTTCGAGGGGAATTGGCCGAGCTCCTCAACAGTCTCGCCCGAAGCCGCGGGATCGCCCTGGTGGTGGTCACGCACGATGCGGAATTCGCCCGCGCTGTGTGTTCGCGCCGGCTGGTGCTGGAACAAGGGCGTCTCGTGGAGGACCGATCCATAGGCCCGTCGACGGAGGACGTCTAATGGCGTGGGAACCCGTCCCCGCACCACGGCCCGGGGGCCGGCTGGATCCCAGGGTGCGCCTCTTTGTGGGGGTTCTTATCATCACGGCGGTCCTGCTCACCCGATCACGACGGGCACTCATTACGGAAAGCCTCCTTCTCGCCTCAGGGCTTATCGCGTTCGGTCGCGGAAAGATCCGCCGGTCCTCCCTGCACCTTATCTGGCCTACGGTAGGCACCGTCTTCGTCATCTCCTTCCTTGCCTTCGGCCTGGACATGGCGATGGATCTTTCCCTTCGGCTCGTGAACCTTTTCGCCGCCTCGGCCCTCTTTTTCCAGACCCTCGCCCCCGAGGAGCTGGCCGTCGCTTTACGGTCTTTGAAAATCCCCTACCCCGTGATTTTCATGTTGCTGACCGCGCTGCGCTATGTGCCTTTGCTGGGCCGCGCCCTTCGCAACATCTACGACGCGCAGACGGCACGGGGCATCGATGTGCGATGGCGGCTGAGCAATGTCCCTCGACTGACGGCCTTGCTCATGCCCCTGCTGGTGCAGGCCTTCATGCTGGCGGAAAACCTGGCCATGGCCATGGAATCCCGAGGATTCAGCCGTCCGGCTCGAAGCGAGCCTCGACGGCACCCCTTCACACCCCGAGACGCCCTGTGTGCCGCCCTGGGGATTTTGGCTTTTGTAGGACTCTTGTACTGGGAAAGGCGGGGGCCATGATGCCCGAGGACCTTACCGCAGAAGATTGTCGGGGCCGGTTCATCCTCATCGTCGGAGAGGTCAATTCGGGAAAAACCACCTACACGGCCCGGCTACTTCAGGCCTACCTCCTGCGGTTTCCCGAACCCGTCGCCGTCGTCGACCTGGCCCCACGTCTTCCCCAAAGGAGCGCCCATCCGGCCTTTCGACCTGGAATCGGGGGCCGTCTGACGATTCCCGAATCACCCCGCGTGCACTGTTTCTCCACGGACGTGGCGGCACCGCGGCTTCAAGCCGAATCCATGGAAGAACGCCTGCTTCTTGCAGAAGAAAACGCCAGACGTATCGCGTCTCTGCTGGTCCACGTGGACGCCTCGAAATTCCCCGCCGTGTTCGTCAACGACGTGTCCCTTTACCTCCAGGCCGGCTCGGTAAAAAACCTCCTGGAATGGCTCGACGGTTTTTCCACACGCGTGGTGAACGGCTATTACGGTGTGAGCCTGGGAACCGATGCCTTTTCGGCCCGAGAACGTTCCGGCATGGAACAGCTGATGCGCCGCTGCGACCGGCTGGTGCGGTTTTGACGGAAGGGCTACGGCAGGGGGATCAGGCGCGCCACCTGAGTGTTGACGCACCGGTAGATTTCTTCGTTTGTGCCGTAGATATCCACAATACAGCGGTGATCGATCAGTTTTTCGATGATATAGGCCGTCACGTACAGGCTGATGAAATGGGGACGCGGCACGAGGTCGCGGATGTTGGCCACCTGATATTGCACCTCAAAGTCTTCAGCGGTGAGCAGGGTGCTGAGGCATCGATGGATCTGTTCTTCCAATTCCGTCTTGCTGGTGGTTTCCACGAGTCTGCTTTCGATCAACTTCATGGCGATGCGGCCGCTCAGCTCGTCCACGTGGTCCCGAAGCAGCTGCAGGGCCCGCACCCGCTGGACCTCCTTGGCTTGGTCCAGCTTTGAAATGACGGACATTTCCCTGACATTGGGTCGATAATCCCGTGCCATACCCTCTCCTTGTCACGTTCCTGAACCTCCGGAACCGCCCTGGAGCGGGGCGTTGGCCATATCGGCAATCATACTCGCCAGATAGCCCGCCCCGAAACCGTTGTCGATGTTTACCACGGCCACCCCCGGAGCACAACTGTTTAGCATGCCCAAAAGAGACGCAATCCCCTTGAAGGATGCCCCGTAACCGATGCTGGTGGGAACGGCGATGACGGGACGGGCCACCAGGCCCGCCACCACACTGGGAAGCGCCCCTTCCATGCCGGCCACCACCACATAGACGGCGGCCTGATCGAGTTCGTCCAGCAGATTCAGCAGGCGGTGCAGGCCGGCGACGCCCACATCATAGAAACGCTGCACGCGCTGCCCCAACACTTCCGCCGTGACGGCGGCTTCCTCCGCAACGGCCATGTCGGAAGATCCCGCCGACAAGACCTGGACCGGAAGCCTTTGCTCCTCTGGAATCCCTCGAGCCGGTGCCTTTCGGTAAAGCACCCGCGCCGTGGCATCATACCGCAGATCTCCCATGATTCGGCAAATCTCCTCGGCTTTTTCCCGGTCAAGGCGCGTGACCAGCAGCGGCGCCCCCGTCTTTTCCATGGCTTGTAAGATTTTGAGGATCTGCGAGGCGTCCTTGTTCTCGCCGTAAACCACTTCGGGATAGCCTCGCCTGAGGGTCCGGTGATGGTCCACACGGGCAAAATCCAGATTTTCAAAAGGCAGACGCCGAACAAAAGCGACAACGTCGTCCAGGTCCGCCGCACCGTCCTTGTACGCCTTAAGAAGTTCGATCAGACGATCCATGGTCGCTCCAAAAAATCACCGCCGCGCCCCCCAATCTCCATCGCACGGCCGCAAGACACCACAGAAAGTCGCGGACGGCCGGGATTGCCTGCGATGGGGCCCGCGAGCATACCGATGGTGGACATACCGGGACTCTTGGAAAGGCATCGCAGGCTTCTGCCGTGTTCACGGAAGGTCCGGGGCGAAAGCCCGAGGCCGGTCCAAAAAACGCTGCAGTCCCGCCACCTGCCGGTCTGCCGCGCCGGTGAGTTCGTCCAGGGCTTGTCGAGCCGCTCCCTTCGCCGATGCGGACAATGGACCGGCGGCAAGGGCGTCACGCCATCGATGGGAAAGGGTCTCGGCGTCGGGCACCATGACCCCCACCCCGTAACGGCTCAACACTCGATGCTCCTCGAAAACCTTGTCCGTATAAGGTCCGTAATAAACCCTCTTTCCCCAGGCGACGGGCTCCACGATGTTGTGTCCCCCTACGGGCACCAAAGTCCCACCGCAAAAGATAAGATCCCCCAACCCGTAAAGCTCGAACAGGTGTCCGATACAATCCACCACGACCCAATCGGAGCCCCGACCTTTGGGCGTTTGCGAAAGAAAAGAAGACAAGAGCTCATACGGAAGATGATGCCGCTCGAGCCATTGGATCATCTGGGGGACTCGATCCAAATGGCGGGGAGCGAAAAGTCCCACCAGGTCGGGGTGGTCGTCCTTGAGGTCCTTGAAGATTTCCAGGAGGGTCCGGCATTCGGCGCCGCGAAGACTTCCCCCCACCACCACCGGGGTGCCATCCGGAATTTCCAGACGCCGCCGCCATCCATGGATGACCGACGGATCGGCGCGATCCGAAAGGGAGTCGTACTTGGCCGAGCCCATCACGGCAATGCGATGAGCCGGCACCCCCAGGGACGCCAAACGCCTCGCGTCTTCCACCGTCTTTACGGAAGCCCATCGAATGGCGCGGAAAACGCGCCCGAAGACGAAAGACAAGCGCCGGTATCGCCCCACGGACCGCTCCGAAACCCGGCCGTTCAAAAGGACCACAGGGATGCGGTGTTTCCGCAGGCACCAATGGAGCACGGGCCAGAATTCGCTTTCCAGCGCCACGAAAAGATCGGGGCAAAGGCGGGAGACCGTCCGACACACGGCCCACGGCACATCCACAGGAGCGGGAAACACCTGGACGCCATCGGGCACGTGGGATCGAGCGAACCGATAGCCCTGGGGCGTCCCGACGGAAAGGTACAGGGCCGCATGAGGACAGGCGGCGCCAAGGCGATTGAAAATTCCTAGGGATCCATTGACTTCCCCCACGGAGGCCGCATGGAACCAGATGCGGGGCCCCGCTGGCACGGGCTTCGGCGCCTTATCGACAAAAAGACGCGACCTCCAAAAATTCCGCTCGCCCTGCGCCATGGGGAATCTCTCCTTGCCCTTGCCGAGCATTCCATTTTATGAGTTCGATGCACGACCTATGTGTCGGGGCAAAAGCTCATCCAGAGGCCCGGCCGACCCGTTACCAAAATCCCCCGGGGGAAGCAAGTGCACAACGCCGTGGCGCCGTCGGCCCATGGCCCGCAAAGGAGGTTTTTCCGCCATGAACAAAGCCGTTCGCATCGTGGACATTTTTCGGCAGGAATCGACCTTTCAGGGCACGGACGTGGTGGTGCACGGTTGGGTACGGACCCGGCGGGATTCCAAGGCAGGCGTCAGTTTCGTGGAACTCAACGACGGCTCGTGCCTGAAAAACCTCCAGGTCGTCCTGGAACGAGACCGCCCGGAAACGGCGACCCTCGCGGATCGGCTGACCACGGGATCCGCCGTCCAAATCCGCGGCACCGTCACCCCTTCTCCGGGAAAGGGCCAGAGCATCGAACTGCTGGCCCGGGACATCGTCCTTTTCGGCTGGGCCGACCCGGCACGTTACCCGTTGCAGAAAAAGCGCCACAGCTTTGAATTCCTGCGGACCATCGGACACCTGCGGCCCCGTACCAACACCCTCGGTGCCGTCGCCCGCATCCGCAACCGGCTGAGCTACGCCATTCATACCTTCTTTCAACAGGAAGGGTTTTTCTATATCCACACCCCCATCATCACCACCAGCGATTGCGAAGGCGCCGGAGAGGTGTTTCGCGTGACGACCCTGAATCCCACCAGGCCGACGCCCGCCCCCGACGAAGCGGTGTTTCAGGAAGATTTTTTCCAAAAACCCACTTTTCTTACCGTGAGCGGCCAGCTTCAGGCGGAAATCTACGCCCTGGCTCTGGGAAAGGTCTATACCTTCGGCCCGACCTTTCGGGCGGAAAACTCCAACACCAGCCGCCACCTGGCGGAATTCTGGATGATCGAGCCCGAAATGGCCTTCGCGGATCTCAACGACGACCTGGCCTTGGCGCAGCGTCTCATGCACTTCGTGGTTTCCGATCTTCTGGAAACCGCCTCGGACGACCTCCAGTTCTTCGCCCGGTTTGTGGAACCCTCTTTGCTCGACTCCCTAGAAACCGTGGCCCAACAGCCCTTTGAGGTCATCACCTACAGCGAAGCTGTGGACCTTCTCAAAAAAGCCGACGAAGCCTTCGCCTTTCCGGTGGAATGGGGCGCCGATCTCCAGTCGGAACACGAACGGTATCTGACGGAGAAAAAATTTCGTAAGCCTGTGGCCGTCATCGACTTTCCCCGAGACCTGAAGCCCTTTTACATGCGCGTCAACGACGACGGCAAAACGGTGGCCGCCATGGACGTTCTGGTTCCCAGGGTCGGGGAAATCATCGGAGGCTCTCAGAGAGAAGAACGGCGGGAGGTGCTCCTGGAACAGATGCGACGCAAGGGGATCTCACCCGAGGCGTACGCCTGGTACGTGGAACTGCGCGAATTCGGCTCGGCTCCCCATTGCGGCTTCGGTTTGGGACTGGAACGGCTGGTCCAATTCGTCACCGGTCTGGGGAACATTCGGGAAGTCATCCCCTTTCCACGGACACCGGGCCACGCCGATTTTTGACAAAAGAGGTCCCCTCTCTAGTCAGGAACATCGGCCGCATGGGCCGCCAGTTCACGGAGCAGGCGCAAGGACTCTTCGGCTTCCTTGGGATCCACCTTGTGGAGCGCAAAGCCCGCATGGACGATGACGTAGTCGCCGATGGAGGCGGCTTCAGGAAGAAGCGTGAGAGACGCCTTGCGCACCGCCCCGCCGACTTTGACCGTGGCCATTTCGTCTTCAATGGCGATGATTTCCGCCGGAATCGCCAAACACATAACCTTTCGCCTCGCATGCCTCGGGGGATTCACCGGCCTTGAGCGCCCACGATCCCCCCGCTTGATGGATTTCCTCAAGAACCAACGCTTCCAGAGCCTCCACCTTGGCGGCCACAGGGGGCGTGAGAGAGGTTCCCCACGGGGCAATGTCCAAAGGCTCGATGCCCAGGATCACACATGTGGGCCGCCGGCCCAGGACTTCCGCATAGGCCAAGGTTTCCACCAGATCCAATTGATGGATGGAGTTTTTGAAAGCCACCTTTTTGGATAACACCTCTGCGGAAATCTTGTGGATCGTTCCGGGTTCGGCCCCGTTTTGTACCGCATCGATAACGATCACGTGATCCGCCTGCGTGATGGGATCCAAGAGACGAAGCCCCAGCGTTCCGCCGTCCAGAAGCTCCACATTGTCGGAAAACTCATAAGACGCCTGAAGCCGGTGCACAAGATGCACGCCAAGCCCTTCGTCCTTCAAAAGCACGTTGCCAACCCCCAAGACCAAAATCCGCTGCGGCTTCATGGCTTTCGTCCACCCCTTGGAAACGGAAGAGGGGACCCCATCCCGGAAAGGGCGGGGTCCCCTTTGGGCATTTTCCGTTCAGTGCGTCCCCGGACTACACGACCCTGAACTTATACACTTGGTTGCTCTGCGGATCAATGACATGGACGCCGCAGGCGATACAGGGGTCAAAGGAATGGACGGTGCGCAGGATTTCCACAGGCCGTTTGGGATCGGCCACGGGCGTTCCGATCAGGGCTTCCTCCACCGGGCCCGGCTTGTTGGCGGCGCAGCGCGGTCCCAGGTTCCAGGTCGACGGCACCACCAGCTGATAATTGGCGATCTTTTTTTCCTTGATTTCAATCCAATGGCCCAAGGCCCCGCGCGGCACGTCGTTCAGGCCCATGCCCTGAGCGCTGTCCGGCATCTGGTAGGGCTCAAAGGTCTTGGTGTCACCCTTCTTGAGGTTTTCCACCAACTGCATGATCCAGCCTTCCATGGCCTCACCGATGATCTGGGTCTCGATGGCCCGGGCAGCGGTTCGACCCAAGGTGGAGAACAAGGCCTCCTTGGGAATGGCCAGTTTCTTCAACACGCCGTCCACCGCTTTCTTCGTGGGCTCATGCCCCTTGGCATAGGCCACAAGGACCCGCGCCAACGGGCCCACTTCCATGGGTTCGCCGTTGTAACGCGGCGCCTTCATCCAGCTGTATTCGCCGTTGGTGTCCAGCTTGCTGTACTTGGGCTTGGTTTCTCCCTGAGCGGGGTTGAGGGCGCCGTCGCCTTCGTACCAACTGTGCTTGACGTGTTCCGTGATCTTTGCCGGATCCACATTTTCCACTTTGGCCAGATTCCGTTTGAAAATCGCTCCGCGCGGGAAGAAAAGGCTTTCGGGTTCCTTGGCGCTTTGAGGAAATTCGCCGTAACACAGGAAGTTGGTCGTTCCGCCGATGGAGCCCCAATCCTTGTAGAAACCGGCCACCGCCAACAGGTCGGGAATGTAGACGTTGTTGACGAAGGCCATGGTTTCCTTCCATAGATACAAGAATTCCGAAATACGGTCCGGGTTGAGATCCGCGGCGCAGCTCACCCCGCCCACCACCAGGCTCTGCAGATGCGGGTTCTTGGCCCCGAAGATGGCATGCATGCGGGCGGTGCGGGCCTGCTGCCGTAGCGCTTCCAGATAGTGGGCCGCCGCAATGAGGTTCACTTCCGGCGGCAGTTTGTAAGCCGGATGGCCCCAATAGCCGTTGGCGAAAAGTCCCAGCTGGCCGCTGTCCACGAACTTCTTCAACCGGGCCTGAACGGCCTTGAAGTCGCCCGGGCCGTTCTTCGGCGCCGGGGAAACATCGTTGGCAATCTTGGAGGCCTTGACGGGGTCCGCCTTGAGGGCGCTCACCACATCCACCCAATCCAAGGCGTGCAGATGATAAAAATGCACGATGTGATCATGCAGGAACTGGGCGCCCATGAGCAGGTTGCGAATGAGCCGGGCATTGTCGGGAATGGTGACACCCACCGCATGATCCACACACCGAATGGACGCCAGTCCGTGCACATAGGTGCACACGCCGCAGGCGCGCTGGGTGAAAAGCCAGGCATCCCGCGGATCGCGCCCCTTAAGGATGATTTCCAAGCCGCGAAACAGCGTGGAACAGCTCCACGCGTTGGTCACCTTTCCGTTGGCGACTTCCACTTCGATCCGCAGGTGTCCCTCGATTCGGGTGATGGGATCGACCACAATTCGTTGTGCCATATCTTGTCTCTCCTTGAGGTTGGTGTGCGGGTTCAGGCATGCGTCCCCAAATGCGGGCTACAGCTTTTGATAGAACGGCGACATGGCGTCCCAGAAATTGGGCTCGCTGCAGCCGATGCACGGGTGCCCGGCTTCCACCGGCCAACTCGTCCCGTCGTTGAACTTGACCAAGGGACAATTGTTGTACGTCTCAGGCCCCCTGCAGCCCAATTCGTAGAGGCAGTATCCCATCTGGGCTTCCTTGGAACCCCATTCTTTGACAAATTCGCCGTTTTCAAAATGAGACCGCCTCGGGCACTGATCGTGGATGGTCTTGCCGTAGGCGAACAGGGGCCGTTTCTTGTCGTCCAAATCGGGCAGCTTGCCGAACAGGAGGTAGTTGACCACGGTCCCGACGAAATTGATGGGATTGGGCGGGCATCCCGGAATGTTCACCACGGGCACTTTCAAGACATCGGCCAAAGCGTCCGAGACGCCTTTGGCGCCGGTGGGGTTGGGGGCCGCCGCCTGGACTCCGCCGAAAGAGGAGCAGGAGCCGATGCACAGGACGGCCAAAGATTTCGGGCACACTTCCTTGGCGATCTCCAGCATGGTCTTGCCGCCGATCATGCCGTAGATGCCGTTGTCGGCCGTGGGAATGCCGCCTTCCACGACGCAAATGAATTTCCCTTCGTACTTCTTCACCGTTTGATGGAGCACCTCTTCCACACTGTGGCCGGCCGCCGCCATGATGGTTTCGTGATAATCGACGGAAATGGTTTCCAGCAGCAGTTCATCGATCCACGGGTAGGATGAGCGCAGAACCGCTTCCGTGCAGCCCGTACACTCGGCAAAGTGGAGATACACCACCGGCGGCCTGGGACCGGAGGCGAGCGCTTCCGCAATCTTGGGCGCAAAGGATGGGGCCAGCCCCATGGTTGCCGAGACCATGGTGCAAAACTTCATAAAATCACGACGTGTCACACCCTTTGGCGCCAAGCCCTTCTGAAGCTTCCTTTCCTGTTCCATCAACAACCTCCTGTTCCTAATCCTGTCTTCAGCCTGCCCCGGGGCTTCTGCCACCCGGGACCCCATCCCCCACAAAACCCCACGGCGTGGTCTTACACCCCATACCCCATGGGGGAAAACTCTTCCCCGCGATGATTTTGAAAGATCCAAAACGACATGATGGACGACGATGGAAAAAGACGCTTTCGAGGGAGGCGGGGACCACACGGCCGGCCCGAGCCTTTCCACGCCCGCAGACCGTAAAGGCGCCCGCCTTCAGACACGCTGAGGCCGATCAAGGCCATTGGAACGAGCCCTTGTTTTGCGGAGCCGACCCGCGGGATCCTATCGTTGCGTCCCGTGAGTCTTTCCCGCCTAGTTGGCGAGAACCTCTTCGATTTTTTTCACGATGCGCGTCGGAATGGGATACTCGTCCTTGACCAGATAGAGCTTCAAAATCCCGGGGTCAAACTCCATGGCCTGGGCGAGAGCCTGAACATCCATTCCTTTTTGCGTCAATTGCTCCAAAAGCCGGCTCTTGAGTTCCACCATGCGCGCCTCCTTTTGTCCGTGCATCCTTTCCCGCCGCACCCACAGGATCGCTGTGCGTTCTGTGCTTCATGGGCAAACGTAGTCTATATATCCGGAGGTCCGCCACACTTTCAAGGGAAAATTCGCACAAAGTCGCCCGTCCCCATCGCACCGCCCCGCACGCGCCGATGTAGAACCAGAAGGGCTAAAAAAGCGAAAGGCCGCAGGGCTTAAACCCTGCGGCCTTTCATTGGAAAGGGCCTCTTAAGAACTCAATGGAGTATGGGGCTTATGGAATGGAACCGCCGCTGGATCATTCGAAGAACGTGAGCATGAGCATCCGCTGTCGCTGAAAGAACAAGAGTTTTCGCCGGAACGTGGTTACCGCGTGTGTGTGAAAATCAGCCTCCGCTGTCCGCTGTCACATGGAATGTCGCTTAGAGAACCCCTTCCTTAAGAATCGGGGCCGGTACCTGGTCCGAGGAACTCGAGAATCGAGAGAAAAGAACAGGAGAGGGAACCGCCGCCAGCATGGAATGGATCATGTGCTCGAAATCCAACAGATCGAAAGGTTTTTTGAGAAAGCCGTCTGCCACGGGAGTCACATCGCGAGAAATCCACTCGAAGTCGTAGAAAGAGATGAGAACCGCTCGAAGTGTCGCGTGCACCTTCTTGAGTTCCGCAACAAGCCGCGCCCCGTTACCGTCCCGAAGATGATATTCCACCACGCACAAATCGTAGCGCCGTGCCTTCGCCAACTGCCGCGCCTGGTCGCACGTGCTGCAACTGTCAAAAAGATAGCCGGCCCGCTTCACGCCATTTTCCAAAGAGCGTCTGAATGGGGCATCACTTTCCACGAGGAGAATTCGCGCACTGGAAAAGAGATTCCGCTGCATACCGCCTCCACTCGAATGTTCAGATAGAGCAAGTCGCATGCCAAAGCTGGGATCATCGAAAAAGAAGAGGAACACCGCCTGTGTGCAGGGGCCTGCCGCCCCCGCCCTCACCGTCCTCCTGAGCCAACCCAAGGGCCATGGAGAATTTTCTTCACCACCGCCCCTTCTGCTCCCGAACCGTTCCGTCCTCCCCCCGCATCCCCACACCGTGTGCGGCAGGCTAGGGACAATGGAGAATATCCTTCACCGTCGAGACCCTTGAAGATTATTCTTCGGTGTTCGGCGCCTCCGTCGGATCCCGGGACGAGAGTTCCGCATCCAGAGCGAATTTTTTCATGCGATAGATGAGCACGTGGCGAGGGATCCTCAAAAACCGCGCCGTCTTCGACTTGTTGCGTCCGCACCGTTCATACACTTCCCGGATGATATTCCGCTCCAGCTCCTCCAAGGATATGCCTTCTTCGGGCATGTTTTCCCACACCAGAAAACGGCCGTGTTCCGGAGCGCTCGGCCCCGTCGCCGAGCCGGGCTGGGGTCTGAGAAAATGGAAGTGCCTTTTGAGAACCAAATCATCGTCTTCCAAAAGGACGATGCGTTCGATGGTGTTTCGCAGCTCGCGCACGTTTCCCGGCCATGAATGCGTCAAGAGCACCTCTTTGGCCTCGTCGCTGATCTCTCGAAACCGCTTCCCGTACTTGTCGTTGAACTGCTCGAGGAAGAACCGAGCCAAGGGGATGATGTCTTCGCGTCGGTCCCGAAGGGCCGGCAAAACGATCTGAATGGTCGCCAACCGGAAGAATAGATCCTTTCGGAACAAACCCTCCTCGCAGGCCTGCCACAGGTCGCGGTTGCAGGCGGCCACAACCCGAATGTCCACGGTCTTCTTCCGTGTGGACCCCAGGGGGTAGAATTCGCGCTCTTCCAGAACGCGCAGGAGCTTGGCTTGCACTTCCGGGGGCAAGTCGGCGACTTCGTCCAGAAAGAGGGTTCCCCCGTCGGCGGCTTCCAGCAATCCTTTTTTGCCTTCCGATCGGGCTCCGGTAAAGGCGCCCTTTTCGTAGCCGAAAAGTTCGCTTTCGATGATTTCCGGGCTGAAGACGGCGCAATTGAGCGCAACGAACGGATACGTCGCTCGAGGGCTTGTGGCGTGGATGAGCCGGGCGAACAATTCCTTTCCCACGCCGCTTTCTCCTTGCAGAAGCACGCCGGCGTCGGGGCTTTGGGCGCTGCGGATGGCCAGTTGCTGGGCTTCCAAAAAGGCGGGGCTGCTGCCCACCAGAGTGCTGACCCGATGGAGCCGCTGCATTTCTTGGCGGAGCCGTTCCACCTCATGCCTGAGGCTGGCGTATTCCAGAGCCTGTTTGACTGTGACTTCAAATTCTTCCAGGTCGACGGGCTTAACCAGGTAGTCGAAGGCGCCCTTTTTCATGGCCTGGACCACATCCCGCACCTGCTCGTAGGCCGTCACCATGATGACGGTCGGAGACGGCCTCAATTCTTTGAGCTGCGGCAAAAGATCCAGACCGCTCTGGTCGGGCAGGCCGATATCCAGCAAAACCACGTCGGGTTCGAGTATGCCGGCCAATTGCATGCCTTCGGCGGCGGTCCCCGCTTCCCGAACGGTGTAACTCGCGCTCAAGAACCGACGAATAGCCCCTCGAAACCCCGTTTCGTCATCAATAATGAGAATGGTCGGCGCCGTTCGCATGGGAAAGCATTCCACCTCTACCGCTGTGTGTTCGTCGAAGAGTGGGAAGGATCATGCACCGGACAGGGCCATAGGCATCAATTGATCGTCTCCTCCAGGGGCGGCATGTTTTTTCGTCTTGTCAGGGGAAACACCACACGGAACAGGCTCCCTTTCCCCACCTGACTTTCCACCTCGATGTGAGCCCCGTGTCGTTCTAGGATCCGACGGCAGAGACTCAAACCCAGTCCCGTCCCTTCCGCCTTGCGTGTGAAAAAGGGGTCGAAAATCCTCCCTTCGTCTTCGGGAAGGATGCCTTCGCCCGTGTCTTTGACGGTCAACAGCACCCGGTCTGAGGCGTCGTCCACGCGTGTTTTCACCTCCATCCGCCCCCCGTGCGGCATGGCTTCCACGGCATTGATCATGAGATTCATGACCACCTGACCGATTTGGTCGGCGTCCATGATGATCTCGGGCATGGAGGGGTCCAGATCCAGGGAGAGGTCGATCTTGGCCTTGCGGATGTGGACCTTGGAGAGGTTATGGCAATAGCGCACAATGTCGTTGAGGTTCGCCGGCAGGAACTGGGGTTCCCGAGGTCGGGCGAAATTCAGCACCTCCCGGACGATGTTGTCGATCTTTCGCACTTCCTGGATCAAGTCCGAAAGCATTTGGGACTGGTTGTCGTCCAGGTCCAGCTCCCGCTGGAGCATTTGGGCATTGAAATTGATCGTCGCCAACGGATTGCGGATCTCATGCGCGATTCCCGCCGCCAGGGTGCCCAGGGACTGCAGCCGTTCGGTCTGTTGAAGCCGTTGCTCCAGCTTTCTCGCTTCCGTTTCGTCCTTTTCGTAATAGACGATGCGTTCCAGCTGGGAAGAAAGGTTCAGCACCGGAAAGGCATACAGGCGATAGAAGCCTCCCCAGCGGGGATGGGGTCCTTCCTTCTGCACGGGCCTTCGACTCACAAGACATTCGCGGATGGGACACCCGCTGGGAGGCTCTGCGGCTTGATAAAGGATCTCCCAGTAGGTCTTGCCCAGCAGCCGCTCCCTCGGGCCGTAGGTTTTTTCCGTCGTTTCGTTGATCCGAAGGATGCGTCCGGAAGCCTCCACGAGGAAGATGCTGTGTTGGATGGCATCGAAGCTGATTTCCAGCTCGGTTTTCGCCCGCTGAACGGATTCGAAGAGCTGGGCGTTTTCGATGGCCACGCCGATCTGCTGTCCGATGGTGGTCAGGAATTCCCGGCGATCGTGACGAATCTGGAGCGCTCCGTGGTTGGCCACATAGAGAAGGCCCAGCACCCCCTTGTGGGTGAACAGGGCGATGCGGATGATTTCCTGAATATCTTCCGCGGCCATCCTTTCTCTGAGGGCCGGAAAGAAAAGGTGTTCCCTCTTCAGCCACGCCACCGGGTTCTTAAGTCGGCCGGCGGCCGTCCACCCGTCCCCTACGTGGAACGAGCGGATGTTTTCCACCAGAGTTGACGAAAACCCATGCTGGGCCGCCAGGACCATGGTCCCGCCGTCCTCTCCGTCCGATTTCAAAAGGTAGATGGCGCCCATCTTGAGCTGCAGGGTACGCAGGATGGCGATCAGGGATTGTTCAAGCACATCCTCCAAACGCGGTGAGCTATGAATCGCCGAGGAGATGTCGAAAAGAATCTGCAGCTCATTGTTCTGCCGAATGATCTTTTCCTTGAGCACGGACGGCGTCTCACAGTCCACACCTTCTACGATGGGGGGCCGTCCCGGCGCATTCCATTCTGGCGACATTGCCCTGTCCATTTTTCCTCTATCGATTGGATCCCTATAGGGGTTGACCACATTGTGTTCGCAGAGGGGGCACCATGGAAAGGCGGTGTCACAGGGCGTCGGCAGAGCGAAGAAGAGTTCGCGGCATCCGGAGCTTTCACGATGACGAAGAGTCGCCTCCCTCAAAACCATCTTCTAGGGAGCTTGTCCGGATAGGAAATCTGTGGGAGCGGCTTCAGCCCCGCTCCCGCTCCCATCAAACAAGGCGGAAAAGCACGTCGAAATACCATTGTCGGACAGACTCCTTGGAAAATGCCGGCGCCGGCGCCGCGCGTGTCCGAGGCCATGGGGGTTCATCGGCGGTTTTTTACGCCTTCGGCGGCGGCTGCGCCGCCGGAGCGTCCGTTCGTGCGCTTCGGCGAGTCGCCTTGGCCACGGCGACGGTCACTCGAGCCAGACGAACGGACGCGGCGTCCACCATTTTGCCATCAACGGCCACAGACCCTTCGCCTCGAGCCCTCGCCGCTTCGTAAGCCTCAACGATCCGCACACTGCGAGCCACATCCTCGTCCGAAGGCGTAAAGACCTGATTGATAACCTCCAATTGATCCGGATGGATGGCCCATTTGCCGTCATAGCCCAGGGCGCGGCTCATGGCGCACGATCGAGCCAACCCCTGAGGATCTCGAAAATCCCCGTAGGGCGCGTCCACGGCGGCAAGGCCTGCAGCCTTGGCGGCCATGACCATGCGACTGAGCGGAAAAAGCCATCGAAAACCCGCCGCGTCCTCTTCGGCGTCGCCGTGGCCGCTGATGCCGCCGCTGGGCATTCCCAGAGAAGCCCCGTAATCGGCGATGCCGAAAACCAGGGCTTCCAGCCGAGGCGAGCTCACAGCGATCTCGCCGACGCGCAGCATCCCCTGGGCCGTTTCGATGGAGGCCTCCAGACCGATTTTCCTGGCAAGGTTGAAGCGCATCTCCATCTGGGTGAGCCAGTAATCGATGGCTTTGATTTCCGCCGGATCGTTGACCTTGGGCACCACGATGACATCGACGAAGGACCCGGCCTTTTCCACCACATCGATGAGGTCGCGGTAGGCGAAGGGCGTGCCCATGTCATTGATGCGATACGCTCGAACCCGCCCTTCCCAGCCGGACGCTGTGAGCGCCTCCACCACGGCGTGGCGCGCCTTTTCCTTTTCGTCCGCCGGAACGCTGTCTTCCAAATCCAACATGACCACATCCGCGGGAAGATTCAGCGCTTTTCGGACCATTTTCTCCCGGTTGGCAGGAACCGAAAGGATCGATCGCCGCAGTCGAATGGGGCGCTCCATGGCTTTCCCTCGTCGTGCAAACCCGTTTTCTCTACGCCTCCCGAATGGCGGCGCGGGCGGCCGCCAGGCGGGCGATGGGAACCCGATACGGGGAACAACTCACGTAGTTCAACCCGATCCGATGGCAAAATTCCACGGAAGACGGCTCCCCGCCATGTTCCCCGCAGATTCCCACCTTGAGATCCGGCCGTGTGGCGCGTCCTTTTTCCACGCCCATCTTCATGAGTTGTCCCACACCGTCCTGGTCGATGCGTTCAAAGGGATCAAAATCCCAAATCCTCTTGTCCAGATAATCGTGGAGGAACTTGGCGGCGTCGTCCCGGCTGATGCCGTACACGGTCTGGGTCAGGTCATTGGTGCCAAAGGAGAAGAACATGGCTTCCTTGGCGATTTCATCGGCCGTAAGAGCCCCTCGGGGCACCTCGATCATGGTCCCCACGACGTAGTCCACCTGGACGCCGTACTGCTCCATGACCTCGCGCGCCACCTCGTCCACGATCCGTTTCTGATCGGCAAGCTCCGCCACATGGCCCACCAAGGGGATCATGATTTCGGGATGGACGTCAAGGCCTTCCTTTTTGACCTCGCAGGCCGCTTCCAGAATGGCTCGAGCCTGCATCGCCGTGATTTCGGGATAGACCACCCCCAATCGGCATCCGCGATGGCCCAGCATGGGGTTGGCTTCATGGAGGGCCTGGATTTTGGCCCGCACGCGCTCGACGGACACGCCCATCTGCTCCGCCACGGTGCGTATGTCCGCCTCTTCCGTGGGCAGAAATTCGTGCAGCGGCGGATCCAAGGTGCGAATGGTCACCGGCAGTCCCTTCATGACCCGAAAGATGCCCTTGAAATCCTCTCGCTGCATGGGAAGCAGCTTGGCCAGGGCTTTTTCTCTTCCTTCCTTGGTTGGCGCCAGGATCATTTCGCGCACCGCGTGGATCCGTTCCCCTTCGAAGAACATGTGCTCGGTGCGGCACAGGCCGATTCCTTCCGCGCCGAAAAGGAGAGCCGTCTCCGCCTGATCGGGCTGGTCGGCGTTGGTGCGCACCCCGAGGCTCCGGTGGGCGTCGGCCCATTGCATGAGTTCCATGTAGTCTTGGTAAATGGCCGATTCCTCGGGTTTGAGCGTCTTATCCAAGAGCACCTGCAGGACTTCAGACGGTCTCGTGGGAATCTGCCCCACGAAAACCTCGCCCGTGGAGCCGTCGACGGAGATCCAGTCGCCTTCTTTGACCACCCGGCCGTTAACGGTCATCTGCCGTTGCTTGTAGTCGATTTCCAAATCCCCGCATCCCACGACACAGACCTTACCCATCTGCCGGGCCACAAGGGCCGCGTGAGACGTCATGCCCCCGCGGGAGGTGAGGATCCCCTGGGCGGCGTGCATGCCGCGGATGTCATCGGGAGAGGTTTCCAGCCGCACGAGAATGACCTTTTCTCCCCGCTCGGCCCATTCTTCCGCATCCACCGCATTGAAAACCACCCGGCCCGTCGCCGCTCCCGGTCCGGCGTTGAGGCCTTTGGCCAAAAGAGCCTTGGAGGCGATGGCCTTTTGTTTGGCCTGGGCGTCGAAGATGGGGCGCAGCAGTTGGTTCAGCTGGTTGGGCTCCACCCGAAGGAGGGCCTCTTTGGGAGTCAGAATGCCTTCACGGACCATGTCCACCGCGATCTTGAAAGCGGCAAAACCGGTGCGCTTTCCCGTTCGGGTCTGGAGCATCCAGAGCTTTCGACGCTGAATGGTGAATTCGATGTCCTGCATGTCCCGGTAGTGCCGGTCGAGAATCCTTCGAATCCGCTCCAGCTCGGCGTACGCTTCCGGCATGGCTTCTTCCAAGGACACCATGGACGGATCCGTTTTCTGGCGAATGTTGATGGGCTGAGGCGTCCGGATGCCGGCAACCACGTCTTCCCCTTGAGCGTTGACCAGGTATTCGCCGTAAAGGACATTTTCGCCCGTGGCCGGATTGCGGGTAAAGGCCACGCCCGTGGCGCAATCGTCTCCCATGTTTCCGAAAACCATGGACTGGACGTTGACCGCCGTGCCCATGTCGTCGGGAATCCCGTTGATCTGACGGTACGCGATGGCCCTCGGATTGTCCCAGGATCCGAACACGGCCCCGATGGCCCCCCAGAGTTGGGCCTTGGGCTCCTGCGGAAAGTCTTTCCCAATCTTCCTGCGGATGAGCTCTTTATAGCGCAGGCACAATTCCTTGAGGTCGTCGGCGCTCAACTGGTTGTCGAACTGGACACCGCGCGATTTTTTCAGCTCGTCGATAATTTCTTCGAAAGGATCGATCTCGTCCGGGCTTTCCGCCTTGAGCCCCAAGACCACATCGCCGTACATGCTGAGGAATCGGCGGTAGCAATCGTAGGCAAACCGAGGATCGTGGGTTTCCCGGGCCAGACCTTCCACCGTTTGGTCATTGAGGCCCAGGTTGAGCACGGTGTCCATCATTCCGGGCATGCTGACGGCGGCCCCCGATCGCACCGAGACCAGCAGGGGCCTTTCCGGATCCCCGAAACGCCTTCCCATAAGATTTTCCAGACGATGTAAAGCCTCTTCCACTTCCTGCTCGAGACCCGGAGGATACGATCCCTTGCTCTGATAAAAATAGGTGCACACTTCCGTCGAAATGGTGAAGCCGGGGGGGACGGGAATGCCCAAGTTGGTCATTTCGGCCAGATTGGCGCCTTTCCCCCCCAAGAGGTGTTTCATGGCAGCGCTTCCGTCCGCTTTGCCTTCCCCGAAGAAATACACGTAACGCGTTCCCATAAGGTGTGTTTCCCTCCTTGTTTTGGCTCGGTTTCCTATCCTGATCGATACTCCGGGGCGATAGAGACACAAAAACCCCACCTCGCCGGGATGGGGTTCTTGTGCTGATCGAATCTGGAAGAAGCGAGGCTCGGTATGGCGTTAGACTTCAAGCCACGAATCGGAGTAGAGCGTGTGTCCGAGAATGACGCGAGCCGTCTTGACGAAGTCTTTTTCTTCTTTGGTCAGGGAGGCCATATCGATTTCTTCCCCGTCCTCCACCTTGGCCACCAGAGCCTCCAGTTCGGGCCGCTGGCCGCGGGCAATCTTGTGCAGCTCGGTATCGAACGTATCCACGATGGCCGACTTCATGCCCCAGCGTTTCCACAAAATGAGCATCACTTGGTTCAAAATGGGCCGCAAATGTTCCGGAGCGCCGTTGGAGACGTTGGACAGCCCGATGGTGCTGTTGCAGCCCGGGGCCATGTCCGGGAACATTTTCATGAAATTCAGGGCGCTCATGATCTGAATCTGCTGCACGTTGACCGGCGTTTGAATGGGGTCGATGTAAATCCGTTCCGGCGGAATACCCATTTCGGTGGCTCGGAAAAGAATCTCGGCGCACAACACGCCGCGTTCGTTTTCATCGCGCGGCATGCCTTCAGGGCCCCACAAAAGGCCGATGAATTCCGCGTCGTATTCCTTGGCCAGCGGCAGCAGCGCGTCCATGCGCTCCGGGCGCACCATGATGGAGTTGATCATGGCGCGGCATTTCTTATGGGCTTTCAATCCGGCTTCGATGGCCTTGATGTTGGACGTATCCAGGGCCAGAGGCAGGTCCACGACTTCATGGATGACGGGAACCAGCCATGACATGAGCTCTTCACCGGTCTTGCCCGCCGGGCCGATGTTGAGATCGATGTAGTCCATTCCGGCCTGGGCTTCCTGCACGGCCAGCTCCTGAAGCGTCTTGGCGTCGCGCTCCTTAAGCGCCTTGCCGTACTTTTTGCTCATAATATTGAGGTTCTCGCCGATAAGCTTCATGGAATCGCACCCTCCTTGTGGGTTTCCGTCAACTTGGGCATGGAAGGGATGGGGCTGCCCTGCCGACGGTGCGCTCCCGCCGGCAGGCCCCTCCGTCCCCATCGTTATTGCGGCTTGAATTCCTTAAGGAACTTGGAGATGTGGCTCGCTTCCCGCGGGCCCACCACCACGTTCCAGCCCGGAATTTCTTCTTCCAATTCCCCGCTGATGGCTGCGGCATAACCGGGAATGACGATGGATTTATGCTTCACCTTATCCATAATGCCGCATTTGCGCACGAACGTGCCCACCGATTCCCCGTTGAACTTCCCGGCGGCCCAGGCGGTCATCACCGAGAGCCCTTCCGTATCCTGAACCAGCAGCCAGGACGGCACGCGGCTGGATTCGATTTCTCCGCTCACGATGAAGTAGGTGAGGGAGAAGTTGCAGGTGACCAGAACCGGGGAGTTTTCGTCCGGGTTGTTGATGGGATAGATGCCCTGTTCGGCGGTCATGGGCCGCTGCGGGTCGGTGTAAATGTTCAAACGCTCCAGGAGCAACGGGAAAAACACTTCCGGCTTCACATCGCTCAGGACGATGAAGGCGCCGTACTTGGCGATGAACGTGGCGGCGACGATGGCTTCGTTGAGAAGGTCGCCGGCCATTTCGTTGGCGAAGATAATGGTCGGATAACCAAGGGGGCGGAATCGGTTTTTGATGGCCGCGCGGCGGATATGAATCTGCTCTTCAAAAGCCTTTTTCATATCCCGGGTGCCCGTGTCGATCACGATGTCTTTCAGGCCCATGGCCGCCAATTTTTCGGTGAGGGCGATGACACCCTCCAAGGTGCCGTCCCCTTTGACCGCCAAAGGACATCCCGTCTCCTTGGCCAGGGCGCCGAGGGCGTCGGCGGTCTCGGCCGTGGCCGCATAAAGAAGGGGCTTCTTGTCCTTCAACTCGGCCGCGGCGGCCTTGAGCACATCCACCTTGTCCGACATGAGGATGAGAGCGGCGCCCGTGCCGTCGGAAATCTTTTTGGCCAGGGCGGTAAAGGCCCCCGCATCCCCGGTGGCGTCTTTGACGGCAAACATTTCGGGACGCAGGTTCAAGCCCACCCGCTCAAACTGGCACGCTTTGAAACGGGCCATCTTGCCGTCCACCGATGCGGCATCTTCCGCCGTCGTCACCAGGGTGGCCAGCCCCGGCTGATTGACGAAAGTCTTTTCGTGACGGAACAGGACGGTTTCGCCGCCGACCTTCACCGTGTATTCCCCAGTGCCCACCGCCAGGGGTCGCACAGGCGGTGCGGAATCCGCCGCCAACTTCTCTTTCGCGGCTTCGGAAACGTGGGGACATGCATCCAACTCGGCCTTGCCCGCCGCCAGGTTCATGGCAAAGGCCAGACACGTGGGAACGCCGCAGTCTCCACAGTTCGTTTTGGGAAGAAGCTTGAAAATCTCGATTCCTGTCAGGCCCATGTGTTTTTCTCCTCATCGCCTCTGACATTGTCAATACGCACGGAAGCCGGGGGCGAACGGCGTCGCCCCCGGCCCACGTCTTTACCCAAGAATCGGCTCCATGCTCAGCGCCGGATGGCCCACTTCTTGGAGGAAGGGCAGGATTTCATCTTCGGTGACACCCTGTTCTTCCGTGGCGATCATGTCGATGAAATTGGGAATGCCGATCTCTTCACCGCGCTTGATCAGCCGTTCGCGGATTTCCTCCTTGAGCATCTTGGGCATCCACACCAAGCGCTTGATGCCGCCGTCGCCCGCAATGAACTTGCGCTGCGTGATGTTGTACTTGCTGTGGCCCACAAAACCCGGCGTCACGTTTCCGCCGCCGATGGTTCCGGCCAGGGTGGTAAACTTCATGCCGCACGGCGTCATGCCCGGATAATCGCGGTTGACGGTCATGACCCCGTTGCACATGGGAAGGACAGCGGCGATGCACTCACAGCATCCGCAGGTCGTCATGGGATCGTACACGACGCTGTAGAAGTTATAGCTGTTGACGGCGCCGCGAGACGCTCTTTCCACGAACTCATTGACACCTTTCCAGTTGCCGTAGCGCTCATCCAAGGTTTCCCCCTTGGCGATGGGCTGGTTCGGGCCCGTGGGGTTGATCTCGTACGAGGCTTTGCAGTCGAGCCAGTTATAAGCCCCGCACAAGCCGGTGCGCTCAGGACTGATGACACACACGTGGGTCGGGGCAAAGGACTGGCACAACGTGCACGAATAGTAGGTCTCCGTCGTCTCGTCGGTCATGCCCTCGATGCGCTCGTCACGGGTACGGTACATTTGCAGCGCCATAGGCAGCAACTCTTTGACTTTGGCTTCGTCGGTGTAGATCTTCACCTGGCACTTGTCGAAAATCGCCCCGAAATCCTGATGGAACTTGGCATGGAGGATCTTTCCGATGTGTTCCAAGGTGAAGCCTTTTTCCACCGCGCTCTTTCCAATGCGGTACCACGCAATGTCGCGCTGGCCGATGTGCATGACGCCTTGGGCGTAATTGACCAGGTGGTGAATCTGGCGCTCCAGAATCGGCTCATAGTCTTCTTGCATCTTCCGGCCCGCCACTTCCACGATGACACCCAAAGGCAGGCGGCTGCCCGGCTGGACATCCTTGATATCCGGCCCGATGACTTCCACCTTGCCGTCTTCGACGGCGTCCATCTCGGCGATGCGCACCAGCTCGAAACACGGGGTCTTGCCGCCGCCGCATTCCAGGTACACATCTTCCTTGCGCACACGCTCGCCTTCAAAAGCGGGACCGTAGGACACGGGCACGGGCACTTCCGTGATGGTGACCTTGAGGCCGCGCACTTCGATGGACTTCGAGCAAATCTGGCTGTGCGGCACACTGGAAACCACATGTTCGTACGTACAAATACCGGTGGGCAAAATCTCCGGAATGTCCGTATCCGCAATGGTCGGGAAGCCCCAGTTGATGGCCCCGGCCGCGTTGGCCGCCCATTCCGCATTGACTTCGCCCAGGGCGTTGACGAACGCAAAGATGCGTTCTTTGTTGTAGAGCAGAATCTTGCGGTAATCACCCGGCTGGACGCCGCCGAAGGCCATGGCCGCACGGTTGGCAAAACCCAACGCAAAGACGGCCGCGGAAATGTCCGGCCCGAAGGGAACAAGGCGCGTCGACCAGCCGATCTGCACCCCCGCTTCCAGGAGCTGCTGGGTGAAGGTGGTGCCGGCTTGATTGGCGCACATGAAGACGTAGAGGTTCTTTCTCTGGTACTCTTCGGCGATCATCTTCGCCGTTTCCGGATCGGGAGCCGCCCCGACGATGGCGGCGAAACCGGGGGCGCTGCCGTCCACAAACTCGATGCCGCGTTTGCGCATGATGGTGTCGTCCGCGGCGCCCACCCACAGCTTTCCGGCTTCCACATCCGGATCTTCCACGGCTTGGTAGAAGTCGGGATCTTCCACGTAACGGATGGCCTCAAAAATCTCTTCGGCCAAGATGGCCGCCATCCCGGCATCCAACGTGCCGCCGAGATACGGGGTATGGATCCGCCCCTTGATGTGCGGCGGCAAAAGCTTCTTGCATCGTTCCAACACGGGTTCGGCATCGGCCAGCTTCTCCACCTTGATGCCCAAGATGGAGTAGATGATCGGCAAATAATAGGCCGTGTTGGGGAATTCCAGGGGCTGGTTCGGGCCGTATTTGTCCATGGCCTCCTTGAACTTGCCCTCAACCTTGGACACGATATTGTACGCACCTTGAATCGCGGCAAAGGCAACCAAACGAGACATAGGGAAACTCCTTTTCCTAAGGACACTGTCGTCCGTTCAACCGCGAACGAATCCGGCTCCGAGCCGGATCTTCTCCACGAAGGGCCCACCGCTTCCCTGAAGGGAAGCCGGGGGCCCCTTCCAAGGCCTAGTCCAGGGCGCGGCGGTCGGCCATATCGAAGAGCTTGCGTTCCCGCGGGCCCATGATCCCCAGGGCTTCCCGCTTCTTGTCGATGTGGGCGATCATCATGTGCGCCATCTCGTACGGATCCG